>Ga0070672_100001448_pt1 | contig 14687 bp, 15 predicted proteins | sample KBSM13metaG_FD_66151 | JGI IMG/M metagenome (GOLD analysis project Ga0070672, IMG submission 66151) | Miscanthus rhizosphere microbial communities from Kellogg Biological Station, Michigan, USA - KBS M1-3 metaG | ecosystem: Host-associated > Plants > Roots > Rhizosphere > Soil ... | reverse complement strand
TTCCGAGTAGGCGTTGAACGCCAGCAGCGAGCGGCACAGCGGTAGTTTGAAGGTGTACTCGCCCTGCCACACATGGCCGGGGAGGGACTCGTGGTAGGTGAGCGTCGGCGTGTTGTAGGTCGTGAACACGCCCATGTTGAGCATGTTGATCCAGAATTTGCCGCTGATCTTTCCGTCGATGGATCCCGGACCGCCATAGGCGCCGGGCGCGCCGGGTTCGACCTCCGGCGCCATGCGCTTGATCTCGAAGTTCCCCGGCACCCGCGTGTCGAAGGCGCGCGGCAGCCGCGTGCGCATGTCGGCGACGCGCGCCTTGAGGAAGTCCATAAGCCTGGCACGGCCGTCATCGCTTTCCGCAAATGCGAAGCGCGGGTCCTTGCCGAGCGCCGTCATGCGTTCGCCGACGGTTCCCCGGGTCATCCCCTGCTGGCGCAGGATGCCGTCCATGCGCGACTGCAACTCGCGCAGTTCATCCTGGCCGCGCCGATGGATCTCGTCCGGCGTCATACGCGTGGTGGTGCCCGCGCGCAGCGCCCAGGCGTAGTACTCGTCGCCGCGCGGCAGCTTCCACACGCCCGCGTCGCTGGTGGCGCGGCGGCGATGCGCCAGGAGTTCCTCCATCTGCCGGCCGAGCGCCGGTGCGACCTTGTCCGCCGCGATTTTTTCAGCGCGGGCCGCAAAATCGCCGGGCATCTTGTCCGTGCGTTTGGCGAGCGAGGTCACGATCGACCAGTCGGCCACATTTCCCGCGCGTGCCAGCCTGAGCTGGTTCAGCGTCTTGTCGAGCAGGAAGTTGGGCGCGATCACATTCTGCGCGGCCGCGCTCTTCAGCCTTTCGGTTTCCCCATCGATCTGGCCCGCGTACGCCTCGAGACGCGCGAGGTAAGCCTCGGCGTCGGGCGCGGACGTCACCGTGTGCTGCTCGTCGAGCAGGCTCGGAATCTCGAGGAAGGCGCCCGTGTTCTGGGCGACCACGTACGGCGCGTTGCGGTACGACCAGTTCGAATTGAGCAGCGCTACGTCGCCGTACGGAAAGGCGAATCCTTCGAGCGCGAATTCGTGCGCGGTGCGCATGACGTCCACATCGATGCGCGCCGCGGGACCCAGCACACCAGGATCGATGGCCTTCAGTCGATCGAGCCGGCGCGCGGCGCGTTCCGCGATGGTTCTCTGCCCCGCGGCCGAGCGATCGGAGAGCTTCGACTTGAGCGCGGCGCGTTCGCCGGCGTCGATGCCGAGCGAGGTGGCGCTCTCGGGATAGTCGACCAGCATTTCCTCGGTAAACCCGGCGAGCAGTTGTTCGCTGGCGGCATCCTTGTCCGATGAAACGCCTTGCGCGGGGAGGCGCGTGGCGGCGAGCGCGGCGCCGGAGGCAATCACGAAGTCTCTGCGAGTGGTGGTCATGGCGTTTGGATCAGGGTGGGACCGCCGAATGATATCGCGGCGACGAGTTGCCACCGGCTTCGTTTACTATCTTCACCCCTGCGGAGTCACCCGGGACGACCGCCGCTTTCTGGAGCCAGCAGCCACCTTGCAATCCGCGCCGCCACCGCGACTCCGCCAGGTCATTGAAGCCTTCCAGCGCTTCGACCGTCGACGGGTCGCGGCGCTCATCGCCGAAGAACTGAATGAAGGTCCGCCCGCCGGCGATCATTGGCGCAACGTCGAGGCGGTCGCCATCCGGATCGGTGAAATCGACCTGGGGCTCGAAGCGGCGCGACGCTACTCGCTGACCGAGCCGCGGATGCTGGATCGCGTACTCCATTATTGCAGCGCGCTTGCCGCGCGCGGTCGCCTCGATGCCAGCCTGCGTGAAGCCGATCTGCTGCCCGCAACGATTCAGCAGCATCCCGCGGTGCTGAACCTGCGCGGGTCCATCGCGACACAAATGGGTGACTTCACGCAGGCCACCGAATTCGCGCGCCAGACGACGACGCTGATGCCGCAGGAGGGACTGTACTGGCACGCGCTGTCCACGGTTCACAAGTTCACGCCCGGCGACGGTGATCTCGCGCGCATGGAGGCGCTGGTGCCGGAGATGCAGCGGGCTCCGGCAGGTTCGCAGGGAGCGTTCTTCTACGCGCTCGGCAAAGCGCGGCACGATTGCGGTGACTATGACCGCGCGTTTGCGGCTTATGACGAAGGCGCCTCGAAGATGCGCGCGCCTTTCGAGGTGGGCGCCATGGAACAGTTCGTGCGCAACGAGATCAGGGACTTCACCCCGGAGAATCTCGCGCGCCTCGCGCCCTCGGGATGCAACAGCGATCGGGTGATATTCGTCACCGGCCTGCCGCGTTCCGGCACGACGCTGGTCGAGCAGATCCTAGCCAGCCATTCCGCGGTCACCGGCGGCGAAGAGGTCAATCTCTTCTGCACCGCGCTCATTCCGGCGGGAGACTTCTCCCTCCGAGGCGGGCTCGATTACCAGGCACGAACCGCCGATGCGGACCCCTGGGGTGACATCGGGAGGGATTACCTGGCGATGCTTGACCAGCGTTTCGGTCGGCGCGTCGGGAACGGGGGTCGCATCGTCGACAAGACGCTCAACCATTCGCGCTTCCTGGGTTTCATCCTGCACGCTCTGCCCAATGCGAAAGTCATCTGGCTGCGGCGCGACCCTGAAGACACGGCGATCTCGTGCTACCGGAGTTTCTTCGGCACGGGCACCATACCCTGGTGCTGGTCGCTGGCCGATATTGCGTGGCACTTCCGCCTGGAAGACGCGCTCTACGCGCATTGGACCCGCGTCTATCCCGACCGCATTCTCACCGTGCCCTATGAAACGCTGGTCGCCGAGCCGCAACCCTGGATCACCAAGATCCTCGCGCATGTCGGGCTCGATCCGGAGAGCGCCACCTTTACGCCGCATCTGCAGAAGCGCGCGGTGCAGACGGTGAGCGTCGCACAGGTGCGGGAACCGATCACCACGAGCAGCGTTGGCGCGGCCGGCAAGTACCGCGCGCACCTGCAGCCTTTCCGCGACGCGTACTCGCCGACGTGAGCATGCGCTTCACAAAAATATCTGGTGAATCCGTGCCCGTGCTGGGGCAGGGGACCTGGCAGCTCGGCGACCGCCCTGAACGTCGCGGTCAGGAAATCACGGCGCTGCAGCTTGGCATCGACCTTGGACTCACGCTGATCGACACCGCCGAGATGTACGGCGACGGCGCCGCCGAAGAGCTGGTGGCGGAGGCCATCGTGGGCAGACGCGCCCAGGTTTTCCTCGTCACGAAGGTGCTGCCGGGCAATGCGACGAACCGGAAAAAACTGGTGGCGTCGTGCGAGCGCAGCCTGCGCCGATTGCGCGTCGAGCATATCGATCTGTACCTGCTGCATTGGCGGCAAAGCAAAGATCTGGCGTTGACAGTCGAGACCTTCGGCGAACTCGCCCGGGCGGGAAAGATCGGCCACTGGGGCGTCAGCAATTTCGACGTCTCCGACCTGCAAGAACTCGATCGCGTGACGGGTGGCGGACAGGTGGCGAGCAACCAGGTGCTCTACAACGTTTCGCGGCGTGGCATCGAATTCGATCTGCTGCCCGCGGCGCAGCAGCGCGGCCTGAACGTAATGGCCTATACGCCCATCGAACAGGGCCGGATTCTCGGCCACGCGGCGCTGAATGAAGTCGCAGCACGCCACCAGGTGACGCCCGCGCAGGTCGCACTGGCCTGGGTGATACGCCAGGACGGTGTCGTGGCCATTCCACGGGCCGGTACGCCGGCCCATGTCAGGGAAAATGCCGGTGCGCTGGATATCAAGCTCACGGCGCGCGATCTGCAGGATATCGACCGGGCATTTCCGCCACCCGCGAAACCGCGTCGGCTCGAAATGATCTGAACCGTCGGATTACCATGCAACCCAGTGACCCGGGAGCCCAGTTCATGCAACTTCGATCGATCCTGCTCGCCTGCCTTCTCACCATGGGCGCGTGTTCGCGCCAGGAGGCGGCGACGCCACCCGCGCCAGCGCCCACACCCGCACCAGTGCCGGCGACGACTGCCGCACCTGCGCCCGATGCCGGTGCAGCGCTGACGCCCGAGCTCTCCGCGCGCCTGGTACGCAAGCACTCACCGGTGATCGGACCCAAGAGCGCTACGGTCACCGTGGTGGAGTTCCTGGATCCGGCCTGCGGTGCCTGCGCTGCCTATTCGCCGGTGGTGAAACAGATCCAGTTGCTGTATCCGACCGAGGTCCGCGTGGTGGTGCGTTACGCCACCTTTCACCGGGGTTCGGACCAGGCCGTCCGCCTGCTCGAGGCCGCGCGCCGTCAGGGCAAGTTCGAGCCGGTGCTGGATGCCTTGTTCGAGCGGCAGGCGGAATGGGCCTCCCCGGAGGCGCCCAACATTCCGCGCATCGGTCAGATCGCCACGGAACTGGGCGTGAATATCGAGAAGGCGCGGCGCGATGCCGCGTTGCCGGAGGTCACCGAAGTGCTGCGCCAGGATGCCGAAGACCTCGTTGCCCTGAAAGTGGACCGTACGCCGTCATTCTTCGTGAATGGCAAACCGCTGGTGGATTTCGGCGCCGAGCAGCTTCTCGATCTGGTGCGTCAGGAAGTGGTTCGCACGAAAGGGTGATTTTCCAGGTGCGTCCGAATCGGGAGGCCGACATGTTCATGAGATTCGTCCAGCCATTGCTGTGGATGGGATTGCTGGCGCTGGCCGCCGTGGCCCAGGCAAAGCCTCTGAACGCGCCGGCACTCGAAGCATGGTTGCAGAAGTACGGCGCCGCCTGGGAAGCGCGTGATGCCGCCGCCGCCGGCAAACTGTTCACCCCCGACGCGACCTATCACGAGATGCCGTTCGACGCACCCAAGCAGGGTCGAGCGGGAATCGAGGAATACTGGCGAACCGTCACGGCGGAACACCGCGACGTGAAGTTCGAATCGAAGGTGATTTCGGTGAGCGGCAATACCGGGGTCGCGCATTGGCACGCAAAGCTCAAGGTGGCGTCGACGGGAGAGCCTCTGGAGCTCGACGGCGTCTTCGTGCTCGAGTTCGACGAGAAGGGCGACTGTAAATCGCTGCGCGAATGGTGGCACCTCAAGGCCGGCTGACCGGAAGATAAGGTGACCGCCACGGTCGAAGGTGGTATCTAACGCGCACGGCCGGCGCGTGGGGGGAGTGCCATGAGCTCGATGGACGTTGCGGATCGCCGCGGCTTTCTCAAGGTGACGGGGATTCTCACCGGCTATCTGGCGGCGGGAAGTCCGCTGGCGCTGCTTGCGCCATCGCGCGCCTGGGCGCTGGATCTCGCAGCATTTTCAAGCCAGCAGGGTGCCACGCTGCTGACGATGGCCCGGACGATCCTGCCGCACGATGGGCTCGACGATGCGGCCTACGCTGCCGTGGTGCATTCGGCCGATGCCGACGCGGCGCGCGACGCCGCGGCCCGCAAGCTCTACTCCGACGGCATCGCGTCGCTGGGCGCTGGGTTCGCGAACGGGAGCGAAGACCAGCGCGTCGCGGCGCTGAAGAAGATAGAGCCCTCCGCCTTCTTTCAGCAGTTCCGGGTCAAGGCGCTGAGCGTCCTGTACTCGACGCCATTCGCTTACGCGCATTTCGGCTACGAAGGTGAGGCGTTCTCGAAGGGCGGGTACCTGACACGCGGCTTCAATGATCTGCGCTGGTTGCCCGAGGTCCCACCCGGCGATGCGGGCCCGATGCCCGGCGCGACGTCCTGAGGCCAGCACCCATGGCGAAGTTTGAATTCGACGATGACGGAGTGGTGGTCATCATCGGCTCGGGTGCGGGCGGCGGCACGCTGGCACACGAACTCACGCGACGCGGCATCCGCGTGGTGTTGCTGGAGGCCGGCAAGCGCGAGTCGCTGGCAAGCTTCTCGCAAGTGCCGAACGAGGCCTTCGCGCAGCTCAGCTGGCTCGACCCACGTACCAGTTCCGGCGACTGGGCGCCGGCGAAAACCAACCCGGGATTGCCAGCCTGGCTTGCGAAAACCGTGGGCGGCACCACGACTCACTGGGGCGCCGTCACGCCGCGCATCCAGCCGTGGGAGACTCGCGCGCGCACCACCTACGGTGACGTCAAGGGCACTTCACTCATCGATTGGCCGATCGCGCACGAAGAGTTGCTGAAGTATTACGGTCTCGCCGAAGAGCGCATGTGCGTGACACGGCGCGCCGGCAACCCGGGGCTGCCGGCGTCGAACAACTTCAAGGTCATGCACGCCGGGGCGAAAAAGGCCGGCTATTCGCGTGTGCACAGCGGCTATGTCGCCATCAACTCGCGCGCGCAGGACGGCCGCGGCTTCTGCATCCAGCAGGGCTTCTGCGTGCAGGGCTGCAAGATCGGTGCGAAGTGGAGCACCCTGTACACGGAAATTCCGCGCGCCGAGGCCACCGGCCGTCTCGATCTGCGCATCCAGTCCATGGCGACGCGCATCGAACACGGTTCCGATGGACGCGTGAACGCGGTCGTGTATCGCGATGCCAGCGGCGCCGAGCAGCGGCAGAAGGCGCGCGCCGCGTGTGTCGCCGGCAATGCGCTCGAGACGCCGCGCCTGCTGCTGCTGTCCGAGTCGGGAAAATTTCCGCACGGCCTGGCGAATTCTTCCGACCAGGTGGGGCGCAACTACTGCCACCACGTGCTGAACTTCACCGTCGCCACCTTCGAGAAGCCGGTTTGCATGTGGCGCGGAACTTCGCAGGCCGGACTCGTCGAGGACGAAGCCGTCAACGATCCGAAGCGCGGTTTCGCCGGCGGCTATTTCATCGAACTGGTCAACTTCGACCTGGGTAGTTTGCCGCTCGCCGCAATGCCGTACGGCTGGGGACGGGACTACGCCTCCTTCATGGACGGCTACCGCAACATGTCGGCCATCATGATCGTCGGCGAAGACCTGCCGCGCCCCGACAACCGCATCACGCTCAGCAAGTCGGCGAAGGATGCGCACGGGCTGCCGGTCGCGCACGTGCACGTGGATGAACACTCAAATGACATCGCCATGCGCGAACACGGCCAACGGCAGTGCCGGCGCATGATGGAAGGCGCCGGCGCAAAGCGCGTCGTTCACAGCGAGGGGTCGCCGTTCGCCACCCACAACCTCGGAACCGCGCGCATGTGCGCCGATCCGCGCGACGGCGTCACCAACGCCTGGGGTCAGAGCCACGACATCCGCAATCTGTTCATCTCGGATGGCAGCGTGTTCAGCAGCGCCGCCGCCGCCAATCCGACACTGACCATCGTGGCGCTGGCGCTGCGGCAGGCTGAACACATCAGCCGCGAGATGACGGCGCGCAATATCTGAAAGGTCAGTAGTACAGCGGGCCGTGGCCGAATACGCGGAACCACTTGGTGATGATGATCTTGAATCCGGAGATCACCGGCTTACCACAATGCATGGTGGCCGGATTGGGTGAACCGTCCGGCAGGAGATTGTTCCAGAACAGCGCCATGCCCAGTTTTGGCGTGATCCGGAGATCGAGCTGCGTGAAGTGGGTGCCACCGCCCTCCATGCCTTCATTCAGATAGACCATGAAGGTCCAGGTGCGATTGCCGCGCACACCGGCGTAGCGATTGAACAGTTCGGTGCCCGGCTGGTAGTAGTCCCAGTGCGGCTTGAACTGCTGGCCCGCGTCGTAACGTTGTGCCTGTATGCCTTCGGAATATTCGGTGCGAAATCCGAGCGTCCGGCAGATCTTGTCGTCCAGGTTCAGCGCCACGGGGCTGCGCAGGTGACACAGCTCGGCCGTCTGGCTGGTGCGGAACGACTGGTCGTCGGACACGTAGCTGACGATCGAGGGCTGCAGGTGATGGCCGATGAGCGCGACGACGCGCTCGCACTCCTGCCTGCTCAGGAAATCATCGAGCGTGTACAGCTCCAGCCCGTTGTCGTGGATCCTGCGCAGAGTGGGCGGTCTGCGCTGCAGAAGCGGCGGGTTGTGGACGGCGCCAGCGTCGAGCGAATTGCCGCGCGGCCGAACCTGTTCGAAGCCGGCGAGGATGGAGCGATCCGAGTAACCCAGCTTGCGCAGCCGCTCGACCGCCTGGGACAGGTCCGTGGCGAGCCGCATTGCCCAACGCAGTCGCGTCAGTTCATCGGCATCGAGCGGCCTGTCGGGGGCGCTCACTCGTGGAATACGGGCCCGTCGCCGAACACGCGGAACCACTTGGTGATGATGACCTTGTAACCGGAGATCACGGGTTCACCACAATGCATGGTCGCCGGGTTCGGTGTGCCGTCGGGATTGAGATTGTTCCACAGCACTGCCATGCCGAGCTTTGGCTTGAATGTGATGTCGAGCTCGGTGAAGCGCGTGCCGCCACCCACCACGCCTTCGTTCAGGTAGACCATGAACGTCCAGGTGCGATTGCCACGCACGCCCGCGTAGCGCTCGTAAAGATTCGATCCCAGCGGGTAGTAGTCCCAGTGCGGCTTGAATTGCTGGCCCACGTCGTAGCGCTGCGCCTGGATGCCCTCGGAGTAATCCGCGCGGATGCCCAGCGTCCTGCAGATCCTGTCGTCCAGGTTCAACGCCACGGGACTGCGCAGGTGGCAAAGTTCGGCGGTACTGCTGGTGCGAAAGGACTTGTCGTCAGGCACGTAGCTCAGCGTCGACGGCTTCAGGTGATGCGCGATCAGTGCGACAACCTGTTCGCAGTCGCCGGCGCTGAGAAAGTCCTCGAGAGTGTAGAGCTCGGCCTTGTCGGTTGCGACGCGGCGCAGGTTGGGCGGCTTGCGGCGCAGCAGCGGCGGCAGGTTGACCGCGCCGCCTGCGAGCGAATCGCCGCGCGGACGCACGCTCTCGAACGCAACCACGATAGCGCGGTCGGAATACCCGAGTTCGCGCAGGTCGGCGACCGCCCTGGACATGTCACAGCCCAGGCGCATGTCGCGTCGCAGCCGGGCGAGATCGCGTGCGTCGACCGGCTTTTGCTGATTCACGCGGTGCTCACTCGAAAAACACCGGCCCGTCGCCGATGGCGCGAAACCACTTGGTGATGATGATCTTGTGGCCAGCGATCACCGGTTCGCCGCTGTGCATGGTCGCCTTGTTGGTCGAGCCGTCGCGGCTGAGGTTCTGCCAGAACAGCGCCATGCCGAGCTTCGGCTGAAAGGTGTGGCCGATCTCGGTGAAGCGCGTACCACCGCCTTCCATGCCTTCGTTCAGGTACACCATGAAGCTCCAGGTACGGTTGCCACGGGTGCCGCAGTAGCGCAGGTATTCGCGGGTACCCGGTTCAAACCAGTCCCAGTGCGGCTTGAACTGCTGGCCGACGTCGTAGCGCTGCGCCTGGATGCCCTCGGAATATTCCGGGCGAATGCCCAGCGTCTTGCAGATCTTGTCGTCGATGCCCACCGCCACCGGACTGCGCAGGTGTGACAGGTGAGATGTCTGGCTGGTGCGAAAACCCTTGTCGCCATTGTCGAAAGACACGGTCGACGGCTTCAGATGATGATCGATGAGCCCGACGAGCCGCTCGCATTCACGGCGGCTGAGAAATTCTTCCAGCGTATAGAGCTCGACGCGGGGGTCGTCGAAGCGCCGCAGGTTCGGCGGGTTACGCTTCAGCAGCGGGGGCGTGAAGCTGACCTCGGTGGCGTCGTTCTGCGGCCGCACCGCATCGAAGCCGGCGGCGATGGCCTGGTCCGTGAAGCCCTCCTTGCGCAGCCGCTCTAACAACTCGAGCAGGTCGACGCCCATCTTCATGCTGTGGCGCAGCCACTTGGTCCAGTACGCGTCGAGTTCGGTTCTTGCGTCGTTCATGCGCGCGATTTTTACACATCGGGCGCGAATCGAGTGAAGATCGCGCCGATGAACGCTCCGCAATCCGTCGCAGTGCCGCTGCCGGTGCTGGCGCGGCTCAGGCTGGTGTGCCTCGAGTTGCCCGAGGTCGTCGAGGAATCCGCCTGGCAGGGTATCCGCTGGTGCGTGCGCGGCAGGAATTTCGCGCACGCGTTGATGATCGTGGATGGCCGGCCGGAGGCCTATGCGCGCGCGGCCTCGAATGCGGGGCCCGCCTGTGTGGTCACGTTTCGCCTGGCGCGGGAGGCCTGTGCCGCCGCGCGTTATCGTCGTGCGCCGTTCTTCCGCCCGGTGTGGTTCGCGAATATCGCCGGTCTCATGGTCGATGCGGCCACCGACTGGGACGAGCTCGACGTGCTGCTCAGGACGAGTTATCGCGTGCTGGCTCCAAAGAAACTGGCGGCGCTGATCGAATGACGATCACCGCGCTCTGCCTGGTGCTGCTGGCCGCCGTTACCCATGCGAGCTGGAACATTTCTGCGAAATTCGCCGCCGAATCAAGGCATTTTGTCTGGCTGTTCTCGGCGGGTTCGGTGCTGGTGTACGGGCCTGTCGTTATCGGTGTGGTCCTCGTCGAGCAGCCGCAATTCGAAGGCCGCCACTGGCTGACCCTGTGCGCAACCTCGGTGCTGCACCTGCTGTATTCGATCTCGCTGCAGACGGGATACCGGCACTCGGACCTCTCGGTGGTCTATCCCATCGCGCGCGGCACCGGTCCATTGCTGTCTTTCATGGGTGCCGCCTTGTTGCTGGGGGAAGTGCCGACCGCGCAGTCGGTGCTGGGTCTGCTGTTGATCGTCGGCGGAATCCTGCTGGTGGCCGGACTCGTCGGACATCACGAACGTGCGCCCGGTGTGGGCGTCTTTTATGGTCTGCTGACCGGCATCTTGATCGCCGCATACACGCTCAACGACGGCTGGGCGGTCAGGGCGCTGCTCATCTCGCCGTTCGTCATCGACTTCACTGGCAACCTGTTCCGCATGCTGGTGCTCGCGCCGCGGGCCCTGCGAGATCGTGCGCGCCTCGCGCTGGAGGCGCGGGTCTATCGCAAGCCCATCATCATCGTCAGCGTGCTGGGACCGCTGGGTTACATCCTGGTGTTGTTTGCGATGCGCCTGGCACCGATCAGTCACGTCGCCCCGGCACGCGAATTATCGACCTTGGTCGGCGCATGGTTCGGGTCGCGCATGCTGCGCGAGTCCTCCGGCCCCTGGCGCATTGCCGGCGCCGCGCTCATCGTGGCCGGCGTCGTCAGCCTCGCGCTGCCTTCCTGATGGCGTTGCCGCGCGGACGGCGCCAGCGGAACGGGGGGAGGGGCGGCGCGGGACGGATGTTGCGAAGCTTGTGCCGACCTGGAAATCGAAACGCCGGGTCCGCGCGATGCAGGCCGAGCTTCTGCATGAGCTGGTCCGCATCGAAAGGGGCGCGCACTTTGATGTCGTTGTCGAAGTAGCAATACACGTCCCTGCCCGTGCGGCCGCGCGCCCGATCTCCGACACGCTGCGCATCCCGCGGCTCGCTGCCGCGTTGCCAGCTGCGGATCCGGTCGGCCCAGCGGCTCAGGGCCCCCTCGGTGTAGCCACTCGCGTAAAGCTCCTTGTCGCCGTGCAGCCGCAGGTACATGAAATCGGAGGTGACGTCCTCGAGGTAGGGCCATTTGCCGGCCGTGTCCGCCACCACCAGCGCGATTTCATGCCGGCGCAATTGCGCGATGAAATCCGGGTTGGCGAAACTCGGGTGGCGGATCTCGACCGCGTGTCGCAACCGCCGCTGCGCATCGATGCGCAACGACGCTCGGCCATGCATGCGGGCATCGCGCCGCCGCGCCAGCTTGAGAGCCGCAGCCGTGTCGTGCGGCAGCAGCGCGAAGAACTCTTCGAAGCGGCGCGCGTCGTAGGCGAGCCGCGGGGGAAACTGCCAGAGGATCGGACCGAGTTTTCCCCGCAGGTTGAACACGCCAGATGCGAAGAAATTTGCGAGCGGCCGCAGGATGTCATTGAGCCGGAGAATGTGCGTGATGTAGCGCGGACCCTTCACGCTGAACACGAAATCATCCGGAGTCGCATCGTGCCACATTGAGTAACTGGCCGGCGTCTGCAGCGAGTAGAACGAACCGTTGATCTCGATGCTTGGGAATGCGCGCGCGGCGAATTCCAGCTCGCGGTGTTGCGCGAGCGTTTCGGGGTAGAAGACCTTCCGCCACGGCTCGTAACGCCAGCCGGAAATGCCGATGCGCACTGTGGCCATGCCGGATAAGGTCGCCGCATCCGGCCCGGCGAACTGTCGGAGGATGTCGCGCGTGACGATCAGTGACGATCCGTAGTAGTTTGCCGGGTCCGCAATGATCGCGAACTCTCCATGACCCTGCGCAGCGACATCGATTTCATGCGCCTCGCCCTCGAGGCGGCGCGCGGCGCCGAAGCCGCGGGCGAAGTGCCGGTCGGTGCCGTGCTGGTCCAGGGCGACGTGGTGCTGGCGGTGGCCGCCAACCGGCCCATCGCCGGCCACGATCCGACCGCCCACGCCGAGATCGAGGCCCTGCGCGCCGGTGGGCGCGCGTTGAACACCTACCGCCTCACCGGAACGACGCTCTATGTCACGCTCGAGCCCTGCGTCATGTGTGCTTCCGCCATCATCCATGCGCGTGTCGCGCGACTGGTCTTCGGCGCCTGGGATCCCAAGGCCGGCGCGGCCGGCAGCACGACCAACATCTTCGATCTGCCGTCGATGAATCACCGCGTGGACGTGTTCGGTGGCGTGCTCATGGAAGAGAGCGCGCAACTGCTCAATGGCTTCTTCACCGCCCGTAGGCGCGAGCCGACATAGGAGAGGAGAGCCCACCTGTCGGCTTTGTGCTAGCGTCCGGCCCCTCACCGAGTCACCCGTCAAGGAGGATCCCATGCGTTGCATGTCCGTATTCGTCTTGCTCGCCGCCACCGGTGGCGCCGCGCTCGCAGCCCCCGTTACCTACGAGCTCGATCCACGGCATTCGTCGCCGAGCTTCGAGGCCGATCACTTCGGCGGTCTGTCGGTGTGGCGCGGCAAGTTCACCGGCACCACCGGTACGATCGTGCTCGATCGCGCGGCGGGCACCGGCACGGTGAACGTGAGCCTCGAGACCGCCACCGTGCAGACTGGCCTGGCGGACCTCGACAAGCATCTCAAGTCGAATGAATTCCTCGACGTGGAGAAATTCTCCACCGCCACCTACAAGGGCAAGATCACAAAGTTCAAGGACGGCGCGCCGCTCGAGGTGCAGGGCGATCTCACGCTGCATGGGGTCACGAAACCGCTCACGCTGACCGTGCGTTCGTTCAAGTGCATGCCGCACCCGATGAAGCCGGGCAAGGAAGTGTGCGGTGCAGACGCGCACGGCACCATCAATCGCGAAGACTTCGGCATGACCTGGGGCAAGAATTTCGGCTTCGACATGAAGGTGGGTATCGATCTGCAGGTCGAAGCACTCGCGCCCGTGAAATAGCCCAGAGGTACGCATGAGAATCCTGATGTGCGCCAGTGTCCTGCTGGTGGCAGGCCTGGCGGGCGCGGCGGATCAAAAGGGCGGCACACCATTGTTCGACGGAAAGTCGCTCACGGGGTGGAAGCCGCTGGGTGGCGCCGCGGATTACCAGGTGAAGGACGGCGCCATCGTGGGCGCGACGCGGCCCAATGTGCCCAACAGCTTCCTGGTGACGGAGAAGTCCTTTGGCGACTTCATCCTCGAGCTGGACGTGCGCCAGGATGTTGGGCCGACGAATTCCGGTGTGCAATTCCGCAGCCTGTCTACTCCCGAGTTCCAGGACGGGCGCGTACATGGTTACCAGGCGGATATCGATCCGAGCCCGCGCCAATGGAGCGGCGACATCTACGAGGAAGGGCAGCGCGGCTGGTTCTACACCGGCGAGATGAATCCGCCGTCGAAATCCCTGTACAAGTACGGCGAATGGAATCATTACCGCATCGAAGCCATCGGCCCGCGACTGCGCGTCTGGGTCAATGACGGCGCGGTCGCCGACGTCATCGACGACGCCAGCGCTTCGGGGTTCATCGGGCTGCAGGTACATTCCATCGACGACCCCGCGGAGGCGGGGCGCATCACGAGCTGGAAGAACATCGTCATCCAGACGAAGAACCTGAAGCCCAGGCCAGCCATGGGCATCTTCGTCCGCAACAATCTGCCCAACAACCTGCACGCCGAAGAGAAGGCACAGGGCTGGCGCCTGTTGTGGGACGGCAAGACCGCGAAAGGCTGGCGCAGCGCCAAGTCCGCGGGCTTCCCGGCGCAGGGCTGGTCGATGGCCGATGGCGAGCTCGCCGTGCTGCCGAAGGGCGGTGGCGGCGACATCATGACCGACGAGGAATTCGGCGCCTTCGAGCTGCAGATGGAGTTCAAGTTCGCCGCCGGCGCCAACAGCGGCATCTTCTATCTACTGACTTCGCCGCACGATCCGGCGAGCAACGCGCCGCTCGGCCTCGAATACCAGATCCTCGACGACGAGCGCCACCCGGATGCCAGGCTGGGCATCGATGGCAACCGCACGCTGGCGTCGCTCTACGACGTCCTGCCGCGCGCCAAGCTCATGACCAACGTGGGTATCGCGCCCAGGGTCGACGTATGGCAGCACGCGCGTATCGTGTCGCGCGCCGACGGCACGGTGGAGCACTGGCTGAACGGTGTGAAGGTGCTGGAGTTCAGGCGCGGTTCCGATGACTACCGTGCGCACGTCGCCGCCGGCAAGTTCAAGGACACGCCGGCGTTCGGCGAGGCGGCCCGCGGCCGCATCCTGCTGCAGGACCACGGCGATGCCGTGGCGTTCCGCAGCATCAAGATCCGTGCGCTGAACTGACGCGCAGGGCATTGGCCTTGCGCGTCGCGCCCCACGCAACGTACGCGGCGATGGCGCGTGCGCGCAGCGACTCT
>Ga0070672_100001446_pt1 | contig 14690 bp, 16 predicted proteins | sample KBSM13metaG_FD_66151 | JGI IMG/M metagenome (GOLD analysis project Ga0070672, IMG submission 66151) | Miscanthus rhizosphere microbial communities from Kellogg Biological Station, Michigan, USA - KBS M1-3 metaG | ecosystem: Host-associated > Plants > Roots > Rhizosphere > Soil ... | reverse complement strand
TTCAGCGCGTTCTCCCAGCTGTCGGTGTCGATGCCGACCTCGCGCTGGGTGATGATGCAGCCCTCGTGCTTGTGCACGAACTCGATCGGGTCCTCGATCGTGATGATGTGGCCGGTCGAGTTGATGTTGCGGTAACCGATCATCGCGGCGAGCGAGGTCGACTTGCCGGTGCCGGTCGCGCCGACGAACAGGATGATGCCGCGCTTGGTCATCGCCAGCGACTTGATGATCGGCGGGAGGTTGAGCTCCTCGACCGTCGGGATCTTGGTCTCGATCCGGCGCAGCACCATGCCGACCTGGTTGCGCTGGTAGAAGCAGCTCACGCGGAAGCGGCCCAGGCCGGCGACGCCGATCGCGAAGTTGCACTCGTGGGTCTTCTCGAACTCCTCGCGCTGCGGCGGGGTCATCACGTTGAGCACGAGGTCGCGGCTCTGCTGCGAGGTCAGCGCGGTCTGCGTGATCGGCGTGATCTTGCCGTGCACCTTCATCGACGGCGGCATGCCCGACGTGATGAACAGGTCGGACGCCTTGTTGTGCGCCATCAGCTTGAGGTAGGAAGTGAAGTCGATGCTGCTCATGGTGGAACTCCGGGAATGGGGATTGGGGAATGGGAAATGGGTGGGAATCAGAAGCGCCGGCTGACGGCTTTTCCTGTTCCCTATTCCCTATTCCCCATTCCCGGCCTTCGTCATTCGAACAACTTCTTGTCCTTCGCGTACTCGCGCGCCGTCGGCCGGGTGATCTGGCCGCGCTTGACCATGTCCTGGAGGCACTGGTCGAGGGTCATCATGCCGAGGTTCTGGCCGGTCTGGATCGACGAGTACATCTGCGCGACCTTGTCCTCGCGGATCAGGTTGCGGATCGCCGGGGTGCCGATCATGATCTCGTGCGCCGCGATGCGGCCGCCGCCGACCTTCTTGAGCAGGGCCTGCGCGATCACCGCGCGCAGCGACTCGGACAGCATCGAACGCACCATCGGCTTCTCGCCGGCGGGGAACACGTCGATGATGCGGTCGATGGTCTTCGCGGCCGAACTGGTGTGCAGAGTGCCGAACACGAGGTGCCCGGTTTCCGCGGCGGTCAGCGCGAGGCGGATGGTTTCCAGGTCGCGCATTTCGCCGACCAGGATGTAGTCGGGGTCTTCGCGCAGGGCCGAGCGCAGCGCCTCGTTGAACCCGTGGGTGTCGCGATGGACCTCGCGCTGGTTCACCAGGCACTTCTGCGAGGTGTGCACGAACTCGATCGGGTCCTCGACGGTGAGGATGTGCGCGTATTCCTGCTTGTTGATGTGGTCGACCATCGCCGCGAGCGTGGTGGACTTGCCCGAGCCGGTCGGCCCGGTGCACAGGATCAGGCCCTGCGGCTGGTTGATGATCTCGCGGAAGATCGGCGGGCAGGCCAGGTCCTCCAGCGTGAGCACTTCGGAAGGGATCGTCCGGAACACCGCGCCGGCGCCGCGGTTCTGGTTGAACGCGTTGACGCGGAAGCGCGCCATGCCGGGGATCTCGAACGAGAAGTCGACCTCGAGGAATTCCTCGAAGTCGCGGCGCTGCTTGTCCGACATGATGTCGTACACCAGCGAGTGCACCTGCTTGTGCTCGAGCGCCGGGATGTTGATGCGACGGACGTCGCCGTCGACCCGGATCATCGGCGGGAGGCCCGCCGACAGATGCAGGTCGGATGCCTTGTTCTTGACCGAAAAGGCCAAAAGTTCTGCGATATCCATGCGCGTCCCCTCACGCTAGAAAAATTGCGTTGCGGTCGGAGTATAGCTCCATTCCACGGTTGTCAACCCGCCTGCGCGACCCGCCGATTCCTGAACCCTATGACGGTCGGGCGGTCCGAGCGTGTACCCTAGCGGCCTGTCGAAAAGGGCGGTCCCGCCCCGACCGGCAACCCTCCCGGCCCCGTCCCGTCCCTGACCCAACGCACGCGTCCAGCCCCATGAATCCGTATCGCATCGTGATCCTCGCCACCGGACTTTTCGCCACGTCGCTCGCATTCGGCGCCGCCGGCCCGCAGTCCTACCTCGACGGCAACCCGCAGACCCGGAACGACCCGAAGCTGTCGCCCGTGCGCGTGATCGCGGTGGACGGCGATGCCCAGCGGACCAACCCGGTCGCCCTCACGCCCGGACCGCACTGGCTCGACGTCATGGGTCCGGCGGGCGGTAATCCGGCGGGCGCCAAGCCGCAGTCGGTCGCCCTCAAGGTCCAGCCCTGCACGTACTACTACCTCGCCGCGCGCAAGGATGCGACGGTCGCAGCGAACTGGAAGCTCATCGTGGATGCCGAGGAAACCATCACGACGTGCGATCCGGCCGAGGAAGTCCGCAAGGCCCAGGCCACCGCCGCGGCGCGACCCGGGCCGCGCCCGGCCGCGTCGAGGCCGGCCGCCGCTTCGCAGCCCGTCGATCGCTGGGCTCCTCCGGCTTCGCACTGATCCGGACGGAGGTCCGCTCGTGACGGGAGATCCGGGCGCCCTCCTCGAGGACATCCTCGCGCGCATCCGCAACGCCGAGGCCGCGCGGCCCGACGCTTTGCGCGACGCCGGGCCGGTGCGCGTGCTCGCCGTGTCCAAGACGCGCGGCGCAATGGAAATCCGTGCGCTCGCACGCGGCGGGCAACGGGCCTTCGGCGAGAACTACGTGCAGGAAGCGCTCGCGAAGCAACGCGAGGTGCATGACGACCCGGTCGAATGGCACCTGATCGGCCACCTGCAGTCGAACAAGGCGCGCGAGGCCGCCGCGGCATTCGACTGGGTGCAGACGGTGGACCGTCCGAAACTCGCCGCCGCACTCGCGCGCCACCGGCCCGCGGAACGCGCGCCGCTGAACGTGCTGATCCAGGTGAACATCGACGACGAGGCGGGCAAGTCGGGTTGCCGCCCTTCCGACGTCGCGGGCCTCGCCGGCGCGATCGCCGCCGAACCCCGCCTCGCGCTGCGCGGGCTGATGGCGATCCCGGCGCCGGATCCTGATCTGCAACGGCGCCGCGAGGCGTTCCGCGCGATGCGCTCGGCGTTCGAGGACCTGCGCGGGAGCCATCCGGGCGTCGACACGCTGTCGATGGGCATGAGCGAGGATTTCGAGCTGGCGATCGCCGAAGGGGCGAACCTCGTGCGGATCGGAACGGCACTGTTCGGCGAGCGTGCAGTCCGCGGATAGGTCTGGCACGCGCCGCTTGCGATCGGTCCCGGGCTCAGATCGCCGATCATGATTTGTGCATCGCACAACGCGCCGCTATGCTCGGGTTCCACATGAACGAGCCCTCGCGATGACGCCGTCCCACCATCGATCGAGCGAACCGACCCGCAATGGCGCCACGAAAGGGGCCTTGCCGGTTCCGGGCGCGATCGCGTTCATCGGCGGCGGCAACGTGGCGCGCAGCATGATCGGCGGCCTCGTTGCGCTCGGCACGCCGGCCTCGTGCATCCGCGTCTCCGAGCCGGACGACCACCTGCGCGCCGCGCTTTGCCGCGATTTCGGCGTGCTCGCGCATCCGTCCAACCACGGGGCGGTCGCGCAGGCGGACCTATGGGTGCTCGCGGTCAAGCCGCAGGTACTGCGCGGCGTCTGCGAGGAGCTGGCCGCGACCGCGCGCGAGGCGCGGCCGCTGGTGGTCACGCTCGCCGCGGGCATTCCGATCGCCGCGGTCGAACGCTGGCTGGGCGCGGGCGACGAGCCGCTTTCGATCGTGCGCGCGATGCCCAACACCCCGGCCCTGCTCGGCGAAAGCGCCACCGCGCTATGCGCGAACGCGCAGGTCTCGGCGATCGAGCGACAGCACGCGCAGGCGCTGTTCGAAGCGGTCGGCATCGCGCTGTGGATCGCCGACGAGGACCTCATGGACACCGTCACCGCGACCTCCGGCAGCGGCCCGGCCTACGTGTTCGCGATGGTCGAGGCGATGCAGGCCGCGGCCGTCGCGCAAGGCCTCCCCGAGGAAGTCGCGCGCGCGCTGATCGCGCAGACCATCGTCGGCGCCGGCCGCATGCTCGTCGATTCCGGCGAGGACGCCGCCACCCTGCGCCGTCGCGTGACCTCGCCCGGCGGCGTCACCGCCGAAGCCTTGCGGCGCTTCGCCGAAGGCGGGTTCGAGGCGCTGGTCGCCGAAGGCATCGCCGCCGCGACGGCGCGCGGTGCCGAACTGGCGGCGCAGTACGGGGCTTGAATCGAACGGCCCCGTGCCGCTCCCGCCCCACTCAGTCCCCCGCCAGCACGTACCGTCCCCGCCCCGACCGCTTCGCCAGGTAACACGCGCCATCGGCATACATCAACGCCGTGTCGACGTCGGTGACGCCCACCAGCGTCGACAGTCCGATGCTCGTGGAGACGTTGCGGAACTCGGGTGCGGATCCGGCGAGCTCGCTCAGGCCCTTTAGCACACGCGCGGCGACGAGTTCGGCGCCGACCTGGTTGCCGCCGATGAGCACGACCGCGAATTCGTCGCCGCCCATGCGCGCGACGAGGTCCTCGCCGCGCACGCTGTCGCGCAGGATGCGCGCGACCGCGACGAGCAGGCGGTCGCCCGCCTCGTGCCCGTGCGCGTCGTTGACTTCCTTGAAGTGATCCAGGTCCATGCACAGCAGCCAGCCCGCCGCTTCCTGGGTCAGCTGCGCCTCGATCGTCTGGCGCAGGCTGCGGCGGTTCGCCAGGCCGGTCAGCGGATCGCTCTCGGCGAGGCGGCGCAGTTCCTTCGTGAGGCGGTGGGTCTCGGTGATGTCCACGACGGCGCCGCGGAAACCCAGGAACCGGCCTTCCGCATCGTGCATCGGCCGCGCGCTGTTGCTCAGCACGAGGGCGCCGCGCGATCCGCGCGCGTACAGGCGCTGGTTCGCGAACGCCTCGTGGCGCTGCATGGCCGCGAGGCTCTCGAAGCGCGGCGCGCGCCGCGGGTCGAGTTGCGCCGCGATGTCCATCGGCGTCCGGCCGAGCATCTGCGCGTCGGTGAGCCCGAACATCTCCGCGTAGCCCGGCGAAACGTAGCTCAGCCGGTGCTCGGCGTCGGTTTCCCAGAAGCCGTCGGCCGCGATCGCCGCGAAATCGGTGAAACGCTTGCGTTCCAGGTCCAGCTCGCGGCGGCGGCGCCGTTTCTGGTCGAGCAGCGCGTCCACCTGCGCCTGCTGCACGCGATAGCCGCCGACCAGCACGAGCGCGATCAGCGTCGTGAACGCCGACAGCCCGATCGCCGCGCGATACGGCGTGAAGACGACCCAGGCCTGCGCCGGCTCGACCCACGCGTGCGCGTGATGGCGAAGCATCACGTACGAACCCAGCGCGATCGCGATCGCGAGCGTGGCCCACAGCAGGGCTTCGCCGCGCTCGAGCGCGAGCGAGGCCAGGAACACCAGGGTCGGCAACACGATGATCGGCGAGGTGAGCTGGCCGCCGCTCATCCACGACGTGGCGATCGCCGCGCCGAACATCAGCGCGCAGATCGCGTGGGCGTATGCGCGCGTGCGCCCGGAGCGCCGGAACGGCACCAGCAGCGCGACGATGCCGAAATCGGCGATGGCCGCGGGCAGCGCGAGCAGGCGGGCGTCGAACAGGAACTCGACCAGCGCGAACGCGGCGAGGATCACCGCACCGCCGGTGGCCAGCAGAACGGTCGCCGCCGCCTTCCGGTAGCCCATCCCGTCGTCGCGCGGGAACCGCTCCGGCGGCAACAGCCACGCCCACAGGCGTGGCCGCAGCGGAGCGGTGGACGTCGACGGCATGCGGCCTCCCGGATGGACTCGGCGAGCATGCGGCAACACCGGGTGGTTAAAAAGGGGCTGCGATCACGTCCCCGGCGGCGCGATCCGCTGCGCGGGCTTCGCGGCCCACGCCCGCACGATGCGCGCGATGGCCTCGACGCCGTCGGTCAGCGCCGCCGGTCCCGGCTGCAGGATCAGCGGGGACTTGATCTCGTGCAGCTCGCCGTCGCGCACCGCCGGAATCGCATCCCAGCCGGGTCGCGCGGCGACGCGGTCCGGCCGGAACTTCTTTCCGCACCACGAACCGAGAATGATGTCCGGCGCGCGTCGGACCACCTCGGCCGGATCCTCGAGGATGCGTTGCTTCGCGAGCGGTTCGAGCGCGCGCTCGGGGAAGATGTCGTCGCCGCCGGCGATCCGCACGAGCTCGGCGACCCAGCGGATGCCGGTGATCGGCGGCTCGTCCCACTCCTCGAAATACACCTTCGGCCGGCGCGGCAACGCGGCCGCCTCGCGTTCGATCGCCTCGAGGCCGTGCGCGAGCCGGTCGGCGAGCGCGTCGGCCTTCGCCGGCGCGCCCACCAGCGCGCCGAGACGCCGGACGTAGTCGAGGATGCCGTCCACGCTGCGGTGGTTGCTGATCCACACCTCGACGCCGCGACGCACGAGTTCGGCCGCGATGTCTGCCTGGATGTCCGAAAACCCGATCGCGAAGTCGGGCCGCAGGGCGAGGATCGCCTCGATCTTCGCCGACGTGAAAGCGCTGACTTTCGGCTTCTCCCGCCGCGCGACCGCCGGCCGCACCGTGAATCCGGAAATCCCGACGATGCGGTCCTGCTCGCCGAGCAGGTAGAGCGTTTCGGTGGGTTCTTCGGTGAGGCAGACGATGCGTTGCGGGCCGGTCACGGATACAGCATCCGCTTCGACCACACGCCGTCGCGCATCTCGTAGAACTGCCGCTCGTGCAGCCGGAACGCCGCGCCGTACCAGAACTCGATGGCGTCGGGGACGACGCGGTAGCCGGTCCAGCCCTGCGGGCGCGGAACGTCGCGCCCTTCGTATTCGCGTTCGGCCTCCGCGATGCGGCGCTCGAAGGTTTCGCGCGAGTCGAGGGTCTGCGACTGCTTCGAGGCCCACGCGCCGATCTGGCTCATGCGCGGGCGGCCCGCGAAATAGGCATCGGCCTCGGCGTCGTCCACGACTTCCACGCGGCCCTCGATGCGCACCTGCAACTGGCCCGGCACGGTCTTCCAGAGGAACACCAGCGCCGCGCGCGGGTTGTCGGCGAGCTCGCTGCCCTTGCGGCTGGCGACGTGGGTGTAGAAGGTGAAGCCGCGCTCGTCGCAGGACTTGAGCAGCACGTTGCGCGCCGACGGCCGCCCCTCGCGCGTCGCGGTCGCCACGACCATCGCGGTCGGATCCGGATCGCCCGCGCTGCGCGCGACGTCCATCAGGTGCTTGAACGTGGCCAGGGCCTCGGCGTACAGGTCGGTCATGCGCTCCTTCCTTGGGTTCGGTGGACCGCGCAGGCGGCCGGTCGATTGCGGCGGCGCGTCGAAGCCCGGCGGCGGCCTTGCGGTATTGTCCTCCGATGCCCACGGCCGCGCATCCTCCCGCCAGCGGATTCGAACCGGACTTCGTCGCCGAAGTGCTCGACGACGCGCTCGCGCACGGCAGCCGCGTGTACGGCATCGCCGGGCTGCAGGGCTCGGGCAAGTCGACGCTCGCCGCGCAGATGGCCGCGCTCGGCAGGGAACGCGGGCTGCGCGTCGTGGCGTTCTCGATCGACGACTGCTACCTCGGACGGCGCGAACGCCTGCGGCTCGGCCGCAACGCGCATTCGCTGCTGGCCACGCGCGGTCCGCCCGGCACGCACGACGTCAAGCTCGCCTGCGGCACGCTCGATGCGCTCCGGGCCGGTCGTCCGACCGCGCTGCCGCGGTTCGACAAGATCGCCGACCGCCGCCTGCCGCCGTCGCGCTGGCAGCGCATCGAGGGGCCGGTGGACCTGGTCGTGTTCGAAGGCTGGTTCCTCAAGGTGCCGCCCGAGGAGCGCGCCGCGCTGCTCGCGCCGGTCAATCCGCTGGAGCGCGAGGCCGATCCGAACGGCACCTGGCGCGAATACTGCAACCTCGCGCTCGCGGCCTACGCGCCGCTCTGGAAACGCATCGACCGCCTCTTGTTCCTGCAGGGCCCGGGCTTCGAGGTCGTGCCCGCGTGGCGCTGGCAGCAGGAGGCCACGCTGCAGGCGGCCCATCCGGCGCGCGCGGCGATGCGGCGCGACGCCGTCGAGCGCTTCGTGCTGTTTTTTGAACGCGTGAGCCGCCACGCGCAGCGCACGTTGCCGGCGATCGCCGAGCGCACGGTCCGCATCGACGCGGCCCGGCGCCCCGAATAGGGGTCGCCCGGCCCCTTTTCCCAACGACGATTACTTGACGACGAACGTCACCTTCAGGTTGACGCGCCACTCCCTGATGCTGCCGTCCTCGTTGGTGTCGACCTTGATGTCGTTCACCCAGGCGCCCTTGATGTTCTTCACGCTCTCGGCGCATTTCCTGAGCCCGCTCTGCACGGCGTCCTCGATGCCCTTGGTCGAGGAGGACGAGAGTTCGATCACTTTGGCGACGGTCATGCGGATGCTCCTGTCGGTGGAAGGCGAAATGCTAGCATCGGCGGATGAATCCGGCTCCGAATGTCGCCTTCGTCGGTCCGATGGGCGCGGGAAAGACCACCATCGGCACGCGCGTCGCAGCCTTGCTCGGCCTGCAGTTCGTCGACGTCGACCGCCGCCTCGAGGAGATCACCGGGGCGCGCGTCCCGCTGATCTTCGAATGCGAGGGCGAGGCCGGTTTCCGCGCGCGCGAATCGGCGCTGGTCGCCGAGCTGTGCGCCGGCGAAGGCCTGCTCATCGCCACGGGGGGCGGCGCCGTGCTCGATCCGCTCAACCGCGAGCGCCTGTGCGCGTCGTGCTTCGTGGTGCACCTGCACCTGGGCGTCGAGGCCCAGCTCGCGCGCCTCGCGCGCGACCGCAGCCGTCCGCTGCTGAGGAGCGGCGACCGCCGCGAGAAGCTCACCGGGCTCGCCGTGCAGCGCGATCCGCTGTACGCGCAGGTCGCCGACCTGCGTCACGAATCGAACGCGTCGAGTCCGGCGGCGGCCGCGAAGCGGCTCGCGGCTGCCATCGCCGCGCAGTGGCGGCGCGGCGACGGGACGCAGGCGGTTCCCGCCATGGCGGCGAAAGCGCGCGCCCCATGACCCTGCCCGCGCATCGCCTCCGCAAACCCCTTGACCGCATCCAGGAATCTCGAACCTTGCCCCGTACCGCACCGTTCTCCGCCCGCAAGCCGATGCCATGAAGACGCTCGAAGTCGAACTCGGCGACCGCAGCTACCCGATCCGCATCGGCGCGGGCACGCTCGACCACCCCGACGCCTTCGCCGGCATCGCGTTCGGCCGCCACGTGCTGATGGTCAGCGACAGCCACGTCGCGCCACTCCATGCCGAGCGCGTGCTGCGGCGGCTGCCGCGCGGCTTCGAACCGGTCCTGCACGTCGTCCCCGCGGGCGAGCCGTACAAGACGCTCGAATCCTGCGCGGAAATCTTCGCGACGCTCGCCGACATGCACGCGAGCCGCGATGCGGTGATCGTCGCGCTCGGCGGCGGCGTGATCGGCGACCTCGCCGGCTTCGCGGCCGCCTGCTGGATGCGCGGCGTGCGCTTCGTGCAGATCCCCACGACCCTGCTGGCCATGGTGGATTCGTCGGTCGGCGGCAAGACCGCGGTGGACCTGCCGCAGGGCAAGAACCTCGTCGGCGCGTTCCACCAGCCGGTCGCTGTGGTCGTCGACACCGACACGCTCGCGACCCTGCCTCCTCGCGAGCTCTCGGCGGGCCTGGCCGAGGTCGTGAAGTTCGGCGCGATCGGCGACAAGCGCTTCTTCGACTGGCTCGAGAACCACGCCGACGCGCTGATGGCCTGCGACCCGGACACGATCGCCGAGGCCGTGCGCAGGAGCTGCGCGCACAAGGCGAAGGTTGTCGCCGCCGACGAAACCGAGAACGGTGTGCGCGCCCTGCTCAATTTCGGGCACACCTTCGGGCACGCGCTCGAGGTCGAGGCCGGGTTCGGCACGCTGCTGCACGGCGAGGCCGTCGCGATCGGGATGATGCTCGCCGCGCGGCTGTCGGCCGACGTCGCCGGCGCGCCCCTGCTCGACACCGCGCGGCTCGCGGCCCTGCTCACGCGCTTCAACCTCCCGCTGTCGACACCCGACGGGATGTCGTCCAAGGCGGTGTTCGCGCGCATGCGGCTGGACAAGAAGAACGTTTCGGGGCGGCTGCGGCTTGTGCTCTGGCGCGGCATCGGCGAGGCCTACCTCGCCGACGACGTCGACGAGCGCAGCGTGCTCGAACTGCTGGCCGACGAGATGGGAGACTGACAGCAGCGCCGTGGCATCGCGGAGCGCCGTTGTACAATCCGGCCCCATGCGCCTACTCCTCCAGCACCCGCCGGTCGGTGCCGAAGCCCCTCGCTTCGTGCAATTGACCCTCCAGCAGGACCTCCTGGGAGGATGGCTGCTGCTGCGCGAGACCGGGCAGATTGGGCAGCGCAGCACGGTAAAGAAGGAACAGTACCTCGAACAGTCCGCGGCTCTCGCAGCCTTCGAGCAGGCGCGCGACGCGAACATCAAGCGCGGGTTCCACGTGGTGTTCGCTCAAGGCGCAGGAGCGCCGCGCTAGGCCAGGATCTGACCTGCGCCGCGCTTGTCTCCTTCCCCCGCTCGCGGAGAAAGGCCGGGATGGGGGCAAGCCCGTCGCGATGCTCCCGCGTTCCCCTGCCATTGCCACCCCCGCTGCCTCCCAGGATCCTGATGTCGAACGCGCCCCTCCACAACGACCGCTTCCTGCGCGCCCTCCGCCGCGAACCCCTCGACCGCACACCCGTCTGGCTCATGCGCCAGGCCGGCCGCTACCTGCCCGAGTACCGTGCGACCCGCGCGCGCGCCGGCAGTTTCCTCGCGATGGCCAAGACGCCCGAGCTCGCCTGCGAAGTCACCCTGCAGCCGCTCGCGCGTTTCGACCTCGACGCCGCGATCCTGTTCTCCGACATCCTCACCGTGCCCGACGCGATGGGCCTGGGCCTGTACTTCGTCGAAGGCGAAGGCCCGAAGTTCGAACGTCCAGTGCGCAGCGCGGCCGACGTCGCGAAACTCGCGGTGCCCGACATGGGCGCCGAGCTGCGCTACGTGATGGACGCGGTGAGCCTGATCCGCCGCGAGCTCGGCGGCCGCGTTCCCCTGATCGGCTTTTCCGGCAGCCCGTGGACGCTCGCGTGCTACATGATCGAGGGCGGCGGAAGCGACAACTTCTCGAAGATCAAGGCGATGATGCTGTGCGACCCTGCGTCGCTGCACCGCCTGCTCGACGTCGTCACCGACGCCGTGATCGCCTACCTCGCCGCGCAGCGCGCGGCCGGCGCGCAGGCGCTGCAGGTATTCGACACCTGGGGCGGCGTGCTCGCGCCGCACCAGTACCGCGAATTTTCGCTGCGCTACCTCGACCGCATCGCGAAGGAACTGCCGCGCGGTCACGGCGCCGACCGCACGCCGCTGATCCTGTTCGGCAAGGGCAACGCGCCGTACCTCGAGGAACTCGCCGGCAGCGGCGCCGAAGCGGTCGGCGTCGACTGGCTCGTCTCGCTCGAGGAGGCGCGCCGCCGCACCGGCGGCAGTGTCGCGCTGCAGGGCAACCTCGATCCGGCGACGCTGTACGGTTCCCCCGACGCGATCCGCGCGGAGGTCCGCCGCGCCCTCGACGCCTATGCGCGCGGCGGCGACGGCACGACCACAGGACACGTCTTCAACCTCGGCCATGGCATGTCGCCGGACATGGATCCGGAGCACGTGCGCGTGCTGGTGGACGCGGTGCACGGGTTCAAGGCGGGGAACGGGGAACAGGACTGCGAAGGCAGGATGCCGGAGCGAACCGCGTAGCCGGCCCGAACGGCGCGCCGCAGGAGCGCCAGTAAACGGGGAACGGAAGGCGAGGCGCTTCCTGAAAGGATGCGTACGCTTCACACGTTCTTTGCGACGTTGGCGCTAGGTTGCGCGAATCCGTGACTCCGGAGTCGCCCATGCCGCGCCTGATCGTTGCCGCCCTCGCCTTCGCCTGCGGTTCCGCGTTCGCCCAGGCGCCGCCGGCCACGTCCGCGCCGTCCGCCGCGTACTTCGACCACACCGGCCGCGTGCCCGAGGACGTCCTCAGCGGCGGCGTCCGCATGATTCCGGTCCACACGTCGTTCGGCGACTTCAGGGTATGGACCAAGCGTGTCGGCAACAACCCGCGCATCAAGGTCCTGCTGCTGCACGGCGGACCCGGCGCGACCCACGAATACCTCGAAGCCTTCGACAGCTGGTTCCCCGGCGCGGGCATCGAGTACTACTACTACGACCAGCTCGGCTCGGCCTACAGCGACCAGCCCGACGACAAGCGCCTGCTCGACCTGCCGCGCTACGTCGACGAAGTCGAGCAGGTCCGCGCCGCGCTCGGCCTGGACAAGGACGACTTCTACCTCTACGGCCACTCGTGGGGCGGCATCCTCGCGATCGAATACGCCCTCAGGTACCCGCAGCACCTCAAGGGCCTGGTGGTATCGAACATGATGTCGAGCATCCCCGCGTACAACCGCTATGCGCAGTCGGTGCTGATGCCGGCGATGGATCCGCAGCAGCTGGCCGGCATCCGCAAGCTGGAAGCCGAAGGCCGGTTCGACGATCCGCACTACGAGGAACTGCTCACCCCGTTCTACGAGCAGCACCTGCTGCGCAAGCCCGCGGCGCAATGGCCCGACCCGATCAACCGCGCCTTCGGCCATCTCAACAAGAAGGTGTACGTGCCGATGCAGGGCCCCAGCGAACTGGGCGCCGGCGGCCTCCTCGCGAACTGGGATCGCACCGCCGACCTGCCGAAGATCCGGGTACCCACGCTCGTGATCGGTGCGCGCTACGACACCATGGACCCGGCGTGGATGGAAAAGATGAGCCGCCTGTTGCCGCACGGCCAGTACCTGTACTGCCCGGATGCGGGGCACTTCGCGATGTACGACGACCCGGCGATCTACATGAAGGGCGTGATCGATTTCCTCGAGCGTACGGATCGCGACGCACGCGCGGCATCGGCCGCACGCTAGGACGGCCGGGTATCGAAGGCGTCCATTGCCGGAGCTTTCCGCGACGATCGCATTCGCATCGGACGTGCGGCGATGGCAGGGCCGGCTACCGCCGCCAGACCACGCAACGGTTGTTGGCCGGCATCGCCGCATCCTCGGCCACGCTCATGCCGATCGCGCGGGCCAGCGCATCCACCGCCTCAAGGTCGCGCAGTCCCATGTGCGCGGCCCGCGCCCTGAGCGACGCGTCGAACGCGGCGTTGCTCTCGCTCGTGAACTTTCCGCCGACGTTGAACGGTCCGTAGATCGCGAGCACCGCATCGTCCGCGAGCACGCGGTCGAGGCCTGCGAACAACGCGCGCACCTCGTCCCAGCCCATGATGTGCAGCGTGTTCGCGCTGAACGCCGCGTCGAATCGCGCCGCCGGCCATGGTCCGCGTGCGACGTCGAGTTCGATCGGATCGGGCGTGTTCGGCAGGCCCGCGTGGGCGAGCCACGCGCGGATGCCCGGCAGGTTCTCCGCGCGATCGGTGCACTGCCATTGCAGGTGCGGCATCGCCGCGGCGAAGTGCACCGCGTGCTGGCCCGTGCCGCTGCCGATCTCGAGCACGCCGCGGCGGTCGGCGAACACTTCGCGCAGCACGCCGAGGATCGGGTCGCGGTTGCGTTCGCAGGCCGGGGCGAAAGGGCGCGCGTCCACCACGGCCTCAACCCACCGCGCGCACGAACAGCGTCTTCGCTCCGCCGGCACCCGCGCGCTCGTCCACCGCGAAGTGCTGCGCATGCCGCCTGACGAGGTCGCTGAGCTTGCGATGCCCGTACAGCCGCGGATCGAAATCCGGACGGATCTTGGTGAGGTAGCTGCCGACCGCGCCGAGGTGGGCCCAACCCTGCTCGTCCGAGGCCTCCTCGATCGCGCGCCGCAGCAGTTCGAGCGGCAGCGGCAAGGCCGCGGCCTTCGCCGGCTTCGCAGAGGCCGCGGCCACCGGCTCCGGCGCCGGGATCGGAGGCGGCATCGCGGATGCGGCGGGCGCTTCGGCGCTTTTCGCCGCTTCAGCGTTGCCCTGGGCGCGCTTGCCGGACCCGGCCTTCGCGCGCCGGCTGACCTTCTTCGCGGGCGGCACCGCGGGAGGAGCCGCGGCCGGCGCCGCATGCTCGCCGCGCAGCACCTCGGTGTAGATGAACTTGTCGCAGGCCTGCACGAAGGCGTCGGGCGTCTTGCGCTCGCCGAAGCCGTACACGATCAGCCCTTCCTCGCGCAGCCGCTGCGCGAGCCGCGTGAAGTCGCTGTCGCTCGACACCAGGCACACGCCGTCGAAGCGCGCGGTGTACATCAGGTCCATCGCGTCGATGATCAGCGAGCTGTCGGTCGCGTTCTTGCCGCGCGTGTAGGCGAACTGCTGCACCGGGTTGATCGAATGCTGCAGCAGGACCTGCTTCCACTGCCCGAGCCGCGTCGAGGTGAAGTCGCCGTAGATGCGCTTGACGCTGGCGATGCCGAAGCGCGCGACTTCGGCGAGCAATCCTTCGATCACAGAAGGCTGCGCGTTGTCGGCGTCGATGAGGACCGCGAGCCGGCGCTGGCCCTCGTCGGTTTCGGATTTGCCGCTGTTCCTGTTCTTCATTGCTGCCGCTTCCCCGTTCGATGCTTCCTGGGACGCATTGTGCGCGCCAGCGGGATGCGACGCGTAGCCCGGATGTAATCCGGGGAAAGTTGCGCCGCACCGGATTTTCATCCGGGCTACCCAAGGCTGGACGCCGCCGCACCCACCATCGCCAGCGCCACCGCCTCCGCGACCTTGATCCCGTCCACCGCCGCCGAGAGG
>Ga0070672_100001445_pt1 | contig 14691 bp, 10 predicted proteins | sample KBSM13metaG_FD_66151 | JGI IMG/M metagenome (GOLD analysis project Ga0070672, IMG submission 66151) | Miscanthus rhizosphere microbial communities from Kellogg Biological Station, Michigan, USA - KBS M1-3 metaG | ecosystem: Host-associated > Plants > Roots > Rhizosphere > Soil ... | reverse complement strand
GCGGCGCAGGGGGAAGCGTCGAGCGACCATCATGGCTGGTGCGCGGACTTCGTGCCCTGGGAGCTCGAGCGGCACATCCAGGACGAGCGGGCACAGCTCGGCTGCGGTGTCTGAAACCGGCTTGAACGCCGGGGGCGGCCGTAGTACCTCCGACGGGTCGTTCGCGGGAGTAGCTCAGTGGTAGAGCATCGGCTTCCCAAGCCGAGGGTCGCGGGTTCGACCCCCGTCTCCCGCTCACTCGAAGCACCGGAAGGCGGGCGAAAATCCCGTCTCCTGAGACGGGCCGATGAAGGGCCCAGAAGCGGCCCCCCGCAATCGATTGCGGGGGCGGTTCGAAACGGCGCTCCAGGTCTTCACCGGGCCTTGCCAGAGCTACTTGGCTGCGGACTTGGACTTGCTCTTTGCCTTCGTCCAGAACGTCTTGCAGTCGGCGCCCATGTCCGTTTCATGCTGGGCAAGGCACTGAAGGAGACGGCCTTGCCCGTGCTCCACCTGCGCGCAGAACTGGTCCAACTCCGGCTTGCACGCGCCCTGCACCGCCTGGGCAGCGTCCGTCAGAGCTCCGTTGCACTTCGTGGAGACCTTGGCCGAGTTCTTCTCCAGGCAGGCGAGGACCCCTCCCTCTGCGGGCTTGGCGCTCTTGCAGAGTTTCTTCACATCCGCCTGGCAGGCCTTGGGCGCCGTCGGGGCCGCGAGGGCAAGTCCGCTGGCGAAGAGAACCGTGAAGACGACCAAGGATCCGATCCTTCTTGAATGGCGCATCTGCCCTCCCCTGGAATGGAAGATTCCTTCTCCGTGACCGAACCTGGTTCCCGGCCAGGTCGACAGAGGTTTCCTCGCCGGGACGTCGGAAGCTACGCTCGCTGACCGAGGGGTCCAAGAGGTTGTTCCTTCCTTCCAACCGGGTCGCGCCCGGGTGGTACGCCTCGGCGGTCTCGGCGGTCTCGGCGGTCAGGCGCCAGCGCACGTCGTAGTGAGGGAAGGCGATGCCAGCGTCTCCCAGCGCGGATCGATGGCGGCACGCAGGGCGCTCGCGGTCTCCGGCCAGGTGTCGGAGCGGTGCGTCCACGCCAGTAGCTGGAAGTTCAGGCCGTTGTTGAACCCCGTCAGGAGCGCGACCGGAGGAGGTTTTCGAAGGACGGCGCCGTTCTCGCTCGCAAGCCGCAGCAAGAGCGCATGGACCCGGTCCGGATGATCGACGGGAACGGAATTGCCGAGGCGCCCGCATCCGGCGCCTCGACCACGGGCGCTACTGGAGCGGCGGCCGGGATCTCCTCCGTTGACTGGAGCAAGGAGAAGGAGGACGGCACGGCATCAGTCCGGAGCCTGGCGCTCGCCAAGGCTGCTGCCACTCGCCCTCGGGTCGCGTGTCTCAGCGATTTCTGTCCAGGCTGAACGGGGAGAGACGCATGAGACCTAGGGCTCATGTCGCCGCGGGGCGCGCACCCTGTAATCAATCTCAGGGGGGAACCCGGTCCGGGCAGGCCCAGGCTCCCGAGCACGTGTCCCGCCCTGCGCATCAACCAGGAGGTGGAATCATGAAGCGTTCGGCGATTTGGCTGGGAACCGTGCTGATCGTGGGTTGCGGCACGAACTATTACATCGTCAAGGATCCCTCGACCGGAGAGACCTACTACGCCACCGGGTACAAGACGATGGAGAACGGTGCCGTCAAGCTGACGGACGCAAAGACTCAGCACGTGGTGACGCTGCCGACCTCCTCGATCAGGGAGGTCCAAAAGGACGAGTACGACGCCCAGCTCCAGGCCGCGAAGACCGCGCCGGCAGCACCGCCGGCGGGCGCCACACCCGCGGCCACTCCGCCACCCGCTTCGAAGTAGGGAATCCTTCAGAGAGCGGAGCCGACGGCCGGGCGGCCGCGTGACTTCAGCAGTCTCGGGCGTCGCGCTCGTGGAGGGGCGAGGGGATCTCGGCGCCGTTCACCGGCTTTGACCGGAGCCGCTCCCGGTGCCCGGCTTCGAGGCCGGCGACTGTGTCGAGCGAACCCGCGGGTCGTCGTCGCGGTCGTACGCCGGAAGGACGTCGGATTGATCGAGCAGAAAGCTCAGGATCACCCGCCTGAGCAACTCCGGTTGCTCGAACTGGATGTAGTGGCCCGCCCTGGGGACGAAATAGACCTTCAGGTTCTTGAACGTCTTCCTGTAGTCCACCGCCCCCGCCCAGGAGAGGTAGTTGCACTCGGGGTAGAGCAGGATCGCCGGGGTCGAGTTCGTGCGGAGGGCTCGGTGCGGGTCTCGCTCGAGTCTCCGGTGGAACCAACGAGCTCCTGGAGCACGTACGGGTTGACGCCCGGGTTCTCGCGCCCGTCGAGGAGATCGAAGAGCGCCGGCGGCAACTTCGAGAGGTTCCCGGCGCAGACCACCTCTCCGAGGGTCCTCCGGAAGTAGGGAGTCAACAGCATCTCCGACTCCGGCTGCGGCAACAGGCGCTCGGCGAGGTCGCGGTTTCGATCGCGAAGCAACAGAGCAGCGAGGAGCCGGGGCGCGGGAAGACCGGACGGGCTCGGAAAGCGCATCGGAGGTGCGCGGATGGCTCGACATCGGTGCGCCTCCGGCTTCGTGCGGTCAGGCCGCGTGAAGGCCGTGATCCACGCTCACCGCGCGAACTTCGACCGGGCGAACTTGGCGCGCACCCGCTGGACCTCCTTGTCGTCGACGTGGCGGCGGATGAGCACCCGGGCGGCGTAGAGGACCTGCTGGTACTCCTCCCCGCACCACTCGGCGCGCTCGGCGGGGAGCTTCCCCAGGTCCTTGGCGAAGTCATACAGCTTCGGGTCGGCTCCCCAGGCGAGACAGAGGACGTTGTAGAAGCGCTGGCGGTCCAGTCCGTGAACGTCGGCGAAGTCCTCCTCCCCCGGCTTACGGACCTTCGAGTCGTGGTCGTACATGAAGGCCGCGGCTCGCAGCATCCGCTCGGCGAACTCTCCGCCGAGGTGGGTCGCGGCGATCACGGCCAGCTGGTCTGCCGCGTCCTCCTCCTGTCCCAGCACCGGCACCGCGAGGATGTGGATCACCGCGTGCGCCGTCTCGTGCAGGACGATGAAGAGGAACGGCCCCACCACCGCCTGATCGGGAGTGAGCTCGAAGTGGCCGGAGCTCTCGGCCATCTTGATGAAGTCGCCCACCAGCTCGTAGCAGAAGGTCAGGACGTGGGTCTCGCTGTCGTACCAGGCGTTGGATTCGCCGCAGCTCGCCGCGCGAAGCGTGAGCAGCTTCGGCAGCTTGAGCATCGCGAGCATGTCGGCGGAGTCCTCGAGGATGCGCTCCTTGCGCATCTTCTCGGCGACCGCGGCGTGCTCCGGCTTCGGAGCTTCGTAGACGACCCGGGTCGGTCGCTTCGGGGAGGACGTGGTTCCCGCGCTGGCGCCGAGCAGGCCCGCCAGCAGGACCGCCGGAATTGTGGAGATGACCATGACCCGGAGTATCGGCTCGATCCGGCCCTGGGTCGCGCTCCACCCCGACCGGTTCCTGGGAGCAGGCGCTGGGACTCGAGATCCCTTCTGGCCACGGGTGTACCCTCCGCACCCTCGAACACAGTCCGCCCTCCCCGGAAGGAGGAAGACGATGCGTACCCGCCTCATCGTCGCAGTGCTGGCCCTCGCAGTGGGCGTCAGCTTCCCGGGCGTGGCGCGTGCGCAGACCTGCAACGCCAACGTTCCTCATCTGACCGGCGAGTGGCTGACGCTCCCGTACCAGATGCCGATCAACCCGATCAACGCGACGCTCCTCCGCTCCGGACAGGTGCTGATCGTCGCGGGCTCGGAGAACGACGCTGACAACAACTCCCAGGGCTCGGAGAGCTACCGGGCCGCGCTCTGGGATCCGACCGGGACGAGCCAGAGCAGCATCACCGTCGAGGAGCTCACCTACGACGTGTTCTGCAGCGGCACGGCGACCTTGCCCGATGGGCGCGCGCTGGTGGTGGGCGGAACCAACGACTACTCGTTCACCGGCGAGAACCGCGCGTCGTTCTTCGACCCGGTCACCGGACAGTGGGTTCAGTCACAGAACATGGTCGACGGACGCTGGTACGCCACGGCCACCACGCTCTCCGATGGTCGGGTCATGGCCTTCTCCGGACTGCGGCTCACCGGAGGGACCAACAGCAGCGTGGAGATCTACGACCTCCAGAACGCCGGTCCCGGCTGGAGCATGGCGGGGACGGCTCCCTTTTCCCCGCCGCTCTACCCACGGCAGTTCCTCCTTCCGAATGGCAAGGTCTTCTACTCGGGGCATGGCAGCGGCACCTCCAGCTCCAGCGGTTGGCTCTTCGACCCGGTGGCCAAGAGCTGGACGAGCTCCACGGCCACGACCGCGAACCGAAGCTACGGCTCGAGCGTCCTCCTTCCACTCCTGCCTCCCGGCTACACGCCGAAGGTGATGGCGCTCGGTGGCGGAAGCCCCGCGACGAGCTCGACGGAGATCATCGACCTCTCCATCACGCCTCCGGTCTGGAGCCCGGGTCCTGCGATGTCGACCGGGCGGATCCAGATGGACGCAGTGATCCTGCCAAATGGCAAGGTGCTCGCCCTCGGGGGGTCGGTGAACAACGAGGCTCCCGACGGGCCGGGGAAGGCGGCGGACCTCCTCGATCCGAGCGGCTCCAGCAGCCCGGCTGGTGTCGCCTCGTACTCGCGGCTCTACCACTCGGCGGCGTTGCTCCTGCCCGACGCGCGGGTGATGAGCATCGGCAGCAACCCATCCAACCGGGGCACGTACCTTTCCGCCATCGAGATCTACACCCCGGCCTATCTCTTCGACTCCAGCGATCATCTGATCACGACCGGGCGACCGGCCATCACCGGGATCAGCCCGGCATCGGGATCGATCGGCTACGGCGCCCAGTTCTCGGTCACGTACACCGCGGGCTCGTCCATTCGCTCGGCGGTGCTGGTGCGCCCCGGCTCGGTGACCCACGCCTTCGACATGGAGCAGCGCCTGATCGGGCTCTGCGGTCCGTCGCCCCAGCCGCCCTGCAGTGGTTCGGGGACGCTCACCCTCACGTCGCCACCGAACGGAGGGGTCGCTCCTCCGGGGTACTACATGCTGTTCCTGCTCGACAGCGCCGGCGTTCCGTCGATCGCGCGGTTCATCCAGATCACTTCGCACGGGAGTGCGCCGCCGCTCGGTGCCATCGCCTCGCCCCCGGCCGACCTCACGATCCCCGCGGGCGGCTCGGTCTCGTTCGGCACGGCGACCGCGGCCGCGAAGTACTCCTGGGTCTTTCCAGGCGGCACGCCTGCCACCTCCACGTTGCAGAACCCGGGCAACGTCTCCTTCGGCACTCCGGGCAGCTACACCGCCTCGCTCACGGTGGTCGACGCGAGCGGGAACTCGGATCCGAGCCCACCGACTCGGGTCGTCACCGTGACCCCTGCCACCCCGGACTTCCACATCTCGGTTGGCCCCTCGGGCTCGTTGGTCAACCCCGGTCAGTCGGCGAGCTTCACCGTCACCGTCACTCCGGTCTCTGGATTCACGGGCCCGGTGACCCTGAGCGTGGCCAGCGAGGCGCCGTTTCCGAGCGGCGTCACGAGCGGGGGCTTCAGCCCCTCCACCATCAGCGGTTCCGGCTCGTCCACGCTGAGGATGAACACCACGACTTCTGCCGTGCCCTACGCCCTGTCCCTCACCATCACCGGTACCAGCGGAACGCTGACTCACACGACGTCGACGACCTTGATGGTCACGCTCGCGCCCCCGACGAGCCTGAGCGCGACGCCGGCGACCGGGCAGGTGTCGCTGTCGTGGTCGGCGCCGGTCGGGGCGTCCGGGTACCAGATCAAGCGCTCGACCGTGAGCGGTGGTCCATACGCGACGGTGGGCTGCTCGGCGGGCACCAGCTTCGTCGACACCGGCCTCACCAACGGCACGACTTACTTCTACGTCGTCGCGGCGACCTACACCGGCGGGCCGGTGGCGGGCGGCGCCAGCGCCAACTCGGGCCAGGTCAGCGCCACGCCGCAATCCGGCGTTCCCCAGGCGCCCACGGGCGTGACCGCGACACCGGGAAACGCCCAGGTCTCGCTGGCCTGGACCGCCTCGTCCGGAGCGACGAGCTACAACGTGAAGCGCGCCACCGCCTCCGGGGGGCCGTACACCGTGGTCGGCAGCCCAGCCACCACGAGCTTCACCAACACCGGACTCACCAACGGCACCACCTACTTCTACGTGGTGACCGCGGTGAACGCGTCCGGGGAGAGCGGGAACTCGACGCAGGTGAGCGCGACTCCGCAGGCCCCGGCGCCCCAGCCACCCACGGGTCTCGGCGCGACGCCAGGCAACGCCCAGGTCTCGCTGAGCTGGACCGCCTCGTCGGGAGCGACCAGCTACAACGTGAAGCGCGCCACCACCTCCGGCGGGCCTTACACCCTCGTCGGCAGCCCCACGACCACGAGCTTCACCAACACGGCGCTCACCAACGGCACCACCTACTACTACGTGGTGACGGCGGTGAACGCGTCGGGGGAGAGCGGGAACTCGACGCAGGTGAGCGCGACTCCGCAGGCCCCGCCCCAGCCGCCCACGGGTCTCAGCGCGACGCCAGGCAACGGCCAGGTCTCGCTGAGCTGGACCGCCTCATCGGGAGCGACGAGCTACAACGTGAAGCGCTCGACGGTGTCGGGCGGGCCGTACACGACCGCTGGCAGTCCCACCGGGACGAGCTTCACCAATACCGGGCTCACCAACGGGTCGACGTATTTCTACGTGGTCACCGCGGTGAACGCCGCGGGCGAGAGCGTGAACTCGACGGAGGTGAGCGCCACGCCCCAGGCCGTCGTTCCGGCCCCGCCCACCCGCCTCGTCGCCAGCCCGAACAAGCCGCGACGGCTCAGCTTGCGCTGGACACAGTCGGTCACGGCCGGAGTCACGCAGAACGGGATCTACCGGCGGACGGATACCGGCGTGTACGGGGCCCCCGTCGCCACCATCCCGGCGAACACCGCGTACCAGGATGACAATCTGACCAGCGGCGCCAGGTACTGCTATGTCGTGACCGCCATCACCAGCGCAGGTCCGAGCGCACCGTCGAGCGAGTCGTGCGCCAGTCCGAAGTAGCCGGAGAGGAAGGGGCCCAGGCTCCGCTCTAGCCGAAGGTGAAGGACCAGACTCCGGCGCCGGGATCGAGGAACTCGATCTCGAAGGTCCGGTCCTGGATCGGACCGGCCTGTCGGATCAGCTGATACATCCGCTGGTCCTTCAGCGTCCCGTTCCCGTCGGCGTCGACGTCGACCCCGTGCGAGCTGCCAGGTGGCTTGCCATCGAGCCGCACCCGGAACCGGATCGCGTTGCCGCGGCTCTCGGGCGCCATGACGAGGTGGAGGTCCCGGGCGTGGAACCGGTCGGCGAGCTTCGCTCCGGCGGACGCCGCGACCGATCGATCCGGCCCGACGTTCCAGGTGCCCGAGAGCGCCCAGCGGTTGAGCGACATCTTCGAGGGAACCTCGTAGCCGTGAGGCGCTCCGGAGACGATCCCGCCCGGTGAGGAGAAGCCCACCGTCCGGCGCTCGCCGAGGTAGTTCTCGGGAGACCGGAGATCCTTCCAGTCCGCCGGCTTCTCGAACGGGTTGGGGTCCACGGTGACGGGCTTTGCTCCGATGTCTCGCTGCCCGGCCTCCTCGAGCAGCTGGCGGATGACGCGCTCTGCCTCCGGGTACCCTTCCTCGCCAAAGACCTGGTGCCGCAGCCGGCCCTTCGCGTCGAAGACGTAGAGCGCCGGCCAGTACTCGTTCCCGAAGGCGCGCCAGATCGAGAAGTCGGTGTCGACCGCGACCGGCCAGGTGACGCCGAGCTCCCTGGTGAACTGACGGACGTTGTCCATGTCCTTCTCGAACGGGAACTCGGGAGAGTGCGCGCCGATGAGGAGCAGGCCCGACTTGCCGTAGCGCTCGACCCAGGCTCGGAGGCTCGGAACGGTGCGCCGCCAGTTGATGCAGGTGTACGTCCAGAAGTCGATCAGGACGACCTTCCCACGCAATTCCTGCGGCGAGATGGGCGCGGTGTTGAGCCAGGCCGTCGCGCCGGCGAGAGAGGGGATCATCGCCTCGGGGGACGCAGGGGATGCGGGCGAGACCATGTGGGCTCCGCTGTGACCGTGGGACTGCTGCTCCGCGGCGTGGGCCGCGCCCGTCACCACCACGACGAGCGCAAGAAGACACCTCATCTCATCGCTCCAGAACCAGCGGTGATCCGGGTCGCCGACCTCGCGCACGGACGAGACCTACCGCGGGGCTATCGCTCGGGGTCGTCGCGCGACGCAACGGTTCGCGATCGCACCCGAGGGACGGCACGCAGTTTCGTCAACGGTCAGACACTGCTGCGGGTGCGGTCACCTCACTCGGCAGCCGGAGCGGCGCGAGCTGTGGCGAGCGCGTTCGCCTTCAAGAACTTTGGAGCGCCTCTACTTCCGCCCCTTCCAGCCGGCGCGCTTGAGGGTGTTGTACATGGTGGGGAGCGAGACCTTGTGCTCCTTGGCGATCGACGCGGCGCTCTTGCCGCCCTCGACCTGCTTCCGGAAGTCGCCCGCCTGATCGTCGGTGAACTTGAAGGCGCGCCCGCGCTTGCGGGGCATGCCGTCACGGGCCCGTGCACGCGCCGGTCTGCCACGGCCCCGACCCCGCCCCTTCCAGCCGGCGCGCTTGAGGGTGTTGTACATGGTGGGGAGCGAGACCTTCAGCTCCTTGGCCAGCGACGCGGCGCTCTTGCCGCCCTCGACCTGCTTCCGGAAGCCGGTGGCCTGCTCGTCGGTGAACTTGAACGCCCGTCCGCGCTTCGCGGGCACCCCATCCAGCCGCCGCGCGCGCGCCGGCTGTCCGTTGAAGAAGTGACCCGCCTGGTCGACGATGCCCTGGAGCTGCTTCCGGAGCGCGGCGTTTTCCTCCACCATCGTTCGCATCACGTCTTCCAGCTGTTGAATTGCGCTAGAGATGGCGTTCATCCGGTCGGGCGTTCTTGGCATGGCGGCGGACCATACACTGAATCGCGAAAATGCAAGAAAAGAAACTATGACTCTGTGTATTCCGGCGATCTCCTCAAGTTTTCATTGATGTCCCGGGTCGTTCTTCCATAAGGGCGGGCCGCGATGAGCGTCAGGGTCGTCCGCCTCGGAACGGAGCGCGTCCCCGGGGAGGGGACACGCATCGGCACCGTGCGCCGTCCACCGCGTGGCGTCCGCAAAGATCAGATCGCCGCGCGTGATTTCTACGATGTGTGGTTTCCTCTCCTCGCCCCGTCGGTGGAGACGATGACCGCGTTCCGGCGCGAAATGACCGACGCGGCGTGGAAACGCTTCGGCCGTACCTACCGCAAGGAGATGGCACGGCCCGACCCGAGCCACGCGCTGGATCTCCTGGCGACGCTCTCGCACGGGACCGACTTTTCGGTCGGGTGCTACTGCGAGGACGAGACGCGGTGCCACCGCTCCATCCTCCGTGCGCTGCTCGTGGAGCGGGGGGCGGCGCTCGTCCGGTAGGGTCTACGAGCCGGCGGCCTCGGTGAAGACGTACTCGTGCTGTCCGTCGCGGGTGATCAGCACCCGCTTGCCGTCCTTCTCGCCCACCACGAACTCGAAGCCCACGTAGCCGGGGTCGATGGTGATGAGCGAGATGGTCCCGTCGTCGTTCTTGCGCGTGGCCACGGCGGTCTTCCACTCGCCGACGTCCAGCACGGTCGCGTCGCCGCGCCGGGCGATGGTCAGCTTCCCCAGCTCGGCGCTCCGGTAGACGCCGGCAAGCCCGGAGACGACGGCCGGTGTGGGCGGGATGTCCAGCCTGCTGCGCAGCTTCTCCTGCTCGGCGCGCACCCGCTTCGCCTGGGCGGCGACGTCGCCCTCGGCCTCGGGCCTGCCGTCGAACAGCACCTCGAGGAGCCGGCGCATGAGCGGCCCGCGGATGAGCTCGCCGTTGTCGGCGTTGGTGAGGATGACCGCGCCGACGCCGTGCTCGGGCAGGACGAAGAAGTCGCTGTGGTACCCCAGCAGATCCCCGCCGTGGTGGACGACCGGTGTCCCCCAGCGGGTGTTGACCATGAGCCCCATGCCGTAGGTGTGGTCCTCGCCGATCTGGACCTGAGGCAGGCGGCGGGCGACCAGGTTCGTCTCGGAGACCAGCCGCTTCCCCCCAGGCAGCGTCCCCTTCGAGATCTCGAGGAGGGCGTACCGGGCGAAGTCGTGTGACGAGGTCCAGACGCCGCCCGCGGGCCGGTAGGCGACGAAGGTGTAGTTCGCGCTCATGTCCGAGATGCGCATCTTGCCGTCGGCGTCCTCGCCGTGAGGGGTCGCGTGATTCCCCCGGAGCGCGGTCCGGAAGTCGAAGGTGGTCTCGCGCATGCCGAGGGGGGTGAAGACCAGCTCGCGCATCGCCCGGTCGTAGGCGCGGCCGACCTCGAGCTTCGGGGCGTAGAGATGGCCGCCGATGTAGCCCGCGGCCGAGGCCATGACGTTCGAGTACTGGAAGACCTCGCCGAACCGGGTCGTCGGCTTCATGGTCGCCAGGAGATCGAACGTCGAGCTCGGCTTCGCCGGACCTCCCTCGAAGATGACCTCCAGGTCCTGGCGGGGCATCCCGGTGCAGGCGCAGATGAGGTGCTTGATCTGCACCTGGCGCGTGATGTCCGGGTCGGCGAGCTTGAAGCGCGGGTAGGCCTCGACCACCGGCTCGTCCCAGCGGATCCGGTGCCGGTCGACGAGCCGCGAGAGGAGGAGGGTGGTCATCCCCTTGGTGTTGGAGGCCGCGATGAACAGGGTGTGGGCATCGACCTTCTGCTGCTTCCCCAGCTCGCGGACCCCCAGGCCGCCCTCCCACACCACCTTCCCACCGTCGATGAACGCCAGTCCCACGCCGGGCACGCCGAGCTGGTCCATCGCCGACTGGACGAACGCCTTGAGCGTCTCGATGCGTGCGGCGTCCAGCGGGTGTGCTTTCCGTCCGGCGAAGGACTCGCGGGCATAGCCGGCCGGGCGGAGGCTACCGATGACCAGCCCGGTGGGGGCGAGGCGCTTCTCGAAGGTGGGCTCGGTCCCGTCGAGCATCACCACCGTCCACGCGTTGCCCTTGCGGTAGGCGATGGCCTGGGCGACGGCGCGCTCGTTGGGGGACGTCTCGTAGTCGAAGACCTGGCGCTCCTCCCAGCCTTCACGCCCCGGGCGCGGAGTCACCAGCTTCAGCGGCCGCTTCATGTCCGGCCGGTAGAGCTTCCAAGCCGCGTCGACCGCGGCCTGAGCGTCGGGCGCCTCGACCGAGGCGATGGCGACGTGGGAGTCCCCCTCCGGTGGGGTGAGAATGGTGAGGGCTCCCTTGTCCGCCGCCGACCACCCGCCGGGCGCGGTGTACGTGGCGCCGGCCTGGGTGGTCCGGGAGGTGTCGGCCGCGAGCGTCTGCGGGGCGACGGGGGCCTCCGTGGGAGGCGGCGCGGGCGCTGGCGCCGGTGCGGGCGCGCTGGCGGTCTTCGGGGGTGGCGTCTCGGAGTGAGCGCAGGCGAGAACGGAGGAGAAGACCAGGAGCGGAGCGAGGCGTCGCACGGCAGACCTCCAGGGCGAGGGACCGCCGTTCTAGTGCGCCCGTGGTGGAGACGTGCCGGGAATCAGGCAACGGCCGTTCGCTACTCCCCGGCGAGCGCCGGGGCGGGGGACACCCGCGCGGCGCGGACCGCGGGCTGGACGCTCGCGAGCAGGGCCGTCGCGAGGAGCACGCCCAGCACGCCGGCCAGGGTCGGGACATCGACGGCATCGACGCCGAAGAGGAGGCCGGAGAACCCGTGGGCCATCACCGCGCCGCTGGAGACGCCGAGCACGGCGCCAGGGCCGACCCAGCGTAGTCCGGTGCCGAGCACCGAGCCGGCCTGCGTCGCCGGCGTGGCGCCGAGGGCGCTCCGGATGGCGAGCTCCCGTCGCCGCTGGACCTGTGCATAGGCCAGCACCGCGTACAGGCCCGACAGGCAGAGGGCGAGCGCCGCGGCGGCGAACAGCTCGAGCAGCCGGACCCCGGAGCGCCGCGCGGAGAGCACCCCCTCGAGCAGAGCCTCGCCGGGCTGAATCTGCGAGACCGGGATGTCCGGGTCCACCGCGTGGATGAGCTCGGCCAGGTGACGTCCGAGCCCGGAGCCGACCCGCTCCGTGCGGACGAGCACCGACAGGCCGGAGGCGAGCAGCGGCGCCACGCGCTCCGGCACCTGGTACAGCGGCGCGTACAGCGTCCCGGCGGGCCGTTCGTCCAGCGACTCGTGCTTCACGTTCGCTGCCACGCCGACCACGCGGTAGTCGACGGCGGGCTCGTTGGCGAAGCTCACGTGGAGCATGGCGCCGAGCGCGCTCGCTCCCGGCCAGAAAGTCCTCGCCAGCGTCTCGTCCACCACCACCACCCGGGGGTGGGCGGCGTCGTCCTCGGGACCGAAGCCGCGCCCCTCGCGCAGGCGGACGCCCGCGGTCTCGAAGTAGCCGGGGTTGACCCACCGGGTCTGCGCGCCGGGCTGCGCGTTCCGGGTGGGTGCGGGGCGGTCGAGGATGTCGAAGTCGGTGCGGCTGTTGATCCCGCTGAGAGGCAGGGCGTTCACCAGCGCGAGGCGGGCCTCGCCGTCGACCTCCTCGAGACGGTCCCGGACCCCGTCGTGGAACGCGCGGAGGGCGGTCGGGGTCCGGTAGCGCGCTGCCGGAAGGGAGACGCGGGCCACCGAGAGGCCGGCGAGCCGGAGACCGGGATCGACGCGCAGGAGCGCCGAGTCGCTCCGCCAGAGAAGGCCCACTGCCACCAGCAGGACCCCGGCGAGCGCGGCCTCGCCACCGACGAGCAGCGCGCGCAGGCGGAGCGCTGCGGGGCTGGCGGTCGCGTGCGAGTCGAGCTCGGCGGTGGTCCGGGGAGCTGTCGAGCCCGCGGCCGCGCCGGCGACGAGGAGGGTGGTCACGACCATCAGCAGTCCCGCCACGTAGAGCGCGACGCTCCAGTCGAGCCCGAGCTCCCCGAGGCGCGGCAGGTCGGCGGGAGCGAGCCGCCGCAGCACGTCCTGGCCGACCCAGGCGAGCCCGAGGCCGAGCGCCGCGCCGGAGGCGGTGAGGAGCGCGGCCTCGGCGGCGAGGTCGATCAGGAGCGCGCCCCGGCTCGCCCCCAGCGCCCAGCGGACCGACAGCTCGGAGCGCCGCGCGGCGACGCGGGCGAGGAAGAGGCTGGAGAGATTGGCGGTGGCGATGAGCAGCAGCAGCAGTCCCGCGGCTCCCAGCAGGAGCAACCCGGTCCGGTAGGCACCGACCCATTCGTCGCGGAGGCTGCGGACCCGCGGCGCGGTCATCTTGGCGTCCTCCTCCGGGTAGCGAGCGGCGAGGTCGGCAACGATGTCCGCCATCTCCTGGCGCGCCTGGGCGACGGTCGCGCCCGGGGCGAGGTGAGCGATGACGCGGAGGAAGTTCGAGCCTCGCTCGTTGCGCCGCCCATCGGCGGCCGGCCGGAGCGGGGCGAGGATCTCGGTGGACAGGTTGGGGAGGGCGAAGGCCTCGGGCAGGACGCCGACGACGGTGGCGGGCACGCCGTCGAGGGTGAGCGTCGCGCCGAGCGCGGAGGGGGACCGGCCGAACCGCTCGGCCCAGAGGCGATGACCGATGAGGACGACCGCCGGGCGGCCGGGATCGTCGTCGGCCGGCTCGAGCATCCGGCCGAGGACCGGTGACACGCCGAGCAGCGTACCCAGCTCGCCCGAGGCCTTGATGCCGGTGAGCCGGACGGGAGGGCCCTGACCGGTGAGGTTCACACCCCAGGTGGAGAGACCGACGAGGGCATCCAGGCGGGTGGTGCGAGCGCGGACGTCCGCGAGGTTGGGGATGGAGAAGAACGCGCGATCCCGGTCGGTGAGGGTGGACCAGATCCAGACCAGCCGGGCGGGATCGCGGAAGGGGAGCGCGCGGACCAGCACGCCCTCGATGCCGGTGGCGATGACGGCGTTGGCCGCGATGCACAGGGCGAGCGTCGCGACGACGCCGGCGGAGAACGCCGGAGCCCGGGCGATGCGGCGCAGCGCCGAGCGGACTTCCAGGCCGAGGAGGGACATCGGGGACCTCCCGTGTGCGAGCCCCATCGTCGAGCAAGCCGCGGGCCCCGGCCAACCGCCGGAGGCGATTCGGTCTCGCCCCGAGGAGACGTCCCGATTCCGGGAAGGAGGTTCCCCGTCCGGACGCCCTCAGGACGCCGGGACCGTCGCCTCCTGCTGCGGCGGCGCCACCCGGGGGAGCCTCAGTCGCGCATCGCATCCGCGCCGCCCCTCGGCGTTCCGCAGGCTGAGCGTCCCCCGGTGCGCCTCGGCGATCTGCCTGCACAGGACCAGCCCGATGCCCGAGCCCTCGGGCTTGGTCGTGTAGAACGGCACGAAGAGGTTCCGCGAGTCGAGGAGCCCCGGACCCTCGTCGGAGACGACCAGCTCCACCTCGCCCGGTGCCTCCTCCCAGCCGATGCTCACCCCGCCGCCGGTCTCGCCCGCCGCCTCGACCGCGTTCTTCAGCAAGTTGATCAGCAGCTGCTCGAGCTGGTCCGCGTCTCCCCGCACCCACGCCGATGGCCCGGACACCACACGCACCCCCTTCGTCCGGTCCAGCGCGGTCACTCGCTGCACCAGCGCCGGGACGTTGACCGGCGCCAGCGTCGGTGGCGGCAGCTTCGCCAGGCGCGCGTACGCGGCCAGGAAGCGGGAGAGA
>Ga0070672_100001444_pt1 | contig 14691 bp, 9 predicted proteins | sample KBSM13metaG_FD_66151 | JGI IMG/M metagenome (GOLD analysis project Ga0070672, IMG submission 66151) | Miscanthus rhizosphere microbial communities from Kellogg Biological Station, Michigan, USA - KBS M1-3 metaG | ecosystem: Host-associated > Plants > Roots > Rhizosphere > Soil ... | reverse complement strand
GTCGAATAGATTGTTGGCCTGCAGGGAAAGGCTGAGAGCCGGGTTCGCTTCGAAGACATGCCAGTCGAGCGATGCGTTGACCATCGTGTAGCCTGGCGTTTCCGTTTCGATCGGTGCCGTACGATCGTGTGCGAAGGCCCTCTCGATTTCCAGCCGGCCATCGAACTGCCCGCTTTCGCCAGTGAGCGCGCCCAGGAGCCGAAGCGGCGGCATGAACGGGGCGGGACCGAAATCCGTCACCGTCGCATGGACCGCGTCGGCTTGAAGCTGGCTGCCCCATTTAACGCCGAGCGCTTCGCCCAGCTTCGCGCTCGCCTGCGCTTCAAATCCATAGAAGTTCGCCTGGCCATTGCGGTACCGAAAAACGGGCAGTTCGTCTTCGATCGCGCCTGTCGGCGACTGGAAGATGTAGTTCGCGAAATGGGTGTAGAAGAGGTTGCCAGTGAACTGGACGGGACCCTTCGTGCTGTGCAGACTTGCCTCCACACCGAGGCTCTTCTCCGGGTTCAGGTTCGGGTCGCCAACCTCGAACGACTGACTTCCACCGTGAGGACCGTTCGCAAACAGCTCGTCGATCGAGGGTGCCCGCGCGCTTCGCGACAGCGACAAGCCTGCCCGCCACCCAGGCGTGAACTCGTATTGTGCACCGAGCGAGCTCGACACAGTGGTGAAGCTGCGTGAAAAGGCCGGGGTCGCGAGCTCCTCGTCGGCTTGGGCAGTCAGTTTGCTGAACTCGATGCGCGCGCCGGCCTCGAGCCGCCAAGGCCCTGTGACCAAGGTCTGCAGTGTGAACAAGCCGGTCTGTTTCTGGCGGCTGTCAGGGAGGAACTTCTCCTCGCCGCGAATCTTGGCATTCCGGTTGAGGTACTGGATGCCGCTCGTCCCGCCCCAGCCCGATCGTTCAGTCTGCTCCAGCTCGATGCGGCCCTCGCCGCCCTTGCTGAAGAAGCTCGATCCGATTGCGCCCGTGTCCTCGATTTCGTCGTGGTGGTAGTTGGAATAGCCGCCGCGCGCGCGCAGCTGGCTGAAGAAGCCGGCAATCGGGATTTCCGCGCGAGCGTCATAGCGCGTCTGCTCCAGGTCGATCGTCGGCGCTTCAGCTTCGATAGCCGGATCGAGCGAGTAGCGGACAGGCACCTGATATTTGGAGAGGTGGCGCGTCACCGATACGCCGACGTTGAGACCTTCGGCGCCGACGTAGGCGATACCTAGCGCGCCTTCTTTGGAGTCCGAGGCGGAATTGAGGAGGTCGCCTTTGAGAGTCGCAAGGGCCTGGATCTCAGGATCCGGGCTGGCAAGCGCTTCCGCTCGGAGGTCCTTTGACAATATGTGGCCGCCCGTTCGAAGGTCGTCGGTCTTCGTCCAATTGCCGTCGGCATGGACGACGAATCCGCCGCCTGCGGACACGTCGATTGCGCCATTCGCAAGTCGCTCGTCCGCCGCGGTACCGTAACCGAGGAGTGCATCGCCGCCCACGCCTCCGTCGGGCAGGTGACGGGGAATCCGCGTATCGATGACGTTCACGACACCGCCGATGGCCGATGATCCGAACAGCAGTGCAGCCGGCCCGCGAAGGACCTCGATACGCTCGGCCGTCAGTGGATTGATCGCTACGGCATGATCGGGGCCGGACCCGGAAAGGTCGAGCGTGCCGATACCATCGGTCAATACGCGAACGCGGTCGCCGGAGAGTCCGCGAATGACCGGCGCGGAGGCCTGCGGGCCGAAACTCGTCGAACTGACGCCGGGCTCTCGAGCCAAGGTTTCACCAATGCTCGGGCGGACTTCACGAGTCAGGTCCGCTGCATCCAAGACCGATATGCCGCCAAGGACGTCAGATTCCTTCCGCCGGATCCCCGTCACCACGATGTCATCACTATGCTCTTCGTGCGGATGGTGTGCATCCTTAGCGTTTCCGGGCGTCGGGGCGTCGGTCCTGGCGTCCGCCGTACCGGTCGTACCGCCTTCCGCGGTGCCGGAGTCGAGCGTGACCGGCTGAGCGGCTGCGGGGAGATGAATCGCAGCGAGGGCCGCAGCGAGGGCAAGTCTGGAGGAAACCATAGGTCCTGTTTGGCTACGGATCGGATCAAATTCGGCCTTAGGGTGGATGTTATATTATTACAATTGTCGTTCGACGAGTTGGCCGTTCCATTGGACGGACGTTTGTCGCCCCGAGGCCAAAGAAGGATTAAAAGGGGCACGCCAGCTTGCCATCGAAGGAGAAACGACATGGCATTCAAGCAATTGGCGATCACATTGTTCGTGATCGCGGCCGCTTCACCGGCAGCGGCCGTGATACCCAAAGATATGCCAGCTGAGACCGACGGTCCTAACGTCCGCTATTGCATGCATATCGAGGCGATCACCGGCAGCCGCATTGAGAAGGTCGTGTGCTGGACTCGCGACGAATGGGCCCAGAACGAGGTCGACCTGGACACCGATTGGCCGAAAGAGGGCGTTGCCATTCTCAGGTAATGGGCAAAGAAAAGCCCCCTCGCCTTACATCCGGGCGAGGGGGCCGTGCCTTTCTTCCGGGGAGTGGAGCGGAAAGGCCTCGGGGAAGTCCTAGAACTCGACCTGGGCGCGTGCCGTGATCACGTCGGACCCGAACTTGCGCTTGTTGAGCGGCTTCAGAGGATCGTCGATGTCGATACCGGCGGCGCGCGGTCCGCCCTTGACCTCGAGGTGGCCGTACTGGCCCATGAAGCGGACCCAGTCGACCGGGTTCCAGATCAGGCTGGCCTGAAGGCCGAGCTGCTTGCCGCCGTTGACGTAATAGGGTGCGAGGAAGAACGGGCTGCTGTCGTCGACGCGGTCGCTAAGATCGACATAATCGACGCGGCCGTTGACCTGGAAGGCGCCCCAGCCGCCCTCATTCCACGGCTTCAGCACTTTGGTGCGATCCCACTTGCCGCCCTTGTAGGCGCGAGTCTCGCCAGTCAGGAAATAACCGACCTCGAAATAGCCGCCGAAGAAGGACGGGTCGCCGTTATATGGCGTGCCGACCGCGGTATCATTGTCGTTCGGGTCGGTGTTGATCGCCGCAAGCTGGGCCGCATTGAAGGCATCGCGAACCCAGACTTTCTGCGCTTCAGCTGCGAAGTGCAGACTCTTGTGGATCGCGGCAAATTCCACACCGAGCGCGTCGTCGCCCTTGGATGCGATCGTACCCGAGTCAATGAAGCGCTGATCGGTGATCTGCGTCAGCGGCCGGGTACGGTACTGCTCGCCCTGCGATTCCTGGCGATTCTGCCGGTGCTGGAAGTTGACGCCGACGTGCAGGCGGGTCGAACCGAGCGTCGGCGAGTAGATGCCGCGCAGTGAGGCCTGCCAACCAGTGCGGATGAACGTATTGCCGGTATTGCCGATGTTCCCGTCGTTGATGACCGTCGAGAAGATGCCGGCCTGGAACAGGTAGCTGTCGTTCGCCTTGTCGGAATATTGAAGACCGATGCCGAGGCGACGGTTGTAGTTGAACGCATCGGTGAAGGAGGCACGCTCCATCATGCTTCCCAGGCGCGAGCTCGTCATCGTCTCGAGGCTCGAATAGGGATAGAAGTTGCCGATCGCGATCTGGAGCGGCGCCTTCTCGAAGTCGTACGTGAGGATGATGTCCTCATAGTCGACCGTCGCCTGCGCGAAGTTGAATTCGAACTTGTAGCCGAACCGGCCGGGGAGTGTGCCCTCGGCGCCAAAGACGATGCGGCGAGCACGGGTGTTGAAGCCGAGATTGGCATAGTTCAGCCCGCCCACGCTTCCGCGCTGCTCATCCCCGTCGGGGAAGCCGACATAGCCGGCATCATACTGGACGAAGCCCTTCGGCTTGAAGGTGAAGCCGGCATCCTTGTCGGAAAGCTCGGGCCCGCCCTTCCAAGCCGGAACAGCCTTGGCCTGCTGCGTTTTTACGCTTTCCAGCGCTTCCTGGAGCGCTTCGACCTGCGCTTGCAGCAGCTCGATCTTCGCATTGAGGTCATCAACCTGCGTTGCGGCCTGAATGGTCGCGTCTGCCGTCGCGTCCGACTGATCGGGCACGGCCGTCTCCGGCTGGGCAGCGGCGTCCTGCACCGCGGCGCGTGCTGGAGCCGACATCACAAAAGCGCTTCCCGCGAGCAGCGCAGCGACAGTGAACTTCCTACTCATTTCCTTACCCTTTCCCCCTGGGCCGCGGCTTAGTGCCGTATCAGGCCTGGTATTCGCGTCACGACAGATGTGAGTATTTCGCGCCCGACTACTTGAGGCCGGCGAAGTTGAGCGGTGCGAGGCTCCGCGATGCCTGCTGACTACGAGCGCGGATCGCCGTCGGCGCCGCAATCATGCCCGCCTGGCGAAGGTAGCCGTTGGGTCCGAACGAGCTTTCCTTGGTGAACTCGGCGATGAAGGCGCGGATTGCCGGGATCGCACCAACGTGGGCATTCTTCACGTAGACATAGAGGGGGCGAGCGCCGGGATATTTGAATGAGCTGATCGTGTCATAGGTCGGGGCGACGCCGTTGATCAGCAGGCCCTTCAGCTTGTCCTGGTTCTCCTCGAGATAGGAGTAGCCGAAGATTCCCACCGTGCCCGGGTTCGCCTCAAGCTTCTGGACGATGAGGTTGTCGTTCTCGCCAGCCTCGATGAAGCCCCCGTCCTCACGCATTCCGGTGCAGATGGCCTTGTACTTGTTCTCGTCAGCCTTCTTAACCGCGGCCATTCCGGAGTTGCTGTCGCAGCCTGCAGCCATGATGAGCTCGCCCAGAGCGTCGCGCGTGCCCGATGTCGGCGGTGGGCCGTAGACGCGGATCGGAAGGGCCGGCAGCTTGCCGTTTACGTCCTTCCAGGTCTTGGCGCGGTTCGGCTTGCCGAAGGGTGTCTTGGCGAGCGCCAGATAGATGTCGCGGGTTGTGAGGTTGGCGAGCGGCGTGCGCTTCGAGGTTGCGAGCGAGATGCCGTCGATGCCGACCTGGATCTCGGTGATCTTGGTGACGCCGTTCGCGGCACAGAGCTTTGCTTCCGAGGCCTTCATCCGGCGCGAGGCGTTCTCGACGTCGGGGAAGCGTTCGCCGACGCCGGCGCAGAACAGCTTCATGCCGGCGCCCGTGCCCGTCGATTCGATGATCGGGGCTCCAAGGCGCGGATTCGCGCGAGCGACGCGCTCCGCAACCTGCTTGGCGAAGGGATAAACGGTGGACGAGCCGACGGCACGCATCTGCGTGCGGGCTTCGGCCTGGGTGCTCACGGTGGTTGCGGCCAGGGCAACTCCTGCGAGCGCTAGAAGCTTCGATGACATTACGGATTTCCCCTTGGAATCGAGCGGAAGCACGGCGTCCGCACGACTCGCCTCTACGGCTGTGCAGCGACGCATACATGACCGCTTTGTTGCAGTTCCGTGACGTTCGCTTGGGGGGCACTCTAAGCGCCGTGGTGCGTTTCGGATGAGATGCTTGGGACTGTTGTTCTAATGGCACTTGAGGCCGCCGCTGCGCAGCCGCCGGCACAACCGGCGTCCCAGCCTGCAAATCCGCGCGCGATCGAGCTATTCGACCGAGACTGGGTCCTAAACCAATGGGCGAAGCGCCAGTTCGACAAGAATGGCGATGGCGTGATTTCGGTCGACGAGGCGCAGCCTGCCGCCCAGGCGTTCAAGGAGATCGCCGACGGCGACCGCGATGGGCGCGTCACGCCGTACGAATATGAGCGTGCTCGCGAGTTCATCCTCGCGCGTTATTGATCAGGAGCGCGTCAGGCCGGCGAGGTGATCCGCCGTGCGCAGTGCAAGTGCAACGATTGTGAGCGTCGGGTTTGCCCAGCCGCTGGTCGGGAAGACAGAACCCCCCGTGACGTACAGGTTCGAATATCCGTGTACGCGACAATCGGCATCGACCACGCTCTTGGCCGGATCGCTGCCCATGCGAGTGCCGCCGAGCTGGTGGTAGTTGGCGAACGGGTGGTTGCCGACCGTATGATCGACGGGCCACTGCGCGCCGGGTTCCGAAAGCCAGTCACTTGGTATGGCGGTGCCTTTGCCGAGCCGCCTCAGTTCGCTGTCGAGAACATGGGCGAAGACGCGTGCGGTCTTCTTGTCGATCTCGCTGAGCTTCCAGATGAGATCTGCACGAGGTGAACCTAGCGCGTCGCGTTCTTCCGACAGGACGACGCGGCTTTCCGCATTCGGGGCCTGCTCGCCGCGGGTGATCGCATAGAGATGCGTCCTGCCGGTACGCGCGCGGAACTTCTCGAGCGAGTTGCGCGCGGTGCGGTGGAAGATCGTCCGAAGCGAGCGGTAGAGGTGATCCGCCATCCGCCCTTTGCGATCCGGCGAGATGTTGTGCCGAAGCTTGTTATACACCGCGCTGCTCATGTTGACGCCGTGCTTCGGATCGCGCTGCAGCTTGAAGGTGACGATGTTGTTCAAGACTTCGAAGCGACGCTGCGCTTCGTCGCCGAGGCGGAGGGCAGGGGCCAGCGGCGGTCCCGAGCGAGGGAAGATCTTCTGGAACAGCGCCCAAAGAGCATAGGGCTCGGGTGTATCTATCTTCGCCACGCGGCCGGCGGGATGCTCCATGAAATAGCGGCCGACATTATCATGGCGGTTGCCGATCCCGTTTGACTCGACGTCATTCGACGCGAGCAGGACCCGCGAATTCTCGATCGCACCGCAAGCCAGCACATATTGGCGCGCGCGGACGGTCACCCGGTTTCCGTTCAGTGAACACGCCTCGACTTCCTCGATCGCATTCGCGCCCGAGTTCGCCGCGAGATTGCTGACGTTGGCATGGAGCAGGACGGTAAGGTTCGGCGCGTCGAACAGGTCTTTTGCGCGACCGGCCGTGAAGCGCTCCATCACCTCGTCGAAGCGCCAGAGCTTCACGTCCAGCTCGGCCGGGTCGAATCCCGGATCGAGCTGCCCGAGAGTCTCCCAGACGTTGTTCTCATAGTTGAACTCGCCGACGTCGAAGATTGCGTTCGCCTGCCGGTAATAAGGATCGAGATCGGCACGGGAGATCGGCCAGCCGCTTTCCGGGACCCAGTGCCGATGTTCGAAATCGATCGGGTCGAGCACCGCGCAGCGGCCACCCCAGATCGCAACAGTCCCCCCGAAGAAACGAAGCCGAGATTCATCGAGCTCGTAATAAGGCATGCCGAGGTTTGCGCCCCGATAGAGGTCCTGGGTCGCTTGCTCGAAGTCGAGGCCGCCGCTCTCCGCGAGACAGACGGTCACGCCTTTCTCAGTGAGGCGGCGGGCCATCTGCAATCCGGCCGCCCCGGCTCCGACGATGCAAACATCCCCGTCTATTGCCGGCAGTTCGGACGCGCTGCGCAGATCGATCAGCATTGGGCGGCGTTCGACGTAATCATCAGGCCGCCTTGCTGCGGTCCTGCTGAGTCATGGATTGTTGCCACCAGCAGCTGAGCATCGCGATCGCGTAGAGGATACGGCCGTGGTTCGCGAGGCCCTTTGAATGCTCGTCGAAGAGCTGCTCCACAGCCTCGGGCCGTAGGATGCCCATGTCTCTCGCGCCGCTGTCGTTCCAGGCTTCGCGCGCGAAACGGCTGAAGTCGCCGCGGAACCATTCAACGAAGGGCAGTTGAAAGCCGAGCTTGCGCGTGTCGGGATTGGCCTTGCCGAGCCAGGGCTCAACTGCCTTGCGAAGCACATATTTGCCGACTTTTCCGCGCAGCTTCATGTTCAGCGGGACGGTGAGGCTCCAGTCGACGAAGTCCCGTGAGAGGAAAGGCACGCGAGCCTCCAGGGAATGCGCCATGCTTCCGCGGTCCAGCCGGTTGAGCAGTGAGCCCGGCATGTGAATGGTGAGGTCACCGAGCATCAGCTGTGCCAGCGGCGACAGGGATCGGTCCGCGGGCTGGAAGTTCTCGGCCTCCAGTTCCGCATAGGACGCTTCCTGAGCATCGAAGAAATCGGTCGCGTACAGCCGTTCGCGAACGCGCGGCGTGCTGATCTCCGTTGCCGCAATGTAGCGCTGGAGATTGTTGTCGAGGCGCGCCGATTGCCGGAAGCGCTTCACATTCTGGACCTTGTAGTTCCACAGAGGGAAGAGGCCGGTGGGTAGCGCGTCGACCAGCGAACCGACTGGGCCGTTCAGAAGTGGCGCGAGTCTTGCCGCTAGCAAAGCGGTTCGCTGTCTCTTGTATCCCGCAAACAGCTCGTCAGCGCCCTCGCCGCAAAGCACGACCTTGACTTGCTGCCGGGCGAAGCGGGACAGGTGCCAGATGGGGATTGCGGCAGTTGCGGCGCAGGGCTCGTCGAAATCGGCCTGGACCTGAGGCAGGACGTCGCCGGCCGCGGCGGGCTCTAGCGGAAGCACGAAATGCTCGACGCCGAGTTCGGCCGCGATCCGGGCTGCCGAAGAGCTCTCGTCGATCGATGTGCCGGGAAAGCCCAGCGTGAACGCCTTCACGGGTGCGTTTGCGATTCGGGTCATTGCGGCGATGATGCCGCTCGAATCCACGCCGCCCGAAAGGAAAGCGCCTACGGGAACGTCGGCGAGCATGTGACGCTTCACCGTCTGCTTCACCTGCGCACGCGTTTCCTCGATCCACTCATCTTCGCTGAGGTCTGTGCGTATCTCGAAGCGAGGCTCCCAATAGCGCCGCGTGACGCTTTGCGTCGCAGTGACCTCCATGAAATGGCCGGGCGCAAGGTGACGCGCCTCCTGATAGATCGACCGCGGTGGCTGCACGTGGCCGAAGCTCAAAAAGTCATGGACGGCGCGCTGATCCAGGGTCCAGCTGAGTCCCGGAAGGGCCTTGAGCGCCCGCAGGTCAGATCCGAACGCGAGTCCGCCATCCTGCTCCGTCAGGAAAAGCGGCTTGATACCCAGCGCGTCGCGGGCGAGCGTAAGTTCCCGCTGCGCATGGTCCCAGATCGCCACGCCGAACATGCCGTCGAGACGCGCCCAGGTATCATTCCCCCAGCGGACGAACGCTTCCAGGATCGTCTCAGTATCGCTGTGCGTGCGAAAGTGAGCTCCTAGCCGTTCCAGCTCAGGCCTGAGCTCCAGGTGATTGTAAATCTCTCCATTGAAGACGATCGAGTAACGGCCGTCCTCGGTGGACATGGGCTGGTGACCGCCTTCGACGTCGATGATGCTGAGACGCCTCATACCGAAGCCGAAGTCGCCGTCGACCAGGGTGCCGCTGTCGTCCGGGCCACGCGACACCATGGTGTTGCACTGCCTCGTGATAGCAGCGCGATTCACCGGTCGACCGGAGCGCCTGTACCAACCAGCAATGCCGCACATGCTACGCAATCCCCCGCGCCGAGACGCCTAACGGTCTCCGCGCGAATCTACGATACCCAACGGATCACACAACTACGGATTTACCACAGAGGCATTACGCCGATGTGACCGCTAGCTTGCCATTTTCTTTGCGCTGAGGCCGAGGACCATTTGGTTCGCTCGCTCGTAGGACAGCGGCTTGCCGAAGAGATATCCTTGGATCGTGTCGCAGCCGAGCTCGCGCATGCGTTCGAAGTCCTCGGCAGTCTCGACGCCCTCGGCGGTCACCGACATGCGGAAGCTTTTCGCAAGCTGTACGATAGACTTGATGATAGCGACATTCTCCGGCCTTGAGCCGGCCTCGCGAACGAAGCTGCCGTCGATCTTCAGTTTGTGGAAGATCGCCTTGTTCAGATAGCCGATCGACGAATAGCCCGTGCCGAAGTCGTCGAGCGCGATGCCGACGCCCAGCGCTCGCAGGCGTCCGAGCACGTCGACGGTCTTGCCGCTGTCGCCGAGGAAAACGCCTTCCGTGACTTCCAGTTCGAGGCGGTTGCCCGGGATCTTGTGCTTGCCCAGTGCCTCGCTGACCACGTTTGGAAGTGCGGGGATGAGGATCTGCTTGGGGCTGATATTCACCGCGACCGTGATCGAGTCCGGCCAGGTTGAAATGGCACGACACGCTTCGTCGATGACCCAGGCACCGATCTGCGGCATGAGCCCGTTCTCTTCCGCCACGGGGATGAAGATGTTCGGGGGGACGAAGCCGCGCTGGGGATGGTTCCAGCGGATCAGTGCCTCAAATCCGATCAGCTTTTGCGACTTGGCGTTGATCAGCGGCTGGAAGACCAGGTGGAACTGTTGCGCCGAAATGGCTTGGCGCAGGTCTGTCTCGAGGCGCACGCGGTCGTCTTGTTCCGACTGGAGCTCAGATGAGAAGTAGCGGGCGACGCCTCGGCCTGCATCCTTCGCCTGGTAAAGTGCGAGATCGGCCTTGAGGATCAGGTCGTCGACGGTCGCCCCATCGATGGGACCGAAGGAGCAGCCGATCGATACGCCGATGCGGATTTCGGTCTGGTCAATCATGTACGGCTCTTTGACCGACTTGATGATCCGTTCGGCCATCTGCTCGACCTTCTTGCGGCTTTGCCCGTCGGTGACGACGATGGCGAACTCATCGCCGCCCATGCGACCGACATGGCCGTCCGCGCCCACCTCGTCGACGAGGCGCTTGGCCACGGCACGAAGTACGGCGTCGCCCTTCGGGTGGCCGAAGGTGTCGTTGACCGGCTTGAAGCCGTCGAGGTCGAGAAAGAGGATTGCGCAGGGGACGTTGGACGTTGTCGCCGTGCGGAGCGCCTCGCCAAGGAGCTGGCGGACGCGGCCGCGGTTCGGGAGGCCGGAGAGCACGTCCATGTTAGCAAGGTGGGTCAACCGCTCTTGCGTCTGGCGCATCTCCGTGATGTCGCTTCCGACTCCGCGGAAGCCTTCGAACCGGCCGGCCGTATCAATGATTGGATCGCCCGCGATCGAGATCCAACGCGGGCCTCTCGCGGTCTGAAGCTCCATGTCCAGCGCGTTGAACGGCTGTTTTTCGAGCAGCTTGCGGCCGAGCTCGGCATTCCCTCCGAGGAGCGACGGCATCGAATGGCCGAGAAGCTGGCTGGCCGGACGCCCGAGCAGGGCCGTCATACGCGAGCTGATGTAGGTGACGCGATTGTCGGCATCGACCTGCCAAAGCCAGCCCACGCCCCGCTGCTCATATTCCTGGAGGAGGAGGCTCGCACTCTCGCTCTGCGCGCTGAAATCGGCGTTCGTCTTGAGCTGTTCGAAGGCCCATCGAGCGACGTGAAGGACGCCTGAGATGGAAACGCCGAGGGTGAAGATGATCGAAAGCATGTGCTCGAAAGGCATGTCGTGCCGACCGAGGAACAAGGCGCTGCCAATCCCCGCGGTGAAGGAGCACATCCAGGCCATTGCGGAGCGCGGAACGACGACGAGGCCGATACCTGCAATGCCGAGCCCCGAAGCGATGGAAGCAAGGATGACCTGCTGCCCCGGAGAGATCGAAGTGAAGACGTAGAGCGGAAGCGAAAGCCAGATTGTAGCTCGGCCAGCCACTTCCCCTACGAGAAGCCAGTCGGGCACCCGCCGGCCAGATCGGCCGACGTGGGTAATCGCCTGAGTCTTCGCGACTTGCATCGCGACGAAGTTTGCAAGGGCGACAGCTCCTACCCAAGGCAGGAGGTACATCGGTCCAACACTGCGCCACAGCGCGGTTGCCGCCATGACGGCAGCACAGATGTTTGCAGCCGTGAAGAAGGGCGCAAGCTGCGCCCTTGAAATCAGCTGGACGTCCTTGAGAGGCGTGTTGGTAGTGTCCGCCTGCTCACTCGTCAGTCCGAGGGATTCCCCATCGGGCAGGCGAGCGGCAGTCATCCGCTTATATCGGTCTGGAGCTTCGTACATCGGCGCTCGCTAATTCTGGTCTCAGCGAGCGGTAGCTGAAGAGGGTTGAGACGCGGTTAAGACACGCGCCTCAACCTCCTAACTTAAGTTTGTCCAGATCGCGCTGCGTGATGGGGTGATAGGAGGCGCGCGCGACCTTGTAGACCCGCACCGCAATCGGGCGACCCCATTCCTTGTCCTCCGCCAGCGTTTCAATCAAAGGCTGCACGAACTTGCGGCGTCCTTGCGAGGTCAGGAACTTCTCGAGAGCAGGCACCGCAGGATCGAAGCGGTTGCGCATGGCGAGGTCGAGCCAAGCGAACAGCACCTCGTTATTGCCCGTTTCATTGAGCTTAAGTGCCTTGTTCAACGCATCGAGACGCGCCTTCGCCATCTTCCGGGGCAACTTGTTCAGGAATCTCAGTTTTTCGGCAGTCGTCCATCCGCTGAAAGCGCTCGGCGGAGGCCCGCCCGCAGCGAACGCCCTGACCGCCCGATCAACCGAGGCGAACGCCACCGGATCGGGGCGCGCCACATTGGATGGCAGGCCGGGCTTGTAGACCCAATTGTCCAATTGAAGCTTGGCTTCGAGTGTCTTGTCGCCCTTAATCAGGTTCTCCCGAATGTCGGCGAGGAACCGGGCCGAGGTCATTGGCTGGAAGGCGTGCCGATCGAAGTAGGAACGCAAATAGGCGTCCCATTTTTCGCGACCGATAATTTTTTCGAGCGTGCGGAGGAAAACAGCTCCCTTGTCATAAATGATCCCGCCTGAGCCCCCGTCGGGCACGCCTTCCTTGGGCCCGAGATGGAGCTGCGTGTTTGGTCCGTTGTGCTCTTCAGCAAGAGCTTTTTCCATTTCGTCGAAGCTGAGAGACGCTTCCTGAGCTGCCCGCTTCGGACCGTAGATCGCCTCCATGATTCGGTTCTCGAAATAGGAGGTGACGCCCTCGTTGAGCCAGCTGTCCGCCCAATTGGAATTGGTGACGAGATTGCCCGACCAGCTGTGGGCGAGCTCATGCGCAACGAGCCCGACCAGGCTCTTGTCGCCCGCTATGAAGGTCGGCGTAAGGAAGGTCAGCGTCGGATTTTCCATCCCGCCGTATGGGGCGGCAGGCGGAAGGACGAGCAGGTCGTAGCGGCCCCAACGGTAAGGGCCATAAAGTTTCTCGGCCGCGGCGACCATTTTCTCGGTGTCCTCGAGCTCGGAAGCGGCGCGATCGAGCATCACGGGCTCGGTCCAGACGCCGGTGCGGGGCCCGAGCGATTTGAAGGCGAGGTCTCCGACACCGATCGCGATCATGTAGGGCGCGACGCTATGGGGCATCTTGTAGCTGAAGACGCTCTCCCCGCCCTGAGTGATGGGCTCCGCGGATTTTGGCGCGCTCATTACGGCAGTGAGGCCCGCCGGGACGTGGATCGTCGCTTCCCAGCTCTGGCGGATTCCCGGTGAATCCTGAGTCGGGATCCAGCTGCGATTCTCGATCGCCTGCCCTTGACTGAACAGATAGGGCTTTTTCTTTCCGGCCGTCTGCTCCGGCGTCAGCCACTGGAGGGCTCCCGCGTCTGGAGCGCTCTTGTACTTGATGATTAGCCGCCTGGTGTCGGGCCGGAGGGTTACGGCAAGGGGCGAGCCCAGCTTCGGATCTGCGGCGCCGACCTTATATTCGAGCGGCTCGTTCGAACCGTCCGTAATGCTTTCGATCTCCAGACCCTTGTCATCGAGGATGATCTCCTTGGCGTCCGGCTTTCGGTCGATGTCCAACGCGGCGGTGCCGCCGATGCGCTTGGCGTCAAAGTCGACGTTGAGGTCGAGCGCTACATGATAAACCCGCGCTTCGAGCGGTCTCGCGTAGGTCGCAGCGTCTTTGGCCTCCGGAGTCTCGAGAATCGGAGCAATCTGCGCTTCGGGCGGGCCGGCGCCTTCAGGAGCGACAGTGTTCGTTTCGGATTGCTGGCAGGCGGCAAGCAAGAGAGCGGCGGCCGCGGCGGCGGCCGAACGGATCAAGTTCATCAATCGTCCTATTCGGGGGTGCTAACGTAGATGGACCTCTTCGGTGCCGAGAAAACCCGGCGCACCATCGGCTCGAAGAATCCGAGCGGGGCCGTGTTATAGGATTCATCAAAAGCCGTCTGGTCGTAGAGCTCGCAGAAGCGAGCCGTATCCTCGAAATGCGGATGACCGCGAAACTGTTCGCGCATGTCGCGATCCATTCCGAGGTAATGGAAGAAATAATAGCCCTGGAAGATGCCGTGGCGCTCGCACATCCAGTGGATCTTCTCATCGACGAAGGGCTTGATGATCGCCGCAGCGATGTCCGGATGGTTGAGCGTGCCCAGCGTGTCGCCGATGTCGTGAAGCAGGGCCATCACGACATATTCCTCGGATTCGCCACCCCGATGAGCGCGAGTGGCCGTCTGCAGCGAGTGCTGCAGCCGGTCGACAGGAAAACCTCCATAGTCGCCGTCAAGGAGCTTCAAATGGTCCAGGACCCGATCCGGAAGCTCTTTGGCATAAGGGAAGAAATGGCTGCCAATGACGGCCCAATCCTCCGCCGTGCCTTCGTTCATGCTGCGGAATTTCGCGCGCGGGACTTGTTCGATCATCCGTGTCTCCCGTGGCGGAACCGATTGCCCCTTCCTGCGCTCGCTCGCAATGCCCGAATTGCCTGCTTATATCTAAACCGGCGATGGCGACGGACAGCGCAGCATTGGAAAGACGGTCCCCCTTGGCGGGCGCTCGACGAGCAGGCGACATCTCGTCGGCCCGCTCTCCAGCTGCGCCCATTGCGCGTCAGGTGGGCCTCGACCGCCCCTTCTTTGAAGACAAGAATCGCGCCTTCTGGATGCTGCAAAGCGCCGGCTGGTCGGGCTATTTCATCCTCCGCTCGCTCTCCGGCTTCTCGAACGCCATGGGTGCCATGTGGATCGTCCACACCGCGCTTTTGACGGCCACCGGCTATTCGCTGACCTTGTTGATGGCGTCGCTGTTCCGGCGGCTGATCGTCATGCGGCCGATCTTCACGCT
>Ga0070672_100001435_pt1 | contig 14737 bp, 14 predicted proteins | sample KBSM13metaG_FD_66151 | JGI IMG/M metagenome (GOLD analysis project Ga0070672, IMG submission 66151) | Miscanthus rhizosphere microbial communities from Kellogg Biological Station, Michigan, USA - KBS M1-3 metaG | ecosystem: Host-associated > Plants > Roots > Rhizosphere > Soil ... | reverse complement strand
CACTACGACTGCGCGATCCGGATCAAGCAGATCCTCCAGCGCAACAAGGAGCTCCAGGACATCATCGCGATCCTCGGCGTCGACGAGCTGTCCGAGGAGGACAAGATCATCGTGTCGCGGGCTCGCCGGCTCCAGCGCTTCCTGTCCCAGAACACCTACGTGGCCAAGCAGTTCACGGGCCTCGAGGGCTCGACGGTGCCGATCGCGGACACGATCGAGGCGTTCAACAAGATCGCCGACGGCGACTACGACCACGTGGCCGAGCAGGCGTTCTTCATGTGCGGCGGTCTCGACGACGTCGAGAAGAAGTGGGACGAGATCCAGAAGAGCTGACCGCTTGTCGAGCCCTTCGACAAGCTCAGGAACCACCCGTCGAGACCTAGACCGAAGAAGGAGTCACGATGCCTGACCAGCTCCAGGTGGAGCTCGTCTCCGCCGACCGCCTGGTGTGGTCGGGCGAGGCCACGATGGTCATCGCCAAGACCGCCGAGGGCGACATCGGCATCCTGCGCAACCACGCACCGGTGCTGTCGGTGATGGTCGAGGGTGCCGTCGAGATCCAGACCGAGGGCGACACCGTGACCGCGGCCGTCGACGCGGGGTTCCTCTCGATCGCGGCCAACCGGGTCTCGATCTTGACCGAGCACGCCGAGCTCTCCGGTGACATCGACGTCGAGGCGGCCCGGGCCGAGCTCGAGAAGTACCAGGGTGCCGACGAGGACGACGAGGAGGCCAAGGCCGCCGTCCGGCGGGCCGAGGCGCGTATCAAGGCGGCCGGCAGGGCTTCCTGACCGAGCAACTTCCGCTGCCCACGGGGAGGACCGAAGGGGAGTATGGCGATCTGGCAGTGGCTTGTGGACTCTGCCGGGTTCGTGCTGCTCCTCGCCCTGCTCTACGGGCTCGCCCTCGTCGTACGACGTCGTGCACTGTCTCGTCACGGGGGCACGTTCGAGCTCTCCGTCCGCGTCCGGTCCACCCAGGCCGGGCGCGGTTGGGTTCTCGGGCTGGGTCGCTACGACGGGGAGCGCCTGGAGTGGTTCCGGATCTTCTCGGTGGCGCCGCGCCCCAAGCGCGTGTGGCACCGCGCCGAGCTGGCCTACCAGTCGCAGCGGACGCCGGAGGGCAGTGAGGAGTTCACGTTGTACGGCGGGCACATCGTGGTCGCGGTCCGCACGACCCGCGGACCGGTCGAGCTGGCGATGAGCCCGAGCGCGCTGACCGGGCTGCAGGCCTGGCTGGAGTCGGCTCCGCCCGGAGCGGCCAGGCGCGACCAGCTGTGAGCCCCACGGCCGGCCGGGTGCTCTCGGCCCGCAACGCCGTGGCGCTCTCGTTCGCACTCAACGGCTTCGCCTTCGCCAGCTGGATCTCGCGCATCCCCGAGACCCGCTCCCGGCTGGATCTCGACAACGGAGGACTCGGTCTCCTGCTGCTCTGCCTGTCCGTCGGCTCGCTGCTGGCCATGCCCTCGGCGGGCGCGCTGGTCAACAGGTTCGGCGCGGCCGGTGTCGTCCGGGTCGGCACCACCCTGGACGCGCTCGGCCTGTTGGGGATCACGCTCGGGGCGGGCGTCCTGGAGTCGGTCTGGGTCACCGGCGCCGGGCTCTTCGTCTACGGAATGGGCACCGGGGTCTGGGACGTCGCGATGAACGTCGAGGGAGCCGACGTCGAGCGTCGGCTCGGCCGCACGATCATGCCGCGCTTTCACGCCGCCTTCAGCTTCGGCACCGTCATCGGCGCGGGGGTGGGCGCCCTCGCGGTGCTGGTCGAGGTGCCGCTCTCGGCGCACCTCGTCGGCGTCGCGATCCTGATCATGGCGGGCAGTCTGGCGACCCTGCCGTACTTCCTGCCCGTGGAGGCGCCGGTCGAGGACGCGCTGCCCAGCGTGACGACGGCGGGTGCGTGGCTGGAGCCTCGCACGCTGCTGATCGGGATGATGGTGCTCGCCCTCGCGCTCACCGAGGGCACCGCCAACGACTGGCTGGCGCTCGCGCTGCAGGACGGGTACGGGGTCGAGCGCTGGCTGGGAGTTCTCGGCTTCGCCTGCTTCGTGGTCGCGATGACCGGGGGCCGGCTGGTCGGTCCGGTCCTGCTCGACCGGTTCGGCCGGGTCGCCGTGCTCTGGGCGACGATGCTCGCGGCCGAGGTCGGGGTGCTGCTGATCGTGTTCGGGGGTACGGCTGCGCTGGTCGTGCCCGGCATCGCGCTCTGGGGGTTCGGCGCGTCGCTCGGCTTCCCGGTCGGGATGAGCGCCGCCGCCGACGACCCGGTGCATGCCGCCGCACGGGTGAGCGTGGTCTCGACGATCGGCTACACGGCGTTCCTGGCCGGCCCGCCCCTGCTCGGCTTCGTGGCCGACCAGGTCGGCACGCTCGACGCCCTGCTGGTGGTCGCAGTGCTCCTGGTCCCGGCCGCGCTCGTCGTACCGGCGGCACGTGAGCAGCGTGCGTAGGTGCGGGTTGGTCGTGGGGAGGGCGGGTTCCCCACGGTATGCAGGGATGACAACGACATTTCGGACGGGGCGCTGCCCTTCCCACGATGAACCCGCGCTCCCCACGAGATGCTCATCGTGGGAAGCGCCGGTCCGTCTGCATACCGTGGTGAACCCGCAGCCGCAGCCGCACGACCTCGAGCACGACCCCGACCCCGACCTCGACCCCGCTCAGCGTTCCCCGCCCGGCACCCACAAGACGTCGCCCCGCTCGCGGTTGGCGTGCCTCGCGAGGATGAAGACCAGGTCGGACAGCCGGTTCAGGTAGGTGAGGGCCAGGACGTTCATGGTGTCGGCGTACTGCTCGTGGGCACGCCAGCCGGCGCGCTCTGCCCTCCGGATCACCACCCGCGCCACGTGCAGGTGCGCGGCCGCGGGGGTGCCGCCGTTGAGGATGAACGAGCGGAGCCTGGGCAGGTGCTCGTTGTACTCGTCGCACCACTGCTCGAGGCGGTCGACGTAGTCCTGCTCGATGCGAAGCGGCGGGAACTCCGGGTCCGGTACGACGGGCGTGCACAGGTCGGCGCCCACGTCGAAGAGGTCGTTCTGCACACGCGTCAGCACGGCCACCACGTCGTCGTCGAGCCCGCCCGTCGCGAGCGCCACCCCGAGCTGGGCGTTGGCCTCGTCGACCGTGGCGTAGGCCTCCAGCCGGGGGTCGTTCTTCGACGTGTCGCTCATGTCGCCGAGCTTGGTCTGCCCGCCGTCGCCGGTGCGGGTGTAGATGCGTGTCAGGTTGACCATGACCCCAGCGTAGGCACCCCCCGCGGGCACGCCTGGCCGGAGGACCTGCTTCCCTCGCTATCGTGAGCCGGTGGACAGTTTCCGGATCAACGCGGACGGGCCACACACGCGACCCCTCTCGGGGACCGTGCACGTCGGTGGCGCGAAGAACTCGGCGCTCAAGCTGATGGCGGCCGCCTTGCTCGCCCCCGGCCGGACCACGGTGAGCAACGTGCCCAAGATCCTCGACGTCGACGTGATGGGCCAGCTGCTCCGTCAGCTGGGCTGCGAGGTGGCGATCGCGCACCCCACCCTGGCCGACCCGACCATCGAGTCCACGTCCGGGACGGTCACGATCGACGTTCCCGAGGAGCTCAACCCGGAGGCGCCGTACCACCTGGTGCGCCGGCTCCGCGCCTCGATCAGCGTCCTCGGCCCGCTTGTCGCCCGCTGCCGGCGCGCCAGCGTTGCGCTGCCCGGCGGCGACGCCATCGGCTCGCGCGGGCTCGACATGCACGTGCGCGGGCTCGAGGAGCTCGGCGCCGTGGTGCGGATCGAGCACGGTCAGGTCGTCGCGGACGTCCCCGGTCGCTACCGCGGCGCCAACCTCTGGCTCGACTTCCCGTCCGTCGGCGCCACCGAGAACCTGGTGATGGCCGCGGTGCTCGCCGAGGGCACGACCGTGATCGACAACGTGGCCCGCGAGCCCGAGATCGTCGACCTCTGCAGGATGCTCGGGTCGATGGGTGCCCTGATCGACGGGATCGGTACGTCGACCCTGGTGGTGCAGGGCGTCGAGCGGATGCACCCGACGGAGCACGCGACGGTCACCGACCGGATCGTTGCCGGCACCTGGGCGTTCGCGACCGCGATCGCGGGCGGCGAGGTGACGGTGCGCCACGGAGTCGCCCACCACCTCGACCTCGTCATGGACAAGCTCGTCGACGCCGGTGCCGTCCTGGCCACCGACGCCGAAGGGTTCACGGTGCGGGTCGAGAAGCGGCTGCGCGCCTTCGACGTGGTGACGCTGCCCTACCCGGGCTTCCCGACCGACCTGCAGCCGTTCGCGCTGGCCCTGGCGTCGGTGTCCGAGGGGGCGGCCATGATCACCGAGAACGTCTTCGAGGCGCGCTTCATGTTCGCCCAGGAACTGGCCCGGCTCGGTGCGGACCTGCGCACCGACGGTCACCACGCGATCGTCCGCGGGCAGCCCGTGCTCTCGGGCGCACCGGTCGAGGCGCACGACATCCGTGCGGGTGCCGCACTCGTGCTGGCCGGGCTCGCCGCCCAGGGGACGACCACGGTCTCCGAGTCGCACCACATCGACCGCGGCTACCCCTGGTTCGCAGAGGTCCTGCGCGGGCTCGGCGCGGACGTCTCCCGGGTCCCCGGCGAGGGCTGACCGGGCGACTACCCCACATTTGGTCGGCCCGGCGGGCAACGGTTTTCCGCCCAAACGCGTCATAATGGGTGGAAGGCGTCGGGGGACGCCCGTACGGAGGGCAGCGATGGACCTGGTCAGGGACGGATCCGTGCTCGTGCTCGAGGGGCCGCTTGACGGGCGGTGCACATTCGAGGTGCGGACCGCCCTCTACGACCACCTCGCGTCGTACGACGACGTGGTGGTCGACGTCGCGGAGGTGGACTGGATCGACGCGACCGCCCTGCGGATGCTCGCCGTGGCCACGCGCTTCGCGGAGCGCGGCGGTCAGCACCTGACGCTCCGCGGCGTCAGCCCGCACCTGCGCCGGGCGCTCCGGCACTCGCGGATCAGCAACCTGCTCGAGCTCGAGGGCGGTGCCGACGCGAGCCACGCGATGTGACGTACTTGGCACGAGAGGTACTCCACACGCCGATGACCCGCGGGTAACCGGCGCCGTACCCTCGGCCCATGAGCACTCCGCCGGACGCCGAGGGGCACCACGCGAAGGATCGTCCGTGGGTGATGCGGACCTACGCCGGCCACTCGTCGGCGACCGGGTCCAACATGCTGTACCGGGGCAACCTCGCCAAGGGCCAGACCGGGCTGTCGGTCGCCTTCGACCTGCCGACCCAGACCGGCTACGACCCCGACTCGCCGCTCGCGCGCGGTGAGGTCGGCAAGGTCGGGGTGCCGGTGCCGCACCTGGGCGAGATGCGGCACCTGTTCCAGGACATCCCGCTGACCGGGATGAACACCTCGATGACGATCAACGCCACCGCGATGTGGCTGCTCGCCCTCTACCAGGTGGTCGCCGAGGAGCAGAACCCCGACCTCTCGCCCGAGGAGGTCGCCGGGCAGCTCGCGGGCACGACGCAGAACGACATCATCAAGGAGTACCTCTCGCGGGGCACCTACGTGTTCCCCCCGGAGCACTCGCTGCGGCTGATCTCCGACGTCATCTCGTACACGGTCAACCACATCCCGAAGTGGAACCCGATCAACATCTGCAGCTACCACCTGCAGGAGGCCGGCGCGACGCCCGTGCAGGAGCTGGCGTACGCGCTGACCACCGCGATCGCGGTGCTCGACGCGGTGAAGGACGCGGGCCAGGTCTCCGACGAGGACTTCGAGAAGACCGTGGGGCGGATCTCGTTCTTCGTCAACGCCGGCGTGCGCTTCGTCGAGGAGACCTGCAAGATGCGCGCGTTCGTCCGGCTGTGGGAGGAGATCACGGCCGAGCGCTACGGCGTGCGGGACGAGAAGATGCGCCGGTTCCGTTACGGCGTGCAGGTGAACTCGCTCGGCCTGACCGAGGCCCAGCCTGAGAACAACGTGCAGCGGATCGTGCTCGAGATGCTCGGCGTGACGCTGTCCAAGAACGCCCGCGCCCGCGCCGTCCAGCTGCCGGCGTGGAACGAGGCGCTGGGCCTGCCCCGCCCGTGGGACCAGCAGTGGTCGCTGCGGCTGCAGCAGGTGCTCGCGTTCGAGTCAGACCTGCTGGAGTACGAGGACATCTTCGAGGGCTCGCACGTGATCGAGGCCAGGGTGGCGGAGCTCTGCGAGGAGGCGCGCGCGGAGATCGACCGGGTGCAGGCGATGGGCGGGGCGATCGCGGCCGTCGAGTCCGGTTACATGAAGCAGGCGCTGGTGAGCTCGCACTCGGCCCGCCGCTCGCGGATCGAGAGCGGAGAGGAGAAGGTCGTCGGCGTCAACGTCTACCAGACCACCGAGCCGTCGCCGCTCACGGCCGACCTCGACGCCGCGATCGAGGCCGCCGACCCGGAGGCCGAGCGCGCCGCGGTCGCCGGTCTGGAGGCGTGGAAACAGGCGCGCGACCAGACCGCGGTGGACGAGGCGCTGCGTCTGCTCGCCGAGGACGCCAAGAGCGGTGCGAACCTGATGGCGGCCACGCTCGTCGCGGCTCGCGCGGGGGTGACGACAGGGGAGTGGGCCGGCGCGCTGCGCGCGGTGTTCGGCGAGTTCCGCGCCCCCACGGGTGTCTCCGGTGCGGTGGGTACCGCCAGCGCGGCGGGGGAGGCGGGCTCCGAGCTAGCCGCGGTCCGCGAGCGGGTGCTGCAGACCAGCCAGGAGCTCGGCGGGCGGCTGCGGCTGCTGGTCGGCAAGCCCGGCCTCGACGGGCACTCCAACGGCGCCGAGCAGGTGGCGGTCCGGGCCCGCGACGCCGGCTTCGAGGTCGTCTACCAGGGCATCCGGCTGACGCCCGAGGAGCTCGTCGCCGCCGCCGTCGCCGAGGACGTGCACGCGATCGGGCTCTCGATCCTCTCCGGCTCGCACATGGAGCTGGTGCCCGACGTGCTGGCGAGGATGAAGGAGGCCGGAATCGCCGACGTGCCGGTGATCGTCGGCGGGATCATCCCGACCCGCGACGCGAAGGCCCTGCGGGAGATGGGGGTCGCGGCCGTGTTCACGCCGAAGGACTTCAGCCTGACCGAGTCGACCGGCGGCATCGTGGACGCGATCCGTAGCGCCAACGGGCTCGCCTGAGGATCTCGGCGAGTGAGGCCACCTCGTGGCGCACCGCCACCAGAGCCGGTCTGGCCGTGGATTTGAGCCAGGGGTGGTGGCCGTAGTTGGTTTTCGCACACAATGGGGGATCGGCGCTGAGTCCGCTGGACAGCCGTCCGTGCGACCGCATGGCACTAGCACCCTGGGAGGCGACGTGGATGCCTCCAGCCGCTGCGACAAGGTCGGCTCGATCGTGTCCATGACACCAGGCCGCTCGCGGACTTCGGTGGTGGATCCCGGCTTGTCATCGACTACCTGATGGAGGTCGTGCTCGAGCAGGGGCGGCGCACCGTCGGGCGGGAGCCTGTCGCCGCGTGGCGCCGGGCTCGTCGGGCTTGTGTTGCGTCAATCGCAAGCCCGCCAAGTTCTGGGTCGTCTCGTCCAGGGAGGCACATCTGATGACCGACTCGCACGACCCGTCGACCCCGCCGTCCGCGGCCGGGCCAGTCGCCGCTCCGTCGGCGGCCGGGCCACTGGCCATGGATCCGGTGGCGGTCATGCGTTCCAAGCCGTATCTCTCGGCATTGCTGCTCGCTGCGATCCTCGGCATTCCGATCTCCGCGATTGCCTACGGCTTCCTCGCCCTCACGACCAAGATCCAGGAACTCGTGTTCGACGACCTTCCTGCCGACATCTTCTCCGGGGGAGTGCCCGCTTGGTGGCCGGTGCCCTGGTTGGTGCTCTGCGGCGTGCTGACCGGCTTGAGCATCCAGTACTTGCCCGGCAACGGAGGCCACTCGCCCGCGTTCGGATTCCACACCGGCGGTCCGCCCGTCGACAGAGAGTTTCCCGGGATCGTGCTCGCGTCTCTGACCACGCTCAGCCTGGGCGCTGTGCTTGGCCCCGAGGCGCCCCTGATCGCGATCGGGGGTGGCCTCGCGGCGCTGACCGTCCATCTTCTCAGGAAGGACGTGCCGCCGATGGCCTTGACCATCATGGCCTCGGCAGGCAGCTTCGCGGCGATCAGCACCCTGCTCGGGTCCCCGGTGCTGGGCGCCTTCCTGATCATGGAGGCCGCCGGCATCGGGGGAATGACGCTCAGTCTGGTGGCCCTGCCGGGACTGCTCGCGTCCGGCATCGGCGCCCTGGTCTTCGTCGGCATGAACAGCTGGACCGGGCTGGGAAGCTTCTCGCTGGCGCTCACCTCGGTGCCGCCGGCGGTGGATCCCACTCTGGCCAGCATGCTCTGGGCGCTGCCGGTAGGCGCGGTCGGCGCGCTGCTGGGCTGGCTGATCCGCTGGGTCGGGCTGTCACTGCGGCCCGTCGTACACCTGAACCGGGTACTGGTGACGGCGGGTCTGGGCTTCGTGATCGGTCTCACCGCGATGGTCTACCAGCTCATTTCCGGCCACAGTTTCAGTCAGGTGCTGTTCTCCGGCCAGGAGGCCTTGCCCGAGCTGGTCGAGCACGCCGCCGACTACTCGGTCGGGGCGCTGATCCTGATGGCGGGCTGCAAGTCGTTCGTCTACGGACTCTCACTGAGCGCGTTCCGCGGCGGACCGGTCTTCCCTGCCATGTTCGTAGGAGCGGTCCTGGGCACCGCGGCCGCCGGGTTGCCCGGGATGAGTCTCGCGCCGGCGATCGCCATGGGCATCGGAGCGATGAGCGCTGCGATGTTGCGGCTGCCCTTGACCTCGGTGCTGCTGGCCACCCTGTTGCTGGGCACCGACGGCGTGTCGGTGACACCGCAGGTCGTCGTCGCAGTGGTGGTGGCGTTCGTGATCACCACGGTCCTTCCGGATCCGGGTCCGAAGGAGCCTTCGCCGGAGCCGTGATGGGGGATAGTAGGTAAGGCAAACCTAACTCGCATCTGCTATCGTCCCCCCGTGCCCAAGAAGCCCAAGTCGAAGTGCTGCGTCGACAAGCCGCGCTGCAAGCGGTGTCCGATCCGGATGCTCGCCGAAGGCACGCTGCCCACGGGGTATACGGTCAAGAAGCGCAAGCTCGTGAAGGTCAAGAAGGGCGAGAAGGTCCGCCTGGCCGCCTGAGCCCCCGTCATACCCAGGAGACTCCCGTGCCCGCAGCCCGCTTCGTCGAGCAGCTCAACGCCCAGATCGGCAACGAGCTCGGCGCGCACAACCAGTACCTCGCCGTCGCGGTGCACTTCGACGCGCTGACCATGCCGCGGATGGCGGCGTTCTTCTACGCGCAGGCGCTGGAGGAGCGCGCCCACGCGATGATGATGGTCCAGTACCTCCTCGACACAGACGCGGACGTCACCATCCCCGGTGTCGATGCCCCCGAGAGCGCGTTCGCCGACGTGGTCGCTCCGCTCGAGCTCGCGCTGGACCAGGAGAAGCGGGTCACCGGGCAGATCAACACGCTCCTGCGCATCGCGCGCGAGGAGAACGACTTCGCCTCCGAGCAGTTCATGCAGTGGTTCATCAAGGAACAGGTCGAGGAGGTCGCCAAGATGAGCGACCTGCTGGCCGTGGTCAGCCGCAACCGCGACGACATCGAGGACATCGAGGAGTACGTCGCCCGCGAGCAGGGTGGCGACCGGGACGACGTGATGGCGCCGCGCATCGCCGGCGCCTGAGGATCAGGCCCCCGAGCACCCACGGGGGGCTGTGCGCTGCCGGGGCCCTTCCCGACGAGGATTGCCCAGGGCCGTCACCTCGACGACAGCGGCGGGTCGGATCGCGCCATATATATGCGGGAACGTCTCGCCTCCCGGCACCTCCTCCTCGACCACAGGCACGTCCAGCAGGTCGGAGTCGATCGCGAGCAGCACGAGCGGTTCGGCGGCGTCGGCGTAGTACCGGTCGCGAACGCCCTCCCACTGGTCCTCGCGCGACGCGTGGATGAACCCCTCGTCGAGAACGCTCACCCCGCGGGTCGAGGTGGTGTAGCTCCCGGACGCCTGCGCTGCCGCCCAGTCGGTCGCGGTCGCGATGTGGAAGATGCGCACGTCAGAACAGCCGGTGCTCGGAGTCGTCCATGCCGCGCAGGGCGTCATAGTCGACGACCGCGCAGGCGATCCCGCGGTCGGTGGCCAGCACGCGTGCCTGGGGCTTGATCTCCTGCGCGGCGAAGATGCCACGCACCGGCCTGAGCAGCGGGTCGCGGTTGAGGAGCTCGAGATAGCGGGTGAGCTGCTCGACCCCGTCGATCTCGCCACGCCGCTTGATCTCGACCGCCACCGAGGCGCCGTCGAGGTCGCGGCACATCAGGTCGACAGGTCCGATCGCGGTCGGGAACTCGCGCCGCACGAGCGTGAGGCCCGCCGCAAGCGACCCGGGGTGCCCGGCGAGGAGCTCCTGCAGATGCTTCTCCACACCGTCCTTCTGCAGCCCCGGGTCGACCCCGAGGTCGTGGCTGGTGTCGTGGATGACCTCGTCGATCAGGATCCGCAGGGTGTCGTCGGTCTTCGGACTGGTGACCGTCCACTCGGAGCGGCCGTCCTCCGCTGTGCCCTCCTTGACCGTGCACGGCGGGCTCATCCAGTTGAGCGGCTTGTAGGAGCCGCCGTCAGAGTGCACGAGCACCGACCCGTCAGACTTGAGCATCAGCACCCGAGTGGCCATCGGGAGGTGCGCGGTCAGCCGCCCTGCGTAGTCGACCTGGCAGCGGGCTACGACGAGTCTCACGGGACGCGAATCTACCCTCGCCCCTACGCTCGGGGCATGCAGCGGGTGATCGTGGTCGGTGCCGGCGTCTTGGGGCTGTCCTGCGCCGTCCGGCTGCTCGAGGCCGGGCACCGGGTCGACGTGGTCGCGCGCGACCTGCCGCTGGAGACGACGTCGGCGGTGGCGGCTGCGCTCTGGTACCCGTACCGGGCGCTGCCGCAGGATCGGGTCACGGCCTGGGCGGCGGCGTCGTACGACGCCTTCGACGCGCTGGCGGAGGACGACGAGACAGGCGTGCGGATGGTGCCCGGCACCGAAGTGCTGCCCGAGCCGCGGGCAGACCCGTGGTGGGTGGGCGCGGTGCGAGGGCTGGAGCGCACGCGAGTCAACGGGTACGCCGACGGGTGGACGTTCACCGCACCGGTGATCGAGATGCCGGTGTACCTGCGCTGGCTGACGGTGCGGGTTGCCGCGCTGGGCGGCACGCTCACCCGGACGAACCTGAGCCGGCTACCGGAGCCTCGACACACTCCACCGGTCCTGGTGGTCAACTGCGCGGGCATCGGGTCGCGGCTGCTCGCGCAGGACCTCACCGTGACGCCAGTGCGTGGCCAGGTGGTGCTGGTCGCGCAGACCGGCCTGGACCGCTGGTGGCTGGACGAGTCCGGCCCGACGTACGTCGTGCCGCGCAGCAGCGACATCGTGGTCGGCGGCACCGACGACGAGGGCGACTGGAGCCGCACACCCGACCCGGAGACCGCGGAGCGGATCCTCGACCGGGCCGTCGCGCTGGTCCCGGGGCTGGCAGGCGCGACCGTCCTGCGGCACCGCGTGGGGCTGCGCCCGGTGCGGCCTTCCGTGCGCGTGGAACGGGTCGGAGACGTCGTTCACTGCTACGGCCAGGGTGGTGCGGGGGTCACGCTCTCCTGGGGCTGCGCCGACGAGGTGGCCCGGCTCGTATAGGCGTACCGCTCGGGAGTCGGGTGCAGGTGTGGACCTCGGTCACCGGACCTCCTCCTCGACGAGGGCCAGCTCGGGCCGCCGACCGAGGGCGATCAGGACGGCGAGCGCGGCCACGCCCAGCATGAACCAGATCAGGCCCAGCCACTTGGCCTGGAGCTGGGCGTTGAGGAGCACGTAGGCGAGGATCGCGAACCCGATCACCGGCGCGACGAGATTCCGCCACCAGTCCCGGCTGCCGCCACGCACGACGTAGTGCACGACCACCGACACGTGCAGCGCCAGGAAGGCCGTGAGCGCGCCGAAGTTCACCAGCGTGCTGAGCAGCGAGATGCCGTCGTCGCGGGTGCTGAAGTAGAGCCCGAGCACGAGCGAGACGACGGCCACCAGCAAGGTGGCGTTGACCGGCACTCCCTTGCGCTTGTGCACCCGGGCCAGGAAGGCCGGCAGCTGCCGGTCGCGCGCCATCGCGTACAGCAGCCGCGAGGTCGCGGCCTGGGCGACCAGCGAGTTCGCGAACCCCCACGCGATCGCGGTGGCGAGCGCCGTCAGCTTGGACAACCACTGGCCGCCAGCAACCGCTGCCGCGTCATAGAAGGCCGTGCCTCCGGGGTCACCCTTGGCGACCAGCGCAGCCGGATCGGGCACCAGGAGCGAGGCGACCCAGGTCTGCACGATGAACAGGACACCGGCCAGGAGCAGTGCCGCCACCATCGCCCGCCCGATCGCCTCGGCGGACTCCTTGTTCTCCTCTGCCAGTGTGGAGATGCCGTCGAACCCGAGGAACGACAGCACCGCGATCGACACCGCGCCGAAGACCAGCGACCAGGAGAACGTGCCGGAGTCGTAGAGCGGGCTGAAGTCGAAGCCACGTCCCTTGCCCTGCGTCAGCGCGACGATGCCGATGACCAGGAAGATCGCGAGCACGACGAGCTCCGCGGCGAGCATCACCTTGTTCACCCGTGCCGTCATCTCGATGCCCATGTAGTTCACGGCGGTGTTGAGCACCACGAACCCGACCAGCCACAGCCAGACCGGGACCCCGGGGACCAGCGAGTTCATCGCGATCGCGGCAATGAGGTAGAGCAGGGCCGGGACCAGCACGTAGTCGAGCAGGATCATCCAGCCCGCCAGGAACCCCACCGGCGCGGAGATCCCCCGGCCGGCGTACGTGTAGACCGAGCCGGCCATCGGGAACGCGCGCGACATCTGCGAGTACGACAGCGCGGTGAACATCATTGCCACCATGCCGATCGCGTAGGCCAGCGCGACCATGCCGCCCGAGCCCTGGAAGACGCTGCCGAAGATGCCGAACGGCGCAATCGGCACCATGAAGACCAGGCCGTAGACCAGGAGGTCGAAGAAGCTGAGCGATCTGTGGAGCTCCTGGGTGTAGCCGTAGCGGCCGATGTCGTCGGCCCGGGACTCATTCATCGTCGTACCCCTCGATGGTTGCGACAACGGTGGAACCCTGTGAGCGTAGGAGCATCGGCGGCCCCGGGGAAGACGTGGCAGACCTCACGATCGGGTGGCTGGGATCGCTGGCATGATCAGCGCCATGTCACGTGACTTCAAGACGATCGGCGTTGTCGGGCTGGGGACCATGGGCGCCGGCATCGCGGAGGTGTTCTCGCGCGAGGGCTTCCAGGTGGTGGGTGTGGAGGTCGCCGACGACTCGCTCGCCCGGGGCCGGGAGCACCTCGAGCACTCGACCGCCAGGGCCGTCGCCCGCGGCAAGCTGAGCGAGGAGGACCAGCAGGCCCTGCTCGGCAGGATCACGCTGACCACCAACCTCGCCGACCTCAAGGAGGCCGACCTGGTTGTAGAAGCGGTCGTCGAGTCGCTCGACATCAAGAAGAGCATCTTCCGCCGGCTCGACGAGATCGTGGCCCCGGAGGCGGTGCTCGCCACCAACACCTCGTCGCTCTCCGTCACGGAGATCAGTACCGCGAACAACCGCCCCGGCCGCGTGATCGGCATCCACTTCTTCAACCCGGCCCCGGTGCAGAAGCTGGTCGAGGTCGTGCGCACCGTGGTCACCTCGCCGGACGTGCTCGAGGACGTCACCGCGCTGGTCAAGACGATCGGCAAGTCGCCGGTGGTCGCGGGTGACAGGGCCGGCTTCATCGCCAACACTCTGCTGTTCGGCTACCTCAACCACGCCGTGGCGATGTACGAGGGGCACTATGCCTCGCGCGAGGACATCGACGCCGCGATGCGTTATGGCTGCCGCTACCCGATGGGACCACTCGCGCTGTTGGACCTGATCGGCCTCGACACGGCGTACGAGATCCTGGAGACGATGTACCGCCAGGGCCGCGACCGGCTGCACGCCCCGACCCCGATCCTCAAGCAGATGGTCACCGCGGGCATGCTCGGCCGCAAGACCGGCCGTGGCTTCTACACCTATGAGGCCCCCGACAGCCCCGTGGTCGTCGCCGACCAGCTGACCCCCTCGGCGGACGACAAGCCCCAGCTCCAGCACGACGTCCGGCTGGTTGGGGTCGTCGGCACCGGCACTATGGCGACCGGCATCGTGGAGGTGTTCGCCAAGGGCGGGTACGACGTGGTCTACGTCGGTCGCACCCAGGCCAAGGTGGACAAGGTCACCGAGACCATCGAGCGCTCGCTCGACAAGGCGATCCAGCGCGGCAAGCTCGAGGAGTCGGCCAAGCTCGAGGTGCTCGCCCGGCTCACCGGGACCACGTCGCTCGACGACCTCAAGGACGTCGACATCGTGGTGGAAGCGATCGCGGAGGACCTCAAGGTCAAGACCACGCTGTTCGAGAACCTCGACGAGATCTGCAAGCCCGGCGCGATCCTCGCCACCACGACGTCGTCCCTCCCGATCATCGCCTGCGCCCGTGCGACCACGCGGCCGCAGGACGTCGTCGGCCTGCACTTCTTCAACCCGGCGCCGATCATGAAGCTGGTCGAGGTGGTCAGCACCGTCTCGACCTCCGACGACGTGGCCGACACCGCCCGCGCGCTCTGCGCCAGGGTCGGCAAGGTCCCGGTCTCCTGCGGCGACCGCGCGGGGTTCATCGT
>Ga0070672_100001433_pt1 | contig 14738 bp, 13 predicted proteins | sample KBSM13metaG_FD_66151 | JGI IMG/M metagenome (GOLD analysis project Ga0070672, IMG submission 66151) | Miscanthus rhizosphere microbial communities from Kellogg Biological Station, Michigan, USA - KBS M1-3 metaG | ecosystem: Host-associated > Plants > Roots > Rhizosphere > Soil ... | reverse complement strand
TGTGATGTCAAGCGCAGGAATTCTGCGCTATGGTGCGCCGCGCATGGCGCGGTACGCTTTCGACGACCCCATGGCCGTGAGCTCTTCGGGAGGCGGTAGCTGGAAGTCGTTGTTTTACTTCCTACTCATGGCGGCCGGACTCGGTTTCGGCGCCTACGTCTACGTCGTTCCGTACTCGAAAATGGAACGCGCTGTAGGCGGCAACCAGTCGGCGATCGCCGACGAACGACGGGCCGCCGAGGCCGCGATCGCCGAGCGCGAAAAGCTGAAGGCGGACGTCGAGAAGTACAAGGCGGCCGCCGCCGAGAAGAAGTCGTCGGACGACAAGCACCGCGGCACGATCGACATGCTGGCGACGTCGTTGAAGCCGGGCCTCGAGGCGCTGGGCGCCACGCTGGCCCCGACGGATGGCGCGCTGGGCATCAGCTTTCCGTCCGCGAAGTTGATCGACGCGAACGGCATCGACGTCTCGGACGGCGGTATGGCGGCGATCAAGATCATCGGTGAGGCCGCCAAGCGCGAGAGCGCGAAGATTCGCATTCGCGCGCGTTCGTCGGCCGCGGCGCCGCCCAAGGAGCTTCGCAGTCTGTTTCGCACGGCGGGCGAGATGAACGCCGTGCGTGCGGCGCGCGTGATGTCGTCGCTGGAGCACGCGGGCGTGGCGCCCGCGCGGATCACGATCATCGGCGACGTCGAAAAAGGCGGTGCGGCGCGCGCGCCGCGCGGCAAGAAGGGCGGCGCGGCGCCGTCCGACCGGGTCGAGCTCGAGATCGAGCCCGAGTAGCACGTGCGCAGCCGCGGGCGCTTGGCGCTGCTCGCGCTCGTCGCTGTCACCGTGGCGGGTGCGCGTCCCGCCGCCGCCTACGACTTCACCGTCGGCCTGCGCACGATCGGTCAGGGCTACCAGGTGCGCCGTTTCGCGGCCGACGGCAGCAACGAGCTGCTGTCGCGCCGGCGGCTGACGCAGTACATGGACCTGGCGGTGTTCGATCTCGCGCCCTCACGCTGGCGCGGCGACGATGGCGATCGCAACGTGCTTTATTTCGACGCCTCGCTGCGCTTCGACAGCGACTTCGGCGGCTACATGCTGGGGCGGCCGACGGGCACCGACGAGATTCACGAGCTGAAACAGAGCCAGCTGGACATCCTGTACGCGTTCCTGGGAGGCCGGAACGTCGGCGGGCGCGTCGACTTCATGCTCGGACGCCAGATCCATTTCGACCTGGTCGATTTCTTCGCGTACGACGGCGGCGCCGCGCTGGTGCACCTGACGCGCAACTTCGCGGTCGAGGCGTACGGCGGCACCGAGGTCCGCGGCGAGCTGCCGCTGTCGGCGCCGATCTACGAGCTGGATGGCACCAGCGCCGGATCGCGCGATCCGGCCACGCGGGCCGATCAGAATTCGATGCTGCGGCCGCTCGCGGGCGGGGCGGTGGTGGCCGGCAGCGACGCCGGTCCGCTGATGGCGCGCCTGGCGTACCGGCGGGTGTGGTCGGCGACCGCCGATCAGCAGATCGGCGAGCCGGATTCCGGCGTCAACGACGAGAAGCTAGCGCTGACGGCGCTGGCGACCTGGCGCAACCGCGCCTACGTCGCGGGCGGCGCGCGCTTCAACCTGCTGCTGGGCGAATTCGACGACGAGCAGCTGCTGGTCAAGCTGCGGACGTTCGCGCGCCAGTGGGTGACGCTGGAGCACGCCTACCTGGCGCCGACCTTCGACGGCGATTCGATCTGGAACGTGTTCGCGGCCGGCGCCTACCGCGATCTGCGCGCCGTCTACGAGGTCGGGATCGGGCCCGAGGTGAAGACGTACGCGCGCGGATTCATCCGGTTCTTCACGGCGTCGGGGCAGGCGGGCGGCGGCAGCCTGGGCGCCGTCTGGCGCCGCGGCCGCGGTTTCCTGCGCGCGGACGGCTACTGGGAAGACGGCTACGGCGGGCGCAAGGTGGGCGTCGACGCGTCGGCGCGGCTGGGGATCCGGCGCGCGTTCGAGATCGAGGGGCGGCTGACCGGCTACGAATGGCGCGCGGACGCCACCGGGGATGCGGCGCGCTCGCCCAACGACGCCGGCGTCGTGTTCGGCGCGCAGGCGGGCGGCCGCTGGCAGCTGGGCCGGGGCGTGAAGCTGCACCTCCTGGCCGAGGACAACGTCGGCACGTTCTACAGCAGCGCGTTCCGCGGCCTCGCCGTCGTGGAGGTCGACGCCAGCCTATGAAGCGCCTGGCGACAGCGTTGATCGTCGCGGCGGCCGCGACGGCGGGCGGCGCGCTGGCGGCGGCCACGGGCACGACCACGCCGTCGGCGCTCATCTACCCGGCGGAGACAATCCCGATCGCGTTCGATCACGCGCAGCACGCGCGGCTGGGCGCGACCTGCGAGGGCTGCCACGTGTCGGCGCAGACCTCGACCGCGGCCGCCGACAACCTCATCCCGCGCGAGGCCGCCTGCCGCAGCTGCCACAAGATCGATCGCGATCTGCCGGCCAAGGCGGTCGCGCACGGGCAGGGGGCCGCGCGCTGCGACGCCTGCCATGTCGACGCCGCCGGGAACCGATGGATGCCCGGTGGCGCGGGGGCCGCGGTCGAGCCGCCGCGGGTCGTGCTCGCGCGCCCGAACCTGAAGTTCAACCACAAACTGCACGCGGCGCGCGGCATCGCCTGCGCCCTGTGCCACGCGAACGCGGACATGCAGCAGGCGCCCGTGACGCGCGTCGATCTGCCGATGATGGCGACGTGTCTGGGCTGCCACGACGGCAAGCAGGCGACGGCGCGCTGCTCGGCCTGCCACCTCACCGAGCCCGATGGCCGCCTGAAGACGAAGCTCTTGAGCGTCGCGACGGTCGCGGCGGGCGCGGACGGCCCGCTCGTGCCGTCCGGATCGCTGCGCGGCATCGACGCCCACGGCCCCACGTTCGTGCGTGACCACTCCGTCGCCGGCCGCGAAGAGCGCTACTGCCTGACGTGCCACAAGCGCAACGATTGCATCGACTGCCACGGCGGCGTCGTGCGCCCGCCCGACATCCACCCGGCCGACTACGTTTCCCTGCATGCGGTCGACGCGCGCCGCAACGTGCCCGACTGCTCGGCCTGCCACCGCACACAGTCGTTCTGCGTCGGATGCCACCAGCGCACGGGCGTCGGGGCCGATCCCGAGGGTGGTCTTCCCGGTCGCCGTGCGAACAACCCGTTCGGCACCGGCACCGGCGTGAAGACGTTCCATCCGCCTGGCTGGGCGCGCGACGCCGGCGGCGCGCCGATCACGACGCCTCGACCGAACAGCCATGCGCTGGCCGCCCAGCGCAACATCCGCGCTTGTGCTTCGTGCCACCGCGAGGAGAGCTGCCTCGCCTGCCATTCCGCCGACCCGACCCGCGGACCGACGTTCTCGCCTCACGGTCCTGGGTTCGGTGGCACAGCGCGTTGCAGGTTTTTGGCGGCCCGCAACAAGCGGGTTTGCCTGAAATGCCACCAGGTAGGTGCGCCAGAGCTGACATGCGATTGACGCGTGGGAGAAGCCCCACCTTCTCTCCCACCCGCTTCAGGTTGATGGTGAGCTAAGTACGCGCGCCCTAACAACCGAAGTGCAGGAAATGCGCGCGAGGCGTTTCTCGCGGGACTTTCACCGAGCGTTATAATTTTCATGAACGTGCTCGCACCTCTCATCGCTTGCCTCGCAATGCCCGCTGACGGGCTCGCCACAGAACCGCCTTCGGGCATCTTCGACCCTGTCGCGGCGCGCGCCGAGCACATGGCGCCGCCCGAAGAGCGCGTGCTGTCGAAGAAAGAGGAGTGGCTGCGCGAGAAGACGCTGCGCCCCGATTTCCGCATCAGCGAGAACGCGCTGACGCGCGCCGCGAACCCGTCGAAGCGCGAGAAGGCCGCGCGCGCGAAGGAAGAAGCGAAAGGGTTGGAGCCGATGGTGCGGCCCGGCGAGCGGATCGAACCGGTGACCACGCTGTTCAACGTCTGGACGCACGAGGCGCTGCCGATCCTGCCCGGCCAGTCACAGACGCTGGAGCGGCGCTTTCACGTTTTCCTGCGCGATCACTTCACCAACCAGGCGACGCGCATGGACACGCGCCTGATCGGCGTGCTCACGCGCGTCGCGGGCAAGTTCCAGGCGAACCGGATCGACGTCGTGTCGGGATATCGCTCGCCGAAGTACAACCTGATGCTGCGCAAGAAGGGGCATCAGGTCGCGCGCGACAGCCAGCACACGCACGGCAACGCGGTCGACTTCCGGATCCGCGGCGTCGGGACGCGCCAGGTGCTGCACTACGTGCGCTCGCTTCGCGTGGGCGGCGTCGGCTTCTATCCGCACTCGCAGTTCGTGCACAGCGACACCGGCAAGGTCCGTTACTGGACCGGGTCGTAGCGCGGAGCGACGAGCCGCCCCCGCGCGAAGCGCGGGTTCGCGGCTACCAGAAAAAACAGTAGTCGCACACCGCGCCTGCGGCGCGGAGCGACTAGCGCCGGCGGAGCGCGATCAGCTGATTGAGCGAGCCGGAGGCAAAGCCGGCGAGATCCAGCGCGACGAAGGTGAAGCCGTGGGTGCGGCCGGCCTTGACGATCGCCTCGCGGTTCTCGAGCGCGCGGCCCATGTCGGCGATTTCGATCTCCAGCCGCGCCACGTCGCCGTGGTAGCGGACGCGCAGCTGGCGGAAGCCGAGCGCGCGCAGCGCGTCCTCGAAACCGTCGACCTGCCGTAACCGTTCGGCCGTGATCTCGGTGCCGTAGGGGAAGCGCGACGACAGGCAGGCGAGCTGCGGTTTGTCCCAGGTGGGCAGGCCCAGGTTGCGCGACAGCGCGCGGACGTCCGCCTTCGTCATGCCCGCTTCAACCAGGGGATTCCGGGCGCCGCGTTCGTTGGCGGCGGCGAGGCCGGGGCGGTGATCGCCGAGATCGTCGAGGTTGGTTCCGATCAGCACCTCGGCGAGCGCGAGCGCGTCGGCGCGCGGCCGGGCGATCTCCAGCAGCTCGGCCTTGCAGTGGTAGCAGCGGTCGGTCGGGTTCTGCGCGAACCCGGGCCGCTCCAGCTCGTGCGATTCGACGACCTCGAGGCGCGCGCCGATGCCGGCAGCCAGCTCGCCCGCGGCGGCGCGTTCGCTGGCGGCCATCGTGATCGACACGGCCGTCAAAGCGACGCAGCGATCGCCCAGCACGTCGTGCGCCACGCGCAGCAGCAGCGTCGAATCCACGCCCCCCGAAAAGCAGACCAGCGCCGAACGGTAGCCGGCGATGATCTGCGTCAGCGCCAGGTGCTTCGCGGTCAGCGAAGGTCCGGCGTAGGCCGGCGAGTCGGCGGGGGGCGACATGAAGCGCAATCAATATAGGACGAAATGCCGTGCGGAGGCGGGCCAAGTGGACCTGGGCCGCCGCGGCGGGCTAGCATCGCGGCGTCGTGAACGGGTTACGGGCGGCAATCGCGCTGGGCGCGATCCTGGTGATGTCGGCGTCGGCTGCCGCGCAGTCGAAGACGCAAGCGGCGCGCGAGGCCGCCGAGACGGGCCGGCGCGCCTACAACCTCAATCACTGGGACGAGGCGATCGCCGCCTTCGAGAAGGCGTATCAGCTTTCGGGGGATCCGGCCTTGCTGTTCAACCTCGCGCAGGCGCACCGCCAGGCGCTGCACGGCAACGAAGCGGTTCACTTCTACAAGACCTACCTGCGCGAGCAACCGGATGGTCCGAACCGCGAGGTCGCGGAGAAACAGCTGAACGAGCTGCAGGCGCAGAACTGGCACGATCCGTTCGACACGCCGGATCCGGCGGGCAAGGCGCCGTCGCCGGCACCGCGCGCGCCGGTCACGTCTGCGCCGGTCGCCCCCGCGCAGGTCACGCCCGCGCCGCGGTCCACCGCGGCCACAGCGTCGCCGCCGGTCGCGCCGGTGTCGTCGATCACCGTCGTTCAGCAGGCAGCGGACACGCCCGTCGTCGTCTCGACGCCCGCACTGGCGCCGGAGCCGAGCCGGACGCCTCTACCGCGGTGGCTACCGCTGTCGGGCGCGATCGCCAGCGTCGCGCTGATGAGCGCGGCGATCCTTCACGGCGTCGCGGCGTCGAACCGTTACGAGTTGCTCGCGGCCTCGTGCGGGCAAACGGCGTCCGGTTGCACGGCGAGCGACATCGACGACATCAGGGCGCGCGACCGCATCACGACGGTGCTCTGGATCGCCACCGGCGTCGTCGCGACCGGGACCGGCGTGGCGGCCGTCGTGAACACGCGTGCGGCGGGCGTCTCGGCGCTGTGGAGGTTCTAGTGAAGACGCGCGCGCTGGTGCTGGCCATAGTTGTCTGCGGGTGCACGCACGACTACGACGCGCTCAAGGGGGCGCACGGTTCGGGCGGGTCGGGCGCCGGAGGCGCGACGACGGGTGGGCGCGGTGGCGGAGTCGCAGGCGGTAGCGGCGGGGCGGGCTCGCTGGGCGGCTCGACCGTCGCCGGAACAACCGGCACGGCGGGCACCAGCGGCGCGGCGGGTACCACGGGCCTCGCGGGCGTCGGCAACACGACCGGGCTCGGGGGCGCGGGCGGCACGACCGGCACCGGCGGCACGACCGGCGCGGGCGGCGCGTGCGGCACCTGCCCGAGCGGTTCCATCTGCACCAACGGTACGTGCGTCTGTGCCAGCGGCTTGTTGCTCTGTGGCAACGCGTGCGTCGCGAGCGACAACAACCACTGCGGCAATTGCATGCGAGTCTGCACGGGCGCGACGGTGTGCAGCGCTGGTATGTGCATGAGCGCTTGCGGGGCCAATCAGACGCAGTGTTCGGGCGGCGCGTGCGCCAACCTGACAAATGACGCTGCGAACTGTGGGGCGTGCGGCAATCGTTGCCCGTCGGGCGCGACGTGCGTCAGCAGCAGCTGCGTCTGCTCGTCACCGCTGATGCTCTGCAACAGCGCCTGCGTCGACACGAACAGCAGCAACGCCCATTGCGGCGGCTGCAACCGCCCGTGCACGGGGACTTGCTCGAACGGGACGTGCAGCGCGACGTGCAGCGGGACGTTCGAAGTCGCGGCTGACGGGTTCGTGCGCGCGCCGGCGGCCGGCGGCGGCTGCTGGCGCGGGTACGCTTTCATCGGCGGCGATACCGGCAGCACGGTCACGCCGAAAGACTTCTCGGCGTGCGGCGTGCCGTGCACGTTGAGGATGCAGGCCACGGTTGGGGCGGCGGTCGCGCCGAGCTATGCCGGCGTCGTGTATCTCGGGTTCAACCTCGGGCAGAACGCCGGCTCGACGACCGTGCCCACCGTGACGCCCACCGGCACGGGACTGACGGTCACCTTCTCGGCCACCACGGCAACGTTGCCCCTGCGCGTGCAACTCGTCGGCAGTGGCTCGACGTTCTGGTGCTACAACGTCACGGGCGCGAGTCCCGTCACCATCCCATACGCGATGTTTAACACCGCCTGCTGGGACGGCAGCGGCATCGCCTACGCAAAGCAGCCGATCACGAGCATCGAGCTGGTCGTGCCGGGTGGCGCGGCCGCCACGTCCGGTGTCAGCGTGACGCTCTCGAGCGTCAGGGAAAACTAAGGCGCGACGGCGATCCGCTCGCTGCCCGCGACCGCCGCGGCGATCTCGGCGGCGACGTCCAGGGTTTCCTCGACGCGCTCCGCGTCCTGCGCGCGCGCGCGCGTCGCCGGGTGCGTCGGCACGAACAGCGAGCAGCAGTCCTCGAACGGTAGGATCGACGTCTCGTAGGTGCCGATGCGGCGCGCGAGCGCCGTGGTCTCGACCTTGTCGTACGTGATGAGCGGCCGCAGGACGACCCGCCGCGCCGCCGCCTGGATCGCGGTCATGTTCTCGATCGTCTGGCTGGCGACCTGGCCCAGGTTCTCGCCCGTCACCAGGGCCGCCGCGCCCAGCTTGTCCGCGATGACGTCCGCGATCCGCATCATCATCCGCCGGTACAGCACCACGGCCAGCTCGGCGGGCCCGGCGTCGCGCAGGCGTTTCTGCGCGGTCGTGAACGGCACCACGGTCACCGAACGCAGCGCTTGCCAGCGCGCCAGCAGCTTGCCGAGCGCCAGCACCTTGTCGCGCGACTTCTCACCGATGTAGGGCGGCGAATGAAAATACACGGCGTCCAGCGCCAGGCCGCGCTTCGCCGCCAGCCAGCCTGCGACGGGCGAGTCGATGCCGCCCGACAGCAGCAGCAGCCCGCTCCCGGACGCGCCCACGGGCAGCCCACCGGGCGCGTCGTGCTCCGCGGCGAACACGTAAGCGACGTCGGTCCCGACCTCGATGCCCAGCCGCAACGCCGGCTTGTGCACGTCGACGGGCAGACTGGTGGCGGCCTGAACGCGCGCGCCGACGTGACGGGCGATGTCCATCGAGCTGTGCGGGAAGCGCTTGTCCGCGCGGCGCGCCTCGATCTTGAACGACGCCGGCCGCTCGCGCGCGCAGGCGGCCTGCGCGGCTTCGACGGCGGAGGCGGTGATCGCGTCGAGGTCGGCTTTCGCTTCGACCTCGTGCGCGACGGACAGCGAGACCAGCCCGAACACGCGCGTCAATCGGCCGGCAGCCTCGTCGGCGTCGTCGGTGGGAAGGCGCACGAGCAGGCGGCCGTGCGTCTGCTCGACGCGCGCGCGCGGGAGGTCGGCCAGCGCGACGCGGGCGTTATCGGCCAGCGCGCGTTCGAAGAGCCGGCGGTTGCCGGCCTTCAGGAACAGCTCGCCGTAACGGCAGAGGACAACGCTCTCCATGCGGGCCGGGTTCTACGCCAAGTCGCCGACGGCGTCGACGAGAACGGCCACCGCGGCGTCGGCGTCGGCGGCAGGCGTCAAGCGCGAGAACGAGAAGCGGAGCACCGCGGTGCGATCGTCGATGCCGATCGCCTTCAGCGTGGGGCTGGGCCCGGCGGTGCGCGACGCGCAGGCCGAGCCCGCGGACGCGAGCACGCCGCGTGCCTCCAGCGCGTGCAGCAGCGGTTCGGCCGGCAAGCCGGGGAACGCGAGCGACGCGATGTGCGCCGCCCGCGGCGCGCCCGTCACCGTCGGTCGGACGCCGGGGACGAGGGTGGCGAGCGCGGCCAGGGCCGCCTGCTCGAAGCGATCGCGGAGGGCGGCGACCCGTTCCTCGGCGCCGTCCTGGGCGGCCGCGCGGGCCTGCGTCGCGGCCACACCGAAGGCGACCAGCGCGGGCAGGTTCTCGCTGCCGCCGCGCAGCCCGCGCTCCTGTCCGCCGCCGACCCACAGAGGGGCCAGCCGCGCGCCCGGCCGCAGCCACAGCGCGCCGGCGCCACGCGGACCGTGCAGCTTGTGCGCGGAGAGGGCGACGCTGTCGGCGCCGAGCGCGCGCGGGCGCAGCCGCCCGAGGCCAAACCCCTGCACGGCGTCGACGTGCAGATGCGGGCGCTTGCGATCGCCGGGCGGGCCCAGCCGCTGCGCGACGTCCGCGACCGGCTGGCGGGTGCCGAGCTCGTTGTTCACCAGCATCAGCGCGACGACCGCGGTGTCGGCGCGCACCGCGGCGGCGATCGCGTCGGCGGCGACGATGCCGTTGCGGTCCGGCGGGACGATGTCCAGCGCGTAGCCGTCGGCGGCCAGCGCCTCGGCGCAGCGCATGACGGCCGGGTGCTCCAGCGCGCTGATCACGACGTGACGGCCGCGGGCGGCGCGCGCCGCGCCCAGCACGCCGAGCGCGTCGGCCTCGGTGCCGCCGCTGGTGAACAGCAGCTCCGCCGGGTCGACGTCCAGCGCCGCCGCCACCTCGGCGCGGGCCTGGGCCAGCGCGCGCGAGGCCGCCGCGCCCCCCGCGTGGGCCGAGGCGGGGTTGGCGAAAAGCTCGGCAGCCGTGGCGCGCAGCGCGTCCAGCACCTCAAGGGTGGGCTGCGTCGACGCCGCGTTGTCCAGGTAGATCATCGGACGGGGCCAATATGGCAGATGATCCCAGCTTGGCCGCAGGGGATCCTTGAGGTAAACCAAACGCGTGGATATTGGCGCTCGGGCCAAGAAGATCCTGCACGCCGTCGTGTCCGAGTACCTTGCCACCGGTGAGGCGGTCGGATCGCAGACGGTGACGCGGCGCTACGGACTGGAAGTGTCCGCGGCGACCGTGCGCACGGTGATGGGCGATCTGGAAGAGGCGGGGCTGCTCAAGCACGCGCACACGTCGGGCGGCCGCTTTCCCACCGAGCGCGGGCTCCGCTACTACGTCGACATGCTGCTGCGCGTGCGCAGCCTGACCACGGGTGAGAAGGACGAGATTCGTGAACGGCTGTCTGCGGGCGGCGACGTCCCGGACGTCATGCAACGGACGTCGCGCCTGCTGCGCGAGCTGTCGCACCTGACGGTCGTGGTGCAGGCGCCGCGGCCTGACAGCGACGTCGTCCAGCACCTGGAGTTCGTTCAGCTGCGCGAAGGGCAGTTGCTGGCCGTCATCGCGGCCGCCAGCGGCCAGATCCAGAACAAGCTGGTCCCGGTGGATTTTTCGCTGACGGGCGGGGATCTGGATCGCATCAACAACTACCTGAACGAGCTGATGACCGGCCTGACGCTGGAGCAGGCGCGCGCGCGCCTCATCGAAGAGGTCAGGAGCGATCGCGCCGCCCACGACGAGCTTGTCAGCCGGGCGTTGCGGCTGGCCAGCGCGGCGGTCCCGGCCGCCCCGCCGCCCGAGGTGCTGGTCGACGGTCAGTCCAACCTCCTCGCCGGCAAGGCCGATCTGGAACGGGCGAAGGTCCTGTTGCGGACGCTGGAGGAAAAGGATCTGGTCGTGCGCCTGCTGGAACGTACGCTGAGCGCACCCGGCATCTGCGTGTTCATCGGCGCCGAGGCGAACCTGGCCGATCTGACTGACGTGTCCGTCGTGGCGGCGCCCTACGGTCCCGAGGAGAGACCGCTGGGGACCATCGCCGTGATAGGACCGGCGCGGATGAACTATTCGCGCGTGATTCCGCTGGTCGACTTCACGGCGGAGACGATAGGCGAGGCGATCGGAAAGACCTAAGTTCACACCGTGACCGTGAGCGTGACCAGATGAAACGATCGAAGACCCCTGCACCTGCAAGTGATGGCGCGAACGGCGCCGGCGCGTCCCCCGATGCGCCTGCGAAGAACGGCGCCCCTGACCCCGCGCCGGATCCTGCGGCCGCCGCGCCCGCGCCCGAGCTGACCGAGGCGACGGCTGACGAGAAGCTGGCGGCCCTGGCGGCCGAGCGCGACGAGACGAAGGATCGGATGCTGCGCATCGCGGCCGACTTCGAGAACTGGAAGAAGCGCGCCCAGAAGGAGCTGACCGACAAGTCCAACGAGGCGCGCGAGCGCGTGCTCAAGGACATGCTCGAGGTGATCGACAACCTCGAGCGCGCCGTCGCGATGCAGACGACGCCGGGCGGCAACGGCGGCGTCGACGGCGTGGCCATCCTGAAGGGCGTCGACCTGGTGTTGCGGCTGTTCAAGCAGAAGCTGGAACGCTACGAGGTGCGCCCGTTCGAGGCGACCGGGCAGCCGTTCGATCCGCGCGTGCACGAGGCGATCTCGAAGGTGCCGCATCCGGAGATTCCGGCGGGCTCGGTCGCGGCCGAGCTGCAGAAGGGCTACCGCGTGGGCGAGCGCCTGCTGCGCCCGGCGCTCGTGTCGGTATCTGCTGGCAACGGCAAGCCGGCTGCGCCGTCGGAGGGCTAGCAGCCTGGCCTCGGATTACTACGAAACGCTGGGCGTCGGCCGCGGCTCGACCGACGCCGAGATCAAGGTCGCGTACCGGAAGCTCGCGCTCAGGTGGCACCCGGATCGCAACCCCGGCGACAAGGCGGCCGAGGAGCGGTTCAAGGAACTGGCGATCGCGTATTCCGTGCTGTCCGACGACGGCAAGCGGCGCCACTACGATCGCTACGGATCGGTCGACGGCCAGAGCCCGTTCGCGGCCACAGACGTCACCGGCGCGACGGAGTTCTTCGATGCGCTGTTCGGCGATCTGTTCGGGTTGCAGCGGCGCAAGTCGAGTGCGGGCCGCGACCTGCGCTACACGCTGGAGCTGGATTTCGAGGAGGCGGCGCTGGGGTGCGAGAAGGTGCTGGCCTTCGAGCGCCCGGAAGAATGCGCGACGTGCTCCGGGACCGGGGCGGAGGGCGGCGACGCGGGGCTGGTCACCTGCCCGCGCTGCGGCGGCGAGGGCGTGATCCGGAAAAAGGCCGGTTTCCTGACCAGCAGGCGCGACTGCATGGGGTGCGGCGGGACGGGGAAGGTGCCGCGCGTGCGCTGCGCGACGTGCGAGGGCGCGGGGCTGCTCGACAAGGAGCGGCGCTACACGGTGCGGATCCCGGCGGGTTCGACGGGCGGCACGACGCAGCGGGTGCCGCGCGAGGGCGGGCCGGGACGGCGCGGTGGACCGCCCGGTGATCTGCACGTGATCGTGCGCGTGCGCCCTCACGCGTTCTTCACGCGCGAGCCGGCGCGCGACGGCGACGTGCTGACGATCGAGGTGCCGCTGTCGCCGGTCGAGGCCGCCCTGGGCGCCGAGATCGACGTGCCCGTGCTGGACGGGACTGTGCGCATGCGCGTCCCGCCCGCGACGCAGGCGGGATCGCTGTTCCGGCTGCGCGGCAAGGGCTTCCCGCGGGCGGCGGGCGCGCGGGGCGACGCCCACGTGCGGGTCGTCGTCGAGACGCCGGCGGTCGTCTCCGACGAGGCGAAGGCGCTGCTCGAGAAGCTGGGTGCGGCGCTCTCCGACGACGCGCTGCCGCGGCGGCGCGCGTTCCGCGAGGCCGGCGCGCGCGCCAAGCCGGAGCCGTCGTGAGCCGCGACGACGACGACCGCGACGAACGCGACCAGCGTGAAGAAGCCGGCCCGCGCAAGCCGCGCTACCTGCTGCACGCCGGGCTGTTCCTGGCGACGTTCCTGACCACGACGATGACGGGCGCGATCTACGTGCACAAGGGCCTCTCGATCGGGCCGATGGCCGACGGCCTGACGTACTCGCTGCCGCTGATGCTGATCCTGCTGTGCCACGAGCTGGGCCACTACGTGGTCGCGCGCCGCTACGGCGTCGACGCATCGCTGCCGTACTTCATCCCGTTTCCGCTGGGGCTGGGCACGCTGGGCGCGGTCATCGGCATGCGCCAGTCGACGACGGACCGCAAGCAGCTGATCGACGTCGGTGCCGCCGGGCCGCTGGCGGGGTTGATCGTGGCGATCCCGTTCCTGATCGTCGGGCTGATGCGCTCCCAGGTCGGCCCGATCGTCGGCGCGGGCGAGCAAACGGTCACGATGGAGGGGAACTCGATCCTCTACGCGCTGGCGAAATTCTGCGTGAAGGGCGCGTGGCTGCCCGGCGGCGGCATCGACGTGCGCCTGCATCCCATGGCGATGGCGGCGTGGGCCGGCCTGTTCGTCACGATGATCAACCTGCTGCCCATCGGCCAGCTGGACGGCGGGCACATCGCCACCGCCTACTTCGGCAACCGCTACAACGCGTTCGCGGAGCGGCTGCGCCGCCTGCTGCCGGTCGGGGCGCTCGCGGCGTTCTTGTGGGTGCTGTACGTCGGCAAGCAGGAAGCGGGGGCGGCCTGGCGATTCGGTCCGGGGGCGTCGATCGCGATGGCGGCCGCGACGCCGTGGCTGGTCTGGTTCCTGCTGATCGGCCTGATGCGCCGCCTGACGGGCGGGGTGAACCATCCCCAGGTCGACGATCAGCCGCTGGCGCCGAGCCGGCGCGCGTTGTTCTGGCTGATGGTGATTGTGTTCGTCGCCGTGTTCATGCCGGTCCCGTTCCGCGAAGTGATGGCGGGTCAGCCGTGAAGGTGCCCGCGTTCGAGATGCCGCTGGAGGAGATCCGCGCCAGCCTCGAGAAGCTGCGCCGGCCGTTGAGCATCGCGGTGCTGCGCGCCCGCAACCCGTTCAACGTGGGGGCGATCATCCGCGTGGCGCATTCGTTTCTGGTACGCGAGATCGTGCTGGTCGGCAGCGAGCGCTACTACGAGCGCGGCGCGATGGGGATGGATCGCTACGAGAACATCGTGTGCGTCGCCGACGAGACCGAGCTGATCGCGCGCGTGCGCGCCCGCGGCGACAAGCTGGTCGTGCTCGAGAAGGACGCCGCGCGCGTCGACCTGTGGCACGCGGAGCTGCCCGAAGAGTGCACCATGGTGTTCGGCAGCGAGACGGCGGGCGTCCCCGACGCGCTCGTCGGTGCCGCCGACATGGTCGTCGGCATCCCGATGTACGGCATCAACCATTCATTCCCCGTCACCGTCGCCGCCGGCATCGCCATGGCCGAATGGACCCGCCGCTATTACGCCAGCTAGCTCGGCCACGCGCGACCTTATAGTCTAAGCGCGCGCCAGAGATTGAAGGCGTCGTCGGTCCAGCCCGGGCCGTTGCGGCGTGGTGGAACCCAGCGTGCATCAGTCGCAAGCGGCGCCAGATCCGCCGGCGAGCGAGCGAGCACCATCCAGTGCGACGCTGTCTTCGAGGCGCGGGCCTCGGCTTCCGTGGGGTTGTCGAAGCGGACCAGCCCGGAAAGGCCGACCGCTGCCGCTCCGCCGGCGACCACCGGCTCGAGATCGAGCATGCGGTTCGAGAGGTGTACGGCGATGAGGCCCCCGGGGCCGAGTTTGCGCAGGTAGAGCGCAATCGCCTCGCGGGTCAGAAGATGCGCCGGCACCGCGTCCGAGCTAAACGCGTCGAGGACGAGCACCCCGAAAGCGCCGTCGGGCGCCTTGGCGATAGAGAGGCGAGCGTCCCCCAGCACCACGTCGACCTTGCCGCGCGCGTCGCCGAGGAAGCTGAACAGACC
>Ga0070672_100001430_pt1 | contig 14749 bp, 10 predicted proteins | sample KBSM13metaG_FD_66151 | JGI IMG/M metagenome (GOLD analysis project Ga0070672, IMG submission 66151) | Miscanthus rhizosphere microbial communities from Kellogg Biological Station, Michigan, USA - KBS M1-3 metaG | ecosystem: Host-associated > Plants > Roots > Rhizosphere > Soil ... | reverse complement strand
CTCGTGCGGCCAGGCGAGCCAGGTGGCCGCGTGCGGTTCCCACTCCGCGGGCATGCGGTAGCCGAGGGTGTGGGGCGTGGCGAGTGTACCGAGTGTTGCTTCGAGCGTGGCAGCGGGGGTGCTGGCACGAGCAACGGAGGGACGCTTCTTCATCGCTTGTTCGGATCCAGAAAGCGTTGCGTGAGATCGCCGTAAGCATCGATGCGGCGGTCGCGAAAGAATGGCCAATTTCGGCGCACCCACTCTTGCCGCGTCAAATCGCACTCCACGACCAGGGTTTCTTCAGCTTGTCCGGCTTCTGCCAACACCACGCCGAAGGGATCTGCCACGAAGGAATGCCCCCAAAATTCAATGCCTCCGTCGGCCGGCCCCTCATGGCCCACGCGATTGACCGCGATCACGAACACGCCGTTGGCGATGGCGTGACTGCGCTGCATCGTCTGCCACGCGGATACCTGAGCTGCTCCGTACTGCTCCTTCTCGGAGGGGTGCCAACCGATCGCGGTTGGATACGTGAGCACCTCGGCGCCGCGCATGGCGGTCAGCCGCGCGGCCTCCGGGTACCATTGATCCCAGCAGATCAAGGTGCCGACCTTTGCCGTGGGCGTATCGAAGGTGAGAAAGCCGAGATCGCCCGGGGTGAAGTAGTACTTCTCCATGAACAGCGGGTCGTCCGGGATGTGCATCTTGCGATACAGGCCGACCGTGTTTCCCTGCGGGCCGAGCACGACCACGCTGTTGTGATACACCCCCGGCGCGCGCTTCTCGAAGATGGGCGTGACCACGCTGACTTTGCACTCTTTGGCGACCTTGGCGATGGCTTGCACGGTCGCTCCGTCGATCGGCTCGGCCAAGTCGAAGAAGGAGGCATCTTCGGTTTGACAGAAGTACTGCGAGGCAAACAGCTCTTGTAGGCAGATCAGGGTCGCGCCGCGCGCGGCTGCATCACGAATCGCCAGTGAGGTTTTTTCGACGTTGGCGGCCTTGTCCAGACCGACGCGGGTTTGGATCATGCCAATTTTCAGGCTGGGCTGGGTCATGCTGTCCTCAGCGCGTGCTTTAGCATGGTAAACGCCTCGGGTGGCGAGTGACTCGAAGACGCTGGACACGATAGAGGTCCCCGAAGCCGTGCTCGGCTGGGGGACGCTGATCGTCACCCCCACTTACAACGAACGCGCCAATCTGGAGGCATTCGTCGAAGCCACGCTCGGAGTTGCGCCCGGCGCGCACATCCTGATCGTGGACGACAATTCCCCGGACGGTACGGGCGTCGTAGCCGACGAGCTCGCCGCGCGTGACAAGCGCGTGCGGGTCCTGCATCGACCCAGTAAACTGGGCCTCGGCACCGCCTACAGCGCCGCGTTCCAACTCGGCCTGCACGAGGACTATCGCTACTTTTTCGAGATGGATGCGGATTTGTCCCATGACCCACGGCACCTGCCAGATTTTTTCCGAGCGCTCGAGGCCGGTGCAGAGCTCGTGATCGGTTCACGCAACGTCCCTGGCGGTGACGTCCTGGGCTGGGGAGCCGGCAGGCATCTGCTGTCCAAAGGCGGCTCGCTCTACGCGCGCTCGATCTTGGGCGTACCCGTCCGCGATCTCACCAGCGGCTACAAAGCATTCCAACGCCAGGCGCTCGAGGCGATTCTGGCCGGGAACGTCGTTTCCAATGGGTATTCGTTTCAAATCGAGCTGACGTATCGCGCGCTGCTCTTGGGCCTGAAAGTGCAAGAAGTGCCAATCGTGTTCGTGGACCGGCAAGTGGGTGCCTCCAAGATGGATCGCAAGATCGTCCTGGAAGCGGTCACCACGGTCTGGAAATTGCGGCTGCGGACGCTGCGACGTCATGGATAGCCCGGCTCTCTACAGAAGCTTGCGCGCGCGCTTCAGGCGCCATTGGGCGAGCGCGTTGTTCGTGCTGCTCGCGCTCGGCATTTGGGGCTGGGTCAGCTGGGAGGCCGCCTACGTGCGCATGATCACCTGGGAAGGCGGCGCCGATTACTGGGAGCACTCCGCCACGCTGCATGCGCTGATCGAGAACCCTTGGCATCCGCACCACCCGCACCTGGCGACGGACACGGGCTCACCACGCTTTGGTCCGCAATTTCTGCTAGTCGCGCTGGTTGCCCGTGCCCTGCATTGGGATGCAATCCAAGCCATGACCTCGAGCGCGGTCCTGAACACGCTGCTTTTTCTGTGCTCGATTCGCGTGTTTTTCCTGAGCTACTTCCGCCACCCGCTGGCGCCGCTGTACGGCCTATTGGTGATGTTCGGCGGTTGGTGGCTCGGCTTTCACTATTCGAACGTGTACGCGTTGCCGGTGCTGTTCAGCGTCGCGTCGTTCCCATCGACGACCACGCTCGGGCTGACTTTGCTCGGCTTCGCGCTCGTCGTGCGCTTACTGCGTGGTGAAGTCCGTCGCCCCTGGCTGGGCTTGCTCACGCTTGTGCCGTGGGCGGCCGCGGTGTTCATCATTCATCCCCTCACCGCCATGTTGTCGCTATCGGGCGCGCTGCTGCTCGCGCTGGCCGAACCGAATGCCAGCTGGCGGCTGCGCTTCCAGGTCGCCGGCGCGGTCGTGGTGGGTTGCGCCCTCTCGCATTTTTGGCCGTATTTTTCGCCCTGGGTGGTGCTGCGCGGGGGGCACGGGGAAGCGGCGGATTGGGCGGGGCAGAGCGTGCAGCAAGCAGCGGAGCTGCACGTCAAACCGAAGCTGCACGAATTTTACCAGCCGCTCGCGTTGCTCAAAGCACTCGGCCTGGGCGCGATTACTGCGCTCGCACTGCCCTATTTCTTCCTGCGGCGTGAGCGTTGGTTCGTGGGTCTAGGCGCGCTCAGCATGCTCCTACCCTTCGTGGGGAACGCGTTCGTCGAGCTGCCGCTCGGGCACCGCTTCATCCTGCTTGCGATCGTGTACTTGCATATCGGCCTGGTGTGGCTGCTGCTCAGGCTGACTCCCGGCCACGCCGGAGCGTTCCGCCTGTTGCGCCGGCGCGCCTTTCGCATCGTCAGCGCGTCGCTGGTCGCCGCGACGTTGCTGCTCTTTTCTACGCACGCCGTATGGCAGGCTCGAGCTCTGTTCGAAGATCCGCGCTTTCGCGCGCGCCGCGAGAGCCCGGTGATCCGAAATATGCGTGGCTTCGCCGCCGCCACGGGACCGGACGCCGTGGTGCTAGCGACCCCGCTCCTGTCCTGGCCACTGCCCACCTTCGGGCCGAAAGTGCTGGTGCTTTTCCACCAAGATCCGTTGGTTCCGGACGCCGTCCAGCGACAATATTGGGTCAGGCGCTTCTTGGCCCCCGCCACGCCGGACGACGAGCGGCGCACGATTTTGGCGCGATACGGGGTAAGTCACGTTTTATTGCAGCGCGAGGCTGGCTCGCTGACCAGATTTCTGGCTAGAACGTCGACCGTTCGCATGCTCGGCGCCGGCTACCGCTTGTACACGCTCTCCCCCAACGCCCCGAGCGCAACGCCGTAGTCGGCCGATGACTCGCTCTGCAACGCCGGGTGCGGCCTTTGGCCGCTTCGAATGGATCTTGATCGCGCTCGGCGCGCTGGCTGCGCTTTGGCTGCATTGGCATTTTCGGATCTCGGGCTTCGGTGAACAGGACGCGGGGCGCTTGGCGAGCGACGCGATCAACTGGCACTTCGAGGGCTCGATCGACATGACCAAGGTGGACTACCGCCTGCACACGAGCCCGCTCTACATCCACAGCATGAAGCTCGCGCTGGATCATGGCCTGAGCGTGCGCTCAATCCCGGTGTTCATGAACGGCCTGAGCGTGCTCGCCAGCAGCGCGTGCATGGTGGGTTTGTACCTCTTGTTTCGCCAGCTCTCGACGCCGGCGATTGCAACAGCCGCGACCCTCGTCTACTCGTTCACGCCCTGTTTCTGGCTGGGCAGCGTGTATGGCATGCCCACTTTGCCCGCGCTGACGCTGCTGGTGTTTGCCGCGCTGGCCTTCGGCAAAGCTGCCGATCAGCCGCGCCTCCGTTCGCTCGGCTTTGCCGGCTACCTCGCGCTGTCCGCGCTGCTGATCGCGCTCGCTTTCTCGATCAAGGCCGACATGGCGTTGTCCAGCGGGGCATTGCTGTTGGCGCTCGTTGCGCGCGGGCGCCTGCGGCCCGTGCTGCTCGCATGTATCGTGCTGATCGTCGGTTTGGGCACGCTATTTACCACGGCCTATGCGCACCACGTGGCCTTGCCGGTCGTCGAAGCAGCGCCCAAGGACACCCACGCGGTGGGCGGTTTCTTGGAGAGCTGGAGCGCACGCTTTCCGTTCAAGTGGTCACTCTTGATCGATCCCAAGAACAATGCGCCGATCACTCACGCGGCGGGCAGCTTGCTGTTCGCGCTGTGCGTCCTGGCCTTGTTCCAAGGCGCGCTCGGCAACAAGCGCCGGCGCTGGCTAACCTTCGGCGCGGCTGCTTGGGGGCTTCCACCGCTGCTGTTTTGGGGATTGAAGCCAGGGAACTCCGCGCGTCACAACCTGCCTGCCTTCGCGCCGCTGGTGTTTTTGGCGGTGTTGATGCTGTTCCAGCTGGTCGATTACCGCGCTCGGCGCGCCTGGCCCCTGATCGTGATGCTGCTTCTGGTCGGGCAAATGGACCTGACGGGCAACAACAGCGTGACCCCGCGCGTGGACGTGCTTTTGACCACGGAACAGGTGCAGAACGCATCCAGCTCCCTGCACACGCGAGCGCGTGAGTTCATGAGCTCGCCAAACCCCAAAAAGGCGATCATCGAGAGCGAGTACCTGCAATCCTATTCGGAATTCGAGGCCTGGGCGGCCGCGAAGACCCCGACGCTACGCGCGCGCCACAACTCGCAAAAGACGATTGGCGACGGTCCCGAGCGTGAAACGCGGCTGCTCCTGATCGGGAGCGCCCGCGTGGCCAAAACCCAGGCGGAAAGATTGCGCAGCCAGGGCTTCGACGTGTTCTCCCTGCAGTTTTCGCTATAAGAGTGCTACACCCCCGCCCGGCCGGGCGGGCGGAGACCTCGGCTGCCCCGAACATGAAGCTCATCATCCAAATCCCGTGCCTCAACGAGGCGCAGACCCTGCACATCGCACTCGCCGATCTGCCCAAGCAGATCCCCGGCATCGATACCATCGAGGTGTTGGTGATCGACGACGGCAGTCGAGACGATACGGTCGCCGTGGCACGCAAGCACGGCGTGCACCACGTGGTCGGGTTCCGCCAAAACCAGGGACTGGCGCGCGCCTTCATGCTCGGCTTGGATTCGTGCCTGGAGCGCGGCGCGGACATCATCGTCAACACCGACGCCGACAATCAGTACAACGGCGCGGATATCGAGAAGCTGGTGCGCCCCATTTTGGACGGCCAAGCCGACTTCGTGATCGGCGCCCGCCCCATCGACACCATCGAGCATTTTTCGCCCATCAAGAAGCTGCTGCAACACCTGGGCAGCTCGATCGTGCGCCGCGTGAGCGGCACGGACGTGGCCGACGCCCCCAGCGGCTTTCGCGCCATATCGCGTGACGTCGCGCTGATGCTGAACGTGTTCAACGGCTACACATACACGCTGGAGACCATCATCCAGGCCGGTCAGCGCAACATGACGGTGGTATCCGTACCCATTCGTGTCAACGGCGACCTGCGTCCGTCACGCTTGGTGCGCAGCATCCCGAACTACATCAAGCGCTCGATGGTGACGATGTTTCGCATCTTCATCGTCTACCAACCGCTGCGCTTCTTCCTCACCGTCAGCCTGTTCCCGCTCAGCCTCGGCCTGGTCATCGGAGCGCGCTTCCTGTGGTACTTCGCAGAAGGCAACGGCAGCGGTCACGTCCAATCGCTGATCTTGGCCGCAGTGCTGCTGATCGTCGGCTTTCTGACCTTTCTGCTGGCCATCCTGGGTGATCTGCTCAGCGTCAATCGCCGCTTGCTGGAAGAGCTGCAACAGCGTGAACGCCGTCGCCGCATCGAAGCCTCCTTCGGTACGGTTGCGGCCATCGCCGGCACCGGCTCGCGCACGAGCAGCCTGTATCCAGAGCCTGCCGACCGTCGCTCCGCGACCCCCAGCTCGTAATCGGGGTTTGGTTAGCGGGCGTGGGCGCTGAAGGGCGTCGCGTAGCCCGGATCGCGGACCCGCGCCCCGCGTCCTCGCTGGAAATGCCAGCTCGAGTTCGATCAGGCTACGTCACATCGTCTGCAGGACTCGGTCAGCACTGGTTTCGACGATGATCGCCTCGCGGCGCTCAAAAGATACTGTGTTCGCACAGTATCCTTTTCACCGGCGAGCGCTGCCCCGGAGCGCGGCGGCGTTCTTTGCCGGCTTCGTGGGGCGGGAATGTGGCGAATCCTGAGCTCGAATTCCCACTGCTAGTTTGCCACTGGAACCTGGCCTCGCGCGGGAGCGAGCGGCTTTCGTCAGGGTGAGCGTTCGCCGATCAAGTAGCGCGGGCGGTTCTTGAGCACCTCGAAGATCTTGCCCAGATAGGTGCCGATGACGCCCAAGAGCACGAACAAGATGCCGAACATCAGCGACATGAAACCCATCATCGAGGCCCAGCCGGTGATGGTTTGGCCGCGGAAGTATTGGATCAGGATGTAGCTGAGCTCCAAGATGGCGAGGGCGCTGGTCAGAAAGCCGATCCAGATGCCGAGCTTGAGCGGCGCGAGCGAGAAGGAGAGGATCGCGCCCGATGCGAAGCGCAGCATCTTCTTGAGGCTGTACTTGGTCGTGCCGCTGAAGCGCTTGTTGGCGCGGTAGGGCAGCGTGACCGAGCGAAAGCCCAGCCAAGTGACCGAGCCGCGGATGAACAGATCGACGTCGTTCATGTCGCACAAGGCACGCACGGCGGTGGCGTCCATCAGTCGGAAGTCCGAATTGCCGGGGGCCATCGCGACACCGGTGAGCTTGGAGAACACGCCGTAGAACCAACGCGACGTGGTGCGTTTGAAGAGCGAGGTATCCTCCGCGTCGGAGCGCTCGGTGGTGACGACCTTGTAGCCCTCGCGCCAGCGGGCGACGAGCTCCGGAATCAGTTCCGGCGGATGCTGTAAATCGCCGTCCATGCTGACGATGGCTTGGCCGCGGGCTTCACTCAAGCCGGCCATCAGCGCGCCTTGATGGCCGAAGTTGCGTGCCAGGCGTGCGCCGCGCAAGGCTTGGTGCAGCTTGGATTGGGCCACGATTTGCGCCCACGTACCGTCCGAGCTGCCGTCATCGACCAGGATGATCTCGAACGGCACGCCGATGCCGACCATCACCTTTTCCACGGCGACGACGAAGGCTGCGATGTTGCCCTCCTCGTTGTACATGGGAGCGACGACGGACAGCTCCGGAAGGGGCGCAGCGAGCGCGGGACTGAGGCTGGGATCGGTCATTTTGCCCGGGAACTCCGCTCGGATACCACAGGGCCGGGGCCTTTGCGACCCGTGATATAAGCCGTCCCGCCAATGATCGATTCAGGTAGCCGGCGGACGCGAGTGGCGCGCGCTTTCGAATACGGCGCGGTCGCGCTCGCCGCCATCGCCTTCGCCGCGAGCTACGGGCTGACCTACGGCTACGACAATCAGTTCGTCTACTTTTTGAAGTCCCTGACGCTGGTCGACGACAGCCTCTTGCGCTCGGACTGGTTTACCAACCAGACCACGCAATATCACCGCGTGTTCATCTATTTTGGCGCGTTCCTGCTGAAGCTGAACGCGCACGGCTGGGCGGTCGCCGTCACGCAATTCTTGCTGGTACTGCTGGGCGCGCTCGTCATCTACCGGCTGGTGAAGCGCGTGGCGGGCAGCCAGCTCGCCGTCGCGGCCTACCTACTGTTGCTCTCGATCCTGTTTCTTACCCGCACCTCCAGCGTGGGCGCGAGCTACTTGTTCGATACCATTTTGCAGCCGTCCACTTTGGGCGCGCTGGGCTCGATCGCAGGCACGCTGTTCTTCGTCGAAGAGCGTTGGCTCGCGTCGGGTGTGTGCTTGGCGATCGGCGGGGCGTTTCACGCCAACTACTTGGTGCTGGCCTATCCGATCTTCGGTCTTTCGCACTTGGCGCTCGGCTTCAAGGATCTGCAGCGGCGACTGCTGCTACAGTTCTTGCCGCTGCTCGCGATAACGCTGGTGCTCTCGCCGCTGTTGCTCGCCGCGTCGCACACCCAGGCTTCGCCCGAAGCGCAGGAGATCCTGTTTCGCGTGCGTTCGCCGCATCACTACAATCCCGAGCGCTACGAGCGCAATTTCATGCCGTTTGCCGCCTGGCAACTGCTGGGGATCGGCAGTGGTTGGCTGTTGCACAAGACCGAAAATGGCCGGCGCTTGGGGGCGGTTTTGTGCGGTTTGATGCTCACGATCTGGACGGGCACCATCCTGACCACGTTCTACGACTTCCCCAAAGTGAATCAGATCTTCGTCTGGCGCTTTGCGCCGAACGCCGATCTCTTGTCACAGATCTTGTTCGCCTGCGCGTTGGCGCATGCCTTGGGCAAACCCTGGGTCACGCGCCATTACCCGGGCGTAGCGCTTGGGCTAATCGCGGCCGGCTTGGGTACGTTCGGCATGTTTTGGCACGACAAACCGAACGCGCCGATTCCGAACCTGGTGCTCGTGCTGCTGGGCGCAGTGCTCGTGGTACGCCTCGCCGATCTCGCGCTCGATGCGCTGAGTCACTTCCTGCCCGCGCAGGCCTCCGAGGTCGCGCAGCTCAAACGCTTGCTGATCTTTTGCCCGTTGCTGCTCGGCATGTACGAGCTGTACCGCGTGGTGCCCCATCGCATGCAGGAGGCGCGCTCGCACTCCACCCTGCTCAAAGAGGATGGCGGCCGAAACGACGAGCTCTATCGCTGGCTGCGCGAAGAATCGCCCAAGGACGCGATTTACCTGACCCCACCGGATCTGGAAGGAGCGCGATTTTTAGGACAGCGCGCGATCGTGGTCGATTGGAAGGCCGTCCCGCTGATCCCGACCGAGCTCTTGGGTTGGTACGAGCGCTTGTGCGACGTAACGGGCCGGCAGGTGAAAGGCATGGGCGATCTGGGCGGCTACAACTCGCTCGATCCCGAGCGACTTTCGCTGATCGTCAGCAAATATCACCCCGCATACATGGTGCTTCGCCGCGAGGCCGCGCGCCGCTTCCCGGATTTGCCCGTGGTCTACAAAAATTCCGGCTATTCTGTGCTGAAGATCGGCGATAGCCCGGGGCAGCCCTGAAATCCTTGCCCGAGCCCGGTGCCTGAGGCACCTTCCGCGTCCGACTGCTCATGCCGACGCCCGCCGCCCCGAAACTTTCGTTCGTGATCCCATTCATGAACGAGGAAGCCACGCTCGAAGAGCTGTACACCCGCATCGCCGAAGCAGTGGCACCGACGTTCGCCGCAGGCGAGAGCTTCGAGGTCATCTTCATCGACGACGGCAGCACGGACGGCTCGGTCGCGGTCGCCGAGCGCCTGGTGGCCGCTCACCCGCAGGTCAGCCTGCTCGAGCTGCAAGGCAATTTCGGCAAGAGCGCAGCGTTGGCCGCAGGCTTCACGCGCGCGCGCGGCAGCATCGTGTTCACGCTCGACGCTGATTTGCAGGACGACCCCAAGGAAATCCCGCGCTTCCTCGCCAAGCTCGCCGAGGGCTACGACTTGGTGTCGGGCTACAAGCGCAAGCGGAACGACCCGATCACCAAGGTGTTGCCTTCACGGGTGTTCAATTGGCTCGTGCGCACCGCCACGGGCGTCAAGCTGCACGACGTGAACTGCGGCTTCAAAGCCTATCGCGACGTCGTGCTGAAGAACGTCCGCCTGTACGGCGAGCTGCACCGCTTCGTGCCGGTGCTCGCGCATTGGAAGCGCTTTCGCATCGGCGAGATCGCGGTCGAGCACCACGCGCGCCGCTTCGGCTACTCGAAATTCGGCGGCGGGCGCTTCTTCCGTGGGCTGATGGATTTGCTCACGGTCGTGTTCCTCCAGCGCTATGGACGACGCCCCGCTCACTTCTTCGGTGCCGTGGGTACGCTGACCTTGGCCGTCGGTCTCGCCATTTTCAGCTACCTGTGCGTGATCTGGTTCATGGGTCAATCGATCGGGCATCGGCCGCTCTTGATCTTGGCCGTGCTGCTGATCGTAGTCGGCGTGCAAATTTTGGCCACCGGCCTGATCGCTGAATTGATCGTGCATTTGGCCCGCACCGAGCTGCCCTACGTGCTCAAGCGCGAAGCGGTGCACGAAGTCGCCGTGCTCGGCCCGGGCTTGCCGCACGGCGAAGCGCGTGTGCCCGTGATGCACACTTGAACGGCGAAAGCCGCTCGGCGTGCGCTGTCTGTGCTGACGAGGCCAGCTCGGGCGTCAGCGCGCCCAGCGTTTGAGCACGGCCCAGGCCACGACATCGGCGGCGAGTGACGCGGCGCGCGAGGCGACGGCGATGGCCAGGGCGGGGGCGCTGCCGACGGCTGGAGCCAAGCTGATCGAGAGGATGGCTTCGCGCACGCCGACGCCCGCAGGTGCGGCCAGGGCGACGAAGCCGCCCACGGTGGCGAGCGCGTACAGACCGGAGGTCGACAGCGCGATGCCCGGAGCAGCGCCGAACGCGCGCGTGAGTAGGAAGCCGTGCGCGGCCCAGCTCAACCAATAAAAAACGTGGGCCACGGGCAAGGACAGCGGCACGAGCGGCCCGTCACCGTCGACTTTGAGCACGCGCACGACGAAGGCGGGCAGCCTGCCGCGAGCGATGCACGAGAGCACGACCACGATCGCGGCAAAGCCGAGCACGATCGGGATCGCCCAGGCACCGAGTAAGGCCAAAAGGCCGCTGCTCGCGGGCAGCCACCAGAGCGATGCGAAGCCAATGCCCCCGCCCACTGCGGTCCACGACAGCATTTCGAGCCCGACGGACGATCCCACCGAGACCGCCGACACGCCGAGTCGCCCTGCGCCTGCCATGCGCACGAAAGGCAAGCCGACCATGCCCGGCGTGTAGCGCGCCAGCTGCGAGTCCATGTACAGAGAAAGCGCGGGGCCGCGCGGCACGCGACGGGCCGTCATGCGCTCGATCAGCGCGATCCAACCGCGGCCCTGAATCAAGCAACCGAGTCCGAGTGGCACGATCGACGCGAGCGCCCAAGGCAGGTCGAGAACGACTCGAGTTTTTTGCCAGCGGTGCGCCAAATCCCAAGCCGAATAGGCCACGAACAACAGCGCGATGGTCATGAACAGCGGCCCGAGTCGCTTCTTCAAGCCAGGCTTCGGCGGCTGAGTCTGGCCCGTCGGCGAGGGCTTTTCCTCGCCCGGCCCGGGCCCGGGCGCTGCACCTGCGTCGGGTGTGCTCAAAGCTGCCAGTCGAGGACGAGCTGCTGGTTCTGGGAAGTGTTGGCGCCTCGCTTGAGCAGCACGAACTCCGCCACGCGTTTGATCACGCCGTACTGGCCACTCTCCAGGGCAGCTTTCAACGTCGGCTTGGTGCGAGACAGCTTGAGCTCCTTGCTCGAGGCAAGCACGTACTCTGCACCCATCGGCCCGTGGCGCATGGTGAACATCTTCACGCGCGAGGACACATGCGGGCCGACGGTTTCGGTTGCGGCTACGGAGGCGTCCTTCGGGATCAGCTCGACCAAGGATTGCAACCGCGCATAGCGTTCGGCCTCGCGCGGCTCGTAGTTGAAGTCGATGAAGTTGTAGCCGCCCTTGAGCGAGTTGGGGCGGGCTGCGAAAGCGCCGTAGTTGTAGCTGAGCACGAGCGAAACGCAGACCATGGTCGTGGCCGCGGCCCGCATGCGCATCAGCCCCGAATCCAAGCTCTTGCCGAGGGCCTCGAGCGCGAGCGGCACGGCCAAGAACAGGTACGGTGCCCAGTGCATCACGTAGTGAAAGGAAAAAAGCGCGGGCGGATCGTAGTTCGTGACCAGCAAGGTCAGAAATACGCCCGGCACGAAGGCCGCCCACAAGTACCAGCGGCGCGCCGGCAGGAACGCCACCGGCACCAGCAAATGCAATAGATAGATGAGCTTCTTCTCGACGACCAGCTTGGACAACACGAACAGCGGGTTGGTGATGAGCGTCTTGATCACGCTCTTGTAGCCCTTTTCGCCGTCGGCCCAGAGGTCCTTGTACATGTTCGGGTACCACCACTCGCCCGCGTCATCCATGACGTGAAAGCGCAGGTACACGAAGTAGGTCAAAGCAGCGGTGGCGATGATGAAGCCCGGGAACGAGCGATAGCCCGAGAGCAACAAGAAGCCGCCGATCACGGCCACGCCGATCGGAATGTCCTCGCGCAGGAGCAGCGCCGCTGCGGTCGCCAGCCCACACAGCACCCAGCGTCGCGTCTCCGCCGCCCAGACCAGGCTGAACAGGAAGAAGGTCGCGATCGGCACGTTCTGGAACTCCGAGAAGTTCGCGCTGTGCATCGGATAATAGCAAAGGAACACCAACGCCACCGCAGCAGCCATGGTGTCCGACACGTGGCGCCGCGCGAAGCCGTACAGCGGCAACGCGCTCAACCCGAGCATGAACGACTGCAGCACCAGCAGGGTTTCTGGTCTGGGAAACAGCGCGTAGATCGGCAGGAACAGATACGTGCCGAACTTTGCGTGGTTGGCTAGGTACTTGCCCGGCTCGGTCGGAAAGACGACCGTGCTCTCCAGGAATTTCCCGTGCAGCCCGCCGTAGATCAAGTTGTTGTTGATCGACAGATCGAAGTTGTGAGTCCTGAGCTTGTAGTGCCAGCGCACGAAGTAAAAGCTCATGAACAGCGCGTAGCCGAGCGCTGCAGCGATCACGGTCGCGCGCGGCCCGTGGCGACGCACGAGTACTGGGATCTGCTCGCACACCCCTTCCCACCAGGCTCGCACTGATTCGGGGATGGACACGAACGAGCGAACGAGCAGGGTTTCGACGACCAGCGAACCGACCAGTGCCACCACCAGCAACGCCTGATGACGGTTCTGCCAAGGCTTGTAGCGGAACACGATCGGCATGATCGGCAGCGCGATCAGCGGAGAGACGAACCAGGCCCACTGCTCGGCAATCTGCCAAGAGCGTCGCTTGTTCCACAGCCAACTCAGCACCGCCGCGCCGACCGCCCCACCCAGCGCGAGCCCGCCCACGAAGCCGGCGACCAAGCTCATGCGCTGATCGGGCGACTCGAGCTTGTTGCTCTCCATGAAGTCGGCAATCCAGCGCGACCGGAACGCGAACTGAGTCCAGACCAGCACGGCGGCGCCGAGCAAGGCGCACAACGCGAGGACGCGGCTGCCGATACCCCAGCGATCTTCGTCGGGCTGTGAGCGGTCCTGCGCTACCGGCTCGGGCGGTTCTTCGCTCTCGCGCTCGGGATCCTCGGATTCAGGCTGGGAGTCCAGCTCCTCTTCCTCTTGTTCCGCCTCACCCGCTGGTTTTTCGTCGAAATCCGGCTCAGATCCGGTCATTGCGCGGAGGGGTGTACCACGAGACGTCGCCGGCTGGCGCCATTCGCGAGCGGCGCGTACTCTATTGAGAGTGAGCTTTCGTGCCTACGCCCGGTTCTGGCCGGTCGCCGTGCTGCTTTTTGCAGGGCACGCCGCGCACGCCGAGTTCAATCCGCAAGGCAGGAGCAAAAAGCCGAAGCCAGTGCCCCACCCGGCGCCAGCAACGGTCCCTGCTCGCCCCAAACCCGCACCGTCCAGCGCTCCCGGCCCGGCGGCGGCTCCCGCGCAGACGGCGGCCGACGCCAAGGGCCCGAGTCGTGACGCTTTGATTCAGCGCTACACCGGGATCGTGCTGGCCCAGCCGGGCGCGGACTTTCCGCTTCAGCGCTTACTCGAGCTGTATCGTGAGCGCGATGGCAAGCTGGACGGCTTGCTCGCGGATCTGACGCGGCGCGCCGAAGCCGGCGGGGCTACGCGCTACGCCGCCTTGGTCGCGATCGCCGGCCTGGAGAAGCTCGAGGGTCGGCCCGAGCGCGCACGAGCCGCCTACGAGCGCGCGATCGGCGAGGACGTGAAAAACCCGATCGCCGTCGTCGCGCTCGCGCGCATGTTGAACGAGCGCGGGGACAAGGCGGCCGCGCGCGCTCGCTTCGAGCAGGCCCTGCCCGCGCTCAAAGACGACGCCGAGCGCGAGCAAGTGTTGCGCACGTTGCTGGGCCTGTGCCTGGATCTGAAGGACTACGACGCAGGCAAGCGCTACCACGTGGAGCTCGTGAAGCGCGCGAGCGGCTCGTTCTTCGTGCGCGCTGAATTCGGACGCGAGCTCTTGGCGCGCGGCGCGTACGAGCGCGCGGCTGCGGAATACAAGATCGTGGTCCAAGCCGCCACCGGCGACAACCGCGTGCTCGCCCCGGCGCTGCGCGACTACGGCAAAGCGCTGGAAAAGCTGGGCAAGCCCGAGGAAGCGCTGACTCAGTACCGGCGCGCGCTATCGCTCGCAGGTGAATCGGGCGTACGCCGTGAAATCGTCACTGCCATCGTCGATAGCTACCGTACGCGAGATCGCTTGCCCGAGCTGATCGCCGAGCTGGAAAAACGAGCCGGCGCACAGGCCGAGGATCTGCGCACGCTGGCGGCTCTGTACGAAGAAACAGGACAAGTCGAGAAGGCGCTCGCCACGTACCGGCGCGCGCTTTCCTTGGACAACAAGGACTTGGCGACACGGCTCAAGGTCGTGCACTTGCTCGAGGTGCGCGGCGATCTGGAGCAGGCCATCGGCGAGTACGACGCCCTGATCAAGAGCGCACCGCGCAACCCGGACTTCGTCTTTCAACTGGCGGAAGCCCTGATTTCTCGCGGCGATCGCAAGAAGGCGCTGGCTCGCCTGCAGGA
>Ga0070672_100001422_pt1 | contig 14791 bp, 9 predicted proteins | sample KBSM13metaG_FD_66151 | JGI IMG/M metagenome (GOLD analysis project Ga0070672, IMG submission 66151) | Miscanthus rhizosphere microbial communities from Kellogg Biological Station, Michigan, USA - KBS M1-3 metaG | ecosystem: Host-associated > Plants > Roots > Rhizosphere > Soil ... | reverse complement strand
CCCCCGCCATAACTTGCGGCTGACTGCCCAGAATCGCTCACGACACTTTTTGCAGCGGTACGGTGATTTGAGGAAGGCGATGTACCGCTCTTCGTGATCTGCGTAGGCAGACCGCTGCACATCCGCACTTCCGCAGCGGGGGCACTTCTTTGCCATCCTAAGCAGGCTGTATTGCGAGATGGTGCCGAAATGCCCCCCGGTGCGCCCTGTATGCCGAAAGAGGCGCGGTAACTCTGGGTCTGTGGATGTGTCGTTACATCTCTCGCGTTCGTCGAATGCCGAAGCACAAATCGTACCTCCAACGCGAGCCGTCCGGTGACAGACTCTATAAAACGGTTGTCCAGCACAGTTTTGAGGGGCGTTCACACCCACAGCATTATTCTTGGCCATCTGGACCCGCAAACGTCCTAATCGCAGTGTGCTCGCATGCCAATCGGGACGAGATCGCGGCGCGCTGGGGCGAATGGCAAAGAGCTTCGCGGCACGGAGCCTTTGCTGCCGGCCTCCGGAATACACCGCTGACGTAGCGCATCATCAAAGCGCGATCATAGCGGCCCGAAAAAGTCTTTGAGGCGCGACGTAAATTCGGTGGAGGCGGCAAACTGGTCGACGAGGTCGGTCGTGGTGAGGGCACGCGCGTCGAGCCGCCCGGTCCAGTAACCGATCTCACCCGTTCCCGGGTAGCGACCAAGGAATGCGCGGTAGAGACGGACAACGTGCGTCTCATTGGTCGGATTCTTCGACAAGTACTCGGGCGACGCCAGCACCCCGGCTCCAAGACCACGGGCCTCGGTGCGAACCGCCTCGATGCCTCCCGCCACGAATGCCGAATCAAACACGCCCTTCCAGAACGCAAGGCCGCCGGAGTCGACCAGGCGGTCCAACAACCCGATGTACATTGTCGTAACGAAATTGCCGGTCGGTGCGCCCGCAAGACATGGAAAGACGCCCTGAATGTACTGGTTGAACTCCGCGGACTCCGCAAAGATAGACACCACTTGCGGCTGGTTCCACGTTCCGGAGAGCCACCCATCGAGTTCAGACTGCGACGGCGCGCGGTGCAAAAATGTCGAGTAGGCGTCCCGGAGAAATTGTTCTCTGCTTCGAGCGCGCGCCTGGTATTCCGCACTCTTGAAGAACGTGCGGGCCATTTCGCGCGCGACAAAGCGCACGTCAATGGCAGACGTTGCGCCATAGATGAAATAGCCCTGGTACCACGCGTCCACGGCTCCACTCTCCGGCGGGCGCGCGAGAATGCCCAAGTAGTACGAAGCGATCATTTGCCGCGCCAGTGTCTCCCGATCCGGTTGGGCGGCGCCCAGGGCAAACACTCCGTTGATCGTGATCGGATCCGCGGGGTTGTAGACAATCTGGCCGGCGGCCGCGTCCCAGGTGGAATTGACCGGAAGCCAGCAACCATCGGGCTGAAGGCGGGATAAGGTCGCCGTCGCGCCGGCACCAGCAGTGCGAAAACGCAGGCTTCCCGATGCAGCGCGTGAAAGCAGGTCGTATTCGGCCCAAACGGCGACGATGCCGTCGGAGAACGTTCCTGCAGGCGGTATGCGGCTCGAGAAGTTCGGTGCATCCTTTAGGCGCAGCGCGGATACGATACCGCCGGAGACGGCGGGCATGCCCGGCGCGCCCGTGAGGCTCAATGTCAGGTCGATATTTGGTTGCCATAGCGTGGTCGTCCCGGCACCGAGGTTGAAGGTGTTGTTAACGCGTGCCTCGAGGGGGCTGGCGCCAAGGAACGGTTGGTAGCTCGCACTTGACCCGTTCGAAGCGTTCCAGCCGAGGAGCGCCCCACTTCCGCTACCGCCATTTACCCGTGGGCCTGCCGGGTCGGACCAGTAGTTATTCGTGACAGTTACCGCATTGCCGGCGTTGTTGTATACGGCGGGTTGGCCGGCGGGTTCCACCGTGGAGTTCTGCAGCGTGACCTGGCCGGCGGTGTTGACGAACACGGAGCCGGACCCGGACGTCAGCCCATTCGTTTGAAACGCAGAATGCGAAAATCGGGCCGTGGAGCTCGCATAGACCAGAGTTCCGAGGTTGTCGTGCCCCGTAAACACCGACAGCGCGCTATTGACGTTAGCGCCATCGCTCACTTCGAGACCGGCGTAAGACTTGAAGAAAAGGTCAGCGATCAGGCTGGCGCCGGGGGACCCGTGCAGACGTGCACTGAAGTCCGGAGCTGCCGTCAAAATATTTCCCTGCACCAGCGCGTTGGAGAATTCATCCACGAGCAGATTGGCGAGGGTGTTGTTCTTCAACGTGTTGTCCACGACCCTCACGTTATGGCTTATCCGGTTATTCACTGCATCAGCCACGACTGCCACGCCCTGATGGGCGCTGCCGCTCACGAGACTGTTTCGGATGGTCGCGCCTTGCGCGCATCCCCAGAACGTGACCCCCGTGTTGAGGCTGTTCAATATCTCCGAGTCTTCGATCACTCCCGTCGAATTCACCAGAAAGATTCCGTCAGCCTTGGCGCCGTTTACGCGGCTGGTGGCGAATCGCAGGTCGCGGGCATCGTTGGCGCTGAGTGCGCTGACGAATGGCGCGTTGAACGTCGATCCCACGACTTCGACGGTTCCCGCCGGTAGGCCCTGGGCGGCGGTGGGTTGGATGTCAATCGCATTTGCGAATCCTGCAAAAGTGCTGTTACGGATGACGGCCGAGGCTGCACGGGATGGATAGGTCGCCGATCCGATCAAGCTGACGCCTGTACCAGGGTCGGCGGAATTCAGGTTTTGCAGCTGGGAAAGGTTGTCGAGGGTCAGCGTTCCGGCTACGTTTTGGACGCCGAATGTCGTATTCGCAATGGACACGCCATGAAGGGTCGCAGTGGAGTTTTCCATCTGGACTCCCCACCTGCCTTGGTCGATGCTGCCGCCCGTCAGGTCGAGCGTCGCACTGCGAACGAACACTGCACTGTTCGCGCCGTTACCGGTCAAGCGCGTGTTGTTGCGCACAACAAGCGCAGCCCCGTCGAGCGCACCAAGGAGCGCCCAACCCGTGCCTTGGATGACGCAATTGTCGACGGTGAGGGTCACACCCGGGCCCGAGGCGCGGATCGGCCCTCCCGTCGACTGTATGGTCGCCCCATTGCACAAGATCATCTTGTTGACGGATAGGGCGTACTCGGTGATCGAATACGCGGTGCCGCCGTTCAGCGTCACTGTCGTACCGGGCGCGGCGAGGAGCGGCGCAAGGTCTGCGGCCATCGCGACCGCGGTCGTTAGGGAGGAGAGCGCGGACAGAAGCAGCGCCAAGGCCGCACTTGGGACGAGTTGACGATAACTCGACTTTGCGGTGGGGTACCTCGACAGCGGCAAGCAGGGCATTTGGCGAGTCATGACCAACCATAAGCAAGTAACGTGCAGGGGTGGTATGGCCGGAATCGGCCTGGGGGCGCGACCCTGGCAGGGCGCCATCACATTTTACTGCGCCCTAGCGAAGCTCAGTGACCTGTTTCCGAAAGCCGCCGCCAATGCGGAGCCACCGCACCCGACAGTCGCCCCCGCTTAGTTACTTCCTTACGACCAGCTTGTACTTCCCGCCGTAGTCGGTGAAGTTTCGCCGACCGGGAAACGCGCGCTTGAGGCGATCGAGGTGATCGCGAGGCAGCTCGTTGTACATGATCTCCATGCGGTCGATCTGGAACCTGTCTTCGTCGAAGATCGCTAGGTAGTCGTCGTAGAACACACGGTTGATTATCGGCGCTTCGAAGAACCAATGCAGCGCAGCCTGCCCGGCCTCGTCGGGGTAGCCTACATCGCGATAGTAGTCGACTATTTCCTGACGGCTGCACAACAGGTGAATATGGGCGGGCATCTGCCATAGGGAAAAATTCAGCAACGGGTCTCTAGGATCTTGATAGATGTGATGCCCGTAGGCGCAGGACCATGCGGGTCCGAACATGTGGAGCATCTCCCCGCCGTTGCGGAGCAGGCGGCTCATTTCATCGAACGCGCCGTGCAGGTCGGACAAGTGCTCGAGGACCGAAAGCGTGAGGATCGCGTCGAACGCCCCGTCCTCGAACTGTGTGCGTTTGGTGATGTCACCAATGACCAATTGGAAGCGCTTGACCGCCGCGTCCGGATGGCCCGTCCAGTTCGTCAACGATGTGATTCTCGACGGGCCGTACCGAGCCACCAGTCGTACGATTTCATCCTCGGAGAAGCCGATGCAAAGAACGCGCTTTCCTGAAAGGTCAGTGTACGTGCCGTAGAAATCCTTTTCGGTGTTCGAAATGCAGCCGACAACAGGCAGATCGCGTGCTCTCATCGTGTCCTCTCTACCGGTGAACCTTGGCTTGTCGACCGCCTGATCACCAGAGTTCGCGATAAACGCCGACGGTGCGTTCAGCGCAGGCGCGCCATGTATACGGCATTGCGTGGGCTCTTCGCTTCGCGCGTTCGGCCTCGTCCACGGACGCCTGCGCGGTAGTCGCCATCGCGTCCGTTAGTGCTTTTGTGTCGTGCGCATCAACGTACACCGCGAGGTGTGCACCAAGATCTCTCAATACCGGAAGATCGCTTGCGATAATCGGCAGACCCTTGGCGAGCGCTTCAAGGATCGGTAGGCCAAAGCCCTCTGCAAACGAAGGAAATACAAATGTCCCGGCCCCGGCATAGAGTTGATAGAGCTCCTCGCGCGGCACGTAGTCGAGCCACACGCAACGATTCTGCGGACGCGCGTCCTCGAGGCGCTGGCGCAGGATCTCCGCATTCCACCCGTACTTTCCTACGACGACCAACTGCCGCTTTCGACGAATTGCCTGGGGCAAGGCTTCGTATGCATCGAGCAGCGCCTCCACGTTCTTGCGAGGCTGCAGCGTACCGACGAAAAGGAAATACCCGGGCTCGAGCTTCCTGCGCACAAGCGTGCCCTGCATTGCGCGCTCGTCCACGGATTCGAACCACTCGCCGTCGATTCCAAGCGGGATCACGCGGGTTCGTTCGGCCCGGATTCCATAGCTCGAAACCACCTCCTCCCTTCCCGACTCCGAAATCGCGATCACGCGATCTGCATTGCGGACGCTTTGCGTAAGCAGCCAATTCTTGAAGCGGCGCAGTCGCTGGTTCGCCCACTGCGGATGGACGAGCGGAATGGCGTCGTAAACCGTCGCCACCACCGGCGTGCGCCGTAGCCGTGGAACCATGTAATCTGTCGAGTGGTAGAGATCGACCGCGCGTTCGAGCCGGCTGCAGCCCGGCGTCCTCGCGTGCGCGACCGCGCCGAGTGCAACGGCAATCGGCAACGGGATGGGCAGCCGAATGTCCGCGTGCCGGGGGAGCGTGAGTTGGTGGCCGGATACATGCGGCGTGTCGACGCGTTTGACCGCAAGCCCCGGCCGCTCGACGTGGGCGAGCAACGCTTCGGTATAGGTGCCGATACCGTCAAGACCGCCACGAGCGCGGCGAGGATCGACGACACCTGTACTGATACCGATGTTACGCGATTCGCGAAGACCCGAATCCACGGGAGAGCCGCTCCGCATCTGTTATGATCCCGGCAATATAGACAGCGTCGCCGCGGTCCTTCTTCCTGATGCTGCGCAGCTTCCCTCGCCTCGCCCCGTGCCCAAGCTGCTGATCACTGGCCACACCGGCTTCGTGGGCCGGGTCCTTGCAGAACATGTGACCGCGGAACACGGGGATCGCTGGAACCTCGCCACGCTGGCCGAGCATCAGGACGTGCGCGACCCGAAGCTCGGCGATCACATTGCGCCGCTTCGCGCGGATGCGGTCATTCATCTCGCTGCGCGCACAAGCGTCTCGGAGTCTTTCCAGGACCCCGACGGGTATTTCGACGTCAATTTTCAGGGAACGCTCAATCTCCTTCGGGCGCTCCGGACATCGGGCTTTCGCGGTCGCTTTCTCTACGTCAGCAGCGGGGATTGCTACGGCACGATCGATGAAGCGCAGCTGCCCGTGGACGAGTTGCAGCCGTTGCGACCGCGCAATCCCTACGCGGTAAGCAAGGTAGCCACCGAAGCCTTGTGCTTTCAGTGGTCGCAGACGGAAGGGCTGGATGCGATCATCGCGCGACCATTTAATCATATCGGCCAGGGTCAGGACGAGCGGTTCGTCGTGCCGTCGCTGGTCAAGCAGGTGTGCAGCATTCGCGACGGGCGGTCGCCGAACGAAATCGTCGCCGGAAATCTCGAAGTGACGCGCGACCTCACCGATGTACGGGACGTCGTCAAAGCCTACATTGCATTGCTTGAAAAGGGGCGCAAGGGCCACGTTTACAATATCGGCTCCGGACGCGAGGTTCGCATCCGCGATGTGCTCGGACTCCTCCTCGATCTCGCCAACGTGAACGCTCGCGTGACGACGGATCCGCAGCGCACGCGCCGCGACGAGCAGCTTCGCATGCGCGCCGATGTGGCCAAGATCAAATCGCACACCGGCTGGACGAGCCGTATCCCCTTGGACGAGTCGCTTCGCGACATCCTCGCTGCCCCTACTGACAGGCTTCCGACATGACAAAGAACGCGCTCATCACCGGCATTACAGGTCAGGACGGTGCCTACCTCGCTCGGCTTCTACTCGACAAGGATTACCGCGTCACGGGCTTCAGTCCTCGACGCGGAAGCGACACGCTCTGGCGCTTGCGGGAGTTGGGCGTGCTCGATCGCATCGAGCTCGTCTACGGAGACGTCACCGACCTCGGCTCCGTTCTCCTTGCGGTTCGGAGTGTCAAGCCGGCCGAGCTCTACAATCTCGCCGCGCAAAGCTTCGTCGGCGCCTCCTGGGATCAGTCCGCGCATACCGCGCAAGTCGACGCGATCGGCGTGGTCAACTGCCTGGAAGCGGTTCGCCAGATCGATCCGCAGATTCGCTTCTATCAGGCTTCGACGAGCGAGATGTTCGGGAAGATCCAGCACGAGCGGCAAAGCGAAAGCACGCCGTTCTACCCACGCAGCCCCTATGGCGTGGCGAAGCTGTATGGCCACTGGATCACCGTCAACTACCGCGAGAGCTTCGGGCTGCACGCGTCCAGCGGGATACTCTTCAATCACGAGTCGCCGCTGCGCGGGATCGAGTTCGTCACGCGCAAAGTCACCGACAGCGTGGCGCGAATCAAACTCGGGCTGCAATCGGAGCTGCGGCTGGGTAACATCGACGCGAAACGCGACTGGGGCTTCGCCGGCGACTACGTCGAGGCCATGTGGCTGATGCTGCAGCAGGAGCACCCGGATGACTACGTGATCGCTACCGGCATCAGCACCACCGTACGCGACATGTGCCGCATTGCGTTCGGCCACGTCGGGTTGGACTACGAACGTCACGTCGTAACGGACACCAGGCTACTGCGGCCGGCGGAGGTCGAAGTGCTGTGCGGCCATCCGGCGAAGGCGAGGGAAAAGCTGGGTTGGGCGCCGAAGACGACCCTCGACCAGTTGATCGGCATGATGGTCGAGGCAGACCTGCAACGCCTTTCGGGCCGACGGTGAACGCAGTCGTGGTGGAATCGTCGGCATGTCGCCGGTAGGAATGCTGCAGGCGCTGTGGCGGTACCGTGGATTCGTGGGGGCGAGCGTCGCACGCGAGTTTCAGGTGCGATCCCGCGGCTCGGCTCTGGGCTTCGTATGGAATCTGATTGGCCCGATCGGGAACGTCGTCGTATTCACGGTGATCTTCGGGCAAGTGATGCGCGCCCGACTGCCCGGGGTCGGCGACATCTACGGTTATGGGATCTTCCTGTGCGCCGGCGCGTTTGCGTGGGGTTTGTTCGTCGAGATCGTTCAGCGGGGCGCCGGCATGTTCATCGAGCACGGCAACCTGCTGAAGAAGGCGAGCTTTCCCAAGTCCAGCCTTCCGGTCATCGTCGTTCTTTCGGCGCTCGTTAATTTCGCCGTCGCCTTCGGAATTTTCATGGCGTTCCTCGTCCTGACGGGCCGGTTTCCCGGATGGGTCGCGCTGGCAGCCATCCCTGTCGTGGCGTTGTTGGTCGTGTTCGCCACGGGCCTCGCGACGTTCCTCGGCACGCTCAACGTGTACTCGCGTGACGTCGGCCAGGCCGTGACGATCGTGATGCAATTCTGGTTCTGGCTCACACCTATCGTCTATCCGATTGCCGCCGTGCCTGAGTTCGTCCGTCACTGGTTCCCGTTCAACCCGATGGCACCCATTGTCGTGGCGTTGCAGCGCATTTTCGTCGAGGGGCTGCCGCCGCGGTGGGAGAGCCTAGCGTTCCCGGTGATCGTGTCGGCGGTGGCGTTGCTCGCCGGCGCGATGACGTTTCGTGGGAACGCCGACAATATCGCCGACGAGCTATGAAGCCGGTGCTCGAGCTGTGCAACGTCGGGAAGGCCTACCGACGCTATCCGAACGCGCGCGCTCGGCTGATCGAAACCGTGGCGCCGTGGCTCGGAAAGCGGCACGAAACGGTGTGGGTGCTGCGCAACGTCAACCTTGTGGTCCGGCGCGGCGAATCGGTGGGGATCGTTGGTCACAACGGTGCAGGCAAGAGCACGTTGTTGAAACTCATCACCGGGACCGCGAAACCCACCGACGGAAGCGTTCATTCCGACGGGCGGATCGCCGCGATCCTCGAGCTCGGCATGGGTTTCCACCCGGAGTTCACCGGCCGGCAGAACGCATGGATGTCCGGACAGTTGCTCGGCCTGTCGGCCAAGGACGTGAGCGATGCGATGCCGGCGGTCGAGGCGTTCGCCGAGGTCGGCACGTACTTCGACCAGCCGCTGCGTGTCTACTCAAGCGGCATGCAGGTCCGGTTGGCGTTCAGCGTCGCCACGGCCGTGCGTCCCGACGTACTGATCGTCGACGAGGCGCTGTCCGTCGGAGACACCTATTTCCAGCACAAGTGCACGGCGCGAATGAGATGGTTCAGGGATCAGGGGACGACCATGCTGCTGGTGTCGCACGACCCCACCGCGGTGAAATCGCTCTGCGACCGGGCCGTCCTGCTCGATCACGGCAAGGTAGTCAAGGATGACGCGCCTGATCGCGTGCTCGACTACTACAACGCGATCATTGCGCGTCGCGAGGTCGAGTACAAAATCCGCGAGGAGGAGGCGAGTGTGGGATCGCGTCGATCGATGCGCTCGGGCGACGGGCGGGCCACGATCGAGTCGGTCGACCTCGTCGACCCGGAGGGCGGCTCGATGCGCGCGCTGCGCTCCAACGCGCCGGTAAAGATTCGCGTCGCTTTCGACGTCCACGCGTCGCTGCCCTCGATGACCGTGGGTTTCTTGATCCGTGACCGGCTCGGCAACGACGTGTTTGGCACCAACACGCATCACCTTGGAATTACCGAGCTTGCGTTGGAGGCCGGCCAGCGGTTTGCATGCGAGTTCGAAATCGACCGGATGTCGCTCGGTGCCGGCCATTACAGCATTGCGATCGCGCTGCATGAAGCGCACTCGCACGTCGCGGGGAACCGTGACTGGTGGGAGCAGGCGCTGGTATTCGAAGTCCTGCCGGACGACGAGCCGTATCGGATCGGCGTGGCGAACCTGCCGGTGCGATGCCCGGGGATCCTCGCCGTTGACCCGGTCGTGCATCCATGACGACGCGACGACGAAGCGGGCTTGTCCCGATGCTTCTTGCGCAACTCGAGGCGCGGCCAGGATTTCGACGGGCAATCGTCCGGCGGCTCGACCGCTTCCCCGAATTGAAGCGCGGGTTGAAGCGGTTGCTGGGTCGATTGCGGGCGCGAGCGGCAGGCACGTCGTCGGTGCGAGGCGAACTCGAGGCCGAAGGTCTCTCAGCGCGCGCCACGCGCGTGCTGGCGGACCTCGATCGTGCCCGGCAGGCGGCCGACCGCTCCACCCTCGCCCGATGACGATGCGCATCGTCATCGACCTTCAGGCGTGCCAGTCCGCGAGCGCACAACGCGGCATCGGTCGCCATTCGTTCGAAATGGCACGGGCGATCGCCGTCGCGCAGGGCTCGAACGAAGTCTGGCTCGCACTGAACGCCGCCTTCCCGGCATCGACGGCGAAGCTGCGCCGCGTGTTTTCCGATCTCGTGGGCAAGGAACGAATCGCCGTGTTCACGACGCCGACGCCTGCGGCATCGCTGGACACGGTTAACGAGTGGCGAAGCCGTGTCGGGGAACCCATCCGCGAGACGTTTCTCCACGGTCTACGCCCGGACATCGTGCACGTGGCAAGCCTTTTCGAAGGGCTAGTCGACGATGCGGTCGCGTCGGTGGGGACGATCCGCTCTTCGCATGCGACGGCAACGACGCTGTATGACCTTATCCCAATGGCGAGTGGCGAGGGTCTGCCGACCGCGGCGAGCGTCGACTGGTACCACCGAAAGATCGCCTCGCTGAAGCGCTCGGACCTGCTGCTTGCCCTGTCCGATCATGCGCGCGCGCAAGCGGTCGCGCAGTTGCCGATGCAAGCGGACCGTGTCGTCGTCGTTTCCACAGCCGCGAGCGAGGTCTTTAGGCCCGGGGCGCTGCCCCCCGACGCTGTTTCCGCGCTGTGTGCACGTCACGGAATCACGCGCCCGTTCGTCCTCCATGCCGGCGGTTTCGACGCACGGAAAAACGTTGCGAACCTCATCGCCGCGTACGCCCGGCTTCCGTTGGCCGTTCGCTCCGGATACCAACTTGTTCTCGTCGGCGCCATAGATCGGGACGCGCGCGGGCGCCTTCGCGCACTGTATGAGCGCGAGGGATTGAACCACGCGGACGTGCTGTTTCCGGGGTGGTTGCCGGACGCGGATCTCGCTGCGCTCTACGGGAACTGCGAGTTGTCCTGCCTGCCCTCGTTCCAGGAAGGCTTCGGACTGCCTGCGCTTGAAGCGATGGCGTGCGGCGCCGCCGTCGTGGGAGCCAATGCGACGAGCGTTCCGGAGGTCATTGGACGAAGCGATGCGCTCTTCGATCCTGCGAACGTCGACGCGGTGGCGGCAAAGATTCATGCCGTGCTGACCGATCGCGCGTTTCGAGCCGACCTGCAGGCGCACGGTCTGCGCCAATCGGCACGGTTCACCTGGCGCGCGACGGCGCGGCGTGCATTGGACGCGATGGAGGAGTGCGTTTCGCGCCGGCGCCGCGAGGCCGAGAATCGCCGTGCCGTTCCGGACGGGCCTTCGACGCTACGTCCCACGCTTGTGTACGTGTCGCCGCTGCCGCCCGAGCGAACGGGAATCGCCGCGTACAGCCGCGAGCTGCTGCCTCATCTGGCACGCTACTACGACATCGAGCTCGTCGCGAGCCAAGCGTCCGTGGAATTGCCGGGCGACATGGGGGCGTGGCCGGTCCGATCGGTCGAATGGCTCGAAGCGAATGCCGATCGCTGCCCACGCGTGCTCTACCAGATCGGGAACTCGCCAGCGCATCAATGGATGTTCGACCTTCTCGAGCGGTTGTCTGGAACGGTCGTGCTCCACGATTTCTTCCTCGGCGGTGTTCTGAACTGGATGGACGAGTCGTGGCTTGCGCCGGGGACTTTCCGCGACCGACTGTTCGAATCGCACGGGTATTCCGCACTCATCGCCGATTCCGCCCTGGGCCGCGCGGCAGCGATCGATCGATATCCCTGTAACTCGCGTGTCGTCGAGCACGCCAACGGCATCATCGTTCATTCCGACGAAGCGCTCCGCATGGCGACGACGTGGCTCGGCGACACGTACGATCAATGGCGGTGGATCCCGCAGCCGCGGCGACTCGGGCCGGTAACCGATCGCGAGCCTGCGCGTCGAGCACTGCAGATGGATGACAGCGATTTCGTCGTCTGCTGCTTCGGCTTCATCGATCCCGCGAAGCTTGACCACCGCCTTCTTTCCTCTTGGCTGGGCTCGGCGCTGGCGCGCGAGCCTGGCCACCGCCTCGTCTTCGTCGGACAGAACCATGGCGGTGAGTACGGGCAATCGATGTTGCGGTCGCTCGCGGGAGGACCTGCCGGCGGGTCAATCCTGATCACCGGCTTCGTCGACGACGACACCTATCGGCGTTATCTATGCGCCGCTGATGCCGCCGTTCAGCTCCGCGGGGTGTCGCGAGGAGAATCGGCGCGAACCGCGCTCGATTGCCTGGCACACGGACTGCCGCTGATCGCCAACGCCAGCGATTCGCTGTCCGCGTTGCCGGATAACGCATTGATCCGGCTTCGCGCGGACTTCGACGATCCCGAACTGACCTCGGCCATCGAGCGTCTCGCCGTGGACAAGGACCTGCGCGCCCGGCTTTCGCGGGCCGGTCGCGGCTACGTTGGCGAGCATCACGACCCGGCGCGTGTGGCGTTGCAGCTTCGTGACGAAATCGAACGATTTGGCGCCGAGGGCCGGCGCCGCCGCTACGACGTACTAATCCGACAAGTCGTTGCCCAGACGGCCGCTCCGGCGCCTTTGCGCGAAGACTGGGTCGCCACGGCCGCGAGCATTGCATTCGACCTTCCTGCAACCCGCTTGCCGCAACTGCTCGTCGACGTCACCGTCCTGGCGCGGCAGGATCTCAAGACGGGAATCGAGCGGGTCGTACGCGCCGTCTTGCGCCGGTTACTCGAGCACCCGCCCGACGGCTTTCGGATCGAGCCCGTCGTCGCGCGCGCTGACTGCTATGTCTACGCGCGGGCCTTCACGTGCGGCTGGCTCGGGCTCGCCGATGCCTTGCCAGATGAAGTGGCGATCGACGTGGGGCGTGGCGACGTGTTCATGGGTCTCGATTGGGCGGCCGACGTCGTGCCGCGCACCCGGCAGATGTTGGCGTGCTACAGGGCAATGGGCCTCGAGATCACGTTCGTTGTGTACGATCTATTGCCGCTGCAGAATCCTGATTTTTATCCGGTGGAAATCGAAGACATGCAGCGGACGTGGCTGACCTCGATCGCCGCCGTCGCCGACGGCCTCGTGTGCATCTCGCGCTCCGTAGAGTCCGAACTCCTTGATTGGCTCGACCGGCACGGACCCGCACGAGACTCGCCCCTCAACGTCGGCGCGTTTCGGCTTGGTGCCGACATCGATGGTTCGGTGCCGACGTCCGGCGATTCGAACGAAGGCGCGGAGCTGATTGCCAGAATGGGCGTTGTGCCGAGCGCCGTGATGGTCGGCACGGTCGAACCCCGCAAAGGACATCGCCAGGTCGTCGCGGCGTTCGAGCAGCTGTGGCGAGATGGTATCGGTCTCGACCTCGTGATCGTCGGCAAGAAGGGATGGATGGTGGACGACTTTGCGTCGATGCTGCACACCCATTCGGAAGCCGGGCGGCGTCTTCACTGGATTCAGGACGCAAGCGACGCGATGGTCGATCGCGTCTATGCACGCGCGTGCGTCCTGGTTGCAGCGTCGCTCGGGGAAGGATTCGGATTGCCGCTGGTGGAGGCGGCGCGCCATGGACTGCCGATCGTGGCTCGCGATCTCCCGGTCTTTCGCGAGGTCGCAGGAGAGCACGCCTACTATTTCTCGGGCAGGTCGGCTGACGACCTCGCCGGTGCGCTGAAGGCGTGGCTCGAGCTGCGCCGCGAGGCACGGCATCCGCGGTCGGAGGGACTGCCACACCTGACGTGGGCTGAGAGCACCGACGAGTTGCTCGACGTCGTGCTAGGCGGTCGCTGGAACGCAACGTGGAAGGCGCCTCGACAGGACACGCCGATCCGCTCACTTGGCGATGACCCCGCTACGGAGGTGACCCGGGATGCGGGACGGCGAAGCGCTGCGGCGAGCGATGCGGCGCAACCCGACGGTGGCCCTCAAACGGCGTTTAGCCATGAACGTGCCTGAGAGCCCGAAGCTGAACGTTGACGAATTGTTGCGTCGCATTCGCGACGAGGTGGCGCGCCCCCGCGGGGAATCGGAAGCGCCACCCGCAGGCGGCGCCGCATTCTCGAAGTCGCGCCATTTTGACGGAGACAACGCTCATTCGCTGTTGCCGGATCTCGAGCTGGAGCCCAGGTTCGAGATTAATTCCAGCGGCTACGCGATCGGGGATTTCACAGGGCTGCAGCACTCGGCGTTCATTCGGGCGGTGTATAGGGGCCTTCTGCGTCGGGAGCCCGACCCGCCCGGCCTGCATCATTTCCTGCAAAAGCTCGAGCGCGGCGACAGCAAGCTTCTGATCCTCGGACTCCTCCGGTACTCGCCGGAGGGGCGGCGGCATGCGATTCCCGTGCGCGGACTGCGCTGGCGCTTCGCCATCGAGCGCGCTTGCGAAATACCGATCGCGGGCCCCGTCGTCCGCTTCCTGGTCGACCTTGCGCGGTTGCCGGCGTCGATGCGCGAGGCGAGGCAGAACGAGAGCCGCGTTGCCAAAGGGCTTGCGGCGGTGAACGAGCACGCGGCTGCCGCGAACAGGGCGACTTATGGCATGGCCGCGCAGGCGCTGGACACGTTGCACGGTCTTGCGGCCCGGGTGAAACGCACAGAAGATCAAGCCGATGACCAAAAGCGGGCGGATGAGGCCTTAGCGCGCGCGTACGACGAGTTCTACGCGGCGTTCGAAGAAAAGTTTCGCGGCGAGCGCGACGACGTCAAGGGTCACGTCGCAGTCTACGTGCCGCAGCTCATCGCTGCCGGAGTCGGCACGAGCGAGGCGCCGGTGCTCGACCTCGGCTGTGGCCGGGGCGAGTGGCTCGAGCTCCTGAAGGAGCGCGGCCTGCAGGCGCGTGGCGTTGACACCAACCGGAGGATGCTGGCGAGTTGCCGGGCGATGAACCTCGACGTGGCCGAAGCCGACGCCCTCGCGTCTCTGATTGAAACACCCACGGCGAGCCTCGGTGCGGTGACGGGCTTTCACATCGTGGAGCACCTGCCGCTGCCCTATCTGGTGTCGATGTTGAAGGAGACGTCAAGAACACTGCGCC
>Ga0070672_100001417_pt1 | contig 14813 bp, 9 predicted proteins | sample KBSM13metaG_FD_66151 | JGI IMG/M metagenome (GOLD analysis project Ga0070672, IMG submission 66151) | Miscanthus rhizosphere microbial communities from Kellogg Biological Station, Michigan, USA - KBS M1-3 metaG | ecosystem: Host-associated > Plants > Roots > Rhizosphere > Soil ... | reverse complement strand
ACTGATCGACTTGCCGCTGACGGCGTCCCAGAGGATGATTGTCCTGTCGCCACTGGCCGTCGCGAACGTCTTCCCGTCGGGGCTGAAGACGACGTCGCGAATCGAGCCGGTATGTTCCTCGCGGCACCTAACGGGTGTTGGCGGGGAGCCGCCGGTGAGCGGCCAAATGCTGACAGCTTGTCCGAAGCCGCCAGCGGCGAGCCGGCTCCCATCCGGGCTGAAGTGGATTGTGTATATCTTGTCCCCTTCATCACAGTCGAATGGCCCGTCGGCCAGCTCGCGTGTTGCGACGTTCCAGATCCGGATCTGGGGTCGGATGCCCGTTTGTGAGAGTGCGGCAGCGATGAGGCTGCCGTCTTTGTTTAGTGCGATAGCTGTGATCTGCTGTTCTCCATCGACAGCAGCCATCTCGATCGGCATCGGCCCGGCCTCCGCGTCACAGACCAACAGCTTCCCGTCCGCCGTCGTTACTGCCAGTCGCCGGCTGTCGCCGCTGAATGCAAGAATGGGCACGGTTTTCGTGCCCGCGCGTTCGGGTGCGACTGACCGGAGCGCGGGTGATTCCACGCCCCGCCTTCCCAAATACACGTCGCCGCCATCTCGGTAGGCGACGGCTTCGTATGCGCCATCCGGGCTGAATGCGATGCTGAAAAGCCTGTCTTCTGGTTTTCGGAGATCTTCCTCCCGCAGCTGTTCCACTTTCAGCGATGTGTCCCAAAGGATTGCGGAATGATCCTCCCCGCCCGAAACCACAGTCCGACTGTCACGGCTAAAGGCCACAGCGAACACGCGGCCCACATGGCCGGTGAAGGGATCGCCGACCTGCTTCAGCGAAGGCACTTCCCAAAGCCGCAGCGTTCCGTCGTTGCCAGCCGTGATTAAGCGCTCCATCGAGCGCTCCGACCCCACGTCAAATGCGAGCGAATTGACGAGGCCATTGTGTCGTCTAAATGCAGCGACGTTCAACGGTGACGGCGGAGTATTAACCGAGGGGTCGGAGAGCGAAAGGTCGTAGAGGTCAACCGCGCCGGAGGCTCGACCGGCAGCCAGGTATTTCCCATCGGGAGCCACCGCCAAGCAGCGCACTGCTTTTCCGTCTGAATCCGACTTCACATTTTCTGCGCGACGTTCTGGATCAAGCTCGGGATCCGTCGGATGCTGGTGGGCGAATTCAAGATTTTCTCTAGCGACCCAAGCGTCCGCTGATCGGCCCCAGGTTGAGATCCGGCCGTCACCGAAACCGGCGGCCAGAAGCTTTGCGTCCTGACCGAAGGAAAGTCCCCTCACTTCGCTTGCTGGCGGCGCACGAAGAGTTACCGACGAATCCGCCATCATATCCCTAATCACGATGCTTCCTTTTTTGTCGCCATAGGCCAGCAGTTTCGAGTCGCCGCTAAATGCCAGCGCATACACAGGGGGTGTGGCCCCGGCGTCCGGAGGCAGGAGTCTATTTTCACCCTTTACCAGATCGCGCAGCCAGACCGAATTGCTGCTCACAGCCATGTAGCGGCCATCAGTGCTGAAGGCGATCGCGCGCACGGCATCGTTCGCCAAGCCTAAGTTCTCGGACTTCGGAAACTTCTCGATCACGCGATGCGTCACCGCATCCCAAAGCACTACGTTTCCATCGAAATCCCCCGTCGCTACCTGCTTGCCATCGTGGCTAAAGGCGACCGCGTTCACGGGTGAGGCGCCGTGGAGATAAGTGAGGAGCCGCCGATTGTAATACGCGCCTGTGAGCAGAGTCCCAATCGTGTCAGGCAGGAGGATCCCCGGCTGGGCCTGGGTTGCGAGTTTCTGCGCCTCGGTCGCGAGCAGTAGCGCGGTGTCGAGCCTGTCACCAAGAAGCAGGTAGGTGCGTGCCGCGATGCTCTGAGCGGTGGCGAGCTCGCGTTCCTTCGCTGCTAGCTCACTCTGCTGCTTGGCGATTTGTCTCTGCTTCAACGCGATCAAGGCGAGAGCTATGGCGAGCGCGAGCGCTCCGACGAGGCGGATCGCGGTCCGGCGAGAACGCGCGGCCTTCTGCTCCCCTTGAGCCGCCCGTGCACGCTCACCGGCCAATTCGTTGCGCCGGGCTTCCTCCTCGGCATCGTGTCTTTTCTTCTCTGCCTGGCTTTCCTTTAGATATTGGATGGCGAGGTCGAAATCGGTTCCGTACCGGTGCGCCCATTCAGAAGTCCACTTCTGATAGTGTTGGAGGGAGATGTCCAATTCCGGAGATTGAAGAAAGCTTTTTTCATTCTTCTGCCAACTACGCGCGTCGGCCTCCAGGCGACAATAGTCGGCAGCCGACTTCGCCTCTTCGTCGAGCCATTTCCCGAGTCTGTCCCACTGGCGCAGGAGCGCCTCGTGACTGATATCGAGCGTCGTTTTGCCAGTGAGCGGGGTCTGGGGAGTGGCGACCAGGAAGTTGCAGCCGGGTTGCCGAAAGTGTTCCACCACTTCGGCCACGACCTGCTCTGAGACTCCGGCAATCGAAGCCACTTCGCCCAAGCTGCTCAGACGGCGGACGAGCGTGCCCTGGGGAGAGCGGACAGCCAAAGAGCGGAATAACCGCTCGGCGACACGCTGCTTTTCCGACGGCTGGCCCGGCTCTGGCCCGGGTCCCAGCTCGCCGTAGAGCTGGTCCGCGTGTTGGTTCAACGCGGCCTCGAAGCCCCCGGCCCCACGGTAGTCGTCCTGCGTTAGACATAAGGGCTGGTCTTTTCGGGTTTCGCGAACCCGGTTCCACATCTGCAGCAAGATGTGCTCGACCCGCGGCAACTGGTCCTGAGCCGTGCCCAGCGAGTTCAACAGGTCCGTCACGACCTTTGGCTCGACCCGACCGCCGACCGCCTGGATGGGCCGTTCGATAATGTCCTGGATTTGCTCACGGGTCATGCGCGGCGTGAGGAACTGAGACTTGGCGATGGCGGCCGACAGCCCCAGAAACGCCTCGCATTCGCCGAGGTATTCCGAGCGCATGGTCAACACGACGTAGACGTGCGGGTCACCTTCCGCCGTGGTGGCAAGCAACATATCGACGAACGCGAGGGTGGCGTTGCGCCGATCGGCCACGGAGGTGTCGTCATCGGGCGTGCTGGGGCCACCGCGTTCCAGAAAGCGGAAAATCTCCTCGAACTGATCGACCAGTACAATCAATCGCGCCGGCTCCGGCAGCAGCGAATCGGCAACCGCTTCGATCAAACCGCGCGGGCCGCCGCGGAGCGTCTGGCGGCGGAACTCGATGGTTACAGAATCCAGTGACTGGCCCGGCGCCACTTGCGGCAACAATTCACGCAACAGATTCTCATACGGGTCAAGCCCCGGACGCATGATGACGAAGCGCCAATCGCTAGCTTCCTCGCCGCCGTCCATGAATCCGGCGGCGATGGCTGGGAGCAATCCAGCGCGGACGAGCGACGATTTTCCCGAGCCGCTGGAACCGACAACGGCCAGGAAATGCCCTTTGCGCAGCGTACGGACCATCTCGGCGATATGCTCGCCCCGGCCGTAGAAGAGCGGGGCCTCGTGGAATTCGAATGGACGAAGGCCGACGTAGGGAGCGGGCGGATCGTTTTCCGGATGAGACTTCATGGCGTGCCTGCCCGCTTCTGAATCGCCGTCATCATCTGTTGCCAGCTCGCCTGATCGCGGCGGTTAACCTGGAGCACCGCCTTGCTGCGGTAGGGCAACCGGGGTTCGTCCGCGCAGACGTAATAGGCCCGGACGGGTGCCAGGTCCTTAAGATTCAAATCGACGGCCATCAGTTCGTCGCCGCGCTGCTCCAGCCAGTCGTCCGCGCAGGAGCCGTAAACGATCAAGACCGCGTCGTAGGGCACTTCTCGCAGAGTGTCCACCAAGGACTTGCCGGCGCTCGTTACGCGACAGTTCACATTGGCCGACATGAGCGCCTGACTTACTTCTTCGGCCACGACTTTGTCGGGCTTGTCCGCCTTGATCAACGCCAGCCATTGCTGGCCATCTGCAACCGCAGGTCGCCCGACCTCGTGGACGCGCTTCGCCCGCTCGGCGACCAGCTTGGCAAACTCGGCGAGGTCGTTGCACACGACGTCCGCCCCGCCGACCAGTTTTTTGTGCTCCGGATCGTCGATTGCGTCCACGTCCACCGATTTGTCACGCCATTGCAGGGTTACTTTGCCGCTTTTCTGAGCGCGCTGGAACTGGGCGATCTCCTCGCCCTCGGGAAGGTCCGCCGTGCGGTCCGCGTAATTCGCGCCCAAAATTTGCACGAAGACGTTGGCCTGATCAAGATCGGCCTCGAGCACTGGTAGAAACTTGCTGGGATCGCCCGAATACGGTTTCGCCGGCAGGACGTTGAGCCTGGCACTGGTCAGATAGTTGACTACCGTATCGCGTACTTTCCGCAGATCGGGCGTGACCTTTGCGAGGCAAACCGTCGCCGTGTTTTCCCGCGGCTTTTCCCCGGTGATTCCCCACCGCAGTCGCTCCAAGCCATCGGCGGTCAACCCGTTGCGCAGGTCTACCCAGGTGAACGCCTCCAGGAACAGCGGCAGTTTCACGTCCGCCGGAGCACCGGGGAGCAGCACCGGGATAATCGGCACGATGTTGCCAATTTTCTTTTCGTTTACAAAACGGCGGAGCAGACCCTGCATCTCCGGGTCCTCCCACGGCCCGACTCCTGAGCCGCCAAAACAGACCCCCGCCGACTTGCAGCCGGTGACGATGTCCTCCAGAGCATCCTGCCAAGTGAGTCCGGGCCGCAGTTCCCATTCGTCGAGCCAGACCGATAGGCCTCGCTGCTTCAGGGCAGCGCCCAGCGATTTAACAGCCGGTTTGTCCTTACCGTTGTGGCTGAGGAACACGTCGAAGTTCATAAGATTTCCAATTGAATTCGGATGCCGGACGGCATCTTGGAAGCCCTGCTCCATCGGCGAATGCCGGCTGGATTGTGAATATTCGTGGCCCGTGCCACCCCGCAGACATTGCTCAGGCTGTAAGCGGTTGCGTTTGCATCAAACGGCGTGGCCGCGGGTATTTGCGTCATTGTCAGGGACTCGATTCTTTACCGAAAAGAGTGCAGTCGACCGTTACTGATGACGAGCTTATTCTTGGGACGAGCTTTCCGGTCTTTCTTTTCCTACTCCCGCAAAGACAAAAAGTTTGTCCGAACCGCTCGAAACAAAATTGGATTTTCCCCCGAGAGAATGGCGACTTTGAGGCTATGGCCGGACCACCCCTCAACGCGCGGGGTGTCGACCTCGAACACAAAAGGAAGCTTACGGTTTAACGCCGACCACGATCGTAACGGGAGAATTCAACGCATTGCCCAATATTTTCACCATCGTGGGCACCTCTACGACCTGGGCAGACATCAAGACGATAACATCTGCGCAAAGGGGTAACGAGATGACGCCGTTCGCGGTCACCGAAGCATTTATAGCGCACTCAGTGACGCATCTGGCTAGCCGCTACGGCGCGGCGACTTCCAAAAAAAGCTGTTGAAGCTCGCCGCATGAACAAACGAGATCTCAACGAGCGTGACATCTGCACTAAGTTCATCACGCCGGGCGCTTCAGCTTGCGGGCTGGATGCAGCACCAAATTCCGCGAGGAGGTAAAGCTCACGAAAGGCCGCGTCTTAGTGAGGGGACAAATCGCGACCCGCATTCAGAACCCTGAGGTGCTCGGAGGTCCCAGGCGCGCTGACTTTATTCTCTACGGCCTTCCGAATCTCCCGCTCGCCGGCCTTGAAGCTAAGCGAAAAAAGCGGGAGCGCACTTTCATTCTTGAACAGAATGGATTCTAGTGTTGTCGGTCTGAATGCTAAATCGGAAGAAGACCCGCGTAACAATGCCGGGCAGACCGACTACGCAACCCTAGTTACGAGAGTATGAGATATCTCGAGCAATACGACGCACTGCCTGACGATCAGCAGGCGGAGAAAGTTGGACTGGTGAGCCGCTGGCTCCGGACGGACTGGCGCCCATTTTTCAAAGAACTGCGCGAGCAACGCCCTATTCTGAAAACGGCGAAGTTTACGCTCGTGACTCACTTCGCAGATGTGACCGAGGTGCTTTCGCGCGAGCAAGCGTTCTCCGTCCGCCTTTATCAGTCTAAGATGGATCCGGTCGTGAACGGGCCATACATGCTGGCTCGCGACAACACGGCAGTGAACTGGCGCGAAAAATCGATCATGCAGACGATGCTGCAATTTGAGGACTTGCCTGCGGTGCGAACCCTCTCCGGTAACTATGCGGATGAAGCGCTTGACCGATTTGCCCGAGATGGCCGAATTGAAGTGGTGAGCCAGCTGAGTCGGTATGTGCCGGTAAGGCTGTGTGGTGACTATTTCGGATTCCCCGGACCAGACATCGAGACGATGTACCGCTGGTCGAAGGCGACGCAGGCTAACATGTTTAAGAATCTCCAGAACGATCCGGCTGTTCATCAGGCTGCGGTTCAAGCGGGCTCGGAAATGATGGCGTACTTAGGCGAGCTACTGGAACAGAAGCGCCGCGACGGCAAATGTGCGGCAACGAATGAAGAAGATCGGAAGGTCCGGTCGGAGGATATATTCAGCCGTCTCGTCCGAACGAATTTCCCGTCGGAAATCGGCTTCGACGATCACCGACTGCTGGCCAATATGGCCGGGCTCCTCATTGGAGCGGTGGAGACTACCTCGCAGGCGATTGCTCAAGCTTTGGAACAAATTCTCCTCCGCCCAGAGATTCATGCGGAGGCGACCTCTGCGGCTCAAGCAGGGGAGGCGGCAAGCTTCGATTCATATGTCTGGGAGGCGTTGCGCTTCAATCCGATCAATCCACTCGTCTTCCGATTTTGTGAACAGGACTGTGTCCTCGCAGGTGGCACGCCGCGAGAGGCACTCATCTCTGCGGGCACAGTCGTATTCGCATGCACGGCATCGGCGATGTTCGACGCTGCGGTCTTGCCGGAGCCGGAAACATTCAACAGAAACCGGCCAACCTTCACGCAACTGCACTTCGGTTACGGTCACCATTTTTGCCTAGGCAAGTACATCGCACTCGTGCAGGTGCCGGAAGTAATCCGGCGAGTGTTATTGCGTTCGAACGTCCAGCTCCTTCCAGCGCCCGAGGGCGCGATTGACTTTGGTGGCGGTCCGTTCCCAGAGCGATTTACGATTGGCTACACGGCGAAATCGAAGGCTGTATAGATCTGAGCCAGGAAAAAACGGTCGCCGCGATTTGTGTGAAGCCCCAGAATCCGCTGGGCTAGACCGCCGCTTTCGGCGCTCGTCAGCTGTGTCGCCAGCCTTCCCTTGTCATGCTGATGTGATACTCGCCTTTATGCTCGGGGGTGTTGCGGCGGACCATTCTTTCGATCGTTTGCGGCTCGTGGATCATTTCCCATCCGAAGGGGCTGAATGTGTCAGGACAATAGGTGCGCGAGTGCAGCAACGGATTCGTCAAAGCCTGCGAAAAGGCGTCGATGCCTACGAGGGTGCCGACGAGAGGCGCTAAGGCCGAATCCTCGCGCAGATCTTCTGCAAAAAGACCGGGGTAAAACTCCACGTCGTCGACCTCTGTATAGAGTTCCTTTAATGCCCTCAAGATCGCCGGATCGCCGGTGATCTGTTCGAATGCCGTTACCCGCGGCATTTTACAAAGTTCACGATAATCGTTGTAACTCGCAACCTCCGCATCGCGCGCCATCTGAATTGTCGGCGCCTCCGCGTTGTCGACGAGAAACTCCCAAGTGTTCTTTGCTCCGATCCGTCCAGCAGCCTGCTGGCAAGTGTGGTTGAACATCTGAGCGAGTCCTTCGTCGACGATCAGGCTTGGATTCCAGAGGCTGACCAAGGAAGAGACTTCGCGGTTGCCCAGCTTTAACACGTTGGGAATCATGCTGTGCCACCGGTAAAGGATGTTGAACTCGATGGCCATCCAGTTGGTCCACTTCCATTTTAGCGGGCGAAACAAGCGCGGGGGATCGAGGAAGAGCTTAAAGTAATAGGGCGTGATGTGATTGATGTATTCGTCGACCACGATCTTAAGAACGATCACGATCAGGATGTTGCGCGTTGTTTGGAAGATGCGCTCGTCGTCCCAGCCCCTTTGTCCGCCATATCGCTCCTCGAGCAGGCGCGCGATTCGGTTGTGCTCGCGCAGCATCAAGACTGTCATCATGACGAAACCAGGAGTGGAGTTGCCGCGGTCATTTGCCAGAGCGAACCAGCTACGGCGTCTTTTCTCGAACGCCTCGTCTGTTTCGCCCGGCAACTGAAACCCTTTGCCTAGACTCAGCTCGTTATAGAGCAGGTGGGACGGGATCTTTGGGCTGTAATCAGGGTGCTCAGGATCGGGACGGTCGCCATAGGTCGCATACTTCGGGAAGACAAGCGGGCGATCGGAGAGATGGGAGCCTAATTCTCCTTCTTCTTGTTCAACCGCCAGCGGCGCGAGGCCGATGTTCGCGAAGTCACGAAAACTGGTCCGCCTTTTCCGAAATTCTCGTTTTAGATTTCCATCATCATCAAGCGCGAAGAGGGGGAACTCTCCGCCGTTGAGTTGCTGACTCTTTAAGCGCCCGCCTTTCATCTCGCGGAGTAGCTCAGTGGTTTCGTAATTGATCCCGTAAAGCTGCCCCAGATCAATTTCGTGACGCGAGTAGTTGCAGCGCCGATCGACCTGGTCCGCAGCCAAAAAGCCGTCGGTGAACCACTGTGCGAAATAGGGAAACAGCAAGGTCGACTTCGGCGACTCAATGATCGAGCCGTTCTCGCGCAGGAACAGCTTCTGCGCGATCTCCCTGGGAGACTTGAGATTCTTCGGGAGCGCTTTAGGCGGGAGATGGCGTCCGCTCCAGCGGCGATTAGTTAGGCCCTCCCATGTCGTGTAGGACCACCCGCAGCTAAGAGGATTCGGGCGAGAGGGGATCTCCCCAATGGCGCGGTTGATGATCAGCGCGTTGGCCAAACGGTTCAGCCAATCGATGCTTTGGATAAGGCTGCAGATCCCGGTGGATCGAGCCAGCACGGTTTTCACCAAGTCCTTTTTATCTTTCGATGTGTCGCGTCCTGGCATGGCAGGTGACAAGGTTTTTTGCAATCGCTCCACCAGACGGATCGGGCGGCCGAGAGACGTTACCATCTCTCTTTTTTAGTCCATGAAATGAGTGCTTACGGTTACGGAATGACGACGCGATATTCGCGAACGTTAGTGCGCATAACAAATTCTTTTTGGCCAGTTCGACGGCTGACTTCTACGCCAACATATTCCAATCTAGCCATTCCTGTTTTTCCGCCGCAAGGTTGTATCTGGCCAGCCAACTGTTTATTGGAATCAACTTCACGAAAAATGCTTCGGCTAACATCGATATTTTGCTTAGTCATAAGAGTTGTTGCACGCCATGATTTAGGATTTCTTGGATCTGGTCTCCAAACGGAGCTGTCCGCTGCGCACACAGAAAAATTGTCAACTTTGTGAGAGGTGGTGTCCTGATAATCACATCCACGGCCGCCTTGCCACATTTTGTGTGCGTAGGTCAAAACGCCATTCGCATTTCGTATGAAAGCGATCTCTAAACAGGCCAGCGGTCCGCTGCCATTGTGGTCATTCATTACACCGTAGTAAACAGGGGAGCCTGAAACATCGCTCCACAACTGGATTTGGGCGACTGCCGAATCTAACTCGTTTCGGGAAACAGCGGCGTTGGCTGTCGAAACAATGCCTAGTGCGATGACAAATAACAGGGATTTCATAATAGACCTTTCTATAATAGTTTTAGTTGTTGCGCCTCAACCGACATTCTAAGAGCGGCCCCCCCCCAATTCAATGCCTAAGTTCCCTGTTTGACAAAGATTGAAGGGAAGCAGAAGGGGCGGTCCGAGAATCGTGCTCCTTTTGCCATGGGAGGGACGCCTTGGGAGTCGCGGATGCGTTGCGGACCGGTCATGGTTTCTCCTTTTTGATTTTGTGGTTTCGGTTTCTGCACTGAAAAAATGGGCCTAACGAATCATTGCCCGTTTGCCGGTTCCGCGCAGGGATTACTGCGCTCACCGCTCTGTGCATGAAAATCCTGATGCCGTCAAACCCCCTTTCAGCTCGAGATCGGCCAGTTCTTCGAAATCCAGAAGCGATATTTGACTTGCTTTCCGGGGCAGAAGACCGATACCTGAAATCGTTCTGGGGGAAACAATGATCGGGTGTAGTCGACTTCCTTTCTCGTCGCTGCGCCCGTTTCATACACTGATGACCAGTTCTTCAATCACGCATTCACTGTGCGGGTCCAAAGGGAGGTAAGGGTATGGCTCAATTAAGCATCTTCGTTAGCCATGGCACCAAGTACGCCGATATAGCGATTAGTCTCAAGCGATCACTGCTGCGGGTGCAATCAAGTAGGCGGCTGAGCGTTAAGCTTAGCGAGGACATGCCTGCGGGCCGAGAGTGGAGGAAATGGATTGACGACAACGTCCGCGCCGCGGACGTGTTCGTACTGCTTTATCCGCACCCCAGCATGGACATGAGCTGGTGCAACTACGAGTTGGGTCGCTTCTACCAAAGAGACGACAACGTCGTATGCATAAGGAACGTTGATATTCCAACCCCTCCTCGGGTGTTCGAGCCGTACCAATCTATCGAGGCTGACCAAGCCGGCCTCATGAAGTTCATGAAAGACTTGTTCGTCACCGGAGCGCTGACGGCAGGCGAAGTGTTGAACGAAAATGTCAGCAAGGTTTCCACGGACGACGGAGCGCTGGCGAACGAGATTGCGCGCGAAATAGCAGAACAATTTGCAGCAGCGCGTGTTGACGAACAACTTTACGAACGGCGGCTCGTCATATCAGTCCAGTACGCCAGCCCAGGAAAATTGGATGCCGAAAATTCAATCATCGAAGGCAACGAAAATGGCGTAAATCTGCTCGGCTTTCATCACATGCCAGGCATGAGGTGGTCAGACGTTCGCAATGTCCTTGGCACCTCGGCCGAGTGGCCTGTGGAACTGGAGCAAGCGATGGCCACAATGGCGTCTGGACAATTGCCGCCACCGCTGTCACCATTTCGCTCGCCATCGGGGATCTTCATCCCGGTTATTGTCAGAGCGGAAAGCGTCGACCGCCAGCTGCGCCGAGTAGTTGTTATCTTCGTCCCAGCCGATTCAGAGCGCCTCGGTGCCTTATTCGAGGGTTCCTCGTTGCCGATGGCTATGCCAGCAACCTTTAAGTCTCTTGTCCACATATTGAGACTTTTGTACAGAGCGCGCTGGGACATCCTCGAACCGCGACGTGCGGAGGCGATGTACAAGAAACCGTCTAAAGAACGGTGCGCTGAGATCGTGCGCCTTGTCCTCTCCGACTATGATGAATTAAACCGCGATCTTGCGGGTCTACAATTGAGCGGCGACGATGCATTTCACGGAGTATTCGACTCTGAAGTATGGGAGGAGATCGACGCTCGCGGTGCGGAGTGGCTGGCGCTTACTAACGACTTGAGGGCAAAACCGCCGGACAACGCCGAAGAACTCTCCAGTTTGCTCACGGCATTACGAAGCAATAACGCGAAATGGATGAATATCGGTGCGACGCAGTATGCCAAAACCGTTGCGCGCTATGCGAAGTAGAGTGATGTCGCGTGGACGAAGATGATGCGCCCGGATGTGTCGAGATAAGTCACGCAGTCCCACGCCCAGCCCGCCACGCTGAGATGGTCAGCGATGATTTACCATTACTTCACGTTGGATCAACGCGGAGGGTCACGCATAATCGGTTGAGCGTCCAAACACCCCCGAGATGCAGCCCTTTTCTATTGGCAGCAAAAAATGTAAATCGGCTTTCGGATAGCGACCGGGCTAACGCGCGTAGTCGTGGTCAGCGCTCTCAATAGTGATGAGCGAGATCGAGATTTGATTTTTGTCACTGGAGCGGAGTATGCTCAAGAAAATCTTCAGCAGCTGTAAAATAACGAAGGGTGCATCATGAATAGCGGACCAACACTCAGTAGCGGTTCCACCGGGCACGACGTCAGGAGACTGCAGCGCATTTTAGTTATGACGAAGGTATTAGTCCCATCTAACATCACGGGCACCTTCGACGCGACCACAGAGCAGGCGGTTAATGACTTTCAACAGAGCGCGGGCCTGACGGTGGATGGGATAGTCGGGCCGGCCACGTGGAACGCCCTCCCGGCCGATCCAGAGACGCCGGTCCTCGAACGCGGAGCAACGGGAACTGTCGTAATGGCACTGCAGTAGGGTCTCAAGACGTTTGGCATCCCCGCGACCGATCCGGGGCCAGTGGATGGTGACTTCGGACCACTGACCGAGGGGGCTGTAAAGGGGTATCAGCAAGACCGTGGCACCGTAGTGGATGGAATCGTCGGCGACATGACATGGTGGGTTCCCGTGGGTGCTGCGGGAGCTACTCTGGCTTCGCTTGCCGGGCTAACGACCGTGTAGCTTGGAAGCGTTAATCAACGCTCTTTCCGGTCAACCGCATCAACGCTTCGCCCATTCGTCGGGGAATGGGCTCGATATCACATTCCTCAGCTCAGCCCTGGCTCCGTCGATTGTCTCCGGGACGACATGCCCAAGGGAAATTCTTTCTCGCAGTGTGCTTTTCCGCTCGCCATCGGGCGGGCTGCTCTTTAACCCGGTCCGCCGTGCGGGTGCTCAAGGTCCGCGCGGAAGCCTGCGAAAACTTGCCTGACCCGCAACATCAGACACTCCCTAAGAAGTTCGGCGCGCAGCGAGCTCGGGTGGCAGTTGATCAGGGCTTCGAAGGCCCTATGGCGCATCGGAAGCGTAAACGTAGCCGAGCGCTTCGATCGCGCGCAGAGCATCATAGTCCTCGGGCCAGGGATCCATGTTGCGATCGTTTCCCGTCAGGGCGGGATGAGCGGAATCGTGCTGCCCCTGCCAGATGTGCCAGAGTCGATCGACTTCCCCATGGTGAAGCCAAAACACTGGATCAGTTGGGGAATAGCTGGTATTCGACATAATTCCTCCGGTCCAATCATGGACTTGGTTGTGGGCAGGAAGCGGAGTGCCGTTCTGCCGTCTGCCCCAGCCCTCCAAACCATAGGTAAAGCGGGTGTAGTCATCTGTCTCCACGCCAGGCAACTGGGAAGCGAACCCGCTGATGACATAATTAACATCCCTTTGGGCTGGTTTTTCAGGGGGCGACCTCATCCGGCGCGCTGAAGGGGGGGCACCGGTGTCAGGCCGATCCGCAGGCAGGAAGCCTATAAGCCATTCAGGAAATGGATCGATCCAGTTCCAATAAGGCAACTGAATCGTCGGGGTCGCGCCTGGCCGCAACCTCCTGTCGGCAGCGACGAGAGCACGTTCGAATTCGAGAATATAACGCCGATGCCACGCAAGGAAGCGAAGCATTCCTGCCGGTCCCATCGAACCATGCATATTGTGAGACATGTCGCTGTGGATTTCGACCAGCTCCTTATACGTCCCGTCGTTAACAAGTGTCCGCACGGCGTCTCTGAAGGCTGCCTGGTGCGCTGGCACCATTTCCTTCTGATCTGGTCGGGTGCCAATGCCCACTGCGGCAGCGTTCGCCCGTGCCGCCGGCCCGGCGAGGTCTTGTTTCAGCCGAACGACCTTGGGCTGAAGCGGCTTGGGCGCTGCCGGCGCGGGCAGCGCTTCTATCTCCGATTTGATGTCTTCGGGCTCCAGACGTAGCGCCGTGAATCCCTCCAGGGGAACCTTTTCAGGCGGGATGTGATGCCAATGATTCATGAATTCATTACGCCGCAGTTTGATTCGCCTTTTTCCGTCGTTCGGCCGCTTTTTCTCTAAAATTCCCGTCCCCGTCAATCTAATATCTTAGAGACAAGTCGCCTACCGACCAACTTAATTCAGGCAAAGCCGAAATCCACCGAGCACCGCACTGGATACCTGATCTTCTTTTGGCAGAAACCGCACGAAATCACGGCAGCTTGATCGTATGCAAAACGTGATGCCAAGCTTTTAATCAATTCTTCTTTTGCAACGTTTTCGTGACGAAATGTCGCCGGTCTGGTCGGCCAGCTGGAGGGGTAGCCTCGCGGCCCTTTGTGCCAGCATGGTTTTGACGATCGGGGCTGAGTTGTCCCGGCTGAGATATTCCAGAGTTAAGACCCGCCACGATTTGGAAGTTTGAAACCCGGAAAGTTGGACAAGTCTCCCGCGAATCTACGTCTCGTCGGCGGCTATGAGCAGCTTAGTCCACGTCTCGCTCGCCGGCTCGATCAGTTCCGTGGTCGCAAGACCGGAGCGACTCTGAAAGGCATCAATTGCAGCGACGGTGTTTGATTTGGCCGGCAGGCGCTTGATTTTTCCGTCAATCCCTTTTGGATCGAGTTGAGGCTCGTGCAGTTTTTGGGCCGCGGTTTGCAAGAGGCGCTGTACGGTTTCCACATCCGCCTTTGTGTTGTCGGCACCCTTTTCCCATCTCCCAACTATTCCATCGATCCTCGAACGTGTGGGGGTAGGTGTCGGTCCAGGTGTTACGCCGCTAAAGTAGTCATCCAAATCGAGATCAAGCCTTAACTTGCCGCTGGCCTTGCGGTTTTGCAGCGTGCTGACGGCGGCAAGAAGATATTTTTCGAATCGTGCGATCTGGCTATTGCTAAAGGTGCACTCGCGATGAAAGAACTCTCTGGTTGCGGAATCCTCTTTCCACTTAGTTGCAAGAGTGAGAAGGCGCTCAAAGGTTCCGGGATGCATATGGCTGACCTGTGAAAGGTAACCCTTCTTTTCGAAAACGTTGGTGTTCAATAAGCCGGCGTCCGTGTCCTTGATCGTAAGCTTCTTGATCACTACCTTTGGCGCCGATGCCGGGATGTCGGATGCTTTCGACGTTTTCACTGATTTCACTTT
>Ga0070672_100001390_pt1 | contig 14926 bp, 7 predicted proteins | sample KBSM13metaG_FD_66151 | JGI IMG/M metagenome (GOLD analysis project Ga0070672, IMG submission 66151) | Miscanthus rhizosphere microbial communities from Kellogg Biological Station, Michigan, USA - KBS M1-3 metaG | ecosystem: Host-associated > Plants > Roots > Rhizosphere > Soil ... | reverse complement strand
AATTGATGATTCTGTATATAACAATCTGGATCAATCGATTTTCGATAATGGAATGGTTATGAAAATTTGGTTGGGTAAACGTTTCAATCTCGCTGATGTTGCTTTTTACGGTATAGTTGATGCTATTGGCCCATCCCGAACCGGTTTGGGTAAAATTGCATGGACTATTTACGCTAAAGGATTTGGTGTTGTTCCCAATTATACATTCTGTGACTTTCAGAAGGCCCCGCCACCTGAAACTATGTCAACCAACGCTATTGTTTCTAATCCTTCCTCTATCCCTTTTTTCGCTAATAACCTAGTCAAATCCATTTTTGGTGATATAGATATCATGCCCCTTCTAGATTATACCCTATCAGAAAGGATGGGTAAGGATTTCACACTTGCGTTTGTTTCCTCTGCTGTTCGTGATTTTATACCGGGTATTAAACAACCTCTGGCTGCGGCTTCTGCTCTCATCAGCACAATCGCCAGAATGTCCGGTGCAATTTGGTATATCGATCAGTATAAAAGATTACAGTTCCGTTATCCCAATGGTGATAATCAAGGGGTTCTGATAAAAGATTATTGGGAACCGGGAGATTCAGGAGATTTTACAGCTTATATTAAACCGGGTCAGGCTTTTTCCTATGTAGATTCAACTAGGCCTGAAGATGGATTTGCTCAGCAACTTTTTGCGATTGCCGAAAAAACCGATCAAATTGGTATCAATACTAGGGCTATCTCTTTTACATCTCTTTTCGATAAAAATATAGCATTTGCAGTTTACCCCGGAGTGGCAAAATTCTCTAACATGACGTTTATGCTGTCCAAGGTTGGATCGGGATCAAATGAAGCCAATCCGGCTGTTGCTAAAATCAGAGGTAAGATCATAACCGACAATAAATTTCAGCCAACCGGGACTCCCATTGCTGATTTTGCTATAGCGATTAATGATATTCCTGATACACCTACACCCATTGTAAAAATAGATAGACCACAATTCAAAGATCTACAGATTGATAAATTACACTGGATTATGTTCTTTGCATCCGGTTCATCAGAGGCCAATACTGTCAGGGTATGGCATGATGATAACAGACAAACCCCATCAACCCCTGATAATCCTCGATACTCTGCTATCCAGTTTCTAAAAGATGGTGTAACAAACAAGGCTTTCTCTAAAAAGAACTGGTATACATCATCTCAGGGGCCGGCCTATTCAATCGCATTTGCTACCACATCCAACATGATTATCGAGGCATCTGACCCCGCATCTATTGAAAAATGGAGTCCGGGTAGACCTGTTCAGGCCAGAGCTACAATCCCCACTCTAAAAAATATAGATGCAGCAAAACAATATCTCCAAATTCTTGTAACTCAAACTGCCCAGAAAATCAGAAATTATGGTAATCTTACCGTTTCTATCCCTAATATACTCATACAGCCCGGCACAGAGGTTCAGTTAGTATCGGATAAATTGAGAGATCTATACTTTGAAAACAACACAATGGCCACTGTAAAATCTGTTAATTATAATCTGGATGTGGCAAACTACGCTGTCGGTTCTAAATCCTGTGATATTACTCTGAGGGGATATGTTTCAGCATATTCCTGAACTATTTTAGTTTAATACTTTTTTAATTATAATCGTGGGGATTATCACTAGTATATTTTTATGAAATTTAATAGGAGCGTGTCGAAGCATAGTCCCGCCGCCATGATGGGAGTTCAGCGAGGGGTTTTGTGGTCAAAAGATGAATACCACAAATTAAAAGATTATATGGATAAAATTAATCTCTATAAATGGTTTGGGGATTTTGATTCAGCGTTCAAACTTACCGCTTATCTGAATATCTTTATTAGAAAAGTGTATAATGATCACCGTCCAGATACACTTTACAAAACTAAGGTGTCGGCCACAGATGCCGGCATTGCTGATAATAAGATAACAGCCCCCGGTGTTGTGGGACTTGTTAATATTCTGGCTGATCAATCTGTAAAATTTTTTATCTATATGAGCATGGGAACAGGCACTACAATAGAAACAATAGGACAGAAAAGACTTTCTGAGGAGGTTGTCCGTGTATCCGTCTTAAGAGATGGCTCAATGGCTGCCAGAGGAAATGTCTGGAATCATGTTGGCAATTTTGGTTATGGTGTAAAAACTGCTAAATATTGGGAGTTTGGAATACATGATTCACCGTTGGAGCCTTCCCTAATGCTTTCTAGATCTGTGTTACCAACTGGCTTACAGCAAACCCAAAATGAAACCTTCCTGACCGCCTCTCATTCAACAGTGGTAATTCCAAAATGAGTTCTAGCTGGTCTGAAATCCGTAGTCGATCGTCTGATGATCCCCTACTTGATACAATAGCCGATCTTCAAAACAGGGCCAACCAGTCCGAAGCCGTTACCGATATAGCATCAACTGATAAAATACCGCCAATCCGAATTATAAAATCAAGATTAGAATTTTCTGACCGAAAAATGATGACCGGTTATGTTCGTGCCAGAAATTCCAATCAAACCTATCAGATGCCCAAGGAGCCTGACAATGATCATTTGCGCCTTGATATTAAATTTGATTCAGGGTTTGATACATTATCGGATTATTCTTTAATGGGTAATAAGGTTAATGTTGGATTTACCGATACATTACCTATCCTGACAAAAGGGACAGAAGATGACGGTATAACCACAGGGGATATAGTTTCTGTTCTGGATGGTAAAACACATCATTATAGAATCCCGATCAATCCTGCCATCTCTGTCAAACAGATGGTTTTAGACGGCAAGCCCGGTATATCAATCATTTACAGACAGTATCCTCTTATCGTTAAAAATGAGGAAAAATCTGGAAATACACAAAGAGCCGTTGCCTTTTCAATGATAGAAAATGATCAGGTTGAATATGCAATCAAGGCTGAAATTGATGATGCCGGTTATCTTTACTACTTTTTCAGATATCAGTTCATAAACTACTATGTAAAGACGGTTAACTCTGTAATCCCACCGCCAATTATATCCGATTATTTTGCTCCTGATTACACACCTACAGATTATGATGCAGCAGAGGAATATTACAATATAGAATTCCCAACTCCATACATCGATTTAGCATTTCTATTTAATTTTTCAACAAAGGGTATATCCATTTTTATTAATGGAGTTCAAACTCCAATTACCATTACCGGAATAAATCTAGTTCCGGCATTACCGGCCCCAATATTCCCACCTGCATTTGCAGACCCCCCACCACCACCAGAACAACCTCTGCCCTATTTACAACCGTTCCAAGAAGTCTATAAACAGATATCGGAAACAGGTTCAGTAAAGGTAAACGCTGTAACAACAACAGAGCAACTTTCTTTTTATGCTGTACCACCAGCCGAGGCAGTAACAGAGCCACTCGATTTAGTCTACAATGTTCCTATAGGCATTACAACAACACAAACAAATCCTGATGATGAAGAAGATGATGGTACTTTCAATACTGTTGACCCTATCCCATTTATAGGTCAAGCGATAATAAATGACGCAACAGCCCCAACAGAATCAGGTTATGAATTATTATTTGATTTAACTTCATCCGATAATTCCAGAGCCGTATTATCAGATGGAGGTAGCGGTAACAATCACATCATAGCAAATCAATTTGTGGATAATAGTGCTGGGATGGGTAAGGCATGTATCGGTAAGGTGGCCCACCGTGTCCTTATTGAATACAATTCTGAAAGTTCCCCTACAGGTTTGGCATTTGTTAGAATGTGGGATAGCACGGGAAAAGTTGTCCATACTTATGGACAGGTAGATACATCAACAATAAAGCCTTCTACATCTGGATATGAGGCTCACGCATTTTGGGATAATTCTGTTACCGCTGCTATCCAAGAAGGTTATCGTATAGGCATTGAATATACAACCGGGGCATCATCCGATATTGTAAATGTGAGGAGAAGGAGTAACAGTGTTGACGATTCCGTTGCACAGGCCGGAGTTAAAAATGATGAGAATCCAATTGATGATGACTGGCATGTAAATACATCATTCAATCTCAGAATGGCATTATACAGATATACAGGAGCAGGAACGCCGGAGCCAGCATCAACACTAGTTTATAATCTTACAGAAACAGAAACAAGAACAATAGTCCCCATACAGATAAAACAACCTGATGGATCATATAGCGCTCCAATCAAGTTTAATTTTGATACCGGGGCATCATCCCCTACTGATCTACCACTCGAATGTTTGGCTGCATTCGGTTACGGGCCTGATGGTGTAGGAACCGATTCAACTAAAAGAGTGCAAATACCAACCACGATAAAAATAGTCGGATTGTCAGGAGAATACACTATTAATTTATATGCTCAGGATAAGGATCACTATGATTTACTTCGAAGTCAGCCCCCACCAACAAGATACCCACTTCTAAGATTGAGAGATTTAACCGATAGAATATCTATGGTATTCGGTAAATTTAGCACAATATTTCGTGTAGGTTCTACTGCCCCAACCGAATACACTAATGCCCCATCCGATCAGGTAATTAATTTCCCTGATATGAAATCTAGGGCCGGAACTCCTACTACTGGATGGCAATGGAATCAGGTTAAGTTTACTAATCCATCTGATTCTACAAAAACGTTTACCGATTGGTTTGGACTAAACACCGGTGACAGACGTATCATAATGAAAAAAAGTGTGGCTGATGCTATCACTCTAACACTCTCACCGGTTGATTCTGAAAATTGGGATAGTAATGTAAAACTAGAATTTATTGAAACATCTCCTACACATGCTATAATTCCAACAACCGCTGTAGATGTAAGAATTGACACAGCCGACTTCGCTAGGGGAGGGCCAGCACGAAACTTTGGAGGTGGTCCGCCTGTTTATGAACTTTATACTATTGTTATATGGGGGGGAACAAAATGGGCATTGGTTCCACCTCAAACAAACGGAACACCTAGCACCGGTGGTACAGATGCAGGATTTCAGGGACCGGTTCAAAAATTAGGCAACACACCCGGATCAAGAACATTTGCAGGTGAATGGTTCGGGCCTACATCAACCATTGTTAATTCTATTCCTACGTCTATGGAATTCATGATTTGGAGAAGTGCTGAAACTACCGCCGGAACCGTTTCCATCAAACATTATTCATCACAATCAACTCCAACAGTTGTAACAAAACCACCTATTCTTGTTCCTACAAGCAATAGAAGTATGAAACCCTATGGAGGCCCTACATGGTCAGGGGCAACATTCCATTTCATATTTGCCGGTGCAGATTGGAATACGGTTACAACTCCATATTCCAGACAGAATATGATTGATAAAATTCATCTATTATTTGAATCTAAATATTTCGATTATCTAATTCAATATGATGTTAAAAGACCAAAGCTAGGCGAAATTGTAACCAATACAACATTTACTCTACCGACAAGTTTCACTACAACAAATCTTAATGATTTAGTTCAAGATTCAATTACAAGAGGACAGGTACCGGATAGATCAAATGATGTAAAACATGCATATATGGTATTTACATATAGTGATAAATTTCCAGCAGGAGGCTCAGCTGGTTATCATACTGTACGTGTTAATCCAGCAAATCATTTAGACAAACCTTTGGTCACTGGTATGACTACCTACAAGATCAGTTTAGGTTCAGCTACAAATACACTTTCACATGAAATAGTTGAAATGCTTACAGACCCTATACTTTTCAGTCAACCACCTACATTAGGAGAAACTGGAATTTATGGAGATCCTACTTTATTTCCTCTTATACCCTCCGCAGTAGGATATGAAATATGTGATGTATGCGAAGTTGATCCCGGCCCATCAGTTAACGGAGTTAATGTAGAACCATATTATTCAAATCAGGATAATGGTTGTATTGCTCCGTCTATTAGTCCACCTTGGCTTTCCTGTCCAACAGGTTCAACATGGGATGACGAAAAACAAACATGTCTTTCAACCGTATCTGTAAATTCACCTCAGTTAAAAAAGACATTATTACAGATACCGGCGATTTCATTACCAACATCCCAACCTAGCCTATTTAATGTTGTGTGGCAGGATACAGATAATCTCGTTCCTATTGCAGCCAATGATGTTATTGGTATAGAAGTTAGCGGTGTTACTACAGGTAGCATTAAAACAATGAATAATCTGGGTAATGGCGGAACTGTAGGTGTTGGTTTACCCGGCGGATCTCCTGATTGGTCATCTCAGGCAAACTACGATCAGATTATCTATCAAGAGGTACCTGACCCCGGAACGCCAATTGTATTAAGCAGTTCAACCTATGATGCAATCGCTTTCAAATTCGATAGTGCAACTGCCTCAGCTGCTGGTGTTGAATTACTAGATAAGATTGTTCATAGAGTTACAGTTCAAGCAAAAAATGAACAGGCAACAACGGTTCCAGTACGTTGGTATATTTTAGATGCATTGAATCAAGAATTATTTAAAAGCGGACCGAATTCAAATCTTACTGCAACCCCTGATACAGCACTAATAGATTATAATCAATATAATCCGGATCAAAAAGTGAAAATGCAGGTAGGTTATAAAATCGTCATAGAGTTCAAGACAACAGTAACCGGAGATAGTTTATCAATAAAAACTTCCAATACCAATATCGATTCCTCATTCTCAACTTCGGTTAGAGGCATAGATGGTAACTGGACAGATCTTCCAGCTACCGATATACATATTCGTTTATGGCAGAAGAAAGCTAATCCTGTTGTATATGTAGCCGGATCAGGTGGGCTAGAATCTCCTGTTGCATTAGGGCCACCTCTAACACTAGGTATGAAAAATTATGGTGGCCCTGTATATTCCAAAGCTATAGTTCATCTAATATTCAATGGATTTGATTGGGATTCTCGATTAACACCATTCTCAAGAGATCAAGTTAAAAATAAGATTAAAGCTGTACTCGATTCTAAATATTTTGATGCGCTTATTCAATACGATATTAAACGGCCTGTAATTGGAAAAATAGTAGATCGTCGTCCTAATCCTGAATTACCTAACTCTTACACGGGAGCAGATATAACAGCAGATATACAGAAAATAATAGATCAAGGTGTACTTCCTGCTCCATCAGCAGATATAAACAATATATATCTTGTGTTTACTCCATTCGGAAAGGCTCATGCCACCAACGCAACAGGAGGAACAGCATTAAATGATGTAACTTCTCCAACCCCCATAGTTGCCTGTTATGTTCCATATCTGTCAACCTTGGATTTAGTTACTACCCATGCAATACGTGTCCTTATGACCTGTATTGCCAATCCTTATAGTTCTAAAGCTAGTACCCCCACTCAAGGCGTACATGGTTGGGTAGGCGATCCTACAGTACTAACTACCCCAACAACCTTGAATAATATAGCGACATATTGTTTAGGTTTGAATCCTAATCCAGTTATTGTAGGAGGAACAGCGGTTCCAAAATATTATTCAAATCAGGATGGAGGCTGTCAGGCATCAGGCGAAACCCCGAGTTGGATCAAATGCCAGACCGGCTCAGTTTATGAGGAGAAAAAACAAGTTTGTGTTTCTCTCACTATTCCAGCCCCTACAACAGGAGGTGGCGGGACAGGCGGTGGGGGTGCTGGCGGAACCGGAACAGTTAATCTAACACCGATTATTCCTGCTCCAAAAACTCTAGGTATGAAAGATTATGGAGGCCCGAAATTGACAAATGCTATGATCCATATGATATATTGGGGGCCTACATGGAACACCCAAAAAGAAAATGATCCTTGGAGCAGGGCGCAGATGGACAGTGGTATTATAACCCTTATCCAATCTCATTATTTTGATACTCTAATTCAGTATGGAATAAAAAGACCGAAATGGAGTCCCAGTATAGTTTATACAGATGCGCCATGTAACAACGGTTATACAGATGTACAACTATATGCTGTGATAACTGATGCAATAGCCAAAAAATTAGTTCCCGGCCCTCATGATGGAGGTGTCCAACACGGTTATTTTGTAGTTGCAGAACCGGGCAAAAGACCCGGTAAAAGTATGGGTGCTAATGTTGCTCTGGGATGGCATACGGCCCTTTGGGATGAAGTAATAAAAACATGGGGTGTAGTTGTATCATGGATTGGTTACTTTCCTAATTTTTATGATGTACTTTTTACTATAACGCATGAAATTTGTGAAGCATTAACAGATCCAGTTCCAGCAGAGGGCAAATTAGGTATTTATACAAATGATAAGGGGCCACTAGATATTAATTTCCACTATGGAGCTGAAATATCTGATATATGTCTGGGTTTTGGCGGCGGTGATTATCACGTAGCCGATGGACATATTGGCCCATATGTTACAAATGGTTATTATTCTAACCATGACGGCGGTTGTGTCGGTGATAATATAAAGGCTACTTGGATGGGCTGTCATATTGGTGCAAAATGGGATGATGCCAAGCAAGAATGTGTCCCATCTACTATAAGTTCAGCATTGGTAGGTGGCACTGTTGGTCAAACAGGACATGACTATGATGGTACTAACAGCTATTATGTAACTAAAAAGGCATCAGGCCCATCATTCGTTGTAGATTATAATACGGTTGATTTATCTGCACGTATTACTAGAGGAGGAAATATTTTCACCGGATATGTAGAATTAAACGATGTTAGAAAAAGAACCGGTATTAAGGCAAATACTGAATTAAGTGTCATCATAGGCCAGATACTTACCAAGGTTGAAATGTTATTTAAAAAGGTTGGATCCCCACCTAACGATCTCATAACATGTTGTATTAGAAATCAGGCAGGATTTCAAAAGGTAATAATAGGAACCGTAGATTCAGCCACAATATTAGATACAAATACACCTGTAACTTTTATCAATACACAAAATAACATTGCGTTTGCCGAGGGTGACACCTTATCTATAGAGTATGATAAAGGTAATGCAACCAATTTCATACAGGTTAGAACCTCCAATGGATTCTTTAACTCATCTGATGCGGGTAACACCGTTCTATTTGAAAGTTCGGCGACAACAATTAATTCAGCGGTTCCTATGTTTAGAAGGGACTTAGCCGCAACCCTCTATTCAGGAGGGAAAACCGATCTAACTGCCAGACCATTGAGGGGGGTAATGGTTAACTCTGTTAACTCCGTTTTATATGATAAGGCAATAACAGAAGTAAGATTAAAACTTAGAGGATTTGGTATATTACCTCTGGGTAATACACTTAGGGTAAAGATAATTAGAGGATCGGATAAGGTTACACAGGCCATTCTAGGCGAGCTGGATATGAACTCCATACAGACTGATTTCGCAACGGAATATTATTTCCAGAATACAGATAATAAATATGCTATGAAGGTAGGAGATATGGTAGCCCTTGAATTCAATCATGGGGATCCTTCTCATTTCATAGAATTGAAAACATCCGTATCTGATTTCTATGATGGGCAGAATACGGTTATGTTTGAATCCAACGGCAAAACCTATACACCGGTAACTGATAGGGATATGTCCGGTACCATGTCAATAGGCGGCTTTACTGTAGTACCTGATCCAATATCTATACCACCAACCCCGCCGTTCCATTATGCCCATGAATGGATCATTGGAGCGTTATCCCCGGAAGATACAGGAGCATTGAGTGACCCAGCCCTTAAGAACCCGCCTGTAAATTCCTACTACAATAATATCTCAAAGCAATTCAGAATATACGATTTCCTTCTGACACCTAACCAACTGCAAAACTATTTTGAAAATAGATTTACAATAACACCCATACCAAAAGGTAGGGTGGAAATAGTGGGGCATGATATAGTACCAATAGAGGCAACAACTACTCTGCCCACCTCAGGTTAATAAATCAGGAATAGTTCTTGATTTATTATAGATGAGACAAAAGAAGGAGTGTATTAGTAAAAGATGTCAGCAATTTTAAATAATCTCGGTCTCCCTTTCTTGGAGGGAGATCAGGCATCAAACGCTAGGAGGAATGCCACTATTGTTATGTCTGCTAAAGGTTCGGAAATAGCAGCCGTTCCATCAGCACAACAAATTCCAGTTTTCAGATGTATTGAAACATCTGGTGGTTTTACAGCTAACGAACTCTATGTCAGAACAGCAGATAATTTAGGTGTTTATAATGTAAGGAGAAAACATACTCACTCACTTGATACCGATGAGGAAGGCGGTACTTTACACAACATTTTAATCAATAATCCCCGTATTACTTTATTCGGTCAGACACCCAACAACAACATTTTCGATTTCAATGTAACAGAAATCGGCGCAGCCGTTTTTACTTATATTCAGGACGAAGTTTATGGTAGAACCCTCATGCTTCAAAGTCCTTGGAATGTTGGTTCTGCATCTGGGGAATATGTGAATGCATCTATAGCAGGTTCTCCATTGGGTTTTGATGAGAAAATGCTTGGTATCATTACTATGTATCTGGCATATAACGCCAATCAGGTAGCACGAATGGGATTCGGTATGGAGGAGGCACAGAACACAATAGACCCAGCCCGCAAGGTAGGAATGGAAATGTGCGGTGGAACCGGTATAAACTGGCAGGCGGTAACAGCCAACGGGCTTACAAGAACAACATCGGCAACTTCAATGAATGCTGCGCCTGTTCCCAATTCATTCAAAGCTTATAGAATGTTTTTCAATCCATCAAATGTTTCGTTTAAGATTACAAATCAGGATGGAATTGTAAAGGTAATGACATCGACCATTCCGTCGGGTGGGTATATAGATAATCCCCGATTGTTTAGGATCGGGTTGAACACAACCAACACACAGACGAAAAATCTTTGGGTTCTCCGTCTTTTCTTTGTAGCAAAGAATAGTGAACCTTATTGGTTCGATGGGCCTGAATCCTAGAAATGGTAACTACAGTCAATATCCTTAAAGATTTTTATTTCTTTAAGGATAAACCATTAATGGTTAATTCAATGGCAATAGAGAATAAAGTTTTAAAGAAATATAAATATTTCATTTTGGGAAAATGTTCATGTGGAAATTGTAATGAATCTATAAAAATTAGAAATCAAAGAGGATTTTTAAAAAGATTTCAGATTCATCATAACTTTAAACAGACCGGAGAAAATCATTATAATCATGGTAGAGATTTATCTGGATTTAATAACCCTTCATGGAAAGGAGGTAGGAGAAAATATAATGGTTATTGGGCTGTTTGGAACCCCAAACATCCATCTTCTAATAAACATGGTTATGTATATGAACATCGTCTAATAATGGAACAATATCTTCGTAGATATCTAAACAAAGGTGAGGTTGTTCACCATATTATTCCTATTAAAGATGGAGGAACTAACTCAATTGAAAATCTACAATTATTTGAAAGTAATGGTAAACATCTTAAACTTGAATTAACAAATAAAAAAAAGAGAATAAAAAGAAATGGCTAGAACCAATGTCGATTTTTACAGGTCTGTAAAATTACAAATGACTATCGATCAAGCAAAGAAATTCCAACCCTTTCATAAGGGTTTAGACATTAACGTATACGCTCCGATTGATGACAGAGGCAGAAACCTATTACATAAACCCGGTTACAATATAAAGAAAATTAATTATTTAGATGCAACCTTTACCGCTAAATCAATCAATCCTAATCCTCTTTTAGCTAGAGATATGCGAGATATAGATGAGGAGTTGGCCATGTTGGGAGGTGGAGTAAAGGTAGTGCAGGATCACCTAAAGGCTAACGATAACAAAAGACTGATACATTTACACCAGTCAGAAAAAACTTTGATGCGTCATGCGGTGGTATTGGATCATCCCTATCTAGATGGAGAGAACGATAAGTATAGGTCAACTGCTACAGAAGTCCATAAGGTTAGGGTTCCCGTCGAAGTAGTCAGAGAACAGGAAGCCCGATTTGAAAAAAGGAAGGCGTTCTATAACCGTTCCAAAATTCAGTATGTAACAGAGATGGATAAGAAAACAAAAAGAAAGATGGCAGTTATGGATATGGGTTGGATAGGCAATCATGATGACGTGCCTGATAGTAATGCTAAATCAGATAAAGATAGAATAAAGATAGAAGAATAAGAAATGGCAAAAAAATTAGTTAATTCAGATATTAGAATTTTTTATTCAACTGCATCCGCAGGCGGTAATAATTATCTGGGTGGCCCAAGAACTACAACTGAGTTATCGGATAATTTTCTACACAATCTTTTCGGAAAAACAACAGAAGACGAACAGATTACAGGTATTACCAAACTCAGATGTTTTTATCTTTATAATGCCAATCCCGATTACTATCTAAAGAATCCCTATGTTTATGTTGTAAGCGATACAACTTCCCCAAATGATTTTGTTGAGGTTGGATGGGGTACAGCCGAGATAGGTACGGGGTTATCAGGCGCAACAGATGATTCAATTGAACAATCAATTCCAGATCAGTTCACAGACCCCGAAGGAGTATCATTTTTCAAGGCTAATTTCAGATCCGGCGGTGCTATTCTTAACGCTGATATCCCCCCCTTAAAAGCAAAAGCTTGTTGGGTTCGTTATGTTTCTCAATTCAATGCAGAAGATTTTCCTTATGATACATTTAGGTTAAGAATAGGTGGCGACAACCTTATTTCAACGGCTCCTGAAAGAACTGGCCCGCCACCCCCTCCTATTATTTCATTTGCTGTTATAGGGGAATGTTCATCAGATTCAGATTTTACCCGTATAGTTGGAAATATTGTACCATCAAATCCACAGTTTATTGTTACTGTAGGAAATAATAATGTGGATCAAAACCCAGCATTTTTTATAACGACAATGGGTGCAGCCCTATCAAAAACCCTTTTGGCATTTGGCCCTGATGATACTCATAATTCAACCGTAATAAACACATACGCCAATAAAATAGCATCACTCGGATTTGTTCCTGAATTTGCAACTAGAGCTTATTATTCAAAAAATATTGGAAATGTTCATGTTCTTATTATGGATACTAGTGGATTAACTCCCTATACTAATCCATCCCCTCAATACTCATTCATTGAAACCGATTTGAATAACGCATTTACAGATCCTAATATTGACTGGATATTTGTTGTAACTAATCGGGCCACATATGGCTCACCAACAACAGTTTTCCCACCGGAATTCAGGTTCCTATATCAGGATATAGCATCAACCTATGGAGATTTATTTACAAGAACAGGGGTTCTAGTTGTATTTCAGGGACAATACAATTTTTATGAACGTACTAAAGTTTTACAGCTAAACCCAGATGATATAGCAAATCCTACTGTTTTTGCCTATGATGGCCCGGATAACTATAATATCAACAATAAAAAGAGTTTCATTGATGGTAGCATTTACATTACCTGTGGAACCGGTGGGAATCTACACGATCCTATTACTGCCCCCGCTGTATATAGTGCTGTCAGAGATACCGTTGATTTTGGTTATGTGAAGGTTATCGTAGATAATACACTTGAATTTCCTAAAGTAACAATAAGATTCTATGAAACTAGCAGGTCAGCTCAGATCTTTGTGGATCAATTTGTCGTTACTAGAACATCATAACGATTTAAGAAGGTTTTGACCTTCTTTTTTTATCATAACATTTTCTACAATAATATCCATCACCTATTTTATTTTTATGCCAATATTGATTTCCCTTTTTATCTGTTAATGTAGAATTAGAATTACAGTTAATACAAAATCTATCACTAAAATCTTTCTTTTTATATATTAAATTCTTTGGTCGTGGGAATCCCTTTTGTTTTTTAATTTCATATAATTCATTGAAATGTAATTTAACATGATCAGCTCGATTTATAATTTCCAAATTCTCAATTCTGTTATCATAAGTATTCCCGTTTATATGATGAATTAATTCATCCTTAGTTAGATACCTACCAAGATGTTTTTCCATTACCAATCGGTGTTCAGAAACATATCCTTTTTTATTTTTAAAAGGATGGTCATCACATCTGATCATTTTATAACCGCTATTATCAAACGTATAGCCATTATATCTTGGGTTAAATTCTTTCTTGAATGAATGGTATCTTACAAATCTGTTTTTACAGGTTTGCCCGCAGCCGCATTCACATAACTTTAAATTATTGTTTATAGAATTCTCTTTTATCAACTTTATACACCTCTAGTTGATTACCCTTGGAGAAATAAAAATCTTTAAGGGTATCGTTAATTATCTGTTATTATAAATGTCATTAAGTAACGACAATCCAGAGCGTAAAAAACGCATACTCCAGTACGCTAATGATATCCTACATGAGGAAGTATCTAAAGGTGAGATAGTAGTAGTTGCAACCCATAGTAAGAAAGACCCACGCAAGTTTACCATTGTTGCTGATTCAGAATATGATTATGCGCTTGAAGGAGTGGAATTAATATTCAATGATGCCGAAGATTTCAAGAGAATATTTCCAGATCTGGCTAAACCCCTTCCTACAGTATTGGCTCCGGGTATGGAGATTAGAGATAAATCCAATGTGGCTGTTCCCATACATCAGGATCCTTATACTATCAAAGGAGTTTATTCCTATCCCACCCCCGATAATCCAGAGATGTATTCTCCAACTAACGTAATGGACGATGATGAAACAACCTATTGGGCTGTAAATAAAAATCCCGCCACATTATTAATAGATCTAGGCGAAGATTCTGAAATCGGTACACTATGGATTAAATGGTATCAGGGACAAACAAGACAGTTCAAGTTCATAATTGCAGTAGCAACAGAGGAACAGGCCAAAAAGAAAGATGATGAAGATAGACAATCATTTGCCATTATTCCACATCTAGACGAGAAATATTCATCCGGTGTAACTGACCAGCTAGAACCATATAACCTGACAACCGATCCAGAGATATTAGTAAAGGCACGCTATATCATGATAAAGGTTTATGGTAATACTCTTAATGG
>Ga0070672_100001383_pt1 | contig 14960 bp, 16 predicted proteins | sample KBSM13metaG_FD_66151 | JGI IMG/M metagenome (GOLD analysis project Ga0070672, IMG submission 66151) | Miscanthus rhizosphere microbial communities from Kellogg Biological Station, Michigan, USA - KBS M1-3 metaG | ecosystem: Host-associated > Plants > Roots > Rhizosphere > Soil ... | reverse complement strand
CCGCCGCCGGAATCGCGGCCGGTGATCGGCGCGCCGCCAATGATGCCCTGCTCGTTGGTCAGGTGGACGGCGTCGAGCAACCCCTCCTCCGCCGCAATCGTCGACAGCCCGGTGGAAACGCCCGCGCCCAGGTTGCAGATTGCGCCTGGGAACAATTCCATCGCGGCGCGGCGGACGATCACCTTGCGCGGCCCGAACGGCAGCGGCTTGATGTCGCCGGCCGGAATGCGCAGCTCGCCGGAATAGCTCGGGTCGTAGTAGGTGGCGTACGTCTGGCGCTGCTCGGGATCGACGACGACGAAGTCGACGAGAATGCCGGGGATGCGGATCTGCTTCGGTGGCAGCGTCTCGCGACGCGCCATCCGCTTGACCTGCACGACGACGATTCCGCCCGCATGGCGCGTTGCCTGCGCCATCGCGAGCATCTCGCCGAGCACCGCTTCCTCTTCCATCGTGATGTTGCCGTCCTCGTCGGACGTGGTACCCCGCAGGAACGCGACGTTCACCGGAACCGGCTTGAACAAGAGCCACTCCTCGCCCGCGAGATGAACGACTTCGACGAAGTCCGCCGGCGTGCGCGGGCTTTGCCGCGCGCCCTGCTGCCGCGGATCGACGAAGGTGTCGAGCCCCGTCTTCGTGATCAAGCCCGGCCGGCCCGCGGCCATGTCGCGCATGAGCTGCGACAGGACCCCCTGCGGCAACGTGTACGCCTCGATCTTGTCCGCGGCCGCCAGCGCGACGAGCCGCGGCGAGTCGACCAGCGCGCTCGTGATCGCGCGCCGCAGCAGGCCCTCGTGGCCGATGTGGTCGGCGCCGAGCGAAATGCGGTCGCCGACACCGACGACGCTGACCGACGTGAGGCCGAGCGGCTTCCTTTCGGCGAGAAAACGGCGCTCGACGGCGGCGAGCAGCGCTTCGGGCACCGAATGTCCTCCACCGGAGCCGCTGATCAGGATCGCATCCCCATCCTGCACGAGCCGGGCCGCTTCGTCGGCGGTGATCTTTTCCATTCGCTACCGTCCCTGGAAAACCGGATCGCGCTTCGCGAGAAACGCCGCGACGCCCTCGTGCAAGTCGGCGCTGTCGAAGATTTGTTGCTGCGCCGCCGTCGACAGCGACAGCGCGGCGTCGAGCGCGCCATCCTGGGCGGCATCGGCGAGCGTTTTCGCGAGCCGGTTCGACAACGGACCACGTGCAGCGATGGTCGCGGCAAGCGCACGCGCGGCGTCGAGCGCCGTGCCCTCTTCGGCGATTCGGTTGATCGCGCCCCACGCGAGCGCCTGTTCCGCAGTGAGCGTGTCGCCGGTGTAAAGAAGCTCCTTGGCGCGCGCAGGCCCGATGAGTCGCGTCAGCCGGACCGCGCCGTTCCCGGCCAAGCCGCCCAATCGCGATTCCGAAAGGCCGATCCTGACGCCCCCACGGCAGATGCGAAGATCGCAGGCAAGAGCGAGCTCGAAACCGCCGCCGATCGCGGGGCCGTCGATCGCGGCGATCGTCGGCATGGGCAGGCGCGCGAGCCGCCGCAGCACCATGTCCTCGAACAGGATCTTGCGCTCGCTCGCGTCCTCGTGCAGCTTGCCGAGCTCATGGATGTCGCTGCCGGCGCAGAACGCGCGCGCGCTGCCGCCGTGCAGGATGACGCAGCGAACGCCGATCGCGGCGGCGACGTCGTTCAGCGCGGAGCCGAGGCTGCGCAAGAGCTCCGCGTTGACGAGGTTGAGCGGGCCGCCCGCGAGCGCGATCTCGGCGACCGTTCCAGTGATCGTGAGCGCGACACGCGCGCCAGTCGCATCGGCGCTCGCGCCATCGCGGCGCCTGGTCGGCGCGGCCATCAGTGCGTCACCGCGTCGAAGCCGTGCAGCACGCCGAGCCGCTCGAAGTGGCGGTGGATACGATCGACGTACTCCGCGAACTCATGGACATCGCCCAATACGATCGGACGCGGCCGCGGAATGTCGACGCGGATCTCCTCGATCACTTCGCCGGGGCTTGGACTCATCACCAGGATCCGATCCGACAGCCCGACGGCCTCTTCGACGCTGTGCGTGATGAAGAGCACCGTCGGCCGCCGCTTGAGCCACAACGCCTCGAGGTCGGTGCGAACCTGCAGCCGCGTCAGCGCATCGAGCGCGCCGAACGGCTCGTCCATCAACAGGAGCGACGGATCGTGGACGAGCGTGCGGATCAGCGACACGCGCTGCCGCATGCCACCCGAAAGCTGGCGCGGGTACTTGTCCATCGCCTGCGTGAGCCGGAGCTGCGCGAAAAGCTCCCGCGCCCGCGCCTCGATCTCTTTTTTCGGCAGCTTGCGAATGTCCGCGTGCAGCGTGACATTGGCGAGCGCGGTACGAAAGTCGAGCAGCAGGTGGTCCTGGAACGCGATGCCGACGTCGGTGACGGGTTGCGTGACCGGCCGGTCGTTGATCTCGATCTCGCCGTGACTGCGCGGGAGGAGCCCCGCGACCATCAGCATGAGCGTGCTCTTGCCGCATCCAGACGGACCCACGACGGATACGAACTCGCCTGCCTCGATGTCGACCGAGATCTCCTTCAGCGCGCGGAACGGGTTCTCGGTGTCCTCGCCGAAGATTTTGGACGCCGAGCGAATCGCGATCGGTACCCCGCACTTCGTTTCGGCCACCGTCGCTGCGGACATCGACACTCTGGTCACGCACTCTGCGTCGCGCGTGGGCCACGCGACGCCTCGACTCCCGAGAGCGGAACCTTCGACACGAGCAGCGCCTTGCGGCCGCGCTGCACCACCGTCCCGTCCTGGTTGAGGAGCTCGACGTCGAACATCGCGATCGCCTGCGATGGCTTTGACTTGCTGTCGCGGAGCTCGGCGATGCGATAGTCGACGAAGATCGTGTCGCCGACGAAAATCGGGCCGACGAATTTCCAGTCACTGATCCCGAGGAATGCGATCGCCGTTTCGCGCAGCTCGCCGGTGCGCGGCCACATGAGGCCGTGCGCGAAGGCGAGGCCCAGCATCCCGTGCGCGACGCGCCGTCCGAACTGGCTCGCCTGTGCATAGACCTCACTCGTGTGCAATTCCGAGTAGTCGCCGGTCATTCCGGCGAAGGCGACGATGTCCGCCTCGGTGATCGTCCGTCCGGGGCTGCGGAACGCCATCCCAGGGTGGAGATCCTCATAGGTGTAGCCGGACTTGGCCATCGTCGTCGGATCAGGGATTCGCGACCCGATGAGTCACGACTTGCACGCGCGCATCGCGGAAGCAGGCGGCAGATAGTCGCTGCTGTAGTACGTCTTCGGGTCCTGGCCGGCCGGAAGCAGCTTCACTTCCGACAACAGCTCCTGCGACTTCGTCCACAGCGGGTCCTCGGCCTTGCCGATGTACTTGGCACCGCCGCTGCAGAAGAGCGGCGTGATCGCGGCGAGCTCAGCCGCTGCGAGCTTTTCGTTGACCTCGGGGAACACCTTCTTCAGGTCCTTCACCGCCTGGTCGGGCTTGTCGAGCGCGAAGCTCCATCCCTTGAGGCTCGCCGCGACGAACTTCTTCACGACATCGGGATTGCTCTTGAGGAAGTCGTTGCTCGCGAAGATCGACGTGCTGACCGTCGGGACGCCGTAGTCGGCGAACCGATAGACGTCGAGCTGCGCGCCCTGCGACTCGGCCTGGATCTGGTACGCATCGATCGAGCCCAGCACGGCATCGACCTGGCCCTGCAAGAGCGCGGGGACCATCGAAGCGACCGGCATGTCGATCATGTTGATGTCGGACTCCTTGAGATTGTTGGCCTTGAGCAGGAGCGGCAGCATCGTCGTCTGCGAGGATCCGGACGGCACGCCGACCTTCTTGCCCTTCAGGTCGGCGACCGACTTGATGCCGGCCTTCTTGAGCGACATGACGGCGTTCGGGTTCGACTGGTACACCGTCGAGACGATCTTCATCGGCGCGCCCTTGGCGATGAGCTGCATGACGGCCACGGCGTCGGCATACGCGAGCTGCGCGCGCCCGTTGGCGACGAGCTGCGCGGTGTTGCCCGAGCCATTGCCCTGCACGAGCGTCACGTCGAGCCCCTGCTCCTTGTAGAACCCCTCGGCGACGGCCGCGGCAAAACCGGCGTTCGGGCCGCCGGCCATCCAGTTCAACTGGAATGTGACGGGCGTATCGGCCGCCGCTACCGCGGCTGACGCAACTGCGATCGCCGCGGCGAGCGCACATTGGGCAACCGATGCGGCGAGCGACTTCAAGAGCAGTTGACGCATGTGACCTCCTTGGGTGGTGGGGTGGACGTTATGGGCCCGCGACGCCTCGTGCGCGTCAGTTGTACTTCGCCCGCTGCCACGGCGTCATCGCCCACTCGCTGAACTCGACGAGATAGTTGATTGCGATGCCCACGAACGTGAGCACGACCAGCACGGCGAAGACGAGCTCGATGTCCATCGTGCTCGTCCCGCGCAGCAGCACGTAACCGAGTCCCTTATTCGCACCGACGAACTCGGCGACGATTGCGGCAGTGGCTGCGATGGTCGCGGACGTCTTGATGCCGGAGAAGATTACGGGCAGCGCGGCGGGAAATCGCAGATACCGAAACGTGTCCCAGCTCGACGCGCCCATCGATTTCGTGAGGTAGAGCAGCCGGTCGTCGAGGATCATGAAGCCGCTGATGCTCGCGAGCAGCAGCGGGAAGAACGTCATCAGGATCGTGAGCAGCACCTTCGACTCGAGCCCGAAGCCCAGCCACACGAGGAAGAGCGGCGCGACAGCGATCTTCGGTACGAGCTGCATCAGCATGATCGGCGGATAGACGATCTGCTTCGCAAGCGCCGAGAGTGCGATCAGCAGCCCGAGGGGGATCGCCGTGACGATCGTGAGCACGAAGCCCAGCAGGATCTCGATCAGCGTCACCTGCGAATGCGTCCACAGGATGCCGGCGTCGCTTACGATTCGTCCGAACACTGCACCCGGCCCCGGCAGCAGGTACGCGGGAATCTTGAAGAACGCCACGGCGCCCCACCAGAGCGCGACCATGACGGCGAACGTGAGCGGCGGCAGCAGGTTCCACGCTATGCGGCGCGCGAGCCGGAGCCGCTTCGACATTCCGGCGCGCGGCTTGCGCTGGAACGTTTCAGCCGACGGCGGGGCCTGCCAGTCATTGGGCCGCTCGATCCCGCGCGGCAGGTTGGACGCGGATTCCATTCAAGATGGAATGCTATTCCAGCTTGCAAGGCGACGCAAGCGAAATGGCGACACACGGGCGGAGCTTGGGTCGCTGAACCTACGCCCCGCGAGCCAACTCACGGCCTTGACTGCTTTCGATTGTTGATTCAAGGAACGTCGTTACGGTCGCGTACTTATACCGGTGCTGAATCACGCTCCCAAAAGGCATTCCGTCGATCACTGGATCACCACTGCTACCTGCTATGGCGCCGCCGGTCATGCGGCAGATCTTCGCGCCCTCCTCGATCGAACACGGGCACGTCGTCGCGACTACGCTTGCCGTTGGCACGGGCATGGCCCGTCTCGCCAGGTTCGGACGCTCGCGCGTGCGAATCGGGCTGACCGTCGTCGGTCGCGATCGCACGCGTGTCCTGCCCGACTTGGGCCGGGCGATACGATCGCGCCGCCGCGGGGTCCGCGCCGATTCCTTCGTCGGTGTTTCCGTCTCGTTCGGTGCTGGCGCCCACCAGCTCGTCCGCCGTCGGCGTGTCCGCGTCGGTAGTGTCGCCCACCGACTCAGCGTTCACCACCTCGTCGCTCTCATCGCGCAGGATCAGGTCGGTCGGCACGGTGGAGTCGCGGCCGGCGGCAGCGCGTTCGCCGGTCCCGCCGCTGTCCGTGTCGCTGTCGAGATTGGCGTCGCCAATGTCGGGCCCGGCGGTGGCGCCGATGCCATCGATGTCGGGATCGGATGTGGTGCCCGACGGTTGCATCAGGCCGTCGTCGCGATTGAGGCCCGGACCGCCCTGGATGTCGCTACCGCTGTCGGAGGAATCACTCGGGCCCAAAGCCGCGGTACCATGTCCCTTGGTAATGACCGCGGGCGCCTCGTCACCGTGATAGAGCGAGGTGGCGGCCGGATCGACGGCGATTCGATTGCGTGGAGGCGCACCCTCGCGACCGGGTGCGGACTTGCGTTTGGCGCGGGATCTTGCTGCCATCGCTTCACTCCTCTGGTCTTTGTGGTGGTGCACGGCGTCGATGACGGCGTCGACACGCTGTCACAGCAGAATGCCGAAGTAGAACGCGTACCGATGTCGGACACCGTGCCATCGGCTTGTCGTCCTTCGCCAACTTGCCCACTTTCGTTTGGCCCGCGCTCGTCGGCGACGGGCAAACAACTCGCCGCCGGAAGGCTGGTTCCAGAGTTTCGCGAAGAGGCCCGCGCCCGTTTAGTGGGCGTCGCGGCGCCGCGATGGCGGCCCCAGTCCGATCGGCGACGGCGCCAGATTGACGATGCGCGTGAAGAGGGCGCGGTATTCCTTGCCGGCGTCCATGCCGACCAGGGGATCGGCGTGGCCGAGGAACGCCCTATCGATCTCGGCCCAATCCTCGGCGGTGAGTTGCTTCTTGGCGAGCGGGATCAGCTCGTTTTCCTCGGCACGCATGTGCTGCCAGTGGAACTCGGCGTAATCGTCGACCGCGGCGGCAAACTGCGCGAATTCGCGCTGCCCCCCGCTCTGGTAACGTGCAAGCGCCTGCTCCAGCGAGCGGATCTTGTGCGCGCCCACCCGATGCTCTTCCTCGAGCCGGTCGATGAGCCGGCCCGCGTCGGGATAGCGCGCTCGCAGCACCCGGAACAGATATTGGTCTTCCTTCGGGTGATGGAAGCGCTCGGGAAACGCGTCGATGTAATAGATCATGGCACCGAGCGCTGCGAAGCTCGGCTCCGCGTTGCGATCGCGAATCTCGCGGACGAGGTGCAGCATGCCGTGCAGGACCGCGGCGAGCGACCGGTGTTCGTCCTCGATGATGCGTAGTGCGTCGATTTTCGTCCTCTGGCGTTGTGTTCCCCAAGGCATGCTAGCGGATACGCCGGGACGTGCCTTGACGCGGATCAACCGGGCGCCATGCCTGTCACGAGGCGGGAGAACAAGCGCCGCTGGGGGCGTCAGCCTTTCGGAGCGCGATCGCCGATCCAACAGCGAGGGCACCGGCCCGCCTCGCGACGCGCGGTCGGCGGGATTCGCGAACTGGTACCGGCCCGGGGCGACGGTGCCTGCGAGCCTGCCGGGGTTCGCTAGCAAGCGGGATGGCGATCGAAGTACGGCTAGCGGGTCGCGCATCGTTGGCGTCGGACGATCTCGAGTTGGCGGCGGTCGTCTTCGGGGCCGGCGATTGGCGCACGCGGACGGAGGGGACGAGGCGGCCGCATCGACGCTCGAAGCCGATGGCTATCTCACTCACGAGTTCCGGTGACTCCGTGCTGGCCTTCTCGCGGCTTCGCCACCGATGACGCTCGCAGTCTTTCCTTCGTTGCCGCGCACGCGACGACGCGTATAGTCGATCGATGGCGCACGTTTTCGAGCCTGCGGCGAGCGGCCGCTCCAGGTGCCGGGGGTGCGGCCGCGCGCTTGCGCGCGGCGAGATCCGCTTCGGCGAACGCCTGCCGAATTCGTATGGCGAAGGCGAGATGACGCTGTGGTTCCATCCGCTCTGCGCGGCCTACAAGCGGCCGGAGCCGATGCTGGAAGCGATCGCCCAATCCGGCGAGACAGCGCCGGATCGCGAAGCGCTCGAGCAGGCGGCGCGAGCGGCCATGCGGAAGCCTCGTCTTCCGCGCATCGACGGCGCGGAGCGCGCCAAGGGGCACGCAACATGCCGCCAGTGCCGCCAGGCCATCGCGCGCGGCGACTGGCGCATCCGTCTTTCGTCCTACGATGAAGGACAGTTCAGCCCGCTGGGCTTCATCCACGTCGGGTGTGCGGAGCTTTACTTCGAGACCGGCGCCATTGTCGCGCCGCTGCTGCACTTCAGCGCGGCGCTGTCCGACGTCGAGCGCGAGGAGTTGCGTCAAGCGATCGAACGCGCTGCTGCAAGCTCCTGAAGCGAGGTCGTGGCCTTCGACCCGCCATGGCGCTCAAGTTCCGGCTGCGACAGGCTGCAAGGCGTCTCGTTGGGCGGAGGGAGCGAGTATTGCGACCGCACCCAGCCGTACCACTCCGCCATCCCCTGCCCGGTGAGCGCCGACAGCGTGAACACGCGCGCGCTGGAATTGAGTTGACGAACGCGCTCGAAGAAACGATCGAGAATCGAACGGGACGTAGGGCAGAAGATCGACCTTGTTGAGCAGCACCACCGTCGCGGCGCGTAACATCTGCGGATACTTCCGCGGCTTGTCGTCGCCTTCCGTGACCGACACCATGACGACCTTCGCCGTCTCTCCGAGATCAAAGCTCCATCTGCTCAGCGCGCAATAGCGCGCAACGATCTCCACCTCGCGCGCCATCAGCGCGAACGCCTTTCTCGCGCGATGCTTGCGCTCGCGCAGCTTCGCCCCCAGATGCGAGGTCGCGGTCGGGGTAGTCGACGAACTGTTGCCTGTTCATGCTGCCCCCGGCTATTCGTTAGCGATGTCGAGCGCGCTCGTGAGCGAGAGCACGAGGTCGACGGCGGGCTCGACGCCGCGGCAACGCGCGGGCTCAACCCCATCCTGCCGTCGCCGCCCTCTTCGGTACCGAAGCTCTCGGGCTCGCAGCCCACGACGGTCATGCGCGCCGTTGCGCCCATTGCGCGCGCGGTCGCGAGCGCCGTGAACGGTTCGAGGTCGTGTCCCGCGAGCGGCGCACCGATCTCGGCGGGAGGGTCGTCGGCGTCGATGACGTACAGCGTCCCCGGCGCACCGCCCCGCGACACGGTGTCGATCAAGATGGCTTCGCCGGTCTCGCCCACGAGTGCATACGCGAGATCGATCGCGCGAATGCCGAAATCGCGGACGCCGACACCTTGCGGAAGCGTCCTGCCCGCGAGGCGGCGGGCGACTTCCGACCCGAAGGCGTCGTCGCCGAGGAAGATGTTGCCAATGCCGGCCACGAGCATTTCGTTCACGCGTCCGCGGCGCGCTCCAAATCCTCGGGCGCGAAGAAAAAGCGATGCCCGGGCACGCCCGCGAGGCCCAGGTCGCGGCCGGGATCGTCGTCGAGCGTCACGACGACGTGAATGCGATCCTCGAGGTCGCATTCGATCGCCTCGACCGTCGCGAGCTTGCCCGCGAGCGCAAGATCCATGATGTCGGCGTTGCCGCGCGGCTTGAGGCGGACGCGATCGCCGACCCGGAACGACGCCGCCGGTTGCCGCGGGGTTGGCCGCAGGCGTCCGTGCAGCGCTTGCAGCTCGTCGGGCGTAAGCCGCTGCGCACGCTCGAGGAGCACGCGCGCCCTCCAGTCGGCGTCGGCCATCTCGCGCTTCTCCTCGTCGGTCAGCGCAAGAATCCGCAGCGTCAGGATTTCGTCGATTTCGGTTGCATCGAAAAGGTCGCCCGGGCTTTCGGGAGCGATCTGCGGATGATCGTAAAGAATGATCGGCGACGCGAGCATGGTGTCTCGAGCGCCTTCGTTGCCGACGAGCACCGGCCACACGCCGGCGTTCATGCAGCCGCGCGATTCCTCGAGCAACCGTTGCGGAGGATCGAACAGCGATATGAACGCTCCGCCGTCCACGTGCAGCACGACGTGGCAGGCGGCAAGCGCCGACGTCATCGCGCTGTCGCGATTCGGAGGAACCTCGTCGAGAACCGTCGAGTTCGCGACGTCGACCCGTACCTTGAGCGTCCCGCTCGATACGGGGACCACAATGCCGCGAACGCTTACCTCGACCCTGCGCGCAGCGGGTTCGGCGTCGAACATCGCGCGCATCGTCACCGGATGCACGAGCACATCGCGAATCGCCTGCTGCGGCATGACGAGGCGGCGTTCCACGGCGTGCTGCGGCACGGGTGCGGGGCCGTCCATGAGCTGGAGGAAACGCACTTCGACGTCGAGCGCCGTCGCGGCATCGCCCTCGAACAGGCATTCGACGCGCAGCGCGCTCGCTTCGTCCTTGTGCTCCGCGCAGTAAGCGCTCGGCAGCAGGCCACCGGTCGTCCAGCGCTGCCGGTTCTTGATCGCGGTGCGACGGTAGGGATAGAGAAGATATCCTTCGTACAACATCGCCCGCGCGACGGCATCGACGGTCGTCATCGCACACGCTCCGTGATCCTGTTTGCCTCCTCCGTCGCGTCGAGCAGGCGGTCGAACGCGCCTTCCCAAGACGGCAATCCCGTTTTGCGCTTGTACTCGATCAGTCGCTCGAAGGCTGCTCGCGGCATCCGCAGCCACGCGGTGCCGGGGTAGTAGCGATTGCGCAGGCTTCGCACGAGCGCAAGCGGCAGCTGGCCGACCGCCTCGGTCGTCAATGGAATGCGAGCTATCTGCAGCTGGTCCCGCATGTCGCGGTAGGAGATCATCCCGCTGAACTGAAGGCGCAGCGGAATGCCTTCGCCGTCGAGGCTGTTGAAGTACTTCGTCACCGCGACGTCGAAGTCGGAGGAGAGCGGGATCGTGAGATCGACGGTGCACGTGCGGTCGAATGCCGGAACGTTCGCGCTCGTGTGCGTCCAGACAAGCGGGCGCAGCGGGGCGTTCGGGCCGGTCGTGTCGCCGTACAGCTCCGTGAGACGGGCTCGCTCGGCGCCGGAATGCGCGCGGCTCGGCACGTCGATCATGATCTGGCAGCGAAGGTCGATGCCGGAGACCGGATGGTTCGCCGATACGCGCAGGCCCAGGGCAATCGTCGGCGTCACCGCATACCGCAACTCGGCGACCGTCTCTAGACGACAGGCGATTTCACGCATGGCGAAGGTCCCCGAAGAAGTCCTCCAGCGCGACGCGCGCCGCTTCGCCGCCGGTGACGCCGTGCCAGTGCTGCCGCAGCGTGCCGACGAGCGCATAACAGCGATCGATCCGGCACCCGAAACGCTTCGCACGCCTCGCGACGTCCTCGATGCTCGGCTGCGTCGCCGCAGTGATCGAGACCGAATCGCCGTCGCAGGAGAGGCGGCCCGTCAGCCAGAGGATGTGAAGCTCCTGAATCCCGCCGGAGTTCTGGTGCGGGGACGTCCGCGTGGCACCGACGTCATTCGGCATTGCGTGCTCCTGCCTGAAGCGCCGAGCCGGACGACGCAAGAAACGCGCCCCGAGCTAAGTTCCTTGCACGCAACACATTTGCGTAAATTGACCGGCACGCGTTCCGGCATTCTTTTCCGGTAACTCCTCCAGCAGGCACTTCGGACAACCGCGTCTGGACACAACACTGCACGCCGAAACGATGCGACCATAAGCTGGCCCGCGGAGTGCTTCGTGCGGTTCGTTTTCCTACCGGGTCCACCGCGAGCAACCTCGTCGAGCGCCTCGCAGCGGCGGGACTCGTCGAGCGGCGCGCCGATGCCGATCGCCGGATCGCGCACATTTACCTCACGCGTCGCGGATGCCTCGCGTTGCAGCGCGCCCTGGCGCCGCAGCGCGGCGTGCTGCTGGAGGGACTCGCGCGGGTGCCGAGCCTCGCGCTCGCGCGGCTGCACGACGATCTGGGGACGCTGCTCGTCTGAATGGACGCCGGCGAGGCGCAGCGTGCTCGCCGGCGACACCTTTCCCGCGAGGACGGATCGGAGGTGCGGCGGCCGGTCGACGACCGGTGCGGCTTCTTTTTGCGATGCGACGAGGAACATTGCCGGCAATGTTTCGTGCACGGGCTTGATCCATCGTTCGCCTCAACTCAGCGCGAGCGCATGCGAAATGGCAGCGCTTCAAGGCGCGACAGCCTTCGGGACCGCACCGTCCGGCCTCGCCCGGGCAGCGCAATCGCTGCCCGGGTTTTTCAAGACTTGCTTCTCGTAGTGATGATTGCTTCAGGACTCCTTGCGCGCGCGCGAGCCCGCCTCGTGGCCGGACGTCGACGAGCTTCCGGAAGTGCCCGTCGTGGCGGAGCTCGACGAGCCATAGCTCGTTTGACCCGACCGCGACTGTCCGGACTGCGAAGATTGACCCGACTGTCCGGATTGGCCCGACGATCCTTCGTCGCGCGTGACGCGCACACGATTGTCGATGTCCTTGACGCCGGGGATGCCGTCGATGAGGTCCTCGATCGCATGCTTCATGTGGCGGTCCTTGACGGTTCCGTCGAGCGTGACCTTCCCTTCGCTCACCTCGACGGTGACTTCGCTCGAGTCGATGTGCTCCTGGTGGTAAAGGCGCTCGCAGATGTCTTCCTTCATGCGCTCGTCCGACCGCTGCCAGCCCTTGGGGCCGCGCTTGCCGCTCGTACCGCGGCTCATCTGGCCTTGGCCGTAACTGCCACCGCTCTGCCCACCCCACATTCCGCCGCCCTGGCCTTCGCCTTGCGAGCCATGACCGCCTTGCGAGCCATAACCGCCTTGCGCGCCGTAACCGCCTTGCGCGCCGTAGCCGCCCCGCGAGCCATAGCCGCCTTGTCCCTCGTACCCTTGCGAGCCATACCCTTGGGATCCGTAACTGCTGCTGCTTCCGTAGCCTTGGCTGCCGCCGTAGCCCTGACCGCCGCCATAGCCTTGGCCGCCGCCGTATCCTCCGCTTCCCATGCCACCGCCTTGACCGCCGTAGCCTTGACCGCCGTAGCCTTGACCGCCGGACCCTTGACCACCGTAGCCCGGACCACCGTAGCCCTGGCTTCCATAACTCCCCGAGCCCATGCCTTGCGAGCCGTAGCCTTGGCTTCCCATGCCGCTTCCGTACTGGCCGCCGTCGCGTTGACCATACCCTTCGGAGCCGTGGCCTTGCGACCCCGAGCGTTGGTCGTAACGGCCTTCGCCGTACCCACCGCTCGACCCGCCATAGCCACCGCTTCCGCCGCCGTACCAGCCACCGCCCTGACCACGCGAGCCGCTCATCGAACGACCGCCCATGCCGCGACCCGTCTGACCCGAACCGCCGCTGCGACCGCCCCAGCTGCCGCTGTCGTAACCTCCACCTTCCATGCCTTGACCATACGAGCCCTGGCCGCCCTCGTCGTACTGGCCGCCGCCGTACCCCTGTTCGGAGCTATAGCGAGAGCCCTGCCCGCTGTACTCCATTTCGTCGTCGCGATCTTCGTAGCCGCCCGAAGACTGGCCTCGTCCCCCATATCCGCCGCTCGAACCACGGCCCTGCCAGCCACGGCCGCCTGATTGTCCGCCGCCAGACGATTGCGAATTTCTGTTTGCCATGAAAACTCCTCTTGATGAAACTGAAACGATTGATCAATCGTGCATCGACCGATGCGAAACGGGCCTCGCAACTATCGTGCCGCGTGATTGCGCTTGTAATCGCGGGGAGTTGCAACGTGCGCAGCGTTCGCCGCGAACTTTTTTCCGGTAATCGTTTCGCGCAGCGCAGCGTCGTGAGGCGCCATCAACGCGTCGGCACGTTCGTGCGCTTCAACGTCTGCCGGGGACGGACTGCTCCGCGCGCGCGGCTCCGATTGCCGTCTTTACATGGCGCGCTTCTTCCGGCGGCGGCAGCACTGCCTTCATGCCGAGGCTCTCAATCCAGAGCTCCCGGCACCATCCCTTCGTGTGATACAGGTGCTCGTCCTCTTCCTCCTCGACTTCTTCGCACGCGTCGCGCAACGCCTTTCCCTCGGTGCCCTTGAGCTTGTCCGCGCACTTGCCAAGCAGCTCCCAATCCAGATGATCCTTCGTCTCGGCGAGCACCACGCATTCCGCCGCGACGATTTGTGCCGCGACGGGATTGCCGCCGCGCGATGCCGCATCGATCGCCTGGACGAGTGCCGCGCCGACCGAGCGAACGATGGGGCGGCCCGGCGACTGCTCCTCCGGATCGACACCGAGCGACTCGCAGACACCGGTGAGAATAGTGACGTGGCGCTGCGTCTGCTCGAGATACTTCCGCCACTCCCTCTGCAGATCCGGATGCACGGCGCAGCGAACGGCGCTTTCGTAGATCTTCACTCCGCCCATCTCGTGCTCGAGTGATTGCAGCAGCAGGTCCTTCCATTGGCTCTGGCTCGTTTCCACCGCATCTTCCATCGCTATCTCCATGTTGAATGCTTTCGGCCCGCGCCGATGCTCGGGTCTCTCGTCTTAGTACCGCCGTCGAGCGTTCGCTCGCAGTAGAGCAGGAGTCGATCGTTCGTCGGCGCTCGGCGTTCGCGCGTTCGCGCGAGCGTTTGAAGGATTCGGCGGCGCCGAGCATTTGTTGCGGGCGCCGCGCCGAAAGAGTAGCGACGGCTGAACGGCCGGAGCTTCCGCGGACGGCTTTCTGCGGATCAAAACCATGTCGACGATAGTTCGTACCATGCTCATGGCTATTCCTCGCGTCGCGAGCGCCGGATCGAGTTCGGAGTACTCACGCATCGCTGCGCGTCAAGCCGTGGAACCGCCGCCTGTCAGGTCAGACGAAGCAAGGAACGGACCATGGCATCGCGCGCGTCGTCGTGCGCAAGCAATCCGCCGCACGGCGTTTCAGGAGAAGAGTCGGCCCTCGTGAAGGCAGTCGCAGAGCTCGCTGTATACCTCTCGCATCTGCGCGCGAGCGGGAGCCTCGCCGAGGCGACGAAACAGCCGGCTCGCCAAGGTGCCTTCCGCGAGAACGCGGGACAGAATTTCCTCGAGGCCGGTTTCGCGCTTCGCATCTTTCGCGAGAAGGTCAAGCCAGACCGCGCCCGCGCGACGGGGAAGCGCGGGAACGCCAAGCGCGAGCAGATACTCGACGTCGTCGATGATGGCGTCGTCGCCATCGCGGATCGTGTTCGCGAGGAGGCGCGAAAGGCGCTTCGTGTCAACGCGAGCCTGCTGGTTTGCGCTCGATCGCCGCTCTTCGTAGAGCGATTGCACGACGTCGCACACCGCTTCCGCGACCGCGATATCCGCGCGAGGACATTCCTGCACGTCAGCGAGGCGAATCTCGATCGCACTGCGGTCGAATCTAGCGATCGCGCCACGGGCATTCAGCCACTCGTGCCGCAGCACGCCTTCGGGGTCGGC
>Ga0070672_100001368_pt1 | contig 15045 bp, 13 predicted proteins | sample KBSM13metaG_FD_66151 | JGI IMG/M metagenome (GOLD analysis project Ga0070672, IMG submission 66151) | Miscanthus rhizosphere microbial communities from Kellogg Biological Station, Michigan, USA - KBS M1-3 metaG | ecosystem: Host-associated > Plants > Roots > Rhizosphere > Soil ... | reverse complement strand
ACCGAGCGCTATTCGCGCGAGCAGGTGCCGGCGGCCGGATTCGACGCCTTCATCCTCAAGCCGATCGATCCCACGGATCTCTGCCAGGCGCTGCGCCAGGTGCTGCGCTCGTTGGGCTAGCCGTCCGCTCTTCGCCGCTCGTCGCTCACTGACCGACCTCGCGCAGCTTCCGCACCGTGCCGTCGAACGCGCGGCGAATGTCGTCGCGCGACGACTCGAATCCCTTCTGGATCGCGATCCAGTCCTGCCGCAGCTTCGCGCGCAGCCCATTGGGCATGGAGGTCGAGTTGGGCAAGGTCGCGGGCGGGACATCCGGGGTGGAAATGGACGGCGACGGTGCAGGCGCCGGTGGGGGCGAGACGACTCCCTCCGGCGCGCTGCGCGGTGAAGCAGAAGCGACCCGCTCCGGTCGGTGCCGGTGACACCGGGTCGGGGTGAAGCGCTCCGCCGGCGCCGGCGGCGGCTCGGGAGTCCGTGCGACGACGGGCGGCGCGGCAACGGGCGGTGCGGCGACGGCCGGCTTCCGCACCGTCGCCGTGCGTTGGGCGGCGACGGCCCGGGCCTCGGACTGTTCGAGTCGGCCGACGCGATGCTCTGTTCGCGACCCCACGGCGGCGAGGCGATTCAACGATTCGGCTAGCTCGTGCAGCCGTGTCTCGGCCCGGGCGACTCCGGCTCTCGCATCACCAGCTCCGGCTTCGATCTCCGCCACCCGCGACGCCTTGCTGGGCTATCCGCGCATCGAGCTCCGGGACCCGCGCGTCGTGCACGACGGCCGGCGGGACGGGGCGAGCGGACCGCACGAGGACCATCCCGATGAGGATCGCGGTGCCGGCGAAGCAGGTGGTGGCCAGTGCATGGCCGATCCGCGTGTACATCTGGCGCCGGGCGGTGGCGAGCGGCGGCTCGTCTTCGGGTCCGGTGAATCCGTACAGCATCACGTTCAGGCAGACGATGACAGCCCCGAGGGCACTGAGCAGGAGCGCGGCGGCGAGGGCGGTACCAGACAGGCAACGCGCCGACCGCGCGCGGAATCAGAGTCCGAGGGAGGCGAGCTGGGCGGGCGTGGGCACGCCGTCGCGGCTCCAGCCGCGCAGGACGTAGTACGCATCGAGCATCGCGTCGAGCTCCTCGGGCGGGCAGTACATCCCGGCCGACGGTCCCTCCGGAATCGGCTCGTGCATGACCTTCCACGGCAGCACGTCCTGCGCGCGGCGCACGCCCTCGCGCACGTTGAACATCCGCTCGAGGTTGATGATCCGCTCCCCGACCCGCTCGAGCTCCTCGGCGTCCATGTTCCAGCCGGTGACGGCGCGCACCATCCGGGCGTACGGCTCGCCGACGAACAGGCCGAAGCCGCGCTCGGAGGTGAAGCGGCACAGGACGAGTGAGTCGCCGACCGCCGTGAAGTTCTGGCTGCGCGCGGCGAAGGCGGGCTTGTCGGTGGTCCCCCGCCGGTCGAAGGTCGGCGCGTACTGCGGCGTCGGGCGGGTGTCGTGGTGACTGCCGCCCCGCGTGGCCGTGGCGTAGCCGATCGACAGCCCCTTCAGCGCCCGCGCGGAGTGGGCCGGCAGCTCGAGGCGCTTGACCGCGTACACCAGGCGGGTGCCCTCGGGATGCACCGACTCGGCGAGCCGCCAGGCGCCCTCGGCCAGGCGCGCGCCGAACCCCTCGCGGCGGGCGGTCATCTCCACGAGCTTCAGCATGCCGCGCCAGTCGCCCCATCCGAAGGGCACGCCGACCTCCGCCGGCGTGAGCCAGCCCCGCTCGAGGGCCTCGCACACGAACGCCAGGCTCACGCCCATCGAGATCGTGTCCATCCCAAGCAGGTCGCACAGCTCGTTGGCCAGGATGAGCGCTTCGGGATTGGCGATGCCCAGCATCGGGCCCAGCGCGAAGATCGATTCGTACTCGGGCATCTTGGCCCGGGTGCCGGCGAACTCGCCGTCCGGGATCGCGTATTGCTTGCCGCACGCCACCGGACACTTCAGACATGTCGTGTCGCGGTCGTGATAGTGCTCCTTCAACGACTCGCCGCCGATCGCGCGCGCCTCGGCGAAGACCTCGGTCCTGAGGTTGTAGCTGCCGAGCGCGCCCAGCGCGTTGATCGGGCCGACGAGGAACGGCGTGCCGAAGGTCGACAGCGCCTTCGTCCCGGTGCGCAGCGGCTCGCGCGTCTCGTCGAGAAGCGCTCGGAGCGCGGCCGGATCGGCGATCGCGGTCTTGCGCGCGCCGCGGACCACCACCGCCTTGATGTTCTTGCTGCCGAGCACCGCGCCGATTCCCCCGCGGCCAGAGACACCCTCGCGGTTCTTCCAGTAGTGGGCCATGGCCGCGAAGCGGACCCGCTGCTCGCCGGCGGGGCCGATGGCGATGGCGTCCGCGTCGGCGCCCTCGGCCTCGATCAGCGCGTTCACCGCCTCCCGGGTCGACCGTCCCCACAGCTCGGGGGCCGGCTTCACCTGCGCCCCGCTCTCGTCGACGCTCACGTACGACGGCGCCGCGGCGCGGCCCGTGATGACGACGGCGTCGAAGCCGGTGCGCTTGAGCGTGGCGGGGAAGCGGCCGCCAAAGGTGGAGTCGAAGAAGAGCCCGGTGAGCGGTGACTTGGCCGCCACGCAGGCGCGGCTGTTGCCGGGCACGGTCGTGTCGGTGACGGGCCCGACCGCGAAGACCACGGCGTTGGCGGGATCGAACGCGTCGATGCCCGCGGGCACGTGGTCGAGCAGTACGCGGGCGGCCAGGCCATTGCCGCCGAGCAGCGCGCGCGCCGTGTTCTCGGCCAGCGTCACGACGCGGGTGGCCCCCGTGGTGCAGTCGACGAACAGCATGCGGCCGCCGTATCCCTGCATGGCCCGGCTATCTTACCCGGTGTTACCGGCTGAGTGCGGCGAGACCCTCGCGGGCGGCGACGGAAATGTCGACGGGCAGATCCTTCTGGGCGAGCAGCTTGCGATAGGCGATCTCGGCGGCGTCCTTCTGCTTGGCGGCGACGAAGCTCTGGGCGGCGGAGAGCAGCGCCTTGCGGCCCTGCGGCGAGGTGGGCGCCACGTAGGCGGCCGTCAGATAGTACTCGGCCGCGGCGACGGGCTCCCCTTCACCGGCGTACGCGTCGCCGATACCGCGGGCGGCCTCGGCCACGGTCGCGGCGTCGTCGCTCTTGAGCAGCCCCTCGAACACGCCACGGGCCTGGCTCCACTGCCGATCCTCCACGAGGAGCCGGCCGTGACCGACCAGGGCCGGCCCGTTGGCCTGCACGCCCTGCCCCTCACGCGCGGCGCGCGCGTAGGCCTCGAGCGCACCGCTGCGATCGCCGCCGGCCGCGCGCATCCGCGCGAGCAGCAGAGTGGCCCGCGCATCGTTGGGCGCCGTCGCCAGCACCTGATCGACCTCACGACGAGCCTCGTCCGCCTTGCCGGTCTCGAGCAGCTCCTCGGCCACCCGCATGCGCGCCGCCTCGACGAACGGGCTCCGCGGATAGCGCTCGCGCAGGAGCAGGTCGGCGTTGAGGGCGACGGGCCAGGCGGCTGACGCCGCTGCGCCGGCCGCCACGCGCTCGAGCCCATCGTCGGCGGCTTCGTGCGTCGGGTACTGGTCGGCGAGGCGGCGCGCGTAGTCGAGCGCGCCCGGCCAGCTCTTCTCCGCCACGGAGATCCCGGTGAGCACGTACAGCAAGGTGCCGCCCTGGCTCGCATTCCGCCCGCCCGGCGGCAGGGCCGCCAGCGCGGCGAGCGCCGGCTTCTTGAAGTCACGCCCGCCATCCTTGGCATAGGCGATCGCGGCCAGACCGTACTCGGCGGCCGCCGCGACGGCTGGCGTGCCGGAATCACGCGCCTCGGTGAAGCTCTTGCTCGCCTCGTCCCAGCGACCGCGGTTCATCGCGATGGCGCCCAGGCCGAGGCTCGCGAACGGACCCATGCCGTCGCGCTGGGCCAGCGTGAACTCACGCTGGGCGCCGAAGGTATCGCCGCTGTTGAGCAGCGCGGCGCCGAGCGCGACGTGGGCGCGACCGAACAGCGCCGGGAACGACGCACGGCCGAGCCAGTCACGCAGCGCGGTCTGCGCTGCCGCCGTGTTGCCGGTGCGCACCAGCAGGATGCCGCGATTGAGCCGGGCGAAGTCGGTGCGCGGGTGCTGCGGATACTTCTGCACGACCTGGTCGAGCAGCTGGCCGGCGGCCTCCAGATCGCCCGCTTCGGTGGCCAGCTCGGCGGCGAGCACGAGCGCGTCGACGGCGTAGGGGCTGTCGGGTGCGGCGCGGACGAAATCGAGGAACTCCCGGCGGGCGGTCTCGGCCCGGCCCTGGCGCAGCGAGGTCCAGGCCACGGCCAGCCGCACCATGGGCGTCTGCGGCGCGTCCGGGAACTCGAGCAGCACGCGACGGAAGGCGCCACCGGCCGTGGCGTGGTCGCCGGCCTGATAGGCGGCTTCGCCCTGCAGGATCAACACGGCGATGCGCAGATCGGCGGGCAGCGGCGCCGAGGCCAGCGGGGCGAGATCGCTCAGCGCCTGCGGGTATTCGCGCAGCTCGAAGTTGGTGCGGGCCAGGCGGAACCCCGCCTGCGCGGCCATCGGGGTCCCGGCCCCCGTGGTACGGGCCAGCTCGAACTGCGTGCGCGCCTCGTCGCGGTTACCCTGGGCCCGATCCACCTCGCCCTTGACCAGCAGGACCCAGCTCCGCATGGCCGGCGTGAGATCGCCGCCCAGCAGCTCCTGGACGATCGGTCCAATGTCGACGGGCGTCGACGAATCGACCGCCCCCTGCACCAGCCGCAGACGCAGCGGCATCGCCAGGGGCGACCGGCGCGCCACGACCGGCGCGGCCGCATCACGCGCCGCCGCCCAGTTGCCCGTGCTGAGCAGCGCCAGGGTCAGTCCGGCCTCGCCCCACTCGCGCTCGCCACCGGCGGGGGCGCCGGCGAGATAGTTGCGGAACGCGGTCACCGCGTCGGCGTTGCGGCCGGCGACCATCGTCCACCACGCCAGCCGCAGCTGCGCCGTTGAAAGCAGCGGATGCGCCCCGCCGGCTACGAAGCGCTTGAGCTCGTCGGCGGCACGCGAAGCATCACCCGTGCGTCCGAGCGCTTCGGCTTGCCAGAAGATGACGTCGCGCGCCAGGGCCGCCGACACCGTGCGCTGCTGCATCCGGCCGAACGCCGCCAGGGCGTCCTCGTGACGGCCGAGGGCATAGCTCGCCAGTCCGAGGCCGAACTGGCCCCAGACATCGAGCGGCACCGGAACCGGTCGCGCCAGCAGCGTGGTGAAGGCGTCACGGGCACGCGTGGCGTCACCCATGCGCAGGGCCGTCCAGCCGCTGCTGTAGAGCGCCCACGGTCCGAACTCCTGGCGCAGATCCTGGGCGACCTGACGGAATTGCCAGTCGGCCTGCTCGATCCGGCCGAGCCGGTAGTAGCTCTCGCCCAGCCAGTAGCGCGCCTCGATCGCGATCTCTCGCTCCGAGCCGGGTCGCGCGGCGCTCTCCAGCGCGCGGACGGCGTCGTCGTACTCACCCTTCTGGAAGCGGGCGCGGCCGCACTCGAGCGACTCCGAGGCCGCGCCCGTCCACGCGCCGATGCACGGCAGCGTGCGCGGCGGCTGGCTCTGGGCCACCGGCTTGCCGGCCGCCGGCACCGTGATGGCGGCCAGTGGCAGGGGTGGCAGATCGATCGAGGCGCTCGGCAGCTTGGCGTCGGCCACCAGCGCCGGCTTGTCGAGCGGCGCCGAGGCAAAGGGCACCAGCCCGGCCAGATCGGGCGGCGGCGGCGTCAACGGCAGCGGCGTGGCGGCGGCGAGCCCCAGCCACGCGAGACCAAGCCCGAGCAGGCGCTTCACGACTTGCTCCGCGGGCTCTTGTCGGCCGGCTTGGCCGGCTCCGAGCGCTTCTGCGGCGGCGCGCCGGTTCCCGACTTGGGCAGCTGGCTCTTCACGGCGGCCGCGCGATCGCGCGCCCAGTCGCGCAGACCCGAATCCGGCGAGCGGGACACGACGGCCTCGTAGGCCGTCAGCGCGGCCTTCCATTCTTTCTGCTCCTCGCGCGCCAGGCCCAGGCCGGCTAGCGCCCGGAAGCGCACGCTGGTGTCGACGTCGCTCATCCCGCCGACCGACTCGAAGGCCTTGACCGCCTGGGGGAAGCGGCGCTGCTTCAGCTCGGCCTCGCCGACGAGCAGCCAGGCCTCCGCCCGGACCTTGTCATCGTCGCTCTGGGCGGCCGCCTGGCCGAGCGTCACCGCGTCCTTGTAGTTCTTCTGCTTGAACGCCGCATTGGCGCGCTCGAGCGCGACCTGCCGGGCCAGCGCGTGCTCGGGAAACTCGGTGCGAAGCTTCTTCCAGGCTTCCTCCTGGTCCTTTGGTCGCCCCAGGCGGCCGGCGATGGCCCCCGCGTCATAGAGCGACTCGGCGGTCGGCGGATTCTGCTCGATCAGCGCCTTGTAGGCCGCGGCCAGGTCCTCCCGGTCGCCGTACTTGCCGAGCGCCTGCGCCATGAGCCGCCGCGCGGCCGGCGCCTGCTCGTGGTTGGGATTGGCCGCCAGGAACGCGCGGAGATCGGCCATCCCGCCGCGCTGATCGCCCGTCGTGACGCGGACCCAGCCCAGCAGGTACTGGGCGTCGGGCGCGAGCTTCGAGCTCGGATACTTCGTGGCGAAGCTGGTCAGCAGCGGCAGCGCGTCGTTGTAGCGCTTGAGCTCGATGTACGCGCGGGCCTGCTGCAGCGTCACCGCCGGGGCCAGCGCGTGATCGGGCCACGTGTTCGTGAAGTCCCGAAACGCGATGACGGCGGGCTCGGGTCGCTTGAGCTCGAGCTCGCAGAAGCCGTAGCCGTAGAGGGCTTCGGGGGCCAGCGGCGAGGCCGCGTCGGACCGCACGACCTCGTCGTACGCCGCCCGGGCCTCGCTGAAGCGCTTGAGCCGGAACAGCGCCTCGGCTTCCCAGAACTTCACCTCGAGCAGCTCGGCTGGGGTGGAGAGAAACGTCTGCGCCCGCCGGAAGGCCTCGAGCGCGGGCTGGGGCTCGTTGAGCGCCAGGCGCGCCTTGCCCAGAAGCAGCGTGGCCCGGGGCGCGCGCGGGTCCTTGGGATACTGCGCGACGAACCGATCGAGCGTGCGCTTGGCGACGGAGTAGAACTGGTCGGTCAGGGACTGCTCGCCCACCAGGAAGAGACGATCGGCCTCGTCGAGCGCGGACGCGGGTGACACCAGCGATCCGAGCATCAGGAGCGCAGCGAGGGCCGTGACCATCGCCAGGCGGCGCTTCATGACCACGAGCGTAGCACGGCTATGGTACGGTCCCAGCGTGCGTTTATGCATCTTCGACCTCGACCACACCCTGATCCGCTCGCCGCTGGACCTCGCGGCGATGGCGCTGGACATGCGCAGCCACCTCGAGCGCCACTGCGGACCGCTGCCGGCCAAGCCTGATCGGTATCGCGTCGGCGAGCTGCTGCACTGGTGCCAGGCCCACGCCGCCGAGCACGAGACGCCGCTGTGGGAGATCGCGCTCGACCACGAGCGCCGCGCGGTCGTCGACGCCGCGCTGGAGCCCGGCGCGCGCGAGGCGGTGGAGGGCGCGCGCGCGGCCGGCTACGCGACCGCGGTGTGGACCAACAACGCGCGCGAGGTGACGGCGATCGCGCTCGAGCGCTTCGCCATGGTTCCCACCCTCGACCTGGTGGTCACGCGCGACGAGATGCGCGCGCTCAAGCCCGATCCCGACGGCTGGCGCGTGATCGCCGCCCACTTCGGCGCCCACAAGGACGCGCTCGTCGTGGGCGACTCCTGGGTGGACGGCGTGGCCGCCACGGCCGCCGGCATCCCCTTCGTGGCCTACCGGCCGAACGAGGCGGACATGACGCGCTGGAAGCTCGAGCCCGTCGCGCGCTTCGACGACCTGGCGGCGCTGCCCGCCTGGCTGCACCGTCGCGCGAGCGGGGGAGCCTGAGGGGCGCCATGGAGCTGTTCGAGCAGCCGGCCAGCGCGGCGGGACCCACGCCGGCCGGGCCGCTGGCCGATCGCATGCGGCCGCAGGCGCTCGACGAGGTCGTCGGCCAGGAGCACCTGCTGGGCCCCGGCCGGGTCCTGCGCGCGGCGATCGAGAGCGGCGAGCTGCACTCGATGATCCTGTGGGGACCGCCCGGCTCGGGCAAGACCACGCTGGCCTCGCTGATGGCGCACGTGGCCGGCGCGCGCTTCGTGGCGTTCTCGGCCGTGCTCTCCGGCGTCAAGGAGATCCGCCAGGTCGTCGCCGAGGCGCACGTCGAGCGCAGCCGCCGTCGACAGAAGACCATCCTGTTCGTCGACGAGATCCATCGCTTCAACCGCGCCCAGCAGGACGCCTTCCTGCCTCACGTCGAGAAGGGCACGATCGTGCTGATCGGCGCCACCACCGAGAACCCGTCGTTCGAGGTGAACTCCGCGCTGCTGTCCCGCTGCCGCGTCTACGTGCTCCGCGGCCTCGAGGAAGACGATCTGCTCACGCTGATGCGCCGCGCGCTGGGCGACCGCGAGCGGGGCCTGGCCCGGCTCGGGCCGGAGGTCAGCGACGACGCGCTGCGGTCGATCGCGCGTCTGGCCAATGGCGACGCGCGCTCGGCGCTCAACGTCCTGGAGCTGGCCGTGCAGCTGGCCCCCGCCTCCGGCGGGCGCCGCACCGTCACCGACGAGAGCATCCGCCAGGCGGCGCAGAAGCGGACGCTGCTCTACGACAAGGCGGGCGAGGAGCACTACAACCTGATCTCGGCGCTGCACAAGTCGCTGCGCGACAGCGATCCCGACGCCGCGCTCTACTGGATGACGCGCATGCTCGACTCCGGCGAGGAGCCGCTCTACGTCGTCCGCCGGCTCGTCCGCTTCGCGTCCGAGGACATCGGCAACGCCGACCCCCGCGCGCTCACGCTGGCGCTGGCCGCCAAGGACGCCTACGACTTCCTCGGCTCGCCCGAGGGCGAGCTGGCCATCGCGCAGGCCACGCTGTTCCTGGCGCTGGCGCCCAAGTCCAACGCCGCCTACGTGGCGTTCAACGAGGCGAAGGCCGACGTGCAGGAACGGCCGGCCGAGCCGGTGCCGCTGCACATCCGCAACGCGCCCACCGGGCTCATGAAGGACCTCGGATATGGGGCCGGCTACCAGTACGCGCACGACGCGCCGGACGCGCAGGTCGCTCAGGAGCACTTGCCGGAGTCGCTGCGCGGTCGTCACTACTACCGGCCCACGGATCGAGGCCTCGAGGCCGAATTGGGGCGCCGTCTGGCCGCCTGGCGGCGCTGGCGGGACGAGCAAAGACCACCCCCCTGACATGGGCGCTCATTGGCATTACCCTTGCCACATCCGAACTGGGAGGTGTGTCATGAAGCGCGTTCTCATCCTCGTCCTCGCCATCCTTGCTCTGTCCTCCGGCGTCGCACTGGCGGCGCCCGGTGAGCCTCGAGTCGTTCAAGGCACGCTCGAGTGGCCGGCCACCGTTTCCAATCAGCCCTTCGTCGTCATCCGCGGTGACGACGGCCGGACCTTCTACGCCGACATCGCCTCGGCTCAGCGCCGCACGAGCGGCTCGATCGCGGCCGGCTCGCGCATCGCGGTGCTCGGAATCGAAGGCAGCCGCCCCTACGAGATCGCAGCCATCGCCATTGGCGCCGGTGACGCATCCTCCCTGGGTCTGGTGCCCGGTGGCGCAGCCGAGCCGTCGGTCTCGGTGGCGGGCGGCTCGGCGCCTCCGAGCGAGGACATGTGGCGGGTCGAGGGCATCGTCGAGACCGTGTCCGGGTCGACCGTCGCGCTGCGCGGCTCGGACGGGCGCAGCCGGTCCGTGGACCTCTCGCAGCTGAACGAGTCGACGTGGAGATCGCTGCGCCTCGGCGATCGGATCACGCTGTTCGGCGCGCCGCGCGACGATCGGCGCCTCATCGCCAACGGCTTCATCCAGTCGGAGGCGCCGGTGCCGGCGGCGTTTCCGCGTCTGGGTCGCTGATCGCGCGTTTCACCGTGAAGGCACATGGCTGCGGGTCGGCCATGTGGCTTGCTGGTCGCCGCATCGCCTGCCGACCGGTCGGACGCCGCCGATCGGATATCGGGCCCGCCGGAGCGGACTGCTAGAATACGGGTCATGCCGCGCTTGCGCGTGGGCGTGATCTTCGGCGGACGCTCCGGCGAGCACGAGGTCTCTCTGGCCTCGGCCGCCTCCGTCATCGCCGCCCTGGACCGGCGCGGTCATCAGGTCGTGCCGATCGGCATCGGGCGGGATGGCCGGTGGGTGGTCGGTGGCGATCCGATGCGCGCGCTGGCCGAGCAGGCGCGGGTCGCGCTGCCGAGCGGCGACGACACGGGCGCGGTCAAGAAAGCCCTGGCCGACCGGGCCGAGGGCGTGCTCAGTCCGGAGTCGAGCGCCCTCGTGCGCTCGGAGCCGGCCGGCAGCGTGCCGAGCGAGCTCCGCCAGGGGCTCGACGTGGTCTTCATCGCGCTCCATGGTCCCTACGGCGAGGACGGCACCATCCAGGGGTTGCTGGAGCTGGCCGACGTGCCGTACGTCGGGGCCGGCGTGCTCGCCTCGGCCGTGGGCATGGACAAGGTCACGATGAAGACCGTGTTCGCCGCGCACGGCCTGCCGATCGTCGAGCACCTCGTCGTGATGCGCCACGAGTGGCGCGCCGAGCCCGCTGCGGTAGCCGCGCGGATCGCCGAGCGCCTCGGCTTCCCGTGCTTCGTCAAGCCCTCGAACCTCGGCTCCAGCGTCGGCATCAGCAAGGTGAAGGTGATCGGTCAGCTGCGCGCGGCGCTCGACACCGCTGCGCGACACGATCGCAAGCTGATCGTCGAGCGTGGCCTCCGCGCCCGCGAGATCGAGGTGAGCGTCCTGGGCAACGACACCCCCGCGGCCTCGCTCCCCGGCGAGATCGTCTACGAGGGCGAGTGGTACGACTACGCCACCAAGTACGCCGAGGGCCAGATGCGCCTGGTGTGCCCGGCGCCGGTGGGGCCCGAGCTCACCGCGCGCTTTCGCGAGCTCGCGATCGCGGCGTTCCGCGCGATCGACTGCTCCGGCATGGCCCGGGTGGACTTCTTCCTCGACGACACCGGCGCGATCCTCGTGAACGAGATCAACACCATCCCGGGGTTCACCTCGACGAGCGGTTACGCCAGGATGTGGGAGGCCACCGGTCTCTCCTATCCCGACCTCGTGCAGCGCCTCGTCGACCTCGCCCTGGAGCGTCACCGGGACACCTCGAGGTAGCCGCTGACGGGCGCGCCCGGTCCGATCGTGATCACGGGCGGCGGTACCGGCGGCCACACCAGCCCCGGCCTCGCCGTCGCCACCGCGCTGCAGCAGCGTGGCCTTCCTCACGTGTGGATCGGCAGCCGCGACGGCATCGAGGCCCGGCGCGCCGCGGAGCAGTCCATCACCTACTACGCGATCCCGACCGGCAAGCTGCGCCGGTACTGGGCGTGGCGCAACATCAGCGACCTCGCCATCAACGTCCCGGCCGGCGTGCTCGCCGCGCACCGGCTGGTACGCCGGCTCCGTCCCCGCGCCGTGCTGGCGACCGGCGGCTTCGTGGCGCTCCCGGTCGTGGCGGGAGCGGCCGCGGCGCGGGTGCCCATCGTCGTGCACGAGCAGACGGCGGTCCCGGGGCTGGCCAACCGGCTCGCCGCCCGCCTGGCGCAGCGGGTGGCGGTGTCGTTCGCCGAGAGCGGCCGTCACTTTCCGCGCGCTCGTGTCGTCGTGACCGGCAACCCGCTGCGGCCCGACCTGCGTGCCGGCACGCGCGCCGATGCGGTGGCACGCTTCGGGCTCGATCCCGCGCTGCCGCTGGTCTACGTGACCGGCGGCGCGCAGGGCGCCCACGCCATCAACCGGGCGGTGGGCGCGATGGTGGGCGATCTGCTGGGCCAGGCCCAGGTCATCCACCAGTGCGGCGACAACCGGGAGACGGGCGACTTCGCATGGCTGCAGGCGCAGCGGGCCGCGCTGCCGCCGGCGCTGGCGGGGCGCTACACCGTTCTGCCGTGGATCGGCGCCGAGCTCGCGGCAATCTACGCGGCGGCGAGTCTGGTCGTCAGCCGCGCCGGCGCCGGGACGGTCAACGAGTGCTGCCACCTCGGGGTGCCGGCGCTCTACATCCCCCTGCCCGGCGCCAGCGGCGACGAGCAGACCGCCAATGCCCGGCTCGTCACTATCGCCGGTGGCGGCGCGATCCTGCCCCAGGCCAAGCTGACGCCACCGGCGCTGCTCGCGCAGGTGCAGGGCCTGCTCGGCGATGCCGCCCACCTCAAGGACATGGGCGAGCGCGCCCGGGCTCTGGCGATTACCGACGCGGCCGACCGACTGGTCGACCTGCTCTTGGAGACCGGCGAATGAGCGCGCCGGCGGCCGTCAGGCGCGCGGCGCAGGAGCCGGCGGCCGGCCGCCGAGGTCGAAACGCAGCGGACAGGAGGCGCAGTGCGGTACGGTGCGGCAATGCGATTTGGCGACGGCGACCAGCAGCGCGTGGAGCTCGTTGAAGAGCGCGGGATCCGAGGGCAGGTGCGCCTCGAGAAACGCCCGCGCGTCCTCGTACCCACTGCGGCCGGACAGGAGTCGGTGACGGGCGAGCACCCGACGGGTGTAGGCGTCGGCGACGAACACCGGGCGGCCCGCCGCGTAGAGAAGGATGGCGTCGGCCGTCTCCGGTCCGAGGCCGGGCACCCGGAGCACCTCGCGTCGAAGCGGTCCGAGCGGCGCCCGGCGCATCGCGCGGAAATCGCCGTGGAACCGAGCGAGCAGCCACCGGGTGAAGTCGAGCAGCCGGCGCGCCTTGAGTCGGTAGGTGCCGGAGGGCCGGACGAGGGGCTCGAGCTTCGAGGCCGGCGTCGCCGCCAGCCGTGCGGGCACGAGCAGGCCGCGAGTGCGCAGGGCCTCGACGGCCTGGGCGGCGCCGGGCCACGCTGTGTGCTGCGTGAGGATCGCGCCCACGGCGACTTCGAACGGGCTCCGCGCCGGCCACCAGCGCTGCGGGCCGTGGTACGCGAGCAGCGCGCGGTAGAGCCGCAGCAGCCGAGCCTTCACGGGATCGCGCGGCGGACCGGGAATCCGACGCCAGGCGCGCAGCACCGGGCGGGCTGACCCAATGCCCCTGCTCATCATCCTGCTCCAGACGCTGATCCTGGCGATCGCCGGCCCGGCGACCTCACCGGAATATCTCCCGTTGCGGGTGGCGGACGCCGAGGGGCTCTTCACGCGCGAGGGGCTCGAGGTGACGATCCGGACGACCCGGGCCGAGCCCGGCGCGGCCGAGGCGCTCGTGCAAGGGCAAGCCGACCTGGTCGCGACGTCCCTCGACGCGATGCTCCGATTCGGCCCGCGCTCGGCGAACCAGGGTCCCCGGCTCGTCTTCGGGTTGACCGCCGCCCCGCCGGTAGCGCTCCTGGTGCCGACCTCGCAGGCGTCGCTCGTGAAATCGCTGAATGACCTGCCCGGCACCAAGGTCGGCGTCTCGAGCCCCGGCGCGCCAGAGCACGCCTGGTTCGGCTGGCTCCTGGCACAGAGCGGGTTGAGCATCGCCCAGGTCTCGGTCGTGAGCTACGGCACCCGCGGGCTCGTCGGCGCCGTGGAGGGCGGCGACGTTCACGCCGGGCTCGTCCCGGAGCCGTTTGCCTCCAGGCTCCTGGCCGACGGTCGCGCCACCGCGCTGCTCGACCTCCGGACGCCAGCCGGGGTGACGCAGGCGCTGGGCGTGTCCACCGTCAACGCCGCCGTCTTCGCGCGCGCCGATCGGCGGCCGCGCGACCAGAGCCTGACCGCCTTCGCGCGCGCCGTCCTCGCCGCCGAGCAACGGATCGCGACGACGGGGGCCGAGGAGCTCGTCGCCCGACTCGGCAAGCGGATCACCACGCCCACAGAGGAATTCACGGCCCGGCTGGAAGCCACCCGGCGGATCTACCTCACGGACGGGCTGGTGACGTCCGATCAGCTCAGCGAGTCGATCGCGCTGATCCGAGCGCATCAGCCGTTGCCGGCCACCGCGCGCGTGCCCGCGCCGGCGGAGCTGCTGCACGTCGAGCCACTACGCCGGGCGCTCACCGCGCCGGCGGGGCGCTGACTGGCACCCCGAAGGAGGCCAGCAGCCGGGCCGTCTCCTCGAGCGGCAAGCCGACGACGTTCGAGTAGGATCCCTCGAGCCCGACCACCATCGCTCCGCCGCGCCCCTGGATGGCGTAGGCGCCGGCCTTGTCGAGCGGCTCACCGGTGGCCACGTAGGCGGCGATCGCGGCGTCGTCATAGTCGGCCATGCGGACCCGGCTGACGACGGTGATGGTGTCCTCCCGCCCGGTCCGGCCATCCACCACGGCGACGCCCGTGAGGACCTCGTGCTCGCGCCCCCGGAGGTGCCTCAGCATCCCTCGCGCCGCCTCGGCGTCGGCCGGCTTGCCGAGAACGTCCGAGCCGACCACGACGATGGTGTCGGCGCCCAGGATCACGCCCTCACCCAGCCGCGCCGCCACGGCGCGGGCCTTGTCGAGCGCCAGGCGAGCCACCGCCTGGGGCAACGGCCCGGATGTCAGGGTTTCCTCGATATCGGCGGGCACGACCTGGAACGCAGAGCAGAGGGAACTCAGCAACTCCCGCCGCCTCGGCGAGGCGGAGGCGAGGACGAGGATTGCTCGACCTCTACGTGACGATCAGCGGGTGGGCATCGGTCACGACGCGGGTCTGCGCGTCGATGGCCGCCCGGATGTGCTTGGGGAGGTTGAAGGAGTGCTGGTGCGTGTAGCCGTCCCAGTAGGCCAGCGGGCCCTTGATGCGGTCGGCGATGAGCCGATCGACGGCCGCGCGATCCTGCTTCATGGGATCGACCTTCTTGGTGGCGGTGATGAAGCCCCACGGCGTGCCGAAGCAGGAGATGAAGGTCTGGTAGCCGGCCACCACCGGGAAGACGTCCTTGAGGGTCCGGTTGATGGCGCTGAAGAACCCCAGCTCGCCGACCTTGGTCATGCCGGCCTGCATGGTCATGGCCCCGCCGGGCGTGAGCCGGTCGCGGACCAGCGTGTAGAACTCCTTGGTGAAGAGCAGGCACGCCGG
>Ga0070672_100001362_pt1 | contig 15069 bp, 5 predicted proteins | sample KBSM13metaG_FD_66151 | JGI IMG/M metagenome (GOLD analysis project Ga0070672, IMG submission 66151) | Miscanthus rhizosphere microbial communities from Kellogg Biological Station, Michigan, USA - KBS M1-3 metaG | ecosystem: Host-associated > Plants > Roots > Rhizosphere > Soil ... | reverse complement strand
GCTCGCCGACACGCCGCTGCCGGCGGCGCCGCTGAGCGCGGAGGCAGCCAACCTGCAGGTCGCGGTGCCGGTGCCGAGCGGCCCCATTCCCGCCGCCGACGTCCCGGCCCGCCACGCCCTCGGCTTTGCGGTGTCGTGGCATCCCGCCCCGGCCTTCGGCGTGACCGCATGGACCGCCGACCTCGAGGCCGCGCCGCCGCTCGAGGCGACCATCTTCCAGCTAGAGCGGCGCATCGAGCCGGCCGGCGACTGGCGGCCGGTGCTCGGCGAGGAGAACTGGATGCTCGGCGATCGCGACCGCAGCGAGCGCGACCTGCGGCTCGGCCCGGGCTGCGACGTCTCGCAGGCGTTTCCGGAAACCGCGAGCGCACCCGCCGGCAACAACCTCGCCTTGCGCTTCGTCGACGCCATCGCCGCCGATGACCCCGACGCGCCGCAGCCGGGCCAGCTCGTTCGCTACCGGGTCCGCGCCATTGACGCCATCGGGCGCCCGAGCCCGACCTGGACGGAGACGGCCCCGGTTCGCCTCGAGAAGCACCTGCCTCCGCCGCTGCCGGTGGGGCCCGATGTCGCGCCCGGGCCGCTCGCCGGCGTTCAGGTCCGCGTGCTGGTGCGCGATGGGCCCGACCTGATGGCGGCCGAGACCGCACTGCTCGGCACTGACGACCATGCGATCGTGCTGCGCTGGGGCTGGCATGCCGAGCAGCGCGAGCAGGACCCGTTCGCCCGCGAGTTCCGCCTCTATGCCGCGCCGCCGATGGACGCGGTGAGCGGCTCGATCGTGTCGGTGGCAACGCTGGCGACCGGCCGCGTCACCCAGTACGAGCTCGGCCTCGTGCTCGACCGTGCCGTGCGCGCCGACGCCGCCGCCGGGCTGCGCCTCGATGCCGGCCACCCGTTCTACATCCGCAGCCACACGGCCGGCACGGCGATCACGATGCGGGTCGAAACGCGCCTGCGCCGGCTCGGCGCCGCGCCGGTGCCCGCGCCCGGGCCGGTGCGCCTGAACCTTGCGCTCGCGGCCGACCGCTCGCGCCCGCGGGCCTGGGGGCCACGCCTCGCGGTGCTGCCGATCGGTGCGGGCACCGCCTACCAGCACGTCATCCGTGGCCGGCTCACCCTCGCGGCCGACCATCCCGCCGACAGCATCTGGGTCGGCATCAGCACGGCCGACGACCAGGGCTACGTCGCCGACGCCCTCGCGCCGGCGGACAACCGTCCGGGCAACGAAAGCGCCATCGTCGCGGTGCTGGCCGCGGGCCGCTACGCCGGCCGACCTCAGCTCGACATCCCGCCGCCGCTCGCTGCAGTGCCGCAGCTGCGCACGCCCGAGCCGGGAGCGATGCCGCTGCACTTCCCGCTCGACTTAACGCCGTTCTTGCCGGCGCCGGCGCTGGCCGGCCGGGTCCGCCATGAGCGCGTCGCCGCGGGCGCGCTGCTCGGCGCGTGCCGCGCCACCGCAGACGGCCGCGTGGTCGGCGTGCCGGTCGACCCGCGCGCGGCGGGCGACGCCGAAGTCGAGATCGCCGTGCCGAATCCGGCCGACCGCGCCAACCTGGTCGCCGCGCTGCGGTCGGGCCGCAGCCTACAGGTCGAGGACCGCTTCCTCGTCTACCTGGCCGGACACCATCCTTACCGCGATCGGCTCTTCGCGCCGGCGCACGAAGGCGGGCGTTCGCCCGGGCCCTTCTTCGACACACTTCCGGCGGCCGTCGACCGCTGGGTGTACCGCGTGCGCCGCGTCGACGCGGCCAGCCACGTCTCGGCCGGCGCCGCGACCGCCGCGGTAGTGGTTCGCGTGCCGTCCCTGCAGGGCGGTGCGCCGCCGGTGCGCGCACCGCGCCAGCCTGCCGACCCGGCGCACGCGCTGCGCGTGCGCGTGCCGCCCGATCCCACGCTCACGCACGTGCTGCTCTTCCACGGGCCGTCGGTCGGCACCGGACCGGTCGAGTCGAGCGCGGTCCAGCGCGTGCCGAACCGCCCCGACCTGCTGCCCGAAGGCGGCCTGTGGCTGCGCGAGCCCGGCGGCGCGCTGCTGGCGCCGACCGCGAGCGCGCTCGACGTCCCCGCCGTCGTCGTCGAGCCCGACGGAACGCGCGAGCTGATCCTCAACGTGCCCGGTGCGCCCGGCGCCCGCACCCGCGTCTGGCTCGCGACGCTGACCCGTGACGGCATGCCGTCGCGGGTTGCCGGCCCGTACACGGTGTTCGTCTAGGCGCCAGCCATGCCCGCCTTCGTCCCCTTTGTCCCCGCGACCGGCGTGCGCCGTCAGGGGCTGGACGTGGCGGGCGTGCTCGCCGACCCGCCGCGCGCTCCCGGCGAGCCGATCTCGCGGCCCGGCGTCGCGCGTTACGCCGGCGCGGCGCTGGTGTGGCTGCCCTTGGCGGCCCAGGGCGGCCCGACCTTTCCGTTGCAGGCGCCCGCAGATGCCACCTGCCGGCTGTTGCCGCTGGCGGTCGCCGACCCGGCGCTGCCTGGTGTGCAAAGGATCTTCGAGCTCTCGCCGCTGCCCTTCGCTGGCCCCGGCGTGATACGTCGCCTGCCTGGGCTGCCGACCTTCTATCTAGCGCCCGCGACGAGCAACCCGCTGGCACTCGTCGAGGACGACTTCGTCGCCGCCGGCAGCACTATTGCTGACGTCGGCGCGGCGTTCGTGGGCTTGCTGTTCGCCGATCGGCTGGCGCTATCCCCTGCGGCATGGGTGGGCCAGATCGCGCTGGCGATGACCGGCATCGACAGTGACGCCGAGGTCCTCGCCTGGCAGGCCCTCGATCGCTTCGCGCCGGCGGGACGCAGCCTGCGCGTGCTCGACCATGTCGGCCGGCCCGCGGCCGGCGTGTCGATCCGCATCAGCGCCGCGAGCGGCACCACAACGGTGGCGGTCGATGCCGCCGGCGCACTGGCGCTGCCGCCCGGCGACGTGCAGCTGGCGTGGCCGGCGCAGCAGCCGGTGCTCGCGCACTACGAGGCCGCGCTCGCCGCACCGGACGACCGCAGCACCAGCACGAGGCCCGGCGAGCCGCTGTCGATTGCCGCGTCGGTCGCGAGCGGGCACCTGCAGTTGCTCGACAGCGCGGCCTGGTTCGCCGACCGGCCGCCGCAGCTCGACCCCGGCCTCGCCCACGTCCATGCCGACAGCCGGCTCGAGCCGCTGGTCGATGGGCTGGCGTCGTTCCAGCCGCTCCTGCAGGACCTGCGCGCCGCCACCGGCAGCGGCTGCGGCGCGCACTTCGCCGGCTGGGCGTTCAACGACTTTCCGCTCGACCTCGCCGACCCGCAGGCTTCGATGTTCAGCCGGCTCGTCGCCGACCTGCGCGGTGGCGACGGTGCGCGATTCCTGATGGACCGCTACCTGGTGTTCCGGCCTGACGCGCCGACCGACGCGATCGAGCGTGTCGTGGTGATCCTCATCACGCTCGGCGTCGACGTGCTGCTCGTGCTCTCGGTGCTGGAGGCGCTGGACATCGACGACCGCGGCTACTTCGCGCTCGGGATGATCGGCATGCTCGGCGGTCTCGCCGTCTCCACGATCGGCCTCGAGCCGCTGCTCGGGCTGCTCGAGGACAAGATCGACGGCAGCAAGGAGATGGCAGCGCAGCTCAATGCGCTGAAGAACGGCATCGCTCTGCGCGCGCGCCACCCGGTGCGGTTCGCCGATAACGCGCTCTCGCAGCTGCTCGCGAACCCGCTGCCGTTCGAGCCTTCCAACTTCCTCGAGAGCGTCGGCAGCTGGCACCAGAAGTTCCAGGTCGTGCGCCGCAGCCCCGACGCGCTCGGCAATCGCGTAGTCGGCTATGTCGGCGGCATCGACATCAACCGCAACCGCCTCGATGCGCCGGGCCACCATGGCCGCGCCTGGCAGCCCCCCGGGCCCTCGCGCACGCCGTCGCCGCGCGCCTTCCACGACGTCCATGCGCGCGTCACCGGCCCCGCCGCCGCCGACGTGGCGCTGACCTTCGCCCGCCGCTGGGCCTTCGACGTGAGCCGCCAGGCGGCGGCGGTCCCGCGCCTCGAGCTGGCGTTCGCGACCCCGGCCCCTAGTGACGCCAACGAAGTGCCGCCGCAGCCGGCGCGCCATCTGGTGCAGATCGGCCGCAGCGGGTTCGCGCCGCGGCCCACCGCCGGCGCCGTGCCGCTGCCGTGGTCGCCCGCCGGCGAAGCGACGATCGAGCAGGCGTTCGTACGGGCCATCGCTGCGGCGCGCGAGTACATCTACATCGAAGACCAGTACTTCACGCCGCCCGACGACTACATCCGGGCGCTGCTCGACGCCTCGGTGCGCGAGCCCAAGCTGCGCCTGCTGATCGTGATGCCGAGCGCGTCGGACCAGCTGTTCGGCGAGGTCCGCCGCCGCGAGATGTTCGCGCGGCTGCGCGACGATCCGGCCACCGGCCGCGGCTGGGGCGACCGCATGATCGTCGGCGCGCCGCTGCGCCGCCCGGTGCTCGCCAACGCTGGCCGCGTCGCCTCCAAAGGCCGACTTCAACTGCTGGCGCCGCTCTCCGCAGCCGGCGGCGACGCCCAGGCGACGCTGGGTCCGCGCGCGCGCCTGCCCAAAGCCGTACCGTTCTGGGTCTGGATCGAAGGCGAGCAGATGCTGGCCGCCGAGCAGCGCGACGACGTCGTCATCGACGAGATGCACGACGGCGTCGTCGCCAAAGTGCCGGCGCGCAACTACCTGCTGCGCCGCTCCAGCGGAGCCGAGCCGCTGTGGGGCGCGCGCACCCGCGCGCATGTGCAGGGCGCGCCGGTGACGCTGTCGCAGACGACCGGCATCTACGTGCACACGAAGGCGATGATGGTCGACGACGTCTTCGTCGGCATCGGCTCGTGCAACACGAACCGCCGCGGCTATTTCCACGATGGCGAGATCACCGCCTTCGCCGTGCCCGAGCGGCTCAAGGGCGCGCGCGACAACCCGGCGCTGGCGCTGCGCACGGCGCTCTGGGCCGAGCACCTCGGCATGCCGCCGACGATGGGTCGGGCGCTGCTCGCCGATCCCGTGGCGGCGTTCGAGCTGTTCCGCCGGCCGGTGGTCGCCGGCAACCGGCTCAGCGGCTTCGACGCCTTAGGCGTCAGGCCCGAGCTCGGCTTTCCGAGCGAGAAGGGCATGTGGCTGAAGCTGCTAACGGCCTGGGGCCTCGGCGTCAACGAGGCGCTGCTGCTGCCGTACCTCTGGAACGGCTTCGTCGACCCGACCACCGCGACCGACCCCGACCCCGAGCCGGGGCCCGGCCTCGGAAACGTCTGAAGGCTGCGATGGCAACCCCGCTGACCTTGTTCCGGCTGATGGGCGCCGCCGACGTCGCGGCGGCGGCGCAGCGCTGGCCGCGCGGCGCGTTCCTGCCCGGCCTGGGGCTTTCGGCCGGCGGCGAGCAGCCGTCGGACTACGAGCCGCTGCTGGCCTACCTGAACACCGTGCTGCGCTTTGCCGCGCTGCGGCCCGGTGCCGCGGCCGATCGGGTCGGTGTCGCCGCCGAGTTGGTGATCCTGCCGCACCCCAACCCGCCGCCGCTGGTGCTGCGCCAAATGCCCGACTTCGCCTTCGTGCTGCAGCCGAACATCCCGGCGCGTCCGGCGCGGCTGTTCGCGACGCGCTCGGATGCCGGGGTCGAGGTGGTGGTGGAAGGGCTGCCGGTCGAGGTCGTGCTGCCGAACGGGCTGCTGACCCCGCTGCGTGACGAACGCGCCGAGGCCGAGGGCCCGGCCCTGATCGACGTGGTGCAGGCCGGGCCGTTCGAGGCGGGCGTATACGACACCTTCGCCGTCGTGCTGCGCGAGCTCACGGGGTCGTCGCTGTTCATGCACCTGCGCGTGCGCCTCACGGAGCAGGGCGAGGTGACCGTGGAGCCGGCGGTGCCGGTGTCGATCGGGCCGTGCCGCTTCAGCGGGCTGCCCTGCCGCGGCGTCCACGACTTCGCCTTGCTGCCGTACCCGGCGCTCACCGGCCACACCGAGCACGACCTCGCCCTCGAATGGCGCCGGCACGAGATCGTCGGCGGGCTCGGCAGCGAGGGCACCGGGCTCGTCACGGTGCGCACGCTCGACCTCGACGCGGCACGCGACCCGATCAAGTCGCTGCTCGCCCGGGCCCGCGATCCCACCGCCGCTGCCCAACTCGAGTTCGTGCTCGAGGACCTGGCGCTGCCGGTGTCCGCCTGGCTGACCCCGGTGCCCACCCACGGCCGCTTCGGCCTGCGCCGCGCCGTGCTGCAAGGCGGGGACGAGATCGAGTCGTACGACCTGACGCAGGCGCCGATCGAGATCGACCTCTCGGTCGCGGTCGGCTGGCGGCTGAGGATCTTCCGGTTGCTGTTCGAGACGCCGGACACCGTCGTCGCCCGCATGGCGGTGCTGTTCGGCGACAGCGTGGCCGAGGACCAGGCGCTGGTCATCGACGTCAGCGACGGCTGGCTCCTGCAGGGCGCGTGGCTGCCGCCGCATCCGGTGCATGCCTTCACGCTCGCCAACGTGCGCGTCAGCCTGATGACCGCCAAGCTCGGCCTGCTGCTGCGCGACCTGCAGGAGGCGCAGGGCGTCGGGGGCTTCTTCGACCACGTGCGCGCGCTGATCGACATCGGCATCAAGGTCGGCGACGGCAAGGACGAGACGGTGCAGGTGCAGGTGCCAGCCAAGCCGCCGGGGGCCGACCTCGGCGTCGACCTGGTGCTGCGCGACATCGGCTGGGACCTCGGCAGCCCGGCGATCGTGCCGGGCCTGTGGTTCCCCGAGACGGTGAAGCTGACCGCGTTCGAGGTCGTGCAGCTTCAGGTCGAGGAGGTCGCCTTCGTCAGCGAGGACAACGGCGGCCGCTACGTGGCGTTCAGCGGCGGCATCTCGATCTTCCCGGGGGCGGGCCAGCCGGAGCGGAAGACCACCGAACCGGGAACTCCGGGCGTGCCGGCCGAGAACCAGCCATCGGGCGGCGGCCTGCGCTTTCGGCGGCTGCGCCTGCGCATCGGCGGCAACGAGGCGGCGGCGCGCTGGCTGCTCGACGGCATCGGCCTCTTCATCAAGATCGGTCGCTTCGAGCTGAGCGGATCGGGCAGCATCACCGACGTCGTGCGCGAGGGGCACCGCTATCGTGAATTCGCGCTTGGCCTGCTGCTGCGCTTTCGCGCGATGCAGAAGGACTTCTCGATCGGCGCGCAGCTCGTCTACGGCCGCGTCAGCGGGCCGGTCGACCGCTTCACCTACTGGCTGTTCGGGCTGCAGTTCTCGTACTGCCCGGTCGGCAGCTTCGAGCTGCGCGGCATCCGCATGCTGGTGGTTGGCGGGATGGCGCCCGACCTGCCGGCGCCCAGCGGCCGGCCGCAGGAGATGCGGCTGCTCGACTGGTACAAGCAGAACAGCGCCTCAGGCGCCGTAACGGTGCGCAGCGACCGCAGCCAGAGCCGTGGCGGCTGGAAGGTGGAGCAAGGCGCGCAGGCGGCAGGCGTCGGCGCCGACCTCGGCCTGTCCGTGACCAAGGCGGTGATCCTGCGCGCCTTCATCTTTCTGCACCAGAGCGATTCGCAGGCCGGCTTGCTGGTGGCGGCGGAGGTGTTCGCTTTCGGCGGCAGCACGCCGATCGGCATCGGCGCGATCGAGGTCGACCTGAACACCGACCGCTTTGCCGCGCTGATCGGTGTCGACCTCGAGCTCGCCAAGCTGCTGAAGACCGACAGCCCGCTCGCCAAAGGGCTGGGCCGGCTGACCGGAACGATCTTCGCCGGCAACCAGCCTGCGATGTTCGCAATCGGCCAGCTTGCCGACCAAACAAGCTGGCTCACCTTCGCCGTCAACAAGTCGCTGCTCGGGCTGCAGGCGCGCGTCTCGACGGCGTTCTGCCTGCAGCTCGCGGCCGGCGCCGGCCCGCGCGGCATGGGCCTGGCGGTGACCGCCGCAGCCCAAGGCTCGATGGGCATCGGCAAGGTGCAGTTTTATGCCGCCTTCGGCGTGCTGGTCGGCACCTGGGCCAACGAGGCGGGCTCGTCCGGCATCGTCGCCTGGGCGGAAGTGGCGCTGCGCATCAAGGTGTTCTGGGTGTTCTCGTTCGGCGCCCACGTCAAGGCCATCTTCGAGCAGCTCGGGCCGCAGGAGCCGAACTACCGCCGCGTCAGCCTCGAGGTGCGCATCGAGACGCCGTGGTGGCTTCCCGACGTGACCTTCCGGGTGATCCGGGTGCGCGACACGCCGCAGCCCGAGGAGATGCCGGTCATCTCGATGCCGCTCGCGACGGCGGGCGCGCTGCAGCCGGGGGCGGCGACCGAGACGCGCATCGCGGTGACGCTACCGTCGCCGGAGGCCGCCGTGCACACGATCGCCGCGCTGCGGGCGCTGCCTGCCGGGCCGCTCGACGAGTCGGCCTGGGCCGCGCTGACGCCGATCAGCGTTGACTCCAGCATCGCCTTGAACTTCGCTGTCGCGCTCGGCAACGAGACCGCCGTCGTTCCCAGCGCGCCCGCCGGTGCCGGGCGCCAGGCCGCCGCCGCACCCGCGCAGAACCAGCTCGGCGCGACCTGCACGCTGACCGCGATCGGCATCCGGCGGCGCGCCCGCTACGGCCCCGACGCCGGCGTCTGGACCGACCTGCTGGCGCCGGCGGACAGCGAGGTCGGCGGCCTAGGCGAGCTGATCGCCGACCCCGACCTGGCGGTCACGTTCGCCTCGGTCGTGCGCTTCCGCTGGGACGCCGACGTCATCGTCGACGACCACGTCGACTCGCGGCGACTGCTCGTCAATGCCGACACGCCCTTCACGTTCCTCACCGGCAACCCCGGCGGCGAGGAAGGCTTGATGGCGGCTGATCCGGCCTACCCGTGTTGCAGCGGCAAGCGCGGCGCGGTCTCGCACCGGCTCGACTTCACGGCGACGCCGCCGGGCGTGCGCGTGCCGGTGTTGCAGGGCTTCAGCGAGAGCGCGAGCACGCTGCGCTGGATGCTGCCGCGGCCGCCAGTCGCCGCCGACACCACCGGCCCCGGCGGCGGGCGCGTCGCGCGGCTGCTGCTGGCGAGCGCCACGGACCTCGCGATCGCGGTCGTGATCTTCGACGAGCCGGCGTTCTCCCTCGACATCAGCGTGGCATGGGTGCCTGTGGCCGCGCCGCAGCCGGGCAGCGCGCTAGTTGTCGAATCGCTGCGCGACCTCGAGGTCGTGCAGCAGCAGGTGTTCGCACTGTCGGCCGCGAGCCCCACGGTGCCGATCCGCTGCCAGGACGAACGCGGCCTGACGTCGGTCACGCTGCGCTACCGCCGCGCCAGCGCTCCCGGCCACACGGCGCTGTCCTCGGGCGAGCGCGTCGACGTTCGCTCGCTTCGCTACCTCAGCGTGCGCGAGGAGCGCGACCGCATCGCCGACCAGGGCCGTTGCGCCTCGCAGGGCGGCGTGGCCGGCGGCGGCAAGCTGGCTTGGCTGCCGAACCACGACTACGAGCTCGCGCTCACGGTGCGCGCCACCGTCGACTACCAGGGCAGCGCACAACAGGCCGAGGTCGTGCAGCGCGCCGGATTCCGCACCCGCGGGCTGCCGGGGCTGAACGCCGTGGCCACTCCGGGGCTGGAGCTCGAGCCGTACATCGAGTCGGTGTACCCGGGCACGACGGCGCGGCTCTACCGCCGCGAGCCGGTCGTGCTCGCGTTCGACGAACGCTTCAGCACGCTGCTGCCGGTCGACCGCACGCCATCAGCCAATGATCCCGCCGAGCGCACCCAGCTGCTCGAATGGGTGCTGGCAGTCGAGCAGGCCGACGGCGTGCGCCTCTCGGTGCCGAGCGCCGACTGGATCGTCGCGCACCGCGGCACCGCGCCGCCGCCGCGTCGCTGGGAGCCGAAGGTCGTCGATGCCGTGCTTGTCAGAGCCGGGGTGCGGAGCGCGCCGACCTTGAACCCGCTCGCGGCGCGGCTCGAAGCGCTGGAGCAGGTGTCGCCATCGTGCGGGCTCTCCGGCGTGCGCCTGCACGCCTCGCAGGTGCTGCGCCATGCGCCGGTCGACACCGCCGGTCTGGACCCGGCCGACCCGCTGTGGCCGCCGCGCGCGACGCTGCGCGTCGCCGTGCGCGCCAAGGCCGGTGCGCACGTGTCGCGGCGGCCGTTTGCAGACGGCGACGAGACGGCGTTGACGGTCGCCGACGAAGGGCGCCTGACGGCGACGCCGTGGGGCATCGACGCGGGCGCGCTGAGGGTCTCGACGCCGGCCGCGGGACGGCGCCACTACGCGGTGTTCGGCGACGCCGCCTGGAACCACCTGCAGGTGCGCGCCGAGCTTGATCCGGCCGGCGGCGCGATCGGCATCGCCGTCGCGGTCGCCGGGCTGCCGCGCGTCGATCGGGCGCTGCTCGCCATCGTCGATGCGGTCGGCGGCCAGTTGCGCCTGCAGGCGCGGCGCGGCGGCGCGACGGTCGAGCTGGCGGCGGTGGCGCTGCCGGACGCGCAAGCGGGGCCGATCGCGCTCGAGGTGCTGGTATTCGACGATCGCGTCCGTGCGCGCGTGGGCGAAGCAGTCGTCGAGGCCGACCGTGGCGACCTGCGCGATGGCCGCGTCGCTGTCGTCGGGCAGGGTGCGGCCCGCTGCGCGGCGCTGCACATCGACGGCCTCGACGCGCATGTCAGTCAGCTTTTGACCAGCCGCTACCCCGGCTTTGTCGAGCACATCGAGAGCTGGGACCGTCTGCTGCGGCGCCAGCCCGGCGCGGCCGGCGCGATCGCGGCCCTGCAAGCAGCGACCGCCACCGAGATTAGCGCCGCGATGACGCCCGACGCCGACCCGCAGGTGCGGCAGCGCCTGTTCGACCGTTGGATCGCGGAGCTTGCGATCCCGTTGTCGCGCGACGTCGACCGCATCGAACTCGGTGTCTGCGGCGACGCCACCGGCACGCGGCTGCTGCTGCTCGAGAGCCCGGAGCCGCTGCCGCTCAGCCGCGACGTGCGCCTGGTCGTGACGCACCGCGTCACCGCGATGCCGCCGGTGCCGCCCGATGTGCCGCGCGCGGTCGTGCAGCTCGTCGCCGGACTGGTGTTCTCCGGCGCCAGCCTCGAAGCGCCCGTGCCGGCGGCCGCCGCCGCCATCGCCGAGGAAGCCCGCACGCTGGTCCACGCCGTGCGCCGCGACCGCCTCGGGCGGCGCATCGATTACCGCTTCTATCGGCTGCGGGTCGACCACACGGCGCGCCAAACGCTGCGCGGGGAGCTGGTCGAGGTGCGCTCGAGTCCGCCGACCTTGCCTACACCGCCGCCGCGGCCGCCGCGGCCGCTGCGGCTGCCGATCGACCACGTGATGCTGCTCGACGCCGAGGGCCTGCCCCTCGCGCCGGCGCTGCCCTTGCCGGTGGAGCAGGACGTGGCGGTGCCGTTGGCGCTGCTGAGCAATGACGTCGAGGATCGGGTGCTGCTGATTCCGTCGGCACCGATGGCCGCCGACACGTACACGTGGACCTGGTCGATCGATCGCGCCCGGTATCGCTCCGCGGTCGTCGACGACGAGGTACGCTACCGGGCCAGTGCGGGGTGGACCCTGACGTTGGCCGCGTGAAGGTGGGTGGCTGGGCCCATCGCAGCGGCGCTTCATTCAGCCTTGCGCCGCTCTCCGTGACGATCTTACGCAGCCGCGGCACGTTGTCCCCGACAAGCTCGGACAGCTCCTGGGGCGGCACGCTGCTGAGGTTGAGGCCGAGCTCGGTCCCCACGCAGCCTGGACACCGCAAGGCATCGAGTCGGCGCATCGGCGTCTGGTTGTCGCCGCGCGCCTCGGGCCGCTGCGGGCTAGATGCCCGCATCAGCGGAGTAGCGTGCGCCGCGATGCGGCCTGGGTCGGGGTGTAGAAGTTGAGCCAGATAGCGAGACGGTAGGTGCAACCCCGACGTCCGCTTTGCCGCATCCAAACCGCGTGACCCAAAGACCGGATTGGGTCGGCTGCGGGTCCTCTCGCCTTTGATCGTCTCGTCCAAGACCTGCCGTTCGCGTGGGCCGACCTCTCAGCTGACGCTCGCGTAGATCCGGACCCGGCCACAAGCTGCCAGTCGCGAGCGTTTGCTATTGAGATTTACCCAAGCCATGACATTGGTGCTCCCGATCGGCGACGCGAGTCACTACATGTTGATCGCACGGACCAATCGGACTCCCCACTCCGCATCGGGGTTGGTGGTCCCGTCGCCAAGGCGCTCTTGCATCACTGCGACACCCAGGTCCCTGCGCTTCGGCAAACGAGCCTTCTCCGCCGCTGCCAAGGCAGCCGCCATCTCCTCGCGGGTCAGGTCCGTGCAATAAGCGGGGGCGCCGGGCTGCTGGCGCCAGGATCCGGGCAGCATCCCCGCATCGAAAGCATCGAACCCGGTGTCCTCCACCAGTGCCGTCGCCACTTCCCTGTCGCGGTCACGGTCAGCAGCAACAGGGATCGCGATACGGCCCGCAGCTCCCCTGGGCTTACCTTTGGTCGCGAAGGAAGCGGACCCGATTGCGTTCCACGCCTTTGCGACCGGCCGCCCGAGCTGCGCAACCACCCAGAGGCTCTCCACCTGGCCGGCCTCGATGGCCTCGATCCTCGCGTCGCGGAAGGGATAGTAGTTCGACGTGTCGATTACGACCCCCGCGGAGGGCAGGGCGGCGATCAATGGTTTCACCCCCATAAGACGGTTCAAGGGGATGGAGAGGATCACCACGTCGACGTCCGTCACCGCCTTGTCGGCGGAGACCGCGCGAGCTCCGTTGGCAAGCACGTCGGGGTCGATGGTTTCCGGGCCGCGGGAGTTGGCGACCTTCACGTCATGGCCAGCCGCAGGCAGCGTTCTGGCCAGCGTCTTGCCGATGTGGCCGACGCCGAGGATGCCGATCTTCATGGGGTTCAGTCCTTAAGGTTTGAACAGGAGCAATGGCGCGGGCGATTGGGCCGCATGGCCGGTTATCGCTTGCTTGAGAAGCCAATTTGGAGAGAGTGGGCTCATTCCGCAACTTGCGGCTCGGTCATCCACCACCCGTCGTTAGCTGAGCGTCCGCTCTCAAGCAGAGAACTCGTCGACTGGTAGTTCCGCTTTGGGTCCCTAAGCGGTCTATGCAGCCCGACGAAAGTCGGCCCGTTAGCAGACGCTCAAAAGCGTCGGTATTCCCGTGGCGCCCTCGCGCGCACCCGCCGATCCTCTCGCGTAATTGCGTGCCTTTTGGCGTGGCGACGGTCAACCGAGATTCCGCTGGGTCGCTTTGAAGCTTTCCAGTTGCTGCACTCGCGCCCACCAGTCGGCAAAGCCGTCGACGTCGAACAAGGCGGGCGCATCAGGCGTGAGCGAGACATAGGACAGGACGGGCGCCAAGTACAGGTCGGCCAGGCTCACCTCGCCAGCGATGAAGCGCGAGTCGCCCTTGGTCTTCATGGCGAACTCGATCACTTTCCGGCCGGTTTCGAGGCCGCCCTGGCGCATCGATTCGTTCTTGCCTCCGACAAAGTCCGGAAACAGGTGATACGCCGCCACGCCGCCCAAGAGCGCGCCGTAGCCGTACGAATCGAGCATGCCGATCACCATGTCCATGCGCGCGCGCTCCTCGGGCGTACCGGGAACAAGCAACTTGCCAGGCAGCACGTCATTCAGGTAGCGCACGATCGCCGAGGTCTCCAGGATGCGGATTCCGTTGATGTCGAGCACGGGGACCTTGCCGAACGGATGGCGAGCCAGGTGCTCGGGCTGCTTCGGCTCGCCGGCGAGCACATTCACGGGCACTTGGGTGAAGTCGGTAAACCGCTTCTCCGCAAAGACCATTTTCACGGTCCGAACATAGGTGGACCCATCGAAGCCGAAGAGCGTGGTGTTAGCCATGGTGTGATTCTCCAGAGCTGAGATGGTAGGTTGCCGCCGGGAACATGTGCCGATCCCATTGCCGGACTGGTGTGATTCACGGCCGATACCTCCTTCTTGGCCTGCAGCCCTCGTTACGCCTGAATTTCGTGGCCGCGCCAAGGCTCAAGTCGGCGATCGTGCAAGTGCACTAGCGCAGGCCCGACCTAAGCCGAGGGCTAGAAGGAGCGTCCCTGTCAGGCATCTGGGCGCTTGGCGGGCGCGCAAATAGATCCTTAGGTAGCGGTGCGCCTTCGCGCCTTCGCGCACCGGCGCTGCATCATCTCAGTCGACGCAAGGCGAACCAAGGGCCGGGTTGCCGCAAGCAGAATGTGGGTGAAGGGAGCTTCGAACCCGCCATGGTTTCCAGCATCGGACCAGTCAGCGACGCCTGCGATCCCGCCGCCATCATGGGCGGCCTCTACGGCGACGGCATCATCGCGCTCAAGGGCGCCTTCTCACGCGAGTGGGCGCAGCGCCTGCGGGACGATATCGACAGCCTGTTCGCCGATGCTCGCGCCCGACCCAGCGGGGCGCTGCCGCGCGGGCCGGAGCGCTACTACGTCGAGGTGCATCCCGAGCGGTTGCGCGGCTTCATCGATATCGCGATGCACCCCTGGTTCGTGGCGGTTTGCCAGGCGGTGCTCGGCCCGCGCTACCAGGTGGTCGAAGTTGGCTTCGACGTGCCGGGACCAGGCGCGCAGGCGCAGCCCTGGCACCGTGATTTCCCGATGCCCGACGCGACCCGCATCGGTCGGCGCCTCAATTCACTGGCCTTCAACCTGACGGCGGTCGACACCGTTTTCGACATGGGACCGTTGCAGATCGCGCCAGGCACGCACTGGGACGATTTTGGCGGACTCGATCAACCGAATCGGGAACTGGCGATGTTCCCGCCACAGGAGCTCTACCCGCGCTACGAAGCAAGGGCGCAGTACCGGCTGCCGCAGATGGGCGACATCTCGGCCCGCTCTGCTCTCACGATCCACCGCGGCACCGCCAATCGTTCCTCCCAAGCGCGGCCGGTACTCGTCGTCGGCGTCGATGCGCCCGATGGCGGCAATGCCGCCCGCCACGACTTGCAGACGACCCGTCATTACCATGCCGCCCTGCCGGCTTTGGTGCGCGACCATCTGAGTTGCCGAGTGGTCGATCGGCTGGTCGAGATCGAGCAGGCGCACTCGATCGAAGGACTGCTCGAGGGCCGGGGCTGAGAGGTGGCTCCGGTTGTTGGAACACGGAACTGGCTTCGATAAGTGGAGCCCTGCGGG
>Ga0070672_100001361_pt1 | contig 15073 bp, 10 predicted proteins | sample KBSM13metaG_FD_66151 | JGI IMG/M metagenome (GOLD analysis project Ga0070672, IMG submission 66151) | Miscanthus rhizosphere microbial communities from Kellogg Biological Station, Michigan, USA - KBS M1-3 metaG | ecosystem: Host-associated > Plants > Roots > Rhizosphere > Soil ... | reverse complement strand
AACGCGTTGTTGCTGCTGGTCGCGATCCTCGGCATCGCCTACGAGGCGATCGTGCGCCTGCGCCACCCCGAGCCGGTGTCCAGCGGCACGGTGATGCTCGTCGCGAGCATCGGCATCGTGATCAACGGCCTCACCGCTTGGGTGTTCGCGTCGGGCGCGAAAGCCGACCTCAACGTGCGTGGCGCCTTCCTGCACATGGCGGCGGACGCCGCGGTCTCGCTCGGCGTGGTGCTGGCCGCGGTCGCGATGCGGTTCACCGGGTGGACGTGGCTCGACCCGGCCGTGAGCCTCGCGATCGTCGTCGCGATCGCCTGGGGCACCTGGGGCCTGCTGCGCGAATCCCTCGATCTCGCGCTCGACGCGGTGCCGCGCCGCATCGATCCCGCGCAGGTCGGCGACTGGCTGGCGACCCTGCCCGGCGTCGTCGCCGTCCACGACCTGCACATCTGGGGCGTGAGCACGACCGAAGCCGCGCTGACGGTCCACCTCGTCAAGCCCGACGCGACCCTCGACGACGCCCTGCTCGCGCACATCCAGCGCGAACTGCGCGAGCGCTTCGCGATCGGCCATGTCACCGTGCAGTTCGAACTCGGCGACGCGGCGCATCCGTGCGGACAGGAGCCCGCCACCTCCCTGTGACCGGCGGTCCGGCCGGCCGGCCGGATGCGAATCCGGCGGCGCACGCGCGCGCAATGGCGTATGGTGGACCCGCGAGCGCCCCGCCGGATGGCGGGGCTTCGTCTTCCAGCGGGCCACGGGCGCGGAGCCGTCGCCGGTCGCCCCGCGGAAAACCAGCAGGAAGCGCCATGAAGGTTCTCTTGATCGGTGGTCGCGCGCACGGCCAGGTGCACTTTTTTTCCCGTGACGTGACGTCGTTGGACGCCGCCGGCAGCAGTTACCAGCCGCTCGAGGGCAAGCCCCACGTGGCGATCGAGCCGTTGCTGAAACAGCAGCACGATGCGGTCTTCGTCGCGAAGGAAATCAGCGGAGCGTCCGAGTTCGCCGCCTTCGTGGCGGGCCTGCGCAGCGACGGCGAACGGCGGCGCTGACGCGGCGCGGCAATCCCGCGGGCGACGCGACGGAGCGTGCCCGCGCCGACGCGGTGGTCCCCCGGGTTCGACGCATTAACGCTGCGGCGGCTTGCCCTCGCGCCGGCGGATCGCATCGCGCCACTGCACTTCGCGGCGCTCCACGACCTTCGCCAGCGTGGCCGCCACGCGCTGGCGGAAGGCGGGCGTCATCGTGTAGGGCGCAGCTTCCCTCGCGGTGATTCCGATCGCGCGCCGCAACGTCTCGACCATCGCCGCGAACGACACCGCCGGCGCCGAGAACGCATCCGTGCGGTTGGCCGTGTTGCTGCCATTGCTGCGCACGAAGAACGGCTCGAACACGTTGCCCATGCTCGACAGCCCCTGGTAGTCGCCGACGAACAGGCCGCCCGCGTTGGGCGCCGCCGCGAGGTCGAACGGCCCGGCGACGGCCGCCTCGTGCCAGGTGATCGCGTCGCGCGAGCGCGCGAGCCAGACGATCGTCGGCAGGGTCGCCGCGGTCGTGTTGTTGCGGAAATCGAAGTAGCTGACGCTGACCGTGCCGTCGCTGCGCACGTGCACGCTGGGCTCGAACGCCTCGGCGTTCGGATCGCCGTTGATCTGGACCGGCGCGGTCCAGGTCTGTCCGCCGTTGCCCGATCGCGACAGCGCGATGCCGTCGCGTACGCCGCCGCTGAAGCGGCCGTCGGCCCAGACCACGTAGATCCCGCCGTACGGCCCGACCGCCGCCTGCGGCAGCGCCGCGCCGTCGCGCACGCCGGTGCCGTTCTCCGGATCGACGGCGCCGACCGGCAGCAGGTCGGCCACCTTGAACGAGGCCGACCACGTCGTTCCCTTGTCGCTGGAACGCACGACGCGCGCCTCGGCGCTGCCGTCCGGATTGAGCTGCGTGAACAGGTCGACGAGCACGCCGCTGGGCAGCACGACGATCTCGTTGCCGATCGTCTGGCTGGCGACGCCCGGGTCGTAGATCTTCTTCGCCAGCTGCCAGCTCTGGCCGCCGTTGATGCTGCGCGCGAACATCGCCGGTCCGCCGCCGCCGCTCGGCAGGCGATCCCAGACCGCGTACACGTAGTTCGCATCCTTCGGATCGGCGGTGATCGCTTCCTTGTCGTTGAAGAACGACGCGCCGTCGAGGATCAGCGTGGACGGACGGCTCCAGCTTTGCCCGCCGTCGAGCGAGCGGCTCGCCAGAACGGCGCTGTTGTTGCCCTCGAACGAGATCGAGATCGTGTGGACGATGCCGCTCGGCCCGATCGAAACCCACGGGTCGGACGTGCGCGCGTAGTTGCCTCCGATCGTCGCGTTGCCGCCCGCGCAGCGCGAGAACGGCAGCGGCGTGCGCTGCCAGGTCTTGCCGCCATCGTTCGAGGTCGCGCTCATCAGCCCGCGCGCGCCGCCGCTCGACCAGCGGTCCTGCTGCCACACGGCGACGACGTGGTTCGCATTCGTCGGATCGACCGCGACGTAAGGCTCGACCTCGGAATTCACGTACAGCGTGCCGTCGGCGGGGACGCCGTCGCAGCCCGCGGTGAACGGCGAGGTCGCCGAGGCGCGGTAGACCGGATCGGCGGTCGTGAGCTGCGTCGTAGCCGCCATCGGTCGCACGGCGCGCGGCGTTTCGGTGCGGGTTCCACGGGCCGCCTGCGCGAACGCGATCGCGGCCAGCGCGATGCCGATGCCGGCGGTCAACGTCCGGGGAAGAAGCGGTGTGCGCATGATGCGGATCCTCGCTGCTGCGGGAGCGAGGCCGTCGGGCGCCCGCCCCGCAAGGGATGAAGGGGGCTCCGGCGACGGCGGCCCGAGACCGCAGTCTACGCCGCCCGGACCGCCCGCGAAGACCCGCCGCGCCACCCCTGCCGACCTGCACAGGACGCCGCCGGCGCGCCCGCGCAGACTTTTCGTCGTGCGGCACCGGCGCGCGTCAACGCCGGCGTCCGCCGCTCCGTTCCTTCCCGCGGGATCGTGCACCACGACGAAGGCAGTCCGCTGCCGCCCGCGTTCGTCCATCCGTTTTCCATCCAGCCATGCAAAAGGAGTTGACCATGAAGCAACGCCAGCAGCGCCTGATCGCCCTCGCCATCGCCCTCGCCTTCGGCATCGCAGCCCACGACGTCTCGGCACAGCAGACCTGTACCGGACCCACGGGCGCGACCGCGACGGATGCAGGCGACGTCGCCTGCGGTACGGGCGCGACCGCCTCGGGAGGCTACGCGACGGCCGCCGGCAGCGGGGCCTTCACCTACGGGCCCGCCAGCAGCGCGGTGGGCGCGGGGAGCCTCGCGAGCGGCCTCGGCGCGACCGCGGTCGGCGCCGGCAGCGTGGCCTACGGCGACAACGCGAGCGCGTTCGGCTACCGCGCCTACGCGATCGGCGACAGCGCGACCGCGATCGGCGCGAACAGCACGGCGGCCTATGGCGCGACCGCGATCGGCGCGAAGGCCAACGCGTCGGGCGCCTACAGCGTCGCCAACGGCTTCGCGAGCAACGCGAGCGGGAAGTTCTCGGTCGCGAGCGGCGCGTACAGCCAGGCCGGCGACCTCGCCACCGCGACCGGCGCCTTCAGCCGCGCGACCGGCCTCGGCAGCACGGCGTCGGGCTTCTACAGCAACGCCAGCGGGCAGACCAGCAACGCGACCGGCTGGTACAGCAACGCGTCGGGCACGTCGGCGAGCGCGACGGGCGCCTTCAGCAATGCGTCGGGCGCGGCCGCGACGGCGACCGGCGCCTACAGCGTCGCCGCGGGCGACCTCTCGAGCGCGACCGGCGCGCACAGTTTCGCCAACGGTTACGCGAGCAGCGCGACCGGCGCCTACAGCCAGGCGCGCGGCGACTTCGCGACCGCGGTGGGCGCGCACAGCACCGCCTACGGCTACGCCAGCACGGCGATGGGCCTGGGCAGCAACGCCTACGGCACGGCCACCATCGCGATCGGCCCGGACAGCTATGCGCACCGCTTCGGCGCGACCGCGGTGGGCACGTTTGCGCGTGCGAACGGCTACTACACGACCGCGCTCGGTTCGGATGCCTACGCCAAGGGCCTCGAGAGCACCGCGGTGGGCTGGGTCGCGCGCGCCTACGGCTTCCGCAGCCTAGCCGAGGGTTCGCTGTCCACCGCGACCGGCAAGTACTCCACCGCGATCGGCAACCGCAGCTACGCCTCCGGCAACTTCAGCCTCGCGACCGGCATGCTCGCGCGCTCGACCGGCGTGCTGAGCACGGCGACCGGCGCGGAAAGCTATGCAACCGGCCGCTACAGCACGGCCACCGGCAGCGTCGCGCATGCGACCGGCGACTTCTCCACGGCCACCGGATCCTTCAGCAACGCGAGCGCGACCGGCGCGACCGCGAACGGCGGTTACGCGACGGCGACCGGCGCCAACAGCACCGCGCTCGGCTCGCACGCGAACGCCTCGGCCGACAACAGTGTCGCGCTCGGCAGCTACTCCTCGACCGGCGACCGCGCGAACACGGTGTCGGTCGGCAACGCCGACACCGGGATGTACCGCCAGGTCACCAACCTCGCCGACGGCACGCAGGCGCACGACGCGGTCACCGTCGAACAGTTGAACGCGGTGTCGGCCGGCGCGGCGAACGCCGAGCATTACTTCAAGGCGAACGGCCCGGCCGACGGCAGCGACGACGCCAACGCGAGCGGCACGCACGCAGTCGCGATGGGCAGCAACGCGCAGGCGACGTCGGCCAACAGCACCGCGGTGGGCGCGAACAGTTCGGCGACGGGCAACAATTCGGTTGCGCTCGGCGCCGGATCGGTCGCGAGCCAGGCCAACACCGTATCGGTCGGCAGCGCCGGCAACGAGCGCCGCGTCGTCAACGTCGCCGCCGGCACCGCCGCGACCGACGCGGTGAACCTGTCGCAGATGCAGGCCGGCGACGCGGCGACGCTCGCGGCGGCCAACAGCGCGATCGCGACCTTCCAGGGCGTGGTCGAGGACGAGTTCTCGATGCAGGACAAGCGCATCAGCAAGATCGGCGCGATGGGTACGGCGTCGTCGAACATGGCGATGAACACCGCGGGCCTCGGAGGCCCGAACCGCATCGGATTCGGCGCGGGCTTCCAGGGCGGGCAATCGGCGTTCGCGGTCGGTTACCAGCACGCGTTCAACAACAACCGCGCGAGCGTGTCGGTGACCGGATCGTTCTCCAACGGCGAGAGCAGCGCGGGCGTGGGCGCGGGCTTCAGCTGGTAGGCGGGCACGATGGAAGGATCGCGATCGGCCACACAGGCCGATCGCGGTCCGTAGCGGCCGCGGCGCGGCATCCACGCGGCGGCATTGACCCGTATCGATCGAAGCGCAACAGTAACTGCCTTTTGACACTCCCTTCGACGGAGGCGTTGCCTGGCTACCGAGATTGCGCGGCGCATCGACACCATCGTGGGCGCGGGGCTCGCCCCCGTGCTCCGGCGCCACGGTTTTGCGCGCAAGGCCCGCCGCTTCGTCAAGACCCTGCCCGCCTGCGCCTGGGTCGTGGAAGTCGAAGCCGGGCGGTTCAACACCGGTTCGACCGGGAGCTTTTCGGTCGAGCTCGGCGTCTTCCATCCGGCATGGTTCGAACAGGCCTGGGCGCTGCCGCGCATGCAGCGGATCATGGAGCCGGCCGCGGACCCGCCGCGCATCTGGAACTGCCTGGCGCGCGAGAGCCTGTCGATCCTGGCGTGCGGGGACTTGCACTGGAACGTCGAGGCCGAAACGCCGGTCGACCGCCTGGCGAGCGGGGTGGCCGACGCGATGACGACAACGGGCCTGCCCTGGCTCGAACGGATGACGCCGCTGGCTGCTTCGGTCGCGGCGCTGTCCGATCAGTTCGCCGGGCTGCAGGGAGCCTGGCTGTACAAGATGATGGCGATGTTCGGCCATGTCGCGCTCGGCGACATCGGCGACGCGGCGCGGATGTATCGCGCGGCGGATGGCGACGTGATCACATCGGAGGAAATGGAGCGCGAGTTCGGCGACTGGGCGCGCGAGCGCGGAGTGCTGCCGCCGCGCCCCCTGGACTGAAGCGCTCCGTTCCATGCAGCCGACCCGGTTGCCCGGTCCCATGACGAGGGCGTCGGTGACGATCATGGCCGCCGAGGGTCCGCGATCGGGCGGGCGGATCCGTTGATCCGGGTCCAGGGCGGGTCGGGACGGCATGCCGAGGATCGGCATCGGCCTGTGAAGGCGTCGCCTGCGATGCTTCCGCTGGGGCTCGTCGTTGCCGGCTACGTGAACACCGTCCTTCCCGCGATCGGCGTCGCGCGCCCGGCATCTCCGGACAGGCGCACACTGGGCCTTTCCCGACGGAGTCGACCGCCATGCGTACCTCGCCACTCGTTCTCGCCGCCGTCCTGGCGGCCACCCTTCCCGCGGCCGCAGGCGCCTGCTCGGGCGATGCCTGGGTCGATTCGCGCCTCGTCGAGATCAACGACTACGGCATGCACAACCAGGGCCCGTTCGTCGACGAGATCGTGACCAACTACGGCGCGCCCCGCCCGGTCGTGGTCGAACTGCTCGGCACGCGACACTGGTCGCCGGGCGACGTCTACTACGCCTGCGCGTTCGCCCATTCGATCAACCGTCCCTGCGCCGAGGTCGCCGACCGTTACGAACGCAACCGCGCGGGCGGATGGGGCTTCGTGATGGGCTCGTACAACGTCGGTTACACGTCCCCGCAGTTCGTCACGTTCCGCGGCGGCTTCGTGAACACCTATGGACGCTGGGGCCATCCGATCGTACTCGGTCGCAACGAACACGTCGTCTGGCAACGGGGTTCGATACACGGCCACGTCCCGCAAGGACACGCCTACGGCTACTGGGAGCACCACGGCCACGGCCATGACCACGACCACGGTCACGGCGATCACGACGGCGACGAGCACGGTCATGGCCATGGCCACGGGCACGACAAGAAGCACGAACCCAGGTAAGGCCCCGCCAAAGGGTGTGCCTCTAGCACCAGCCTTGTCATCCCGAGCAACGCGAGAGATCCGTGCGCCGACGCGGTTCGCGCAGCGGCGCTGCTGGAAGAAGAACGCCGGGCGACAGATCCCTCGCTGCGCTCGGGATGACAGGTTGAAACGGCGGACGCAGCCCGGATGCAATCCGGGGCTCTTGGCGATTGATTCCCGATCGACCGCCGGGCGGCGAAGTCTCGATGGCGTGGGCTACATCGTGGATGGCGACCCGGATTGCATCCGGGCTACGGCTCCGCGCGCAAGGCGCGCAGCCGAAGCCGCAGCGCCCCCTCGCCGCCTACTTGTGGGCCGGATGCATCCGCCGCATGCGGTCCCTCACCGCCGCGACCAGGTGCTTGGGGCGGATCGGCTTGAAGAGGAAGTCGTCGCCGCCCGCGTTGATCGCCTCGAGCCGCGAATCCGGGTCGCTCTCGCCCGAGAGGAACACGATCGGCACGCGCGAGAAGATCGGGTGGTCGCGGATCAGCAGGGTCACCTCGACGCCGTTCGCGAACGGCATGTGCAGGTCCATCAGGATCAGGTCGGGGTGCAGCAGGCGCAACGAATCGATCACCTGCAGCGGATCGTTCTCGACGTGGGCGAGCATGCCGGCGTTGGTCAGCACGGTCTGCGCGTAGAACGCGTCCGCACGGTTGTCCTCGACGATCAGCACGCGGACCTTCTCTTCGGTGGCCGAGGCGTGCAGCGCGTGGAAGCGGTCGACGATGTCCTTGAGGTCGAACGGCGGCGCCAGCAGGAGGTCGGCGTCGGCGCGGTGCGCGGCGCGGCGGACTTCCAGGTTGTCCTGCGACACCATCACGACGAGATGGATGCGCCGGTGCGGGCGCAGGCGCTGCTGCGCTTCGCGGCGCAGCGCGTCGATCGCGCCCAGCTCGGGAATGTGCGCCGCGTCGACCATGATCGAATGCGGCGGCAGGCATTGCACGAGCTCGGTGAGTTCGGCGAGCGTCGCCAGCGGCTCGACCGCGTAGCCTTCCGATTCCAGGCGCTGCTCGAGCGCGACGCCGAACGCGCTGTCGCCGCCGAGGTGGTAGATGCGCCGCACGCCGGTATCGGCGCCGTGGTGGACCGGCTCCTGCGGCCCCGCCGCTTCGGTCGGTGCGGGAGTCGGGGCAGGCGCGGCGGGCGGTGCGGCATCCGCCTTTACGACCGGCCTCGGGGGCTCCGGCGGCGGCATGGCGGGCGGCATGGCAGGTGGCATCGCGGGCACGGCGGCGGCCGGCGGCAACGCCGGAGGTGCAGCTTCCGCCGGCGCTGCGGAAGCGGCGGGTGAAGCAGCGCCCGCGATCTCCGCGCCATCGGGCCCGTCCGGCACCACGCGCGGGACATCGACGGTCGCCGCGGGCTCGGCCGGCGCCGCCGGCGGCGGCGTCGCGGCCAGCAGCGCCTGCGATTCGGAGACGACGTCCGACAGCGTCTCGACCATGCGCGCGGTTTGTTCCGCGTCCGGCGTGGTCCGCCTCGCGATGTGGTCGCCGACGCGCTGGGTCAGCTTGACGAGGTTGCGGCGGATCTCGGTGAGGTTGTAGCGGCCGCTGGTTTCGGCCAGCCGCTGCACGTCGCCGCGTAGCACCATCATGCCGCCCGAATCCCAGCCGACCCTGGCGTAGCGGCTGATGCGCTGCTCGAAGGCTTCGATGCGCTTGGGCAGGTAGCGCAGGAACGCCCTGCGGTCCTCGTCCTGGCGTGCCGAGGGTGAGGTGATCTCGTTCATTTCGCTGACCTCAAGACCAGGCCCGGCCGCATCGCGCGGCCCGACCGTTGCAACGCCCCCTGGGAACGCGACTGTAGCAAGTCGCGAGGCCGCTGGCGCTCCCGGACCGGTGCCCGGAAGGACCGGCCTGCACGCCCCTGAAGGAACACGATCGCCATGGCCGCCGTTCCGGTCCTCAGAGCCTGAGAGAGGGCTGGAGGATTCCCTGCCGCTCGACCACGGGCGCCTCGCGCGCAGCGGCCAGCAAAGCCGTCAGGTCGGCGAGCGGCATCGGCGGGTGGAACCCGTAGCCCTGCGCGAAATCGCAACCGCTCTCGACGAGGAACTCGCGCTGCGCCGGGGTCTCGACGCCCTCGGCGATCACCGCCAGGCCGCGGCGGTGCGCCAGCGCGATGATCGCCAGGGCGATGTCGCGCGCGGCCGGATCGTGCTGGAGCTGGCCGACGAGGTCCTGGTCGATCTTGACCACGCTCACCGGCAACCGCTTGAGCAACTCGAGCGAGTGCGACGCCGCGCCGAAACCGTCCATCGTCAGCGAGATGCCGATGCGGCCGAGGTCGTGCAGGAAATCGAGCTTCGCGAGCAGGTCCTCGGCGAGCATGTGCTCGTCGATCTCGAGCGTGAGCCAGCGGCCGTCCAGGCCGGTTTCGCCGAGCGCGCGCGCGATCAGCGACGGCAGGTTGCGGTCGCGCAGCTGGCGCAGCGAGAGGTTGACCGCGAGCTTGAGCGCACGCGCACCGCTTTCGCGCACCTGCCGGATCTGGGCGCCGGCCTCGCGCAGCGCCCACGCGCCGATGTCGACGAGCAGGCCGCTCTCCTCGGCGAACGCCATGAACTCGCGCGGCGGCAGCAGCCCGAACTTCGGATGCTGCCAGCGCAGCAGGGCCTCGATCCCGATCACCGCACCATCGCGCAGGTCGACGATCGGCTGGTAGTGCAGGCAGAACTGCCGGTCGAGCAGCGCCTGCCGCAGCTCGTGCTCGCGCTCGACACCGCGGACGGCGTCCTGGTTCATCTGCTCGGTGTAGAACAGGAACTGATTGCGGCCGCGCTGCTTGGCGCGGTACATCGCGAGGTCGGCGTGCCGGATCAGTTCCGAGCCGTCGGTGCCGTCGTCGGGCACCAGCGCGATGCCGATGCTGGTGCTCACGGCGAGATCGAGGTGGCCCAGGTGCATCGGCTGGCGCAGGCAGTGGACGATCTTCTCGGCCACCACGGCGGCGTCGGCCGGCGTGTCGATTTCCGACAGCAGGACCACGAACTCGTCGCCGCCCAGCCGGCACACCGTATCGACCTCGCGCACCGCCGCGCGCAAGCGGTCGGCCATCGCCTTGAGCAGCTCGTCGCCGGCGCGGTGGCCGAGCGAATCGTTGATGCGCTTGAAGCGGTCGAGGTCGAGGAACAGCACCGCGGCGCGCCGGGCGTCGCGGCGTGCCGCGCGCTCGGCCTGCTGCAGGCGGTCGATCAGGGTCAGGCGGTTCGGCAATCCGGTGAGGGGATCGTTGAACGCGAGCTCGTGCAGCTCGCGGTTGGCCTGCGCGAGCAACGATACCATCCGGCTGCGGTCGGCGAGCACCGCGCCGAGCCCGAGCGTGGTGCCGGCGAGCACGAGGATGAAGACCTGCAGCAGCATCAGCGACTCGTGCATGTCCTCGCGCCAGAACGGGCCGCCGCCGCCGAGCGTGCCGACGGTCGCTATCAGCGCGATGAGGAACACGGAGTTCGCCGCGCCCGCGGTCTGGAAGCGCAGCACCGCCCAGACGATGACCGGCACCAGGAAGAACACCAGCGGGTAGCGGTGTTCGCCGTGGTCGGGCCACAGGCCGAACACCGCCAGCGTGCCGGCGACCAGGGCGAGGAACAACGCGCCGGCCTCGATCAGCCGCTGCCGGTTCGGCAGGACCCAGCGCGCCTGCAGCGCGAGCATCAGCACGGGCGCCATGGTGAGCGCGCCGCTCGCGTCGCCGATCCACCACGTCCACCAGTTCTCGCTGTAGTCCGACGCGCCGCCGAGGTCGGCCCAGCGCGAAATCGTCACGCCGATGGTGGCGCTGACGGCCGGCGCGAACACCGCGCAGAACGCGACGAACACGCCGAGCCCGCGCGGGTTGCGGAACGGCAGCGTTTCGCCCGCGTAGTGCCGCAGCAGCCAGATACCGAGCACCGCCTCGAGGGTGTTGCCCACGGCGACGCCGATGCTGGCCGGCAGCGCGACCGATGGCTGCACGCCGGCGCGCGCCATGAACAGGACGTTGACCGCGAGCGCACCGGCGAGGACCACGCGCCAGCAACGCAGGCCGTGGCGGTACAGCAGGGCCAGGGCCAGCGCGGTGGGCGGCCAGAACGGCGAGGCGTTGGTCCCTGGCAGCGCCAGCCCGAGCCCCAGCGCGGCAGCCACGACGTAGGCCAGGAAGGCGGACAGCCAGATCCAGTGCGGCAGCGCCGCCGTGCGAATCCATTCGCGATCGGAAGACATTGTGCGACTCCGGGGGAAGTCGGATTTCCACGCCAAGCCCGCGAACGGGCCGTGCGCAGGAGCCGACGATAATCCGCGCGAAGCGCGAAAAGCGTGACGGAGTTGGCAGCATCGGCGCGTGTTTGCGACGGCCTTCGCTCCGCGAAGTTGACGCGCGTCAACATCGCCGTGATACGCCCGCATGAAAGTGCGAAGGCAGGGGGATGCAGTTCGTTCCCCGCGTTGGCGTCGTTCAGGCTGTAGTAGGCTAGGACGCGCGTGGCGCAGGATGCGTCCGATCCGCCAGGGACCCGGTCATCGACGGAGGCAGGCAAGCCCCATGGATCCATCGACCACTCCCCGCAGCGTCTACGTCCTCAGCGACGCGCATGCGTTCGCGGACGAACTCGGCAGGCGCCTCGAAGGCTCCGGCTTCCAGGTCGAATCCGTCGACACCCTCGACGAGTTTTCCGAACTGCTCATGGGTCTGTCGCCGCACGTCGTCCTCGTCGACGCCTCGCACGCCGACGACCTCGCCGCGGTCTGCAAGGCGCGCAGCGAGGCGCAGCAGGCCTCGCGCGACCGCAACCAGCGCATCCCGCTGGTGGCGATGCTCCGCGAGGACAGCATCAAGGCGCGGCTCGACGCGCGCCGCGCCGGCGTGGACGTGCCGCTGCTGCCGCCCTTCAGCGCCGCCGAGGTCGTGCGGCAGCTCAAGGCGCTGCTCGCACCAGCCGAGAAGGACCGCGTGCGCGTCCTCATCGTCGAGGACGACCGCGCGCAGGCGCTGTTCGCCCAGAGCGTGCTCGGCAACGCCGGCATGCAGGCCGAGGTCGAGCTCGATCCCCTGCACGTGCTTGAGGCCCTCGAGGCGCTGCACCCGGACCTGATCCTCATGGACCTGCACATGCCGGATGCGAACGGCGTCGAACTGACCGCGCTGATCCGCGAGCACCCCGCATTCGGTTCCACGCCAATCGTGTTCCTGTCGGGCGAGAGCGATCCGGAGGCGCGCTTCGACGCGATCGACGCCGGCGGCGACGACTTCCTCGCCAAGCCCATCCGCCCCAAGCACCTGATCGCCTCGGTGCGCAACCGCGTGCGGCGCGTGCGCAGCATGGAAAAGCCCGCGGCGGCGCCGGCCGCGCGCGATGCGGCGTCCGGCCTCTACCGGCGCGAGGTGCTGCTCGAACGCATCCAGGCCGCGCTCGGCCAGGCGGGTGGCGAAGCGGCGGGCGGAGGCGTGCTGTTCGTGAAGATCAACGGCTCCTCCGCGCTGCGCGAGCGCATCGGCCTCGCCGCGCTGGAGCAGCTGTTCGCCGCGGCCGGCCTCGTGCTCGCCGGAGCCCTCGGGGAATCGCACCCCGTCGCCGGCGTCAACGACAACGCCTTCCTCGTGCTCGCGGACGGACTCGACGACGACGCGCTCGACGCCCTCGCCCGCCGCCTGCGCACGGCGCTGATGGAGCCTTCGTTTGATGCCGGCGGCATGGCGATGCGGCTGCGCGTCTCGGTCGGCGTGGTGCCGCTGCACGCGGGTTTCGACGATGCCAACGCGCTGTTCGACGCGGTCGAACGCACCTGCCGCGAGGCGCGCAAGTTCGACGGCGGCGTCAAGCGCTACGTGTCCCCCGGCGCGGCGCAGCGCGACCGCGAAGCCGGCGAGGTCGAGCGCCTGCGCGAGGCGATCGCGCAGGACCGCCTCGAACTCGTCTACCAGCCGATCGTCGCCGTCAAGGGCAGCCTCGACGCGCAGTACCAGACCTTCGTGCGCATGCGCGACGCGCAAGGCGAACCGGTGGCCGCGGCGCAGGTCCTGCCGATCGCCGAGCGCGGCAGGCTGCTGTCCGGACTCGACCGCTGGGCGCTCACCCGCGCACTGGGCGTCATGCGCCAGCAGCGCGACCGCTGGCGGCCCGTGCGGCTGTTCGTGCCGCAGTCGATGACGACGCTGACCCTGCCCGACCAGTCCGACTGGCTGAAGGCCGAGCTGTCGCGCAACGACGCGACCGGATCGGCGCTGCTGCTCGAGGTCCGGCTCGAGGACGCCCTGCTCAATCCACCGGCGCTGGCGGCCTTCGCCGAAGCGCTGCGCAAGCCCAAGGTGCGGCTGTGCCTCGTGCAGTTCGAAAGCGGCGGGGACGCGAACCGGCTCATCGAATCGGTTCCCTGGGGTTTCATCAAGCTCGCGCCGAAGTACGTGGCCGCGAATGCGCCGCAGGACGTGCGCGACGAGTTGAAGCAGGTCATCGACAACGCCCATCGCCTCGGCATCAAGGTCGTCGGCCCGCGCGTCGAGGACGCGCAGGCGGCGGCGACGCTCTGGCTCAGCGGCATCGACTACATCCAGGGCAACCTCGTCCAGGCCGTCGGCGACTCGCTCGAGTTCGATTTCAAGGAGGCGGTGCTGTGAGCGCGGTCCGCGCCGGCGCCTGCCTCGTCAGCGCCCGCCCATCGCGTCCCTCGCACGCCTGACGCATTCGACCGACGACAAGGGTTTCAGCTTGCGGCGCGCCGACGGCGCGAGGTTCGCATCACGGGCCTCCCGGCGCGCGGAAGGTGAAGAAATCGTAGTGCCTGACCGGTCTCGCGGCGCAGGCCGATGCGGCGTGCGGCGCGGCGGAACGCGCCGCGGCACGCCGGCAGTCCTTCGCGTGCTTGCCGAGGGCATGGCCCGCGAGAAGCAGGAGAACGATCGTGAACAGAAGCATGGAAACGATGCGTCGCATGGCAGGGTCCTCGTCCGGAAGGCAGGCCCATCCTCGCGACAGGGCGTGCGTTCACGGCGAAGGCCGTGCGAAGCGGGGATGAAGCGGCCGGCGCGCGGGGCGACGGCCGCTTTCGCGGATCCGCGATCGCGCCTCAGTGCGCGACGTGCGCGTTCTTCAGTCCCAGCACCTCGATCGGCTCGATGCTCGGCGGCACCGCGAACAGTTCGGGCGTGCGCGCCATCAGCGCCTGCGCGATCGGGCCGGACAGGTGGGCCTGGCGGCCGGCTTCGTCCTCGAACGCGTCGAACACGCCGAACGTGGTCGGCGAGAGCCTGAGCGCGAACCAGATCGGCGTGCGCGCTTCCTGGTTGGCGAGGGCCAAGCCGATGTCGAGGAAATCGGCGACGTCGCGTTCCTTGCCGGGCTTGGCTTCGAGGCGGGCGAACAGGGCGAGCTTGATCATGGCGTACTCCTTCGGTGGGTGGCGCATCGGACTGGCGTGCACTGTACGCAGCGCACGGCCTCTGGCAGAGTGGCCGGATTGACAACTTCGATAGCGATCACGCCATCAAGATCTCGGTCCTCGCGCTCGAAGGCACCTTCGACACCGGCCTCGCGACGGTGCTCGACGCCTTCACCACGGCCAACGAACTCGCGGCCCTGCATGCGATCGAAGGCCCGGCCTTCGACGTATCGCTGGTCGGCGTGCGCGCGCGGGTCGCCAGCGCGCAGCGGCTGCGGCTGCCGGTGCGCGCGATCGCCGACACCCCGCGGCCCGACTGGGTGATCGTGCCGGCGCCGGGCTACAAGATGCCCGGGCCACTCGCGCAGGCGCTGGGGCGCCCGGACGTCGCCGACGCGGTCGACGCGCTGCGCGCGTGGTCCGCGCGCGGCGCGCGCATCGCGGCGGCCTGCATCGGCACCTTCGTGCTGGCGCAGAGCGGCCTGCTCGACGGCCACGAGGCGACCACGACGTGGTGGCTCACGCCGTTCTTCCGCCAGCGCTATCCGGACGTGCGCCTCGACGCCTCGCGCATGATCGTGAGCTCGGGCCCGTACGTGACCGCCGGCGCCGCGCTGGGCCACCTCGACATGAGCCTGTGGCTGATCCGCCAGGCAAACCCCGGACTGGCCGCGCTCGTCGCGAAGTACCTGATCGTCGACAAC
>Ga0070672_100001354_pt1 | contig 15121 bp, 12 predicted proteins | sample KBSM13metaG_FD_66151 | JGI IMG/M metagenome (GOLD analysis project Ga0070672, IMG submission 66151) | Miscanthus rhizosphere microbial communities from Kellogg Biological Station, Michigan, USA - KBS M1-3 metaG | ecosystem: Host-associated > Plants > Roots > Rhizosphere > Soil ... | reverse complement strand
CGATGTTCTCGTGCAGCGCGTCCATGTACTTCCAGCCGCCGCCCTTGCCGTTGTCGTCGCCCCAGAGCGTGAGCCAGGCGTTGACGTCGAAGAAGCCGGTCCCCGACGACGCCGGGTTGGGCATGACGACCTGGCCCTTGTAGATCGGCTTGGTGAGGTCCTTCCACGTCTCGGGCTTCGGAATGCCCTTCTTCTGCGCCTCGACCGTGTTGAAGCAGACGGTGGCGCCCCAGACGTCCATTCCGAACCACGCCGGCGGGCTCTTCTTGTCGCGGTACGCGGCCATGATCGCGTCGAGGTTGAGCGGCGCGTACGGCACCAGCATCCCCTGCGAGTCGAGCAAGGCCAGGCTCGATGCCGCGACGCCCATGACGACGTCGGCCTTCGGATTGGCCTTCTCGGCGAGCAGCTTCGCGGTGATGACGCCGGTCGAGTCCTGCACCCACTTGATCGCGATGTTGGGGTTCTGCTTGTTGAAGCCGGCCTCGTAGGCCTTGATCTGGTCGACCTCGAGCGCCGTATAGACCGTGAGCTCGGTCTTCTGCGCCGCTGCGCTGGCCGCGAACGCGACAAGCGCGCCGCCGAGCAGCGCCTTGAGTGAAGCCGGATTCATGCGCATCTCCCTGGTATCTGATGGATGTGGATCGGATCGATCGTGAGCGGCGACCCGTGTGCAAAGCCTATGCCAGTTCTATGACGGGCTGACGGCCGAACCGGCGCAGTCTCGTCCGCGCACTTGGCGAAGTCAACTGTTTTTTGAATATTGTTGACAACTGGTCCGGCTTGGCTTCTACTGCGGCGATGCCTGAACTCGCCGCCGTCGCGGCGCCGCACCCGACCATCACGCTGCTGCAGACGAGCTCGCTCTCGAGCGTCGTGCAGAGCGAGCTCGAGCGGATGATCCTGTCGGGCGAGCTCGGCCCCGGAGAGAAGCTCACCGAAGTCGCGCTCGCCACCCGCCTCGGCGTCTCGCGCGGGCCGCTGCGCGAGGCGTTTCGCATGCTCGACGAATCGGGCCTGGTGCGCACCGAGAAGAATCGCGGCGTCTTCGTTCGCGACCTGCCGGTGGAGGAAGCGATCGAGATCTTCGACTTGCGCGCGGCAATGGACGAGCTCGTCGGCCGGCGCCTCGCCGTGTCGATCGCGCCGGCGGCGCTGAAGGAAATCCGCTCTCTGGTCGACCAGATGGAGCAGGCGGTCAAGGCCAAGGACGCTCACCACTACCACCTCCTCAACCTGCGCTTCCACGACCGCCTGGTCGAGCTCGCCGGCAACGGCAAGCTGACCGCGATCTATCGCAAGCTGATCAAGGAGCTGAGCCTGTTTCGCCGCCTCAATCTCGCCGACGGCTGGCTGATGCCGGTGTCGGCGAGCGAGCACCGCCAGATCGTCAAGGCGATCGCCTCGGGCGATGCCGATGCCGCCGGGCGCGCCATGTACGAGCACGTCATGGAAAGCAAGGAGCGAACGATCAAGAACCACCAGCGCCCGCTCGCCGCCGCCTCGGCCAGCGCCACGCGACCCCTTGCGCAAAGGAGCGCCCGATGATCAGCGTCAACGGCCGCAGCTACGCCCTCGCCCACCAGCCCACCGTCGTCGTCTGCGTCGACGGCTGCGAGCCCGACTACATCGCGCAGGCGGTCGCGCACGGCCACGTGCCGTGGCTGAAGGAGGTGCTCGCCACCGGCACCGTGCTGGTCGCCGACTGCGTCATCCCGAGCTTCACCAATCCGAACAACCTGTCGATCGTCACCGGCGCGCCGCCGTCGGTGCACGGCATCTGCGGCAACTACCTGTTCGACGTCGCCTCCGGAGAGGAGGTGATGATGAACGACCCGAAGTGGCTGCGCGCGCCGACGATCCTGGCCGAGCTCTCCGCCGCCGGCCAGTCGGTGGCGGTGATCACCGCCAAGGACAAGCTGAGGAAGCTGCTCGGCAAGGGCATGAAGGGCATCTGCTTCTCGGCCGAGAAGGCCGACCAGGCGAGCGACGACGAGAACGGCATCGGCGACGTCGTCGAGCGCGTCGGCATGCCGGTGCCGTCGGTCTACAGCGCCGAGCTGTCGGAGTTCGTGTTCGCCGCCGGCGTCGAGCTGATGTCGCACGAGCGTCGGCCCGACGTGATGTATCTCTCGACCACCGACTACGTGCAGCACAAGCACGCTCCGGGAACCGACGGCGCCGACGCGTTCTATCGCATGATGGACAACTACCTCGGCAAGCTCGATGCGATGGGCTGCGCCATCGTCCTCACCGCCGACCACGGCATGAACGCGAAGACGCGGATGGATTCGCAACCCGACGTCATTTATCTGCAGGACGTCCTCGACGGCTGGCTGGGCGAGAAGGCGGCGCGGGTGATCCTGCCGATCACCGATCCGTACGTCGTTCACCACGGGGCGCTCGGCTCGTTCGCGACCGTCTATCTTCCGGACGGCAGCGACGGCGCGGGGCTGGCCGAGCGGCTGCGCGCGCTGCGCGGCATCGAGTCGGTGCGTTCGCGTGAAGACGCGGCCACGCATTTCGAGCTGCCGGCCGATCGCATCGGCGACCTGGTCGTCGTCTCCGAGCGATCGACCGTGATCGGCACCTCGCTCGCGCGCCATGACCTCTCGGGCCTCGATGCGCCGCTTCGCTCGCACGGCGGCGTCTCCGAGCAACGGGTGCCGCTGATCGTCAACCGGCGCCTGCGCGGCATCGACCCGCAACGGCGCTGGCGCAACTTCGACGCTTTCGACCTGGTCCTGAACCACGTCGCCTGAGATGCCGCTGGACACGATGTATCGCCACGAGTCGATGCGCATCGCCGGCGAGAAGGTCGGCGGCGAGCGCAGCGGCGAGCGCGCGATCGAGGTCTTCAATCCGTTCACGCGCCAACGCATCGGCAGCGTGCCGAAGGCGACGGTCGAGGAGGTGCGGCGAGCGCTCGCGATCGCGCGCGGCTACCGCGCCAGGCTGAGCCGGTTCGAGCGCGCCGAGATCCTCAACAAGACCGCCGCGCACGTGCGCGCGCGCACGGCCGACATCGCCCGTCTGATCAGCGCCGAATCGGGCCTCTGCCTCCAGGACGCGACCTACGAGGTCGGGCGCGTCGCCGACGTGCTCGGCTTCGGCGCCGGCGAGTGCCTGAAGGACGACGGCCAGATCTTCAGCTGCGACCTGACGCCGCATGGCAAGAAGCGGCGCGTCTACACCCAGCGGGGGCCGCTCATCGGCGCGATCAGCGCGATCACGCCGTTCAACCACCCGATGAACCAGGTCGCGCACAAGGTCGTCCCGGCGATCGCGACCAACAACCGGATGGTGCTCAAGCCGTCCGAGAAGGTGCCGCTCTCGGCGCTCCATTTCGCCGACCTGCTCTACGAGGCGGGGCTGCCGCCCGAGATGCTCTCGATCGTCACCGGCGACCCGAGGGAGATCGCCGACGAGCTCGTCACCAACGCCGACGTCGACCTCGTCACCTTCACCGGCGGCGTCGCGATCGGCAAGGCGATCGCCGCCAAGGCCGGCTATCGCCGCGTCGTCCTCGAGCTCGGCGGCAACGATCCGATCATCGTCATGGACGACGCCGACCTCGACGAGGCCTCGACCCTCGCGGTACAAGGCTCGTACAAGAACTCCGGGCAGCGCTGCACCGCCGTCAAGCGGATGCTCGTTCACCAGGCGGTGGCGGCGCGCTTCACCGAGCTCGTGGTCGAGAAGACGAAGCGCTGGCGCCACGGTGATCCGGCCGATCCAGAGATGCAGATGGGCACGGTCATCGACGAGGCCGCGGCGCGGCAGTTCGAGGCGCGGGTCGACGAGGCCGTGAGCCAGGGCGCGCGGCTGCTGGTCGGCAACCGGCGCGACGGTGCGCTCTACTCGCCGACGGTGCTCGACCGGGTCCGGCCCGAGATGACGCTGGTGCGCGAGGAAACCTTCGGGCCGGTCTCGCCGATCATCGCCTTCGCCGATATCGACGAGGCGATCCGGATCTCCAACGGCACCGCTTACGGGCTGTCGTCGTCGGTCTGCACCAACCGGCTCGACCACATCGCGCGCTTCGTCGCCGAGCTGGACGTCGGCACGGTCAACGTGCGCGAGGTTCCCGGCTACCGGCTCGAGCTGACGCCGTTCGGCGGCATCAAGGACTCCGGCCTCGGCTACAAGGAAGGCGTTCAGGAAGCGATGAAGAGCTTTACCAACCTCAAGACCTATTCCCTGCCGTGGGCATGAGGAGTCGAACCCCCTAGATGCTGCCGCTCCTCAACCTGCTCGCCGCGATCGCGCTCCTCGTCTGGGGCACGCACATCGTGCGCACCGGCATGCTGCGCGTCTTCGGCGAGAACCTGCGCCGCATCCTCGCCGCCAGCTTCGCCAACCGCTTCCGCGCCCTGGTCGCCGGCCTGGGCGTCACGAGCATCGTCCAGTCGAGCACGGCGACCTGCCTGATCGTCGCCTCGTTCGTCGGCAAGAACCTGGTGACGACGAGCGCGGCACTGGCGGTGATGCTCGGCGCCGACGTCGGCACCAGCGTGATGGCGGTCGTGTTCTCGCTCGACCTGTCATGGCTCTCGCCGCTCTTGATCTTCGTCGGCGTGGTGGTCTTCATCTCGCGCCAGAACAGCGGCGTTGGCGCGGTCGGCCGGGTGTTGATCGGCCTCGGCCTCATCACGCTCGCCCTGCAGCTGATCGTCGGCGCGACCCGACCGCTCACCGAGTCGCCGGCCGTGCGCGCGTTGTTGCTCGCCCTGCCCAACGACGTGCTGCTCGACGTCATCGTCGGCGCCGTGCTGACCGTGCTGTCGTATTCGAGCCTGGCGATCGTTCTGCTGGTGGCGACACTCGCATCCGAGCACGTGGTGCCGCAGGCGGTCGCGATCGGCCTGGTCCTCGGCGCGAACATCGGCAGCGGCGTGCTGGCGATGATCGCCACCGCGAACGCGGCGCCGCAGGTGCGTCGCCTGCCGCTCGGCAACCTGATCTTCAAGTCGGCCGGCGCCCTGCTCTTCATCGCCTTCCTGCCGCAGGCGCACGTGCTGCTGCAGCAGGTTTTCCCCGACCCTCACCAGCAGGTCGTCGCCTTCCATCTCGCGTTCAACGTCGTGCTGGCGATCTTCTTCATCGGCTTCACCGGACTGGTCGGACGCACCGTCGACCGCTGGCTGAGCGAGCCGTCGCCCGGCGCCGGGACGATGCGGCCGCGCCACCTCGACCCGCTCGCCCTGACCATGCCGTCGCTCGCGATCTCGTGCGCGGCGCGTGAAGCGCTGCACCAGGCCGACGTTGTCGAGACCATGCTGCGCGGCATCGTCCCGGTGATCCGCAATAACGACCTCCGGCTGTCGGGAGAACTGCGCGCCCTCGACGACGTCGTCGACGAGCTCTACTCGGCGATCAAGTTCTACCTGACCCAGATCTCGGGCGAGGCGCTGTCGAAGGAGGAGAGCCGACGCTGGACCGACATCGTCTCGTTCACGATCAACATGGAGCAGATCGGCGACATCATCGAGCGCGTGCTCCAGGACATCGAGGACAAGAAGGTCAAGAAGAACCGCAGCTTCTCGGAGGCCGGCATGGCCGAGATCGTTCACCTGCACGAGCGGCTGCTCGCGAACCTGCGCCTGGCGATGAGCGTCTTCCTCGACGGCCACGTGCGCGACGCCAAGCGCCTGCTCGAGGAGAAGGCGCACTTTCGCGACCTCGAGCACGAGTACGCCGCCAACCACATCGGCCGCCTGCGCGAGAACACGGCGCAGAGCATCGAGACCAGCTCGCTGCATCTCGATTTGATCAGCGACCTGAAGCGGATCAACTCGCACATCTGCGGCGTCGCCTATCCGATCCTCGAGTCGGCCGGCGCGCTGACGGCGACCCGCATCCGCCAGTCGCAGTTCGCAGCACTCGGCACGACCGACGAGGTCGCGCGCTGAAGCCGGCAAGTCGATGCTGAGCCTGGCCGACATCGAGCAGTTGTTCGCCCGCCACGGCGCCGAGCAGTACAGCGGCGAGCCGGTGACACAGCTCGAGCACGCGCTGCAGACGGCGCACTTCGCCGAGCAGAGCGACGCCGGCGACGAGCTCGTCACCGCCTGCCTCCTGCACGACCTCGGCCATCTCCTCAACCACCAGGGCGAAACGCCGACGCTGCGCGGCATCGACGACACGCACCAGTACTTCGCCCTGCCGTTCCTGCGCGGCCTGTTCCCCGACGCGGTGCTTGACGCGATCAAGCTGCACGTCGACGCCAAGCGCTACCTCTGCCAGGCCAACACCGATTACCACGAGCGGCTGTCGGACGATTCCAGGCGCAGCCTCGCTCTGCAGGGCGGCGTGTTCGATGCCGCGCAGGCAAGCGCCTTCATCGCCCAACCCGCGGCGCGCGACGCCGTGATGCTGCGCCAGTGGGACGACCTCGCCAAGCAGGCCGACATGGCGACGCCGTCGCTCGCGCACTTCCTGTCCCGCGCCTCGGCCTGCGCGATCCGGCCTCGGCCGTGACCGAGACGCTCAGCTGGACCGTCGTCGGCGCGGTCCTGTTCGGCGCGCTGCTTCACGCCTCGTGGAATGCGCTCATCCGCGCGGGCAGCGACAAGGCGCTCGACACCGCGCTGATCCACGTCCTCGGCTGCATCGTCGGCGCGGTCCTGGTGCTGATCGTCGGCTTGCCGAAGCGCGATGCCTGGCCGTGGCTTGCCGCGTCTGTCGTGATCCACATCGGCTACTACGTGACGCTGGTCGGCGCCTACCGCCACGGCGAGCTGGGCTTCGCCTACCCGGTGATGCGCGGCACGGCGCCACTGATCGTGGCGCTGCTGAGCGGGCAGCTGATCGGCGAGCACGTTCCGTTCGCCGCCTGGCTCGGCGTCGCGGGAATCAGCGCCGGCGTGCTCGCGATCGGCCTGACGCGCTCGCCGCGCGAGAGCGGCTCGCGCCGCCACGCGCTCGCGTTCGCCCTCGCCAACGCCTGCATCATCGCCGCCTACACCTTGGTCGACGGCCTCGGCGTCCGCGTCTCGGGCAACGCGCTGCAGTACGTCGCGCTGCTGTTCCTGGTCGACGGCCTGCCGTACTTCGCGATCGTTCTCTGGCAGCGCCGCGACTCGCTCGCTCCCGCGTTCGACTACATGCGCGCCCGCTGGCCGCTCGCGGCGCTCGGCTCGTGCGCGTCGCTGGGCGCGTACGGCATCGCCCTGTGGGCGATGACGCGCGCGCCGATCGCCTCGGTCGCCGCGTTGCGCGAGACCTCGGTGCTGTTCGCCGCGTTGATCGGCGTGTTCGTCCTGAACGAGCGCTTTCGCCTGCAGCGCGCCGTCGGCACCGGCGCGATCATTGCCGGGGTCATGGCGCTGCGGCTGGCCTGACCGGCGGCAGCACGCCGCTGGCGACTCTAGCCGCTGACGATGTTCAGGATGTTGCCGTCGGGGTCCTTGAACCAGGCGACGCGCATGCCGTGGCCGACATGGACGTCGCCCTCGAGCTCGAGTCCGGGCAGGTCGTAGCGCTCGAAGGCGACGCCCTTGGCCTTGAGCGCCCGGGCGATCTCGTCGACACGCCCGCCGACCGCCCAGCACACGGCGGTAGCCCTGTTCGTGCCCGCGAACTCCGAGCGGTAGACGTTGAGGACGGTCGAGCCCGTGGCGTACGAGACGACCTCCTCGCCCTGCCTCGCCTTGACCTTCAGTCCCAGCATGCCCTCGTAAAACGCCGCCGCCCTCTTCAGGTCCTTGACCGCGAGGGTCGCGATCGCTTCGGTGTCGCCCAGCATGCCGCTGCTCCTACTGGGTCGAGGTGTCGAGGAGCACTTCGAAGCCGCCGAAGATCATTCGCTTGCCGTCGAACGGCATCTCCATGTCCTTCATTGACGCGTCTTCCATCATCGCCTTGTTGCCCTTGTCGCGCGTCTCCTTGGAAGGCCACTCGACCCAGCCGAAGGCGACGTTCTCGCCGGCCTGCGCGGCGACCGCGCGCTTGAAGTCGGTGACCTTGCCGTCGGGGACATCGCTGCCCCAGCATTCGACGACGCGGGTCGCGCCCAGCCGTTTGAACGTCGCCGTCATCTTCTTCGACATGGCGAGATAGGCTTCCCTGTTGCCGGTCGGAACCGGAACCACGAATCCGTCGATGTAGCTCATGACTGTCATCTCCTTGGCGGTGAACAGCCATCATTCACCTCTGCACAGGGCCCGTACAGCGGCATAGCCGCGCGACGACGGGTAGGAAGCCTCCGACGAGGCGAACGCCGCATCCCGGGTTGCGAAACGAGGGCGAAGCGATCAGCTCGAGGCTCGCGCGGTAAGCTCGTCGCCATGCCGCTTCCCACGCACGCCCGCATCGTCATCGTCGGCGGCGGCATCGCCGGCTGCTCGACCGCCTACCATCTCGCCGCGCTCGGCGAAAGCGATGTGCTCCTGCTCGAGCAGGGCCAGCTCACCTGCGGTACGACCTGGCATGCCGCCGGCCTGATCGGCCAGATGCGGCCGAGCCGGACCATGACCCGGATGAGCAAGTACGGCATCGAGCTGTACGCGACGCTCGAGGCCGAGACCGGCCTGGCCACCGGCTGGAAGCAATGCGGCAGTGTCAACGTCGCGCAGACCCGCGAGCGGCTGATGGTGCTGAGGAAGCAGCTCGCGCTGGCGCGCAGCTTCGGCGTCGAGTGCGAGGAAATCTCGCCCGCGCGCGCCGGCGAACTGTTCGCGCCGCTGCGCACCGACGATCTCGCCGGCGCGATCTGGATCCCGGGCGACGGCAAGGCCAACCCGGCCGACCTGACGATGTCGCTCGCCAAGGGAGCGCGCAATCGCGGCGTCCGGATCGTCGAGGGCGCCGAGGTCGTGGCCGTGCGCAGCGCGGCCGGCCCGACCGGCTCCCAGGTCACGGGCCTGCGCGTGCGTCACGACGGCAACGACGTCGAGCTCGGCTGCGAGATCGTCGTCAACTGCGCCGGCCAGTGGGCGCGCCAGCTCGGCGGGCTCGCCGGGGTCAACGTGCCGCTCTGGTCGGCGGAGCATTTCTACATCGTCACCGACCGGATCGACGGCGTCCATCCGATGCTGCCGGTGCTGCGCGATCCCGACGGCTACATCTACTACAAGGAAGAGGTCGGCGGCCTCCTGATGGGCGGCTTCGAGCCGAAGGCCAAGCCGTGGCAGGTCGATCCGATTCCGTCGACGTTCCGCTTCGAGCTGCTCGACGAGGACTGGGATCAGTTCGAGCCGCTGATGACGGCAGCGATCCAGCGCACGCCATGCCTGGAGACCGCGAAGGTGAAGATGCTGCTCAACGGGCCCGAGAGCTTCACTCCCGACGGCAACTTCATCCTCGGCGAAGCACCCGAGCTGCGCCGCTTCTTCGTCGCCGCGGGGTTCAACTCGGCAGGCATCGCCAACTCGGGCGGCGCGGGCAAGCTGATCGCCGAGTGGATCGTCGCGGGCGGCCCGCAGAGCGACCTCGCCGACGTCGACATCCGCCGCTTCGGCGCCCATACCGCCAACAAGAAGGCGCTCGCCGAGCGCACCGGCGAGACGCTCGGCCTGCATTACGCGATGCGCTGGCCGCGCCAGGAGCTCGAGACGGCGCGGCCGCTGCGCACCAGCCCGCTGCACGACCTGCTGCTTGGCCGCGGTGCGGTCTTCGGCGCCAAGAACGGCTGGGAGCGCGCGAGCTACTTCCGCGGCAGCGCGGCGGCAGCGCAAGCGCCCTACCCGCACACGCTCGGCAAGCCGGCCTGGCTCGACGACATGGCGCGCGAGCAGCGGGCGACGCGGCAGGCGGTCGCGCTCTACGACCAGACATCGTTCGGCAAGCTCCTGCTGCAGGGGCGCGACGCGCTCGCCGTCCTGCAGCGCCTGTGCGCCAACGAGATGGACGTCGCCCCGGGCCGCATCGTCTACACGCCGATGCTGAACGAGCGCGGCGGCTTCGAGAGCGACGTCACCGTGACCCGCGTCGCCGCCGACCGCTTCCTGATCGTCACCGGATCGGCGCAAGCGCCGCGCGACCACGACTGGATCGCGCGGCACATTGGCGCCGGCGAAGCGGCGGCGCTGGTCGACGTCAGCGCCATGACCGCCGTGCTCTCGCTCATGGGGCCGAACGCGCACGCCCTGCTCGGCCGCGTCGGCGCGCGCGATACCTGGAACGCGCTCGGCGCGGAGCAGCTCAAGTTCTCGACCACGCGCGAGATCGACCTGGGCCACGCGCGCGTTCGCGCCGCACGGATGAGCTACGTCGGCGGCCCGGGCTACGAGCTCTACGTGCCGATCGAGATGGCGCGCCACGTCTACCTGACGCTGCACGCGGCGGCCGAAGGACTCGGACTCGCCGACGCCGGCTACTACGCGCTCGATGCCCTGCGCATCGAAGCCGGGCGGCGCGCCTGGGGCGCGGAGCTAGGCCCCGACGAGACGCCATTCGAGGCCGGCTCGATGTTCGCGGTCAGGCTCGACAAGGGCAGCGACTTCATCGGCAAGGCGGCGCTCCTGGCCCGGCGCACGCAGCCGCTCGCGAAGAAGCTGGTGGCGATCGTGATCGGCTCGGACGATGCCTATGCGTGGGGGGGCGAAGCGCTCGCGCTCGACGGTTCAGCGGTGGGCGAGATCGCCTCCGCCGGATGGAGCGACGAGGCCGGACGCTGCATCGGCCTCGGCTACCTGCGAGGCAGCGCCGCGCAGGCCGATCACGCCGGAACGCCGGTGACCGTCGATCTCTGGGGCGAACCCGTTGCCGCGACGGCGTGGGACCGCTGGTCGGTCACTGGATCACGACATCGGCCTGGTTCAGCACCGACTGCGGCACCGTGACGCCGAGGCGGCGTGCCGTCTTCAGGTTGACGACGAACTCGAACTTGGTCGGCTGCTCGACCGGAATGTCGCCCGGCCGGCCGCCTTTCAGGATCCGGTCGACGTAGCGCGCGCCGTCGCGGCCCTCGGTGCTGTAGCCCGGGCCGTAAGCCATCAGGCAGCCGTTCTCGGCATAGTCGGCGCGGGCGCAGATCGACGGCAGGCGCGAATTGATCGCGAGCTCGGCGAGCGCCTTCTGGTTCGAGTTGGCGAGCGGATTGAGCGTCAGCATCACCGCGCTGTTGCGCGTCTTCGTCGCTTCCTTGAACGCGCCCTCGTAGTCCTCGACGCTGCTCACCTCCATCGAGTGGAGCTGCAGGCCGAGCTTGGCCGCCGCCAGCTGGCTCTCCTTCCATTGCGGCACCGACCCGGGTGCCTGCGGATCCCAGAGCACGGCGACGCGGGCGATCCGCGGCACCGTTTCCTTGAGGAACTCGAGGCGCTTGCCGGCCAGCACCGCAGCCATGTTGGTGACGCCGGTGCTGTTGCCGCCCGGCCGCGCCAGGGTCTCGACCAGGCCGGCGGCGACCGGATCGGTGACGCCCATGAAGACGATCGGGATCGTCGCCGTCGACTTGCGCGCGGCGAGCGCGGCGTTGGTCGTGACCGCGACCAGGATGTCGGGCTTCAGCCGCACCAGCTCGGCGGCGAGGTCGGCGAGCCGCTCGAGCTCGCGGTTCTCGTGGCGATAGTCGATGACGACGTTCTGGCCCTCGACATAGCCGAGCTCGCGCAGCGCGGCCTGGAAGGCTTTCAGGCGCGGCGCATCGGCGGTCGCCGAGACCCCGGCGATGTAGCCGATGCGAGTCACCTTGGCCGCCTGCTGCGCCCGCGTCGGCAGGCAGAACAGCGCCAGCAAGATGCAGGCAAGGATCGAGGCGAGTCTTCTCTTCACGGCTACTCCGGCGCGAGAGTATGACGCCGCCGAAAGCCAGGAAGCAGCAGGCCGAATTCGCGAACGAATCGGGCCATCGCCTCGTGCAGGCGATGCGGCCGGCGCTGCTGGCGGATCCGCTCCATGGCGCGCAGGCCGGTCAGCGGCAGGACGTCGCGCTGGGCATGGCTACCGCCGAGCCGCAATGCCCTGAGCGGCAGCCGCGCCAGCAGCCTGATCGCGAGCGAATCGTTGCCGGCGCCGTAGGCGATCACGGCGCGGCACGCCTTCAGGCCGAGAAGCCGCGTCGTCTCGCCGTGGCGGGTGCGCAGCTTGCGGCCCGCGGCAAGCACCTGCTCGAGATGCCCGGCGCGCTCGCGATCGCCGGCACCGACGAACGCCAGCATGGCGTGGAGATCGTTGAAGCTGCAAAACGCATCGTCGCTGAAAGGTGCCCATGCCTCGGCGAGGACTTGCCAGCGTGCCCCGGCATCGACGCCGCGCAGGTGCAGCCGCCAGAGCAGCGCCGAGGCGTCGATCAGATCGGCGAGGCCGGCGTCTGCGGTTGCCGCGATGTGCTCGTCGTACAGCGCCAGGGCGGCGCCGATCTCGCCGCGGGCGAGATGAAACAGCGCCAGATGCCAGAAGCAGTGGCGGGCGACGGTGCTGCCGACCGCCCACGCGGCAGCGTTCCCGCGCAGCCAGCGGATGCCGGCTTCGGCGCGCCCTGTCATCTCGAAGACGTGCGCCAAGGCGTGATGCGCGCGCGCGTTGCCCGGATCGAGGTCGAGCGCGGCGCGCGCGCTCTGCTCCGCTTGCTCGTACTCGCCCGACTCCTCGAGGCCGAAGGCATGCATCGCGAGCACGGCGCCGTATCCCGGCAAGCCGCGCGACCACGCCGGGAGCACGGCGGCGACGCGGTCGTGCAGGCGCGCGACGTCGCCGGTGACGTGGTCGAAAGCGTGCGCCATCTGCAGCGCGAGGATGTCGCGCGGCTCCTTGCGCAGCAGCTTGCCCAGATGCGCCTTGGCGCCTTCGTAGTCGTCGCCGAGAACGGCGCGAAGCGCGGCGACATGCAGCCGCTCGCGCCGATTCATCGGCAGTGCCGCGGCGCGCGCGAGCACCGGCGCCGCCGAGCGCACCTGGCGCGGATCGCGACTGGCGACGCGCAGGTAGCCGGCGAGCACGTGCGCCATCACGAAGCCAGGCGCTTCCTGCAGCGCCGGCGCGAGCTCGGCCTCGGCACCGGCGCGCCAGCCCTGGAACGCGGCCAGCGCACGCTCGTAGGCCGCCGCTGCCGTCGCCGTCGCCCCCGAGTGCGCGCAGCCGCGTGCGTCGAGGCGGCTCACGGCGAAGCACGCCTCGGCCACGCGACCTCCGGCGCGATGTTGAGGTTGACGCGAAAGAGGTTGGCCGGGTCGTAGTGCTTCTTCACCGCCTGTAGCCGCGCGTAGTTGGCGCCGTACGCCGCGGCCACGCGCTCGCCCTCGTCGTCGGTCAGGAAGTTGACGTAGCCGCCGCCGGTGCCGTGCGGCGCCGCCGCGCCGAAGACCTGGCGCGCCCATGAGCGCACGCGCTCGTCGTCGCGCGGGTCCGACCAGCGGCCGTGCACGTTCATGACGTAGTTCGCGTCGCGGCCGACATAGGCCGTCGTCGCGGGCTTGACCCGCGCCATCGCCCCGCCGAGCTGGGCGATGAAGATCTCGCACTCGGGCCCGGGCAGTCGCCCGGCCGCGTCGATCACGACGTCGAGCGCGGCGTCGCTCAGAGCGCTGAAGTTGTTCGACTTCCAGTAGTTGCGCGCGCCCGCTGTCAGCAGCGGGTCGAACGCCGACTGGAATCCGGCGTAGGGCGTCGGCCCGACGGCGCTGCCGATGACGTCGCCGAACTTCGTCACCGGGGCAGCGTCGCGTGCACCGGCCGCGAGGTCGCCGCTGTGGACGAGCGCCAGAACCACGACCTCCTGGCCATGCGCCGACGCCGGCAGGAACGGCAGCGGCGGCGCCTTGCGCAGCACTGCCCAGACGCTCAGCTCGTCGCGCGCCGTCATGGTGAAGTCGCGCCACGCACGCAGCACCTGGCGCGCCTGCGCGAACGGGTAGACGACCAGTCCGGCCTGCACCTCGGGGCCGACCGGATGGAGCACGAACTCGAACGAGGTGACGACGCCGAAGTTGCCGCCGCCGCCGCGGATGGCCCAGAAAAGGTCGGGCTCCGCGTCGCTCGAGACGGCGTGTGTCGCGCCGTCGGCGGTGACGACGGTCGCGCCGCTCAGGTTGTCGACGGTCATGCCGTAGCGCCGCGACAGCCAGCCGAAGCCGCCGCCGAGCGTGAGCCCCGCAACGCCGGTGGTCGAGTTGATGCCGAGCGGCGTCGCCAGGCCGTACGCCTGCGCCTCGCGATCGAAGTCGGCCAGCAGCGCACCTGGGCCGACACGCGCAGTGCGACGCGCCGGATCGATGCTGACCTGGTTCATCGCCGACAGGTCGAGCAAGAGGCCGCCTTCGGCGACACCGTTGCCGGCGATGTGGTGACCGCCGCCGCGGACGGCGAGCAGCATGTCGTGCGCGGCGGCGAAGCGGACACCGGCGCGCACGTCGTCCTCGCTCCGGCAGCGCGCGATCAGCGCGGGACGGCGGTCGACGCTGCCGTTCCAGACCTTGCGCGCGTCGTCGTAGCCGGCGTCGCCCGGCGCGAGAACGCCGCCGCCGATCCGGCGCGCGAACGCCTCGACATCGGACTGACGCACTTGCCGGACGTTCCTGTCCAGCGTAAGGTAGGTTGATGAACGCATCGCATGCTCCGTTCGTGGTGATCGATATGAACAGCTCGGCGGCCGAGTCGCTCCGAGTGCAGCCATTCTTTTGCGCGGCGCGAGCGCGCGCATGACGCGGCGTCGCCGCGCCTTGCCCGCGCGTCCGCGTTTGAGCGCGATCGAGGTGCGCGCTTGGCCGGGCGTCCGCTCGGCTTGATCGATCGTCCGCGCACCGAGTCGCCGATGGCTCTCGACACGCTGTCCGACGTGCTGCGCGGCGTTCGCCTGCGCGGCGCGGTCTTCTTCAACGTCAGCGGCAGCGGCGACTGGGCCGCCGAGGCGCCGCCCGCGCGCGAGATCGCGCCGCTGCTGATGCCCGGCGCCGAGCACGTGATCGAGTACCACGCGGTGGCCCAGGGCAGCTGCTGGGCGGCGATCCCAGGGGGTCCTTCGGTGCGGCTCGAACGCGGCGACGCGGTCCTGTTTCCGCACGGCGACGGGCATGTGGTCTCGAGCTCTCCCGGCCTGCGCGGGCGGATCGACTTCGACTTCCTGGCCGACGCCGGCCCCGACCCGTTTCCGGTGCGCGTCGCCTACCGCGGCCAGGAGATCAGCCACTCGAGGGCACTCGACAGTGATGCCGAGACGATGGTCGTGTGCGGCTTTCTC
>Ga0070672_100001348_pt1 | contig 15143 bp, 10 predicted proteins | sample KBSM13metaG_FD_66151 | JGI IMG/M metagenome (GOLD analysis project Ga0070672, IMG submission 66151) | Miscanthus rhizosphere microbial communities from Kellogg Biological Station, Michigan, USA - KBS M1-3 metaG | ecosystem: Host-associated > Plants > Roots > Rhizosphere > Soil ... | reverse complement strand
CGGACCAGAAGTTCGAGGCGCTGGGGCAGCGCTACCTGCACGAAGCACAGGAACTGTCCCCCATCGATGCCACGGCACTGGGTGATCATCGCTTCGACGATCGCATCGACGACGTCAGCACCGCCGGCTGGCAGGCGCGCGTGACCTTTGATCAGCGCTACCTTGCGTCGCTCGAGGAACTGGATCGAGCCACGCTGTCGCGGTCCAACCAGGTGGACGCCATCCTGTTGCGGCAGGAACTCGAATACGAACGCTGGAGAATCCAGACGCTCGAGGACTGGCGCTGGAATCCGCTCATCTATACACGGCTCGCCGGCGACGCGATCTACACGCTGCTCGTGCGGGAATTCGCACCGGCGCCCGAGCGCATGAAGAATCTCGGCAAGCGGCTCGACGAGCTGCCGCGATTCCTCGGCCAGGTGCGCGAGGTGCTGGTTCCAGCCCGCGTTCCGAAGATTCATGCCGAAACCGCGGTCAAGCAGAATGCCGGCCTCATCGCCATGCTCGACGGCGAGGTCGCGCAGCAGCTCACGGCGCTTCCCGCCGCGGACCAGGAAAGTCTGCGCGCCAGCCTGACGCGCGCGCGCCGCGCGCTGTCGCAACACCAGATCTGGCTCGAGAAGCGGCTCTTGCCCGAGGCCGCCGGAGATTTCCGCCTCGGCCAGCAGTTGTATGACCAGAAGCTCGCCTACGCGCTGGCATCACCGCTGTCGCGCCAGGAGATTCGTGCGCGCGCCGAAGCCGAGCTCGTCACCACACGCAACGCGATGTATGCCATTGCGCGCGAAGTGCTCAAGGGCCGGCGCGGTGCACCGCCGCTGCCGGAGAAACCGAGCAACGCGCAGCAGCAACGCGCCATCCGCGCCGCGCTCGAACTCGCCAATGCCGAGCGGCCGGCGCGCGACTCGGTGCTCACCGCCGCACGCGCGGCGCTCACCGACACCACGAATTTCGTGCAGGAAAAGAACCTGGTGTCGCTGCCGGATGAACCACTCGAGATCATCGAGATGCCGCCCTTCAAGCAGGGTGTGGCGCTGGCGTATTGCGATTCGCCCGGCCCGCTCGATGCCGGCCAGAAGACTTTCTACGCGGTGTCGCCGATCCCGGCGTCGTGGACGCATGCGCAGGCCGATTCATTCCTGCGCGAATACAACTCGCGCTCTATCCGCAATCTGACGATTCACGAAGCCATGCCCGGCCACTACCTGCAGCTCGCGCATGCCAACAAGTACCCGTCAACATTGCGGGCGGTGCTGGGCTCTTCGCCGTTCATCGAGGGCTGGGCGGTTTACGCCGAAAGGCTCATGAGCGACCAGGGATACCTCGGCGGCGATCCGCTCATGAAGCTGGTGCAGCTCAAGTGGTACCTGCGATCCATCGTCAACGCGCTGCTCGACCAGGCGGTGCACGTCGACGGCATCAGCCGCAGTGCCGCAATGAAACTCCTGACCGAGACGGGATTCCAGGAAGAGCGCGAGGCCGCCGGCAAGTGGACGCGCGCCCAGCTGACCTCGGCCCAGCTACCGGTGTACTTCGTCGGTGCTCTCGAACATTTTGCGCTGCGCGCCGAGGCCGAGCAGCGCGCCGGCACAGCGTTCAACCTGCGCGAGTATCACGACCGTGTGTTGTCATACGGCGCCCCACCAGTGCGATTCGCGCGCGAACTGATGTTCGATCTGCCGATCGAGTAACCGCAGTTCAGCAGCGGCGACGCTGTAGCCGGGGGACGGTCAGGAAACGTCGTGCGGGGTCGCGTCTTTTTTGTGGCGCAGCACGCGCACCATGTCCTGGCCCTTGGTCTTGATGCGCTTGAGCCAGATGCGCGCCCACGTGAACTCGACTCCGAGGATGCCGAGGCCGAGCAGGATCCCCGCGATGCCCGGGCCCGGCGTGACCATCATGATGATGCCCATGATGAGGACGGTTCCACCCACTATGCCGATGACGATGCGCTTTGCGACCTTGTACGTTCCGAACAGGGGATGCTTGTCGTCGAACACGATGAGAGACCTGATGACGGCGGCGGGAGGCATTTTACGTGAGACCGTCGGGCCCGGCCCGCGTTCCGTGCGGTGGGAAAAAAAACGTCTACGTCCCGAGAAAGATCCGGTAGACCGGATTGTTAGTTTCCTCGCTGTAGGAATAGTGCAGCACATTGAGATGATCCAGGAACTCGACGGTGTCAGAAGGCGACACGTCGATGCCCGCGAGCACGCGCCCGTAGTCCGAACCATGATTGCGGTAGTGGAACAGCGTGATGTTCCAGCGAGTGCCGATGGCCTGCAGGAACTGCAGCAATGCGCCCTTCCGTTCCGGAAACTCGAACCGATAGAGTCGCTCGTTGGCGACGTTGCCGTTAACGTGACCACCGACCATGTAACGCACGTGCAGCTTGGCGATCTCGTTGTCGGTCATGTCGGTAACGCCGAAACCCGAAGCGCGCAACGACGCGATGACCTCGTCGCGCTCTTCCTTGCCGCGCGTCAGGCCAAAGCCGACGAAGATCTGAGCGCGCTCCTTGCGGCCATAGCGGTAGTTGAACTCGGTCACCGCGCGGCTGCCCAGCACTTCGCAGAAATGCAGGAAGCTGCCGGGTTGCTCGGGGATTTCCACCGCGAGCAGCGCCTCACGCGCCTGGCCCAGGTCCGACCGCTCGGCGACGTAGCGCAGCTGATCGAAGTTCATGTTGGCGCCGCTGTTGATCGCCACGATGCGCTTGTCACGCCAGGAGTTAGTGGCGCAATACTTCTTGAGGCCCGCCACCGCCAGCGCTCCGGCGCCCTCGACAATGGAACGCGTGTCTTCGAATACATCCTGGATGCCGGCACAGATTTCGTCGGTGTCGACCAGCACGACTTCGTCGACGTATTCGCGGCACAGGCGGAAGGTCTCTTCGCCGACGCGCTTCACGGCCACGCCATCGGCAAAGATGCCGACGCGTTCGAGCGTGATGCGCTTCTTCGCGCGCAGTGAATCGTGCATGGCCGCGGCATCCACCGGTTCGACGCCGATGATCCTGATCTTCGGGTTGAGGTACTTCGCATAGATGGCGATGCCGGCGATCAGGCCGCCGCCACCCACCGGCACGAAGATCGCGTCGAGATCGCCGCGCGACTGGCGCAGGATTTCCACCGCGATGGTGCCCTGCCCGGCGATCACGTCCGGATCGTCGAAGGGATGCACGAAGGCGAGGTTGCGCTCGCGCACGATGGACATCGCGTGATCGTAGGCGCTGTCGTATTCGTCGCCGTGCAGCACGACCTCGCCTCCGAGATTGCGCACCGCGCTCACCTTGATGTCGGGCGTGGTCTGCGGCATCACGATCACCGCGGGAATGCCACGGCGCTGCGCAGCAAGCGCCACGCCCTGCGCATGGTTGCCCGCCGATGCGCAGATGACGCCGCGCCTGGCGACCGAGTCCGAGAGGTGGGCAATCTTGTTGTAGGCGCCGCGCAGCTTGAACGAGAACACCGGCTGCAGGTCCTCGCGCTTGAGCAGCACGGTATTGCCGATGCGGCGCGAGAGCCGCGGCGCAGCGTCGAGCGGCGATTCCATCGCCACGTCGTAGACGCGGGCCTTGAGGATTCTCTCGATGTAGTTGTCGGTCATACGGGACCGACATACTAACTTTGGTCAGCGGCTAGTTGCGAACCGAATAGCGAAAATGGCTCTTGCCGATGGTGACCCGGTCGCCGTCCTTGAGGACCTGGCGTGCCACGCGTTTGCCGTTCACGAACACGCCGTTGGTGCTCTTGAGGTCCTCGATGGAGGTGTGATTCGGGCCGGCGACCAGCACCGCGTGGTAGCGGCTGATGTGCTTGGTATCGAGGACGATCTCGTTGTCGGGACCGCGGCCGATGCGGGTCCGGCGGCCGAGCACATGCACGAAATCCGTATTGCCGTCGGTGCGGATCAGGACGCGCGCCGGCCCCTCGAGCACGACCTCTTCGCCGCTCTGCGCCGCGCTGTCCAGCTGGGTGGCGAGGCGTCTCTCGAGATCGGCTTCGAGTTGCTGGATGCGGCTGTCGCGCTGCAGGATCGAGCGCTGGCTCTCGGCGATGACGGCGCGCCATTCCTCGACGGTAACGCTTACCTCCTCGAGCTTGCCGGTCTTGTCCCGGACCTCGAGCTCGAGGTTGCGGATGCTCTCTTCTGCGACCTGCAGGTCGGCGTCCTTTTCGGTAGCCAGCACCTTGGTCGCGGCGAATTCCAGGGTCAGCTCTTGGATACGCTGATCGCGCGCCATGATCTGCGCGCGCAGGTCGGGCACGTCCGCATCCGCCGTCGCGAGCGCATCGGCAAGCCGCGCTTGCAGCGACATCTCGCGTTGCTGCCGCGCCGTGAGATCGGCTTCGAGAGTGCCAATGAGCCCGTTGCGACGCGCCAGGCTGGCGCGCAGGTTGACGCCCTCGGCGGCCAGGCTGGCGCAGAGCTGCTCGCTGACGTCCAGCGAGTCACGCGTCGCGGCCAGCACTTCGGCCAGCGCGGCAAGTTCCGTGCGCAGCGCCTCGATACGCTGGCCGCGCGCAAACAGTTCATCTTCGAGATCGGACTGCTCCGCACTCTGGACACCGAGGCGCCCGCTGGCCGTGTGCAACGACTCGAGGTGTTCGCCGAGCTGCGCGCGCAGCTGCGTGTTCTCCGTGCTGGCGCGTGCGATGGCGACGATACGTTCCGAATCGCCGATGCGGATGCGTTCGTTGAGCTCCTCGATGCGGCGCTCCGCGGCTGCCAGCGCGCCGCGCAGTTCTTCGATCATTGGTGGCGACGGCGGTACCACGATGGGCGTCGGCGCGGTTGTTCCCGGCGGCGGCGTCGCCGCGGTCGCCTTGATGATCTTGTTAGGCTTCCGGTCGGGCAGGCCGAGCGGCATCTCGTGCGTGCCGCTGAGATCCAGGCTTGCCACGGCATCCGCGGCACGCAACGTGGGAATGGCGCTGGCGTCGATCGCGGCCATGGGCACCGGCCCATCCGTCGACGGATCCAGCGCGGTCACGGCGGTGGGCGCGACCCACGTGTCCGTGTTCGAGATCGGGTCGTCGAGCGTCGCCTCGTACGCAGCGACGTCCAGCACGGGCAGTTCAGCCGTGGCATCGGTGTCGTCATCCGTCGAGGACGCGGCAGGTTTCACCGGTGGCATCGCGAAAGATCCCCAGATTCCTTATATCTTGTGCGCCGATTCTAGACCCGGCGCGCGCGGGACTGGACGAAGACTTTTCCCCTATGGCGCGAAATGCGGCCCTGCTTCTCATTCTCTGTCAAATCCGGCGCCCCTTGCCTGCCGGCGGGCCGGGCTTGCGATGGACTCGGTCTGGCGGCGTTTCGGGTATCGTTCGCCCCGATGACCCCGGAGAGTGCCTCACCGAGACTGCGCCGCGCCTACTTCGAGTGCCGTTATGGCCAGTTGCACGTGCATAACGCCATTCCGGCCGGTGGCGGCTTCGACGAACAGACCACGCTCGTCTGCCTGCACGCCAGCAGCAACACCGGCCGCATCTTCCTGGAGCTTTCGAGGATCCTCGGCGCCAGCCGCTCGATCTACAGCCCGGACACCCCCGGTTGTGGAGAATCCGATGCGCCCCCCAGGGCGATCGCGATCGGCGGCTATGCCGAGGCCATCGGCGACTTCCTGGACTCCATGCGCTTCCGCGCGATCGACTTGTTAGGCGTGCATTCCGGCGCGGCCGTGGCGGTCGAGCTGGCCATCAGCCGGCCCAGGCAGGTGCGCCGCGTCGTCATGGTGGGCGCGCCCGCGCTGGATGCGGATGAGCGGCGCAGCTACCGCGACCTGTCGCCGCCCGAAGGGACGCCGCGCGGCGCGCGGTGGGCGCGCACCGCGGTCATCGACTGGAACGCGGACCAGCGCTTGCCGCTGCTCAAACAACCTTTGTTAGTGATGAGGCCACGCGACAATTTCTGGGAAGCCGGCGGGCGCGTGGCGCAGCTGTTGCCGGGGGCGCGCGTGATCGACATGCCGGATCACGACAAGAACCTGCTCGAGAAGGCGCCCGAGCTGGTAGCCAGGCACATGACGGCGTTTCTCGCCTAGACCGCGCGCCCCGCCGACGGCGGTATCCCGCGCGAATCGGCCGCGACGAACGGCGCCGTCAGATCGGAGAGCCGCAGTTTCTGCCGGCCCGCGGCATCGAAATTCCCGGGGTCGAGCCATTGCCGGTAGGCATCCTGGAGGCCGTGCCTCCAGTCGCGGTCGATGACGGCGAACCAGGTGGTGTCACGGTTGCGGCCCTTGTTGACGATGGCCTGGCGGAACAGTCCTTCATAGGTAAAGCCGAAGCGCGTGGCGGCGGCGCGTGAAGGCAGGTTGCAGCTGTCGCATTTCCATTCGAAGCGCCGGTAGCCGAGCGCGAATGCGTTCGCCAGGAACAGGTAGATGGCCTCGGTGGCGGCACGGGTCTTCGCGAGCCGTGGAGCGAGGTAGATGTTGCCCACCTCGATGACGCCGTGACGCGGCTCGATGCGCATGTAGGCGGCCGATCCCGCGGCGCGGCCATCGACCGCATCGATCACGGCGTAGAACTGCGGATCACGCGACGCCTGCGCCTCGGTACACCACTCTTCATAGGACGCGAAATCGCTGTACGGACCGTGGAACAGGTAGGTCCAGCGTTCACCGGCGCGGTCCTCGCGCAGCGCTTCGAACAGGTCGCGCGCATGCCGCGCAGCATCCAGCGGCACCAGCCGGCAATATCGCCCGGTCAGTTCCACATGCGGCGGGACCGGCGGCGCCTTCCAGTCGGGCAACGCGTCCCCGATGGGCTGACCGAAATCGTTGTAGCGCTGCGGCGCGCGGGCGTCGGGATCCATGCCCGGGGATTCTCGCACGCGGAACGCTCAGCCGACGGGCCACCGCGGCGGGATGATCGGGAAAAGCTTGCCTCGACAAATTGCGTCTCGGCACACTCCGTCACGCATTCGCGCCTTCAAACATTCGGGGATTCCATGCAACGTCGCTGGTTGGTGCTCGTGACTCTTTGTTGTTCGATGACGGCGGCGGCGCAGGACGCCACACCACCGAACCCGCGCCAGTTCACGGCGGAACGCATGTGGGCGCTCGAGCGCCTCGGTGACCCCGCCATCACTCCCGACGGCAGGCTCGCAGTGTTGCCGGTGACCCACTACGACATTGCCGAGGACAAGGGACTCGTGGACCTGTGGCTGGTGCCGGTGGCCGGCGGTCCCGCCCGTCAGCTGACCAGCGACAAAGGCAGCGACACCCAGCCCACGGTGAGCCCGGACGGATCCTGGGTGGCGTTCGTTTCGCGGCGCGGCGACGACATCGAAAGCCAGATATACGTGATCGCGACGAATGGCGGTGAAGCGCGCCGCGTCACCAACCTGCCCACCGGCGCTTCGGTGCCGAAGTGGTTTCCGGACAGCAAGCGCATCGCTTTCGTGAGCTCGGTGTGGCCGGACCTGGTGCGCTGGGATGATCAGGCGGCACGCAAGAAGCAACGCGATTCCTCGAAGATGAGCGCGCGCGTCTGGACGCACGCGCCGATCTCGCATTTCGATCACTTCCTCGACGATCGTCAGCCGCACCTGTTTTCCATTTCCATCGACGGCGGCGAGCCGACCGCGATCACGCGCATGTCGGGCTATTTCCTGACGCGCGGCGATCTCGATGCGTCGGCGTACGACATCTCGCCCGACGGGCTCGAAGTCGCCTTCGCAGCCGACGTGGACAAGACCGGCGTCGACCGCAATTTCGACGTCATCCTGCTGCCCACCTGCGGCTGCAAACCGGCTCGCAATATTTCCGCCGGCAACAAAGCCGGAGACGGCGACCCGCACTACAGCCCCGACGGTCGCCGCCTGGCGTTCGCGCAGCGGCGCCTGCCGAAGTTCTATGCCGACCGGGCGCGCCTGATGATCTACGACCGTACGGCGGGGACCACCAGCGGCCTCACGGAGAAGTGGGATCGTTCGGTGGACGGCCTCGTCTGGGAACACGATTCGCGCAGCCTGCTGGGCACCATCGACGACGCAGGCACGCGGCGCGTTTACCGCTTCCGGCTCGACGGCGCGGCGCCTGCCGCGCTCACCCACGCGTCCTCGTTTGGCGCCCTGGCGCTGGCGCGCAATGGCAAGGGCGCAGTCGCGATCCGCCAGGATTTCATCGAACCGCCAACGCTGGTGTCGCTGGCGACACGCACCGGTGAGGCGACCAGGATAAGCAGCTTCAACGACACCGCCCTGGCCGCACTGGATTTCGCACGCTACGAGAGCGTCACTTACCCGGGTGCGCGCGGTGACGCCATCCAGATGTGGGTGTTCTATCCACCCGGGTTCGACGCCTCGAAGAAATACCCGGTGCTCATGCTGCTGCACGGCGGCCCGCACAATGCCGTGACCGACTCGGTGCAATGGCGCTGGAATGCGCAGGTGTTCGCGAGCTGGGGCTACATCGTCACGTGGCACAACTTCCATGGCTCGAGCGGCTTCGGCAACGACTTCGCGGATTCCATCAATCCGGACTGGATCACGCTGCCCTACGAGGACACGATCCGTGCGGCGGACTGGCTCATGGCCAGGCCCTTCGTCGACCGTGAGCGCATGGTGGCCGCCGGCGCAAGTTACGGCGGCTTCCTCGCCACCACCTTGTTAGGCCGTCCGCATCCGTTCAAGGCGCTGGTGGCGCATGCCGCGGTGTACGACATGTTCACGCAGACCGCGTCGGACTATGGCGCCGAGACGCCGCGCTTCTTCGATTACTGGGAGCGGCCGGAGGAGTTCGCGCGCTATTCGCCGCACACCTCGGCGGCCAATTTCGTCACGCCGACGCTGATCATCCACAACCAGCAGGACATGCGCGTGCCGGTGAACCACGGCATCGAGCTGTTCAACACGCTGCAGCGGCGCGGCGTGCCGTCCAAGCTGGTGTATTTTCCGGACGAGAACCACTGGGTGCTCAAGCCACAGAATTCGCTGTTCTGGTACCAGACGGTGCGCGACTGGGTTGCAACCTATGCGGCGCCCGGCGCGTATTGATCGAGGAAGCCTCCATGAAACGACGCACACTTCTCGGGCTCGCGACAGCCACCGCGGTTTCCGCGGCCCTTCCCGTGTTCGGCCGCAAGATCAAGCCGCTGAAGATCCTCGTGCTGGGCGGCACCCGCTTCATCGGCCTGCACATGACCGCGCTGGCGCTGCAGCGTGGGCACACGCTCACGTTCTTCAATCGCGGCAAGACCAAGACAGACCGCTACCCGGAAGTCGAACGCATCAAGGGCGATCGCGATAACCAGATCGACGGGCTCAAGGATCGCGAGTGGGACGTGGTCATCGACAACTCCGGCTACGTTCCGCGGCACGTGCGACTCACGGCCGAGTTGCTGGCGCCGAAGGTGCGGCAATATGTGTTCACATCCTCGATCTCCGTGTACCCGGACTTCAGCGTGCCGCGCGACGAGAAATCGCCAGTGGGCAAACTCGCCGACGAAACCATCGAGAAAGTCGACGGCGATACCTATGGCCCGTTGAAGGCGCTGTGCGAGCAGGCAGCCGAGCGGGCGCTGCCCGGCCGTACCACCATCATCCGCCCCGGCCTCATCGTCGGCCCCGATGACAACACCGACCGCTTCACCTGGTGGCCGGCTCGCGCCGCGCGTGGCGGCGAGTTCATCGCGCCGGGAGCGCCGCAGGATCCCTTCCAGGTGATCGATGCGCGCGACCTCGCCGCGTTCACCATCAATGCCATCGAAAGGAACTTCACCGGCACGTACAACCTGGTCTCGAACGTGAACGGCTTCAGGTTCGGTGAACTCACCGACGCATCGATTGCCTCGGCCATGCGGCGCGCAAAGCCTGCCGACGCGCCGCGCGCCACCTGGCTGCCCGCCGATTTTCTCGCGGCGCAGGAAGTCGCGCCGTGGAGCGAGATGCCGGTGTGGCTGCCGGCCAGCGGCGAAGAAGCCGCGTTCGCCGGCACCAGCAACGCCGCGGCATTGGCCAGGGGCCTCACCATCACGCCCATCGCAAAAACCGTCGACGACACGCTGGCATGGCATCTCACGCGCCCCGCGGAGGAACGCGAGAAACTCAAGGCCGGCATCGAGCCGGAAAAGGAAACCAGGGTGCTCGCTGCCTGGAACGCCCGAGCGGCGGGCGGCTGACATGTTGGCGCATGAAGAAAGCTGACGCCCGCCAGTGGACACTGCGTCTCGCCGGGGTCACGGGTATGGCGTTGTTCGCGTCGTTCTTTGTGCTCACGTATCACCGGCCCGAGTGGGTCGAGAATTTTGCGGCGGATTACCTGGAAGCGCAGGTGGCCGGAAAGGTCGATGACACTATCGACGCACTGGGGCCGCCTCATGGCGACGATGCGCTGTCACGCTATGCCGCGCAGCTGTACCGGCAGAACGAAGATCAATTGTCGAGTCTCAGACAGCAGCTGAAGGCTGAGGCGCGCAGACAGCTGGAAATCTGCATCCCGCAGATTCGCGCGCTCAGCACCGAACAACGTGAAATGATTGCGCAGTGGGTGGATGCAGGGGCGACGCTGAGCATCGGTTCTCTCACTCTCGACAATTCGCGGCTGTTCGCGTTCATCCAGTCCGGTTATCTCGCGGTGGTTGCAGACTTGCAGCGCGACATCCGGGTGTTCGCGGCGAGTAATTTCGCCGCTTTCCTGATGCTGGTGCTGGTGTCGCTGTTGAAGTCCGAGCACACGCGCGCGCTGTTCGTGCCCGGTGTGCTGCTGGCCGTCAGCACCCTGCTGTGCGCCTGGCTATACGTGTTCGAGCAGAACTGGCTGCTCATCATCATCCATGGCGATTACCTGGGATTCGCCTACGCCGCCTGGCTCGGCGGGGTATTCCTGCTGCTATGCGACGTCTGGCTGAATCGCGCGCGCATTACGCTCAGAATCGTGGAATCGACCGCATCGGCGGCCGGTTCGATCCTTTCATCTTTGACGCCTTCATAACGGGCCGAACGCCTGCGCGTCGTCCACGTCGTAGATATCCACCTGCTGACCCATGCGCACCGCGCGCCTGCGCAACGTCGGGTATTCCGCCACTTCGAACTCGCGGTTTTCGCCCCCGGATAGATAGACCAGGTCACCCGGTCCCGGATTGCGCATCAGGTGCGCCACGGATGGCGTGGGAAAACCCATGAAATCACCGGGGCCGACGCGATATTCCACTCCATCGATGAGTGCAATGCCCGCGCCCGCAAGCACATAGAGCCACTCCTCCTCGAAGCAATGCGAGTGGTAGACGTAGGATTCCTTGCCCGGCGGCACGCTGAGGAAGTTCACGCCGGTGCGCTTCAGTCCGACGCTGCGCGCGAGCTGCGTGCCGCGCACCAGCGAGTCCGGATTCCAGGGGTGCGAGAATTCCTGGGCGTGCGCCGCGACGTCCGCGGCCCGCACGAGGTAGAGGTTGGGCTTTTCCATTGCGGCAACCATCCTATTGGTGACGCGCGGCAGCACCGCGACAGCCGTAGAAAATATCGAGCGAGGACTGGTAGACCTGGGTCCGTACGTCGAGCAACCCCAGCACCGAGTGGAACAGGTTGTCGTGTGACAACTCGGCCTGCGACTTGTGGCGCAGGCAGGACTCGTCCACGTCGCCACTGGCGACGACCTGGGGCGACACCCATATCACCATCGGCACATGGGTCTGCAGGTCCGGCGCGATGGCATACGGGATGCCGTGTAGATAGAGACCGTGCTCTCCGAGCGACTCGCCGTGATCGGAGACGTAGATCATGGCACTGTGCAGGCTGTGCGGCTCCTGCGACAGCGTATCGATCATGCGCGCGAGCACGTGGTCGGTGTACAGGATCGCATTGTCATAGGCGTTCACGACTTCCTCGCGGCTGCACATGCGCAGTTCGGCCGTGGCGCAGTCCGGCAGGAAACGGCGAAACGCGGCGGGATAGCGCCGGTAATACGCGGGGCCATGGTTGCCCATCATGTGCAGCACGTAAACCGTGTTGCGATCGACGCGTGCCAGATCGGACGCCAGCCGGCGCACCAGGATCTCGTCGTGACACTCCTCGCCATCGCAGAGATCCGGCGCCGTGGCCGGCGCGATTTTTTCGTATTCGACCCCGGCGCCCTTGCAGACACCCTTGCAGCCCGACTGGTTGTCCAGCCACTTCACCGCGTAGCCGGCGTGCGCCAGCACATCGAGCAGGCCCTCGGAGTGGCGCACACGGCGTGCGTCGTAGTCTTCGCGCCCCCAGGGCGAGAACATGCAGGGAACCGACACCTCGGTTGACGTCCCGCAGGAAGTGACATTGCTGAAACCGATGACATTCGCCTTCGCCAGCTCCGGATTGGTCTCGCGCTCATAGCCAAGCAGCGAGAAATTGGCGGCGCGCGCGGTCTCGCCGATCACGAGCACCAGCACGCGCGGGTTCGGATCGCTGCTGACGAGCGGTACGAAACGGGCGTCGGCGCCCAGCGGTTCGCGCTTCGTGTTCACTTCGGCGACGCGATTCCGCGAGTTGACGGCGAGACCATACAGGTAATTTCCCGGCGTGATGAGATAACGCGCCTCGTGGTGATTGCGCATGAAGGACGTCAGGTCGCGTGAAATCGTGAACCCGGCGATGACCGCCAGGACCAACGCCGCGACCACCCAGGCCGCGCGCCGCAGCAGCGCCTGCAGCACGGTGGGACGTTCGAGTCTCACCAGCCAGATGAACGCCACTGGCAACGCGGACCAGAGCAATACCGAGCCGAACATGCGCAGATTCAGCAGCTCGCGCGCCTCGTGCATATCGGTGCGCAGCACGTTCTGGATCATGGTCGGATCGAGCAACACCGCGAAGGTGTTCATGTACCAGGCGGCGCCGGCGCTCGCGACCACCAGCAGCGTCAGCAGCGGGCGCACGACAATCCGCCACGCAAACGGCGCGAGCAGGACGAAGTGCAGGCCGACTATCGTGACGAAGCAGCACACCAGGAACAGCCAGTTGCCCGGCTGCGACCAGTCGCGGCCCTCCCCGATCGCCTTCCACCAGGCGCCGTTCGCGGTGGCCACGATCCAGGCCGTGACGGCCAGGACCAGTGTTTCGACCCGGATCATGGGGCGCAAGTGGTTAGTCAGGCCTGGCATCAGTCGCGGTTCCGCCAGCGATAGGAAAAGCCAAGATTTGCGATGGCCGGCAGCCAGTGATCGGTGTCCGACAGTAAAAACTGGCCGTCTTCGGACGCCTCCAGCGCCGTGCAACAATCATTGTGACGGTTGGTCGCATTGGTGATCTCGAGCACGACCGAGAAATCGCCGTTGCTCAGCGGCCAAGTGTAGCCGCCGCGCAGATCCAGCGTGTAGAAGTCGCGCCAGCGCTGCGAATTGCGCGCTCCCAGGATGATTCCCCCGGATGCAGCATTTGCAGGCTGGGTCAGCTCGAAGGGCGTGCTCGGCCAGCCGCTATGCCAGCCAGCGAACGCCGACAGACTCATGCGGGTGGACTGCCAGGCAACTCCTGCCGTCGCGGCCAATGGCTGGTCCCAGCTGCGCAGGATGTCCGAGTCGTCGATGTCGTCGGATACGCGCGACCAGCTGAACGTTCCCCACGCACTCAGTTGTTGGGAGAACTGCCGACGCACGTTGATCTCGAGCCCGGACGCCTCGGACTCATTCGGAACGATTCGCACGCGGTCCGGGGCGAGCTCCGGATTCAGCGACAGCACATCGAGCAGATTGTCGAAGTACGGTTGGGCCGTGGTCCAGTGCTTGGTGTAGACCTCGAAGGCCCAACGGGTCGCCGAATTCACCTGGTATGTCAGGCCGAGAACCGAGTGCAGCGACTGCTGCGCGGAATCCGCGACCGCCTGCGCTTCCTCGACGCGCCATTCTTCCACGTGCTGCGCCTGCGCAAACTTGCCTGCCGAAGCGTACGCGCGCAGGCGTTCATTGATGTCGTAGCGAAGATTCACCCGCGGACTGATCTGCGTGTGCTCGCCGCCGAGGTTGTAATGCTGTCCATCGAGACGCAGGCCGAGCTCTGCTTCGAACGGCGTCCATCGCCGGCGCATCGACGCGTGCAGGGCGTAGGTGTTCACGCGCGGCTCGACCACGTATTCCAGATCGTTCGACGTGGGCCGACCGAAGCCGGCAGCAATTTCCGGGTCGTAGAGAGCGGCACGCGAGTACGCGTAGTCCGCATTGGATGAGGCCGCCTCCAGGCCGAAGGTGTAGGTGGTGCTGGCCTGCGGCTCGTAGATCCATACATTGCTGGCCTCGAGGCGGTCGAACTCAAGCTCTGCGTTCAGCGTGCCGGCAGCAATGCCTGGTTCATCGAGCATGCCCACCCGGTGGCGGGACGAGTCGGTGACCACCAGCGTTGCGCGAGTCCGCAATTGCGGACTGAACTCGTGATCGCGCGCCAGCCAGAAATACTCGTCGCGATAATCGGCATTCGCCGTCTCTTCATCATCGGCGCTACCCAGCTCGATGCGATCGTCGAGCAACAACCAGCCCAGCCGCCACGCACCGTTCTGTGTATTCCACTGCAGGCGGCCGAGAGAATCGCTGAATTGCGGATTGCCGAAGGAGTTCTCCACCGGTTCGAGCAGGTCCAGCGTGCTGCGCCGGATCGCGAACAGCCACTCCACCGGCAACCGTTCGGACTTGCCCATGGTCGACAGGCCGGCGGAAATCAGGCTGCCACTGGCGCGGTTTTCGTAACCCGAGTGGCGCTCGGGCGCGGTGATATCGATGACTCCGCCCGAACGGGTACCGTAACGCACAGGGAATCCACCACTGAAAACTTCGATGTGTTCGACCCCGGCCGGATCGATGGCGCTGATCAGGCTCTGGAAATTCTTGAGGTGAAACGGATCGATCAGCGTGATGCCGTCGTAGCGTACCAGCACGTCGTCGGCCAGCGAGCCGCGGATGTAGGGCCGCGGGGAAGCATTGCTCGCCAGCCCGGGCAAAGTCTTCAGTGCGCGCAATGCATCATCATGACTGCCGGGCACGGTGTCGATATCGCCGGCGGACAGCTCGAGTGGCGTAGTGACGCTGGGACCCTGGATCGAATAGCGGCTGGCGTAAACTGAAATCTCTTCCAGCGGAACCTCGGCGACGTGAACGATCACATCCGGCGCCGCGCGCACCACGACGTATTTCTGCGGGGCAAGCTCGCGCAGTGCAAGCCCATGCGCC
>Ga0070672_100001347_pt1 | contig 15145 bp, 12 predicted proteins | sample KBSM13metaG_FD_66151 | JGI IMG/M metagenome (GOLD analysis project Ga0070672, IMG submission 66151) | Miscanthus rhizosphere microbial communities from Kellogg Biological Station, Michigan, USA - KBS M1-3 metaG | ecosystem: Host-associated > Plants > Roots > Rhizosphere > Soil ... | reverse complement strand
AGGCACGGCACATCGCGCCGGATGCCCGATTCGATGGTGAACGGCCCATTGAGACAGGCCAGTGCCACCTGCACTCCGTCCTCCTTGAGCCGGTTCGCCAGGCGCACGATCTTGCGCTCCGATCCCCCGATGCCGAGATTACCGATCACGAACAGCGCATCGGGCTGCGCAGCGGCCGCAGTCTGGTCTTCAGTCTTCACGGTAGTGAGCGTTCCGAGGGAAGATTCCGCATACGCGGGGGTGGTCATTGAATCGTTCCTCCGTCGGCCGCGCGGATTCCGGCGCGCACCGGCCTGGCTTCGATCAGTTCGATGTAGCGCGACGCGGCGGCGCTGGTGAATTCGCGCGTCGCGAAATCGTGCGCACGCTGCCCGATGTTTTCCCGGTAGACGTCCGACTCGAGCAGGCCCCGAATCGATTCGCGCATGTCGTCGGTCGATGCGGCCACGGCGCCAAGGCGCAGCCGGCGTATCAGGCCATCCGGGTCGAAGAAACTGACTACCGGTACGCCGCGCAGCCACGCCTGCAGAAAGGTGTTCGGAAATCCTTCGACGCTCGAGGTGTTGAGAAAGATCCTGGCGCGATCGAACCAGCCGCCGGAGTCCGTATAACGCACGGCGCCGGGCATCGAGACGTTGGGCACGCGGGAGGCCGCCGCGCACACGTCTTCATAATAGGTGCCGCCCCGCGAGCCCGGAAACGGACCACCCGCCAGGGTGAATTTCACATCCGGCAACTGCCGCGCCAGTTCGAGCACCAGCTCCGGTCGCTTGAGCGGGCGCAGGTTGCTCAGCCACAGCACGTCGATGTCCTTCCCGACGGGGGGCGTGGGACGCCGCGCCGGCTCTACCAGCATGTTGACCAAGGCCGCTTCCAGCCTGTGGTTCTCGTTCAGCATGTAGGCCTGCGCCTGGGTCTGCGCCGCGACCAGGTCGGCGTGGCGGAGGCCGTATTCGAACAGGCGCCGGTCACGCCAGAAGCGGATGCGGCTGTGTTCCTTTTCGCAGTCACTGTCCGATGCAACACGGAAAATGAAACGCCTTCCGGCCATACGGCAGAACCAGGCGGTGATGCCGGTGAACGCGCCGGCGGGCGACTGGTAGTACACCTCGGCGTCGGCGGTCAGCAGCGCGGAGAAGAGTTTCGACGCGCGTGGATGAAAGAATCTCAGGCCGGGAAGTCCGGCGTGACGGCGGTGCGCCGCGATGAGCCTGATGCCATCCACCATGCGAATTGCGCCCTGGCCATCGTCGAACACGATCATCGACACGTCGTGGCCCAGGTCGCGCCAGGCGCGCGCCAGCAACATGTGCTGCACGGTCTCGCCGCCGACGTACTTGAGATCACCCTCGCCCGTCAGCAGTCCGTAGGCATCCAGACCGACTATGCAGATCTTGCGCGACCTCATGACAGTCTTCGTCCCAGCCAGCCATAGGCATCTCGCAACGTGGTGCTCACGCGCAGCGGGCGCCGTACTACGGCGGGTTGCACCGCCGTCGCCGGCTCGACGCATGACACCATGCGCATGACGGTGCCGGCGTACATCCAGAAGAACATCCAGGGCTTGTGCAAATCGACGAAGAAGACCGCGCCGCACACCGCGATGGCGCCCAGCGCGAAGGCGATGAAATAGCGGCGCAACACGGGGTCGGCGATGAGACTGGCGCGACGCGCGCGATTGATGGCGGAGAACAGCAGGTAGCTGCCGCAGAACAGTCCAATCAGACCCAGGTTGAACCACAGGGAAAGGTAATGGTTGTGCGGCGAGAACCGGAACGCGAATGACCAGTACACGTCCCACCCGTAGCCGGTGATGAACGTGATCGGATGTTGCAGCATGGTCGCCAACAGGTTGAGCCAGATCTCGGTGCGGCCCGACGAGGCTTCGGTGACGTCGATGTTCGTGGTCTGGCCCAGCATGCGCTCGGTGAGCAGACCGCCGTACCGCGACAAGCTGAAGAACACCACCAGCACCATGAGGGAACCGAGCACCCAGCCGGCCACACGGCTGTATGAAACCAGGTGCCGGAACATGTAGGCGCCCATCACGAGGGACAGGATCAGGCCGACGATGCCGCCGCGTGACGCCGTCATCGACAGCGCCATACAGGAGATCAGCGCTGAGCCGAGCCAGAACAATCGCCACATGCCGCGTGATCCGACGGCTGCCGCGATCATGCCCGGCACGAAGAGAATGATGAACGCGGCGTACTGGTTGGATTCGCCCATCGCGCCCTGCGTGCGGCCGTCGATGCGCTCCTGGAAGCCGAGGTTCACTATGCCGGCGTTGTCGAGCACGGTCGCGAGGTTCGCGAACAGCGCGCCGATCAGCATCCACTTGACGACCTTGACGCCGTCGTCCGCCGTGCGCACGCCGAACAGGAACACCAGGAAGAAAGTAAACGGGTCGAACAGTCCGGTCTTGAGCCTGATTCCGCTCGAGATGACGCTATAGCCCTGGTATTCGATGACCAGCCCGGCAATGAGCCAGGTGAAGATGGCGTACGCGATCAGCACCATCCAGGCGGTCTGCAGGCCCCCCGCGGAGACCAGCGAGGAACGCACCACGACCATGCGCAGGCCGATGAATACCGCGAGCAGGTAGATAACGAGGTTCTTGGCGGACAGGCCCGTCGCGATCGTGAGATCCCAGCGCAACACTTCGGTTGCGAGCAGGAAGAACGAAGTAATTCCGAGCAATGTCGCCAGACGAGACCCCTTCTTGCAAATCAGCCATCAGTACGCCCGATCCGTGCGAAGCACGGCGAACACCGTGGCGACGAGAATCTGCAGATCCAGGAAGGGCGACCAGTTGCGCATGTACTCGAGATCGAAGACCACGCGCGCCTCCATGTCTTCGACACGTGTGGTTTCGCCGCGGCAGCCCCGTACTTGCGCAAGTCCCGTGATGCCCGGCAGGACCTTGTGACGAACCATGTACCGTTTGATCAGCTTGCGGTATTCCTCGTTGTGAGCCACCGCATGTGGGCGGGGTCCTACGAGACTCATGGTTCCCTGCAATACGTTAATGAGCTGTGGCAGCTCGTCGAGCGACCACCGGCGCAGGTGTCGCCCGATGGGTGTGACGCGCTGATCGGAGCGGCGTGCCTGCGCGATGAGCGCCCCGTCCTCGCACACAGTCATGGTGCGGAACTTGTAGACCTGGATCTCGCGGCCATCGAGACCGTAACGCCGCTGGCGAAACAGGATCGGCCCCGGTGAGCTGCGCTTCACCGCCAGCGCGATGCCTAACAACAAGGGCGCGAATACCAGGATGCCGGCGAGCGACAGCGCGACATCCATCAGGCGCTTGACGAGACCGCGATAACCGTGGAACGGCGTCTCGCACATCGCCACCACCGGGAAGCCGAGGATCTCGCTGGTGCGCTGCTGGATCATGTCGAAGCCGCTCACGTCCGGCACGAAGTAGATGGACGCGGTGGTGTCGCCCAGTTCGTGCACCAGGTCGCGAATGCGCATCACCTGGCCCGGCGGGATCGCGATGAAGATCACGTCGATGTTGCGCCGGTTCACGAAGGACGCCACGTCGCCGAAGCGGCCCAGCAGCTGCGTGTACCTCGAGCAGCCGAGCCGGTCGCTGCCGCGATCGTCGAAAAAGCCTGCAATTGCAATGCCGAGCTCGTTGTGCAGCGACAGCCGCCGCGCCAGCTCCTGGCTCGCAGCAGTGCACCCGACAATGACGGCGCGGCGAGCATGGGTCGCGTCCATGAGCAGCGCGCGTGTCATCGACTGCAGCAGCAGCTGCATGATCACCAACAGCACCGGCGTCAGCAGCACCCAGGTGACCACCACGCGGCGCGAGTATTGCTCGGAAAACTTGGTGACGTAGCCGAGCGCCAGCAGGCAGGCCACCAGTATCGCCCAGCGCCACAGCAGGTTGGTCGCGAGCTCTATCCTGCGCGCAATCACCTGCGAGGTCTGGTTGCGCGGCACCAGCACCGCCAGCGTGAGAGTCGCCGCGAGGATCGACAGGACGAGGAACGGTCGATCGAACTCGACACCGTAGAACTGTGTGAGTGGATAGAACATCACGCCGGCCAGCACCGCCGGCAAAGCATCCATGAGCCACAGCAGCACCGGCGCGACCAGCGAGGTACCGCGCTTGAAGATGATCGGCTGGCTGACCTGAGATTGGTATTCGGAGTTCATCGGCGCAGCGTCTGGAAGCTGCGGCCAGAATAGAGAAAAGGCTGACGTCTCCGACGCCAGCCCTTTGCTCAATACCCTATCGCCGAATGATTACACGGCGTATCCAAGGCTCCTACAGTGCCATCATTGCACCGTCACCGATGCCGGCGATGACGGGCTCGATGAGGAGGTGACGCCCTGCAGCGCAGAGTCCATGGTGTGCAGCCAGTTTTCGAGGTTGGTGTAACCATTCGACGCGACAGTGTTGGGGCTCGACGGCAGCGTGAGCCTGCGCGTGTGCTGCGCAATCCACGGCCAGCCTCCCGCGTAGCCGCGCGCGCAGCGGGCAGTGCCATTGTTCGACACGCAGTTGATGATGCCGCCGGTGCGGTCCCTGACGCTCTTGACGATGCGGGTATCGACCGAGTCGCGGTCTTTAGGACGCGCGCCCGAATACGTCAGCACGCGGTTGTAGACCCCACTGCTGGCGGTCTTTTGCGCCGTGAGGCCGGCATTCCAGACCGGCGCCGTCGAGGTCGACACCATGCCCGAGATCGTGTGTCCGCCGTTATAGGTCACGAGCGAGGTGAGCGTGCTGCCGCTTTCCGGTGCATAGTTGTCGCTCACGTACAGGTGGGCGTCGTCGCTGAGGACGAAAGTGCCGGCGGTTCGCAGGAAAATGGGCCGCGTCGGGCGCTCGTAACTCGGTCCGCGCAGGAAGACGTTGCCGACCAGCGAGCTGTTGGTGACCCGGTAGTGCTCGCTCTGGCCGTCGTAGTCCATGTTGACGCGGTCATAGACCAGGTTGTTGACGAACACCAGCTGGCGCGCGCGCGTCAACGGATTGCGTTCCACGTTGTGGGCCAGCAGGTTCCCCACCATGGTCACGCGGCCGCCGTTGACGCTCGTTCCCAGCAACACGCCGAAACCGTGTTTTACGTAGTTCCCACTGGCATCCCTATGGATGGACTCATTGAGCGCTTCCGCAAAGATGTTGTTGGAGAACGTGATGTAGTCGTGCGGTCCCCAGATGCTGGCGACTTCGTCGATGGCCCAGCTGAATGAGCAGTGGTCGATGACCACGTTCTTCACCGGTCTCGCATCGGTGCCTTCGAGCTTGAGCGCATCGCGATTGTCCGGATCCGGCCCAATCGGATCGTCGCCAGGGCGCACGCGAAGATGCTGAATGAGGATGTCCGACGCCTGGATGCGGATCGCGGCGCCGCGGATCATGATGCCCGGCGAGGGCGCGGTCTGCCCCGCAATGGTCAGGTTGTTGTAGCGGATCATGAGGTCCGTGGTGAGACGGATGGTGCCAGATACCTCGAACACGCAGACGCGCGGGCCCTCGGCATCGGAAGCGCACGCTTTGAGTGAACCAGATCCGCTGGCGTTGAGATTGGTGACCCGGTAGACCCTGCCACCGCGGCCCGCGACAGTGTCCATACCGAAGCCGGCGGCGCCGGGAATAACCGGCCGCGCCTGTGCGCCAGTTGCGCCCAAAGTCAGTGCGGCAGCAGCCAGCAGCAGGAAGTACATGGTCAGACGGCGCGTGCGTCCATGAATGCGGCGAACTTTAGCAAGGCTCATTCCTGAATCCCTCGGAAAAAATGGAAAATGGCTGTCAGGAGAAAAGGGTCAAATCACTTTTCTGGCGGTGCCACTGGACGGACCCTCGAGTCCATTGGCGTTCACACTGATCACGGCGAAGTACCAGACCCCGGCGTCGAGCGTCGAAAACTCGTACGAGGTCTGCGAGGGATCGGGGATGAAGACGCTGTGATCGAGGTCGTCGGGGTCGCGTCCGTAACAGATGCGGTAGCCGGCCAGGTCGTCGAGCGTCGAACCATCGACCTTCCAGGTCGGCCGCTGCCAGTCGATTCTGGCGACGCCCTCCCCTGAGCCGATGACACTGATGGTGAATGGCATGGTCGCGGCGCGATGCGCAGCATCGGCGACCTTGATGACGATGTCCTCGTGCTCACCAATGTCGGTAGTTTGCGGAGTACCAGTGATCTTGCCGCTGGCCGCATCGAGGCTGGCCCAGGACGGCAGGTTCTCGGCACTGAACGTCAGCTGTTCGTTTTCGAGATTCGAAACAGCGGGCTGGAGTTCGTAGCGAACCCCCGCGTGTGCCGGTGAAGACGCATCGACCACGATGCCGGGCGCAACGTTATTAGACGCCGGTGCCGACACAGTTGCCGATGTCGGTGCCGCGGCCAGCAGCGCGTCGCTGCTGCTGCTGCCACGATCGCCGCCCACAAAGAATGCGAGTGCAAGTGCAAGTGCGAGCCCCAGCCCGAGCGCGGGTAGGAACCCTCTGACAGAGTCGCGCACCGAAAACCGCATGTGTGGGATACCTCCGCCCATATCCGTCGGGCTGGATGCGATTTAGACGTCCGCGAGCAATCGCTTCAATGCAGCATGAAAAAAATGCGCAGCGGGTGGCCTGTCGTTGATGGCAGACAATCCAGAGTTATCAAAGACTTACGAACTGACGGGGGGATTTCGACCCACCGGGAATTGTGACCTTGCGCACCTTGGGAAGGACGGCCCGCCTTCTTTCTCTCTTATATATAGGAGCAGGCGTACAACACCGGGCCTGGGATGCGCCGGGGCCAGCGCCGGCCCAGCGTCGTGCAATAGCGGTCGCTTTCGGCGCAAGGCAATCCCTGAGGTGGCCTGTCACCGCACCTGTGAGCGGCCCCCCTCCGCGCCAGTAGTTAGCTCTATCTACCAGCAGATGCCTTCGTAGTGGCAGCGCAGGAGTTCGCGGTTTGACAGATTGACAAGGTCGATCAGGTAGTGTTCGGGACGCACGCGTTCCTGCAATACCGCCTCGAGCGCCGGCTGCTTGAGTCCGATGAGCAGCACTTCCGATGGATCGATCATGTCGGCGATGTCATCGCAGAGCAGCGACCCGATGTGCGGAATATTCGTCTCGATGAAATGACGGTTCGCGCCCAACAGTCGGGACAGCTGCACCTCGGGATCGAAGATCCTGATCTCGCAGCCCTCGCCGATCAGGCGCTTCGCCACCATGACGAGTGGACTCTCGCGCAGGTCATCCGTGCCGCTCTTGAACGACAGGCCGAGCATGCCCACCCTCGGACGACCCAGGCGCAGGATCTTCTCCACGGCCTGGTCGATGTGCACCCGATTGCTGACCAGCAGGCTGGCCAGCATCGGTACCTCGATGTCGTGCTGCTTCGCTATCTGCGCCAGCGCGCGCAGATCCTTCGGCAGGCAGGAGCCGCCGAATGCGAAGCCGGGCTTCAGGTAGGCGGGAGAAATATTCAGGCGCGTGTCGGCACAAACCAGCCGCATCACTTCGTGCGCATCGATGCCCAGCGCCTGCGACACGCGCCCGATCTCGTTTGCGAACGTGATCTTGAGCGCGTGAAAGGCATTGCAGCTCATCTTGAGAGCTTCGGCCACGCGGATGCTGGTGACGAGGAAGCGCGCGTCGAGGTGCTGAAAAATCTCGCGCACGGCATTGATGGCCGCTTCGCAGTTTCCACCGACGATGGTGTACGGCGGATGATCGTAGTCCAGGATTGAGCTGCCCTCGCGCAGGAACTCGGGCTGGAACGCGACGCCGAAGTCCACGCCAGAACGCTTGCCGCTGGCGCGCTGCAGGATGGGCTCGATGACGTCTTCGAGGGTTCCCGGCTGCACCGTCGACCGTATGACGACCGTATGAAATTCCTTCTTGGACGCGAGCGCCGCGCCGATCTCTTCCGCCAGCCGCGTGATGGCACGCAGGTCCTGGCTGCCGTTCGACGCCGACGGCGTGCCAACGCACACGAAAGTGATCTCGGTCTCATGCACCGCGTGCCGCGCATCCTGGGTGACCAGGACACGCCCCGAGTCGACCACATCGCGCATCAGTTCCTGGATGCCCTCCTCGAGGATCGGAGACTTGCGCGCGCGGATCAGGTCGAGCTTGGCGGCATCGACGTCGACGCCGATCACCCGGTGTCCATCGCGCGCCAGGCAGGCCATGGACACCGCGCCCACGTAACCCAGCCCGAAGATGCTGATGCGCTTCGAGGTCGCGGGCTTGCGCTGTGGCTGGTCAGCCAGGGGACTGTCCCCGAAGGGGACTGTCCCCACTTCTTCGGCAACTGTCCTCATCTCTTGAACCGCTACTTCCGGCGAACCAACCTGTGTGCCGTTAGTAGTAAGCACTCTCGTTCCGTTCTTTGGAGCGATTCAGGACCACGCCGAGCAGGTTCATCTCGGTCAGCACTTCCTTGGCGCCACGCAACATCGCGCGCCCACTCTTGCCTTCCGAGACCACCAGCAGCAGCGAGTCGAACTGCGGCGCGAACGCCAGCACGTCATCCGATGCGAGCAGCGGCGGCATGTCGAAGATCACGATGCGGCGCGGCACTTCGCGCTCCAGCGCCTGCAGGAATTCCGACATGCGCGGGCTGTTGAGGAACTCCGACGAATGCTGGAACGCGCGCGCGTTCGGGATCACCCCGAGACGCTCGGAATGCAGCTTGTAGATCACTTCGTCGAGTTCGGCCTTGCCAAGCAGGTAGTCGGACAGGCCCTTTTCGAAGCTCATGCCGAGGTAGTTGGCGATCTGCGGCCGTTGCAGGTCGAGGTCGACCAGGAACACGAAGGTGTTCACGTCCTGTGACAGGGCCAGCGCCAGGTTGATGGCCGTGAGCGTCTTGCCCTCGCCCTGCGACATGCCGGACACCGCAATGCTGCTCCACTTGTGCATGTCGAGTCGTCGCAGCACGCGGGTGCGCAGGATCTTGAAGGCACGCAGTGCCGCGGTATCCGATACGGCCGGCAGCACGCACTGGCGCTCCATGGCGCGTACGTCGACGCTGGCATTCTGAAAGCGGCGCGCGTGCTGCAGGTCGGCCGGGGCAGCACTCACACGCCGCACGCGCGGCCGCAGCTGCGCAGACTCGATGGCATTGGGCCGCTCGACGCGATCGGTGGCTGTTCTTTCGGTACCCAGCCGTTCCGCGAAGTTGCGTCGGATGGCGTCTTCCATGGTCGTACTCATTGATGTCTCTCTCTATGGCGAAGAGGTTCAGAGGAAATTGGTAACGGCAGTGAATGCTATCCACACGCCGATGACGGCACTCGCGGTGGCGGCGGCGAATCTCCAGGCACTGCGGCGCCGTGAGCGCGAGTTGCGGATCGTCGGAATGGCAACCAGCGGCGACACCGACAGCAATTCGCGCACATCGCGCGCACCGCGCACTTTCGGATCAAGCGCTTCCGCAGCCACGGTCGCGGTCAGCGCGAGAACCACGGCGGCCACCAGGCCGATGAACAGGATCGCCAGGCGCTCCGGCTTGGAGGGCACACCCGGCAGCATCGGTGCCTGGATCAGGCGGAATTCGTCCACGCGGCCGCCGACAATGGCAGCCTCGTTCACCTCGGCGTCCATCTGCCGATTCAGCAGCTGTTCGTACTTCTCGCGCGCGATGGTGAGATCACGTGTTGCGTTGGCGTACTCGCGTTCCACCTGCGGCGCCGAGGTCACGTTCTTCTCGAGGCCGGTGAGCTTGCCGCGCAACGCGGCGTTCTGGGACGCGATGCTCGCGAGCTGGCTGTCGATGGCATTGATCTGCGTGCGCAACTGCATGCTCACGGCCGAGCCATCGGACATCTCGACATCGCCGCGCTCGCCCGCCTTGATGCGCGCTTCGAGCGTTGCGATATCACGCTGCAGTTTCTTGACGTCCGGATATTCCTCACCGTAGCGCTGCCGCGCCTCGACCAGGGTGGATTTCTTTACCGCCAGCTGGGAGCGCAGCGACGTGCCCGAGCCCGCGCTGGTGCCGTACTTGAGACTGTCGATCTGGCGGCGCAGGGCCACCATGTCCGGATGGCTCTCGTCGTAAGTGGAGCGCATCTTGTTGTACTGCATCTCGAGCTGTTGCACGCTGCCCGCATCCGGGCCCGCGGCGCGCTGCTGCTCGAGCTGTGCGGCCAGGAAGACGCGTTCCTGGCGCAAAGAACGCGCCTGCATGTCGTTCTGGGCAATCTGGCTCTCGGTGCGATCCATCATCGTCATGTTGACTTCGGTGAGCTCGGGCAACTGACCGTAGTTGGCGCGCTTGAAATCCGCGAGCTTGCTTTCGAGCTTTGCCACCTGGGTGCGGACGCGTTCCGCCTCCTTGGCGTAGAACTCTGCGGCATTCGAAGCCTGGCCCTGGCGCTGCCGACGATGTTCGGCAAGGAATGCCGACACCAGCCACTGCGAACCCTTCTGTGCCTTGGCAGGCACCCGGTTGTCGTACGACACAGTAAAGGCATCCACCACCTCGCGCTCGCGGCCGGTGCGCGGATCGAGAATGGGAGTGGTGACGATCTTCACGTCGATGTCACGGCGCAGGCGCTTGAACATGGCCGCATCGTCATCCTCGAGGTCCGGGTAGAGGTGCTGCTCCTTGTTGAGCTGCTTGAGATTGGCCTCGGTCAGCACGATGCCCTTGAGGTTCTGCACATACTGGTCGGCGTAGGTGTTGTGCTCGTGTTCATTCGCCAGATCCTGGGCGCCGGACTTCTCGTCGATCTCGACCAGTGCCGACGATGTGTATATATCCGGCAAGGTGAGCGACAGCAGGACTGCGAGCACGGCGATCGGAATGGCCACGCCTATCATCAGCGCCTTGCGGCGCCCAATGGCGTGTACGTAATCGGAAAATTCTGGTGCCTGAGATTCCATCGTGATGTCCTTCAGCGTCGACGTTGCAGGGGTTGATAGAGAACGGTAATGCTTATGCCGCTCGAGGTCGCGGGATCGGTCAGCGCGTCATCGAATTTCTGCCAGGTGTATTCGTAGGATGCGCGCAGCGAGAATTCCTCCTGCCAATGCCATCGCATCCCGACATCGCCCGTGGCGTAGCTGCGCGGCCGGTACGCGCTGAGCTCCCTGATATCCTCGTCGTGCGAGCCGCGCAGGCCGAGCAGCAAGGCCAGCCGCGGCGTGATGTCACGTGTCCAGCGCACGCGCACCTGGTCACGCGCCACGACAATGCCGGCCGATGAAGGACCGACACTGCGCACCAGGTCCGCGAACAGCTGGTTGCGGCCGATCGGCATTTCGACGCCGGCCGCGGCCACCCACGGCGTTTCCGAGGTGCCGGTGTCAAATTTCACTTCCTGTACGCCGGCGCGCACGAAAGTTTCGACCTCGGCTGCGGTGCGACGTTTCCACTCCACCTCCGCGCCGTAGGAATCGGAGTCGCCCACGCCAAACGTGTTGATGTCATAGCGGGCGCCGCGGAAGCGGACCATGAGCGACGAGATCTCGGAAAAGCGTGTCAGCAGTCCGGCGGTCACATCGCCACTCCGGTAGTCAACCTGTGCGCCGGGAAACTGCTGGTCAAAAGTGACGTTGACGAAATTCGCGCCGAACTCCAGCGCGCGCTTCTGCGACATCTCCCAGGTCATGATGGGCCGCACCGCCTCGCGCGTGCGCCGGTTCGGCACCAGCACGCGGCCGGAGTCACCGAGGTCGGGATCACCCAGGCCAACCCCTCCCGGCAGCTCGGCATCGGGCTGCTCGCTGTTGACGATGTCCTGCTCCGCGTATTCGCCGCGAATCCGGGCATCGATGCGTTGTCCCTCATACCGCCAGTCCAGCAGTCCGAAGTAGTCGACGCTGTCGAGATCCTGCTCGTCGGGAAAATACGTCGCGCGCACCCGCGGCGTGAAACTGAACTCAGTCTTGGGGGTGAGCGCACGCAGCTCGAGCTGCGCGTCCGCCAGTGGCCCCTGCACCGTGATTTCCGTGCCGGGCGAGGTGAGTCGGAAATTGTCGTCGTATAGATAGCCTGCCTCGACCCTGGGATTGAATTCCCAGTCGGCACCGAAGGCCGCGACACTGGTGAGCGTCGCGACGATCGCGCTAGCCGTGCGCATTTGCGTTCGCATGATGCACCTCATGACGCTTATGGCACCACCACGACGTCACCGCTCTGCAGATCGATGTTCTGGTCGAGGCGCTTTCCCTTGACCACATCGTTGTAGCGGAATGGCAGTGCCTGTTTACCCGTAGGGGTCCGGCGCAGAATGACGATGTCCCCCAGCGCGGCGAATGGCGTGGTGCCGCCGGCCATGGACAGCGCCTGCATGACGTCCACGCTGGGATTCATGATGAACTCGCCGGGCTTGTTGACCTGGCCGATGACGTAGATCTTGTTGCCCTTGATCTCCTGGATGGACACGGTGACCACCGGATCCGAGATGTACTTGGTGAGTCTCTGGCTGAGCGTCTTGTTGAGATCCGCGACCGTCTTGCCCTTGGCATCCACCTCGCCCACCAGCGGAAACGAGAACGACCCATCCGGGCGTACCAGCGTTTCCTTCTGCAGGTCCGGCTCCTTCCAGACGCTGATGGACAACAAGTCTCCGGGCTTGACGGTGTAGTTTGGATCCTGCGCCAGCGCGTTGGTGGCCCATGCGAGCGCCATGATGACGCAACAGGCCATCAGCAACTTTCTCATTTTCGTTCTCCAGCAGATTTGTTCAGATGTTCATAGGCATTGAGCAGTCGTGGTGCCTCGTGCTGCCACGAGAGCACGTGCTCGATGCGTTCGCGCCCGATGGCGCTCATGCGGCGGCGTAGCGGCTCGTCGGCGAGCAGCGCGACTATCTTCTGCGCGAGGTCCGCGACATCGTTGGGACGCGCATACCAGGACGCTTCGCCGGCCGACACGCGTCCCTCGGTGAGATCGAATTGCACCACCGGCTTGCCGAGCGCCATGTACTCCATGATCTTGTTCATCGTCGAGCGGTCGTTCATCTCGTTGGCGCGATCGGGATTCACACAAATGTCGGCGGTGTTGAGCATCTCGAGCAGTTCGGCATCCGGCACCCTGCCGGTGAACGTCACGTACTGCGCGACGCCGAGGTCCTTGGCGAGCTGTTGCATCGCCGGTAGCTCGGTGCCACCGCCCACCAGCCCGAAGTGAATGTCGGTGCGCTTGAGGTGCAGCACGATGAGCTGCACGGCCTGCAGCAGCAGGTCGATACCCTCCTGCTTTCCCATGACACCCACATAACCAACCAGGAACCTGCGGCCGCTCTTAAGGGCCGGGTTTGGCGGGGCCTGCTTCATGCGCCGCAGGTCCGGCCCCGAACGCACCACGAACACGTCGTGCGGATTCACCCCGCCCCGGGTGAGAGCTATGTGCCGGTACGACTCGTTGGTGGAGATCACCATGTCGGCCGTGCGGAACGTCATGCGCTCCAGTGCCAGCAGCAGCTTCTGGCCGAAGCCGCGCTTGCCGAACTTGGCTTCGTAGAGCTCGGGATTGATGTCGTGGTGATCGAAGACGAATTTCCGCCCGAAGATTTTGTAAAACCAGCCAATCAGGAAAATTGTGTCAGGCGGATTACAGGCGTGAATGATGTCGAAGCCGCGCCCGAAGAAGATCTTCAGCGACAGCCAGAACTCCATGATCAGTGCCACAGCGTATTCGAGCGCGTAACCCGCTGCGCCGTCGGCTTCGCGCGGCAATGCATGGCGGTGGATGTCGATGCCGTCGATCGACTCGAAACTCTTCTCGTATCCCGGCGCCTTGGGGCAAATGATGGAAACCGCGTAACCGGCCGCGGCGAGCGTACGTGCCTCCTGCATGACACGCCGGTCGAACGGGCATGGCAGGTTCTCCACGATGATGAGCACGCGCCGGCCGCGCACGACGCGCGGCTGCGCCTGCGCGCGCGCGCCGCCAGGCTCGTGCGGCGCGGTCAGCGTTTGCGCCGGCTGACTCGCACCGCTTTCCATGGCGGCGCCGTTCGCGGACTCGGACACTTGTTGCCTCCCGGGCGTTGGATTGGTGTTCAATTCACTTGAGCGCCAGCACGAGGCGACGCAGGTTCCGGTCGCGCGCCACGGGCTCAACCGCAAAACCCATGGACTGCGCGAGCAGCTGCATGGGCCGGTTTGACCAGAGCATTTCTGCCGAGAGACGCGTGACCCCGACCCGCCGCGCGTCCCTGACCAGCGCCGACAGCAGTGTCGTGCCGACCTGCTCCGCGCGGTACGCAGCTGCGACCGCGATGCTGAATTCCGCACTGTCGTTGATCGGCTGGCCCGGTGCATATGCTGCAGTGCCGATGATGCGATCACCCGCAGCGCTGCTTTCAAGCGCTGCGAAGCCCACGGCGCCGTGCGCACCAGTCGCGAGCACCCGGTCGAACAGCAGCCCCGTAATGTCGCGTACCGCTGACACCTCGCGTTCCGGGGCGAGGCGCGACAGCTCGAGCGCGAACTCCGCCAGCAGCCGGCGATCTCCCGGCGAAATCTGCCGCACGCTGTAGGCGCGGCGCGATTTGGGCATGTAATACCAGCGTCGCGTGATCCACGTGCCGGGCAGGCCCTGTGGAAAGCGCGCTATGTAGGGAGCAGCGGCGTGTCGTTGCATGTATATAAGCGTCGCGTACCGCGATCACTCTCGCCGTCGGACGTTCGGCACTACCGCGCTGGAAAACACCGGCACACGGCATTCGGGCGCCATCTGCACTGCGGCATTATCTGACAGCAGATTCCGGCACGCGCCATGGGTCAAAGGGCCTATCCACCCGACTGACCGGGAAAGCAGGGGTTCGCACGCGGCGAATTCTGCTACTGTAGGAGCGAGCCGACAGTCACACCGCATCCCAGACTGCAATACTCATAGTCCCACATGAAGTCCGAATCCTTGTCCAGGGCCGCCATACGAACCTCGCGCCTGATCGCGTTTGCGACGCTCGCGGCGAGTGTCGGTGTCCTGATCGGCCACAGATACGATGCGGCCGCTCTCACGCCCTATCTAGCGGTGATGATGTCGCCGCCTTCGGCGCTGTGCGCCCTCCTCCTGTCTCTCGCGGCGCTGATGTTGAGCACGGCGTCACCGTGGGTGCGACGTATCGGCCAACTGATCGCGCTGCTGGGCCTGGCTCTCGCACTGCCCATCGCAACGTCCGAGGCGCTCGAGACGTGGTTCACCGGCACCATTGATCCGGC
>Ga0070672_100001344_pt1 | contig 15162 bp, 11 predicted proteins | sample KBSM13metaG_FD_66151 | JGI IMG/M metagenome (GOLD analysis project Ga0070672, IMG submission 66151) | Miscanthus rhizosphere microbial communities from Kellogg Biological Station, Michigan, USA - KBS M1-3 metaG | ecosystem: Host-associated > Plants > Roots > Rhizosphere > Soil ... | reverse complement strand
GAGGTGCTGTCCGAACAGGACCTCCCGCACGGGCAGACGCGAGACGTCGGCGACGACGTGGTTGAAGAGCTGCAGGTCCGCCGGCGCGCTCCAAGCCTCCTTCACCTGGATATCTTCGAGCTGGTAGCGGACCAGCTCGCAGATGCGCGCGGTCCCATCGACGTGCGGGATGATCTTGAGGACGAAATTCGGTTCCCGCAGCGCTCTGAGCGCCTCCTCCTTGTCGGTCGCACGGTGCTTGTAGCCCATCGTCGCGAGCGCGCACAGCGAGCTGCCGTAATGGAGCGCGCCGACGAGCACGTCGCCTTCGCGGCTGATCCGCGGCTTGGCCAGCTTCTTGGGAAAACCCCAGAGCTCGCGGCCGCCGGCGATAGGCGCCGGATCGTCCAGGTACATCGAATGCACGTAGAAGCCGTCCTGGCCCGCGTAGCGCACGGGGATCACCTGCCCTGACTCGGTGTAGTCGCCGAATCCCGTCGAATCGGGCATGCGGACGAACTCGTATTTCACGACGGGCTCGATGATCTCGAGCGGTTCGGGCACCACCGCGCGCAAGGCCTCCGGATCGGTGCGGTAGGTGATGATCAGGTATTCGCGGTTGAAGAAGCGGTACGGACCGCGCGGGAACGAGGGATTGGTCAGCGGCATTGCGTGCGCGTTGCGGCGGACGTCGTTGATGTTCATGCTTGAACCTCTTGTGTCTGCTTGATGAGGGAGGGGCCGATCAGGGAACCGTGCCGGGTCGGCGCCAGCCCCGAAAGATCGACGGTGGAACGGCTGCCCAGGGCGTGCCGGTTCTGCGACAGCCAGTTCCCGGCGGCGAGCACGCCGAGCGCATGCAGGTGATGCAGGAATTCGGGGTCGTTGTTCATCTTGCTCGACGCACCGAAATCGCCGAGCGTCTCATCGCCGATGCCGTGGACGTAGAGACGCCGGAACGGCGGGTCCGCCGGCCTCGACCGCATCAGGTCCTCGATGAAGGCGATCGCCGCGACCTCGGTCATGAGCGCGGTGTTGAAGCCGATCTCGTCGATGCGGTCGATGATGGTGCGCGCGGTACGCGGCACTTCGGCGCGCACGATCGGATTGATGCCGATCACGATGACGTCGGTCGCCATCGTGTGCAGGTACAGCGGCGCCAGGGCCGGGTTGCCCGTGTAACCGCCGTCCCAGTAGTGCTCGCCGTCGACCTCCACCGCCTGGTAGACCTGCGGCAGCGCGGCCGAAGCCAGCAGCACCTCCGGCGAGAGCTCCTCGTTTTCGAACACGCGGCGAAGGCCGGTGCGCACGTTCGTCGCGCAGATGAAGACGCGAGCCGCCGTCCGGTCCTGGCGCAAGCCGTCGAAATCGATCCGTTCGAGCAGACCGCGCAGCGGGTTGTGGTTCAGCGGATTGGTCTGGTACGGAGACCAGATCCGCGTGAGCATGTCGTGCCAGAGGAACAGCGGGTTGTCGTCCAGGTTCCAGGAGCGCCGCGCGCCGAACGCCAGCTTCGGCACTGCCCCGGCGTAGCCCGGGATGCGGCCCACGTCCTGCCAGTAGCGCGCCAGTGCGTGCCGCGCTTCGTCCGCGCCACCGCGCCGAAGACCGTCGGCCAGGATCGCGGCGTTCATCGCGCCGGCACTGGTGCCGCTGATGCCGACGATGTCGAGACCGGGTTCCTGCAGCAGGCGATCGAGCACGCCCCAGGTGAATGCGCCGTGCGAGCCGCCGCCCTGGAGGGCGACGGCGATGCGGCGGCTGGACGACGTGCCGCTCGACCGCGGGGTGCCTGTTGGGTTGGCGGATGCCATGGCCTTCATGTCAGTGCGCCACGGCGAGCGTGTCATCGGCTGCCGGAACCACGACCGGCGCAGTCACGCGACCGATCCGGAACCACGCGGCATACAGCGCCGGCACGAAGAAGATGGTCAGGAAGGTGGCCACCGTGAGGCCGCCCATGATCGCGATCGCCATCGGGCCCCAGAACACGCTGCGCGTGAGCGGGATCATCGCGAGCACGGTCGCCGCGGCGGTCAGCACCACCGGCCTCGTCCTGTGCACGGCCGCCTCGATGACCGCGGTCCAGGCATCGGCGCCCGCCTGCATCTCGGCTTGCACCTGGTCGATCAGGATCACTGAGTTGCGCATGATCATGCCGCACAGCGCGATCACGCCGAGGATCGCCACGAAGCCCAGCGGCGCGTGCGCGAGCAGCAGCGCGATCACGACACCGATCAGTCCCAGCGGCGCGGTCAGCATCACCATCGCCATGCGCGAGAAGTCCCGAAGCTGCAGCATCAGGATCAGCAGGATCGTCACGATCATCACCGGCGCGACCGCCACGAGCGCCGCATTGGCCTTGGCGCTCTCCTCGACCGCGCCGCCGACGTCGATGCGGTAGCCGTCGGGGAGTTTCGCCTCGATGTCCTTGAGCAGCGGGACGATCGCTTGCGTCACCGACACGCCCTGCTCGCCGTCCACCACGTCCGCGCGGACGGTGATCGCCATGTCGCGGTTGCGCCGCCACAGCACCGGTTCCTCGAGTTCGGCATGCACGCGCGCGACCTGCGACAGCGGCACCACGGTGCCCTGGCGCGTGTACAGGTTGACATCCTTGAGCGTGTCGATGTCCAGCCGTTCGGACGGCACCGCGCGCGCCACGATGTCGATGAGGTCCTCGTGCTCGCGCAGCTGCGAGATCGGCGCGCCGTTCATGACGGTCTGCGTGACCAGCGCCACCTCGCTCGACGACAGGCCGAGCGAACGCGCCTTGTCCTGGTCGAGGTCGATCTTCAGCGTACGCACCGGATCGTTCCAGTCGAGCTGGGTGTCGCGCACCTTCGGGTTCGACGCGACGACGTGCTCGACCTGGAGCGCGATCTCGCGCACCTTCTGCGTGTCCGGTCCGACCACCCGGAACTGCACCGGGTAACCGACCGGCGGACCGAGCTCCAGCCGCGAAACGCGCATCCACACGTCGGGGAACTGCTGGTTCGCGTTCGCCATGAGGCGCGACCGCACGCGTTCACGGGCCTGCGCGTCCTTGGTCATGATGACGAACTCGGCGTAGCCGGGATTGGGCAGTTCCGGACTGAGCGAGAGGTAGAAGCGCGGTGCGCCGGCACCCGTGTACGCGGTGTAGAAGCGGACGTCCTTGTCCTTCGAAAGCACGGCTTCCATTTTCCTGACCTGTTCGGTCGTTGCAGCGAAAGAGGCGCCCTCCTTGAGGCGCAGGTCGACGATCAGTTCGGGCCGGGTGCTGGCCGGGAAGAACTGCTGCGGCACCAGCTTCATCGCGGGAATCGCGAGCGCGAGCGCCGCCGCGGTGGCGCCGATCACCCACCAGCGGCGATCGATCGCGCGCGCGATCAGGCCGCGCAGCTTGGTGTAGAACGGCGAGGCGTAAGGGTCGGCCCCGTGCTGGTGCTTGCCGAAATCCTTCGGCAGCATCTTGACCGCGAGGTAGGGCGTGAACAGGCCCGACACGATCCAGGAAAGGAGCACGGCCGTGCCGACGATCCAGAAGATGCCGCCGGCGTACTCGCCGGTCGACGACTTCGAGAAGCCGATCGGCATGAACGCGGCCACCGTGATCAGCGCGCCGGTCAGGCGCGGCATCGCGGTCGATTCGTACGAAAACGCCGCGGCCTTGTAGCGGTCCCAGCCCTGCTCCATCTTCACGACCATCATCTCGACCGCGATGATGCCGTCGTCGACGAGCAGGCCGAGCGCGATGATCAGCGAGCCCAGCGAGATGCGCTCGAGGTTCCAGCCCATCGCGAGCATCATTACCGCGACCGCGCCGAGCACCAGCGGCACCGAGGCCGCCACGATGATGCCCGTGCGCCAGCCCAGACTGATCAGGCACACCGCGAGCACGATGGCCAGCGCTTCGAGCAGCGAGCGCTCGAATTCCCAGATCGATTCGCTGACCGTCGTCGGCTGGTCGGCGACGCGTTCGAGCTCGACGCCGTACGGCAGGCTGGCCTGGATCGCGTCCGCCTCTTTCTCGATCGCCTTGCCGAGGTCGACGATGTTGCCGTCGTCGGTCATCACGATGCCGAGCATCAGCACCTGCTGGCCATTGTGGCGCACGGTGTAAGTCGCGGGGTCTTCATAGCCGCGGCTGACCGTGGCGATGTCGCCGAGCTTGAGCTGGCGGCCGTCGGCCGCAACCGGCACGTTGCGGATGTCGTCCAGGTTCGAGAACTGGCCGCTCACGCGGACCATCACGCGGTCGTTCCGGGTGTCGATCGAGCCGGCGGGAAGCACGTTGTTCTGGCTGCGCAGGCCCTCGGCGATCGCGGCCGGCGTGATGCCGAGCGCGGCCAGGCGCTGGTGCGAGAACTCGACGTAGACCTTCTTCTCCTGCTTGCCGTAGATGTCGACCTTCTTGACCATCGGCACCTTGAGCAGGCTGCGCTTGATCGTCTCTGCCGTGTCGGACAGCTCGGCCTGGTCGACGCCGTCGCCCTTGAGCGCGTACATGATCCCGGACACGTCGCCGTACTCGTCGTTGAAGACCGGGCCGATCACGCCTTCGGGCAGCTCGCTCTTGATGTCGGCGAGCTTCTTGCGCGCCTGGTACCACGCTTCGAGCTGGTCCTTCTTCGACGTGCCGTCGTGGACGCTTAGTGTCATCCCGCCGAAGCCCTGGCGCGCGAAGGTCTTGACCTTGTCGAAATGGTCGAGCTGCTCGAGCTTCTTCTCCATGCGGTTGAGCACCTCGTCCTGCACCTGCTGCGCCGAGGCGCCAGGCCAGCCCACCATGATGGTCATCGAGGGCACGGAGAAGTTGGGGTCCTCGAGCTGCCCGAGCTTGCCGAAGCCGAACAGGCCGCCGACGCCGATCACCAGGATCAGGAACAGCACGATGGCGCGGTTGCCGAGCGCCCATTGCGTGAGGTTGAAGGACTTCATAGCGCGGCCTGCTGGGTCGATACGTTGGATTGCGTGCCCGGACGCGGCGCGGTATCGGGAACCGCCACGCGCAAGCCCGGGGCCATCTTCTGGACGCCGGCGATGACCACGCGGGCGCCGGCCGGCGCGCCGGAGACCAGCGCGGCGTCGTTGCGGTAGCCGTGCACCGCCACCGGAACCAGCTGGACCGTGCCGATCGATTCGCCGCGGCCGGCGGCGCGTACGCCGCGAACGGCCCATACCGCCGGATGCCCGTTCGACTGCGTGATCGCGCTGGCCGGTATCGCCGCGAGCGGGGTCTCGTCCGGGTTGCCTTGGGCCAGGACGATCGCGCTTGCGCCGAGCGGCAAGGCATGGGCGTCCGTCGGCCGCAACTTCGCGCGGAACGTGCGCGTCTGCGACGAGGCCTGGGGGCTGAGCTCACGCAGCGCGAGGGGGATGGGCGTGCCGGGGTCCGAGGTCAGCGCGGCCGCGAAGTGCGCATGCTCGAACTGACGCAGCTGGTCTTCCGGTACGTCGACCACGAGCTCGGGTTCGCCCGGATCGGCGATCGACACCACCGGCTGCCCCTCGGCCATGACCTGACCGACCTCGAAACGCACGGCCGTGACGACGCCGCTTTGCGAGGCGCGCAGCGTCGTGTACGCGAGCCGGTTGCGCGCGAGCTCGAGGTTGCGCGCCTCGGCTTCCGCCGCGGCCTTGGCCTTGAGCTCGCCGCTTTGCGCGTGTTCCTCGTCCGAGGCGCTGACCGAGCCATCGATCTTCAGCGCATTGAGCCGCTGGCGATCGAGTTCGGCCTGGTGGGCCTGCGTGGTCGCGGACACGAGTTGCTGACGCGTGGCTTCCTCGGCGAGCCGGTAGTCGGAATCGTCGAGCACGGCCAGAACGTCGCCTTCGTGCACCGCCTGCCCGACCTCGACGCGCCGCTGCACGACCTTGCCGCCCACGCGGAAGGCCTGGTCCACCTCATGGCGGGCATGCACGGAGCCGAAGTAGCGATTGATCTCGCCGGCCGTGTCGTAGCGCACTTCGGCGGTGCGGACGGCGCGGGGGGCTTCCGCAACCGGCTTGTCCTGCCCGCACGCGGTGAGCAGCGTGGCGATGGCCACGACGAGAAGGATGGGTCGAAGCGTTTTCATCGGGAAGATTCCTGGTTGGGTTCGAAGACCTGCCAGCCGCCGCCGAGGGCCTTGTAGAGCTGGATGCTGTCGAGCAACAGCTGGGTGTTGCTGGCATTGGCGTCGACGCGCGCGGCCAGGCGCACGCGCTGTGCATCGAGCAGCGGCAGCAGGTCGATCTGGCCGCGGTCGTACAGCGACTTCGCGTGGTTCTGCGCCGATTCGGCGGAGGCCGACGCGCTGTCGAGAAGGCGTGCGCGCTGGCGTTCGTCGGCGAGCGCGGTGAGCGCGTTCTCGACGTCCTCGAGCGCACGCACGATGGCGTCCTCGTAACGCAGCACCGCTTCGGATTGCGCCGCCTTCGCGCTCTCGTTGATCGCCCTGGTGCGGCCCGCGTTGAAGATCGGCATGGCGAGCAGCCCGGCGACGTTGGCGAAGCGCGCGGCGCCCAGGCCGATGCCGTTCGCTCCGAGCTTCTCGCCGCCGAACGAGGCATTGAGGAAGAGCCGCGGGAACCATTCGGCGGCAGCCTGCTGGCGGCGCGCGTTGGCGGCTTCGAGTTGCGCCTGGGCGGCAAGCAGGTCGGGCCGGCGTTCCAGCAGTTCCGCTGGTTGCCCCGAGACCCTCGCCGGAACCACGGCGGGATCCATCGATGGAACGATGCTCGCGGCATTGCCGGCCTGGTCGCCGACCAGCACCGCGATGCGATGGCGCGACACCGCCGCCAGGGTTTCGAGCGGCGGGATCGCCGCGCGTGTCCGGGAGGCTTCGGTCTGTGCGCGGTCGACGTCGAACGCGGTCGCGAGGCCGGCACGCTGGCGGGCCGTGACCAGGCGCAACGTCTCGTCCTGTGCCGCGGACAGCGCGCGCATGGTCTCGAGTTGCCGCAGGGCGCCGGTCAGGATGAAGTAGTTGCTCGCGACGTCGGTCAGCACCAGCAGGCGCACGCCGCGCGCGGCATCCACAGTGGCCATGGTGTCGGCCTTCGCCGCATGGGCGCCCGCGCGCAGGCGGCCGGAGAGGTCGATCTCCCACGACACCGACGCGCCGCCGGTGAGCGACTGCGCATCGGCCGTCGACGCGACCGCCTGCCGGACGGGCTGGCCGTAGCCCGTGTTGGCCGCGGTGCCCGACGCTCCGACGCCGATGCTCGGGAACAGCCACGAGCGGCTGATCGTCTCGCCGGCGCGCGCCGCGCGCACACGTTCCATCGCCATCCGGATGTCGCGGTTCTCGCGCCCGGCGCGCCGGATCAGTTCCGACAGGACCGGATCGCGGTAGCTTTCCCACCAGGCGATTTCCGGCTCGTCGGTCGACTCGGCGGCCGTCGTGAAGTGCGCCGGGACGGCGACGTCGGGCTTGAGGAAGGGGGTCTTGGCGCAGCCGGAAAGGACCGTGGCCAGCGCAAACGCGAGTACCAACCCTGGCGTGCGCACTGGGACACGGCGGCGCTTGGCGGGCTGCGGCGCGCGAGGCATTTGCAACGTGGATGTTCGCGTCATGGATGGACTCGGTCGGAAGGTTCGATGTGGACAGCGTGGGCGTCGCGCTGCCGGGAGTCGTAAGGGAAGCGTCCGCTTTCGGTCGGCAATCGGCCCGAAGCGGCGCTAGATCCGCGCCTGCAGGGACGCGAGTTCCACCCGGCAGGTCTCGGCGAACTCCCGCAACAGGTCCGCGTGGTCGGAACGCGCGAGTTCGCGCAGTTCGTCCATGGTCAGGTTGCGCGAGAGGTACTGCTCGGTAATGCGCCGGAGCAGGCGCTCGGCCTGCGCCAGCACCTCGGCCGCCGCGCACAGCCGGATGCGATTGATCAACGCGAGGACCCTCAGCAGGGTCTCGGGTTTTTCCAGCGTGTGCGTGAAGGCGTCCATCAGGAGCTTCGCGCACTCACCGATGAACTCGCCGTAGAGCTGTTCGCGCTTGCGCAGCTCATCGCGCATCAGCTCGCGCTTGCCCTCCGCCTTGCGCGCGATCCACGTGGTGGCCACGGATGCGGAGCCGCCCAGCAGCGTGCCGGCCAAGCCGGACAACGCCGTGAGCACGGCGGTGTCGATGGTTGCGAAGATCATGGGCAGCCTTTCGTGGTCCGCGCGGGCACGTCGATTCGTGCCTCGCTTCGCCAAGGGGCGACGCGAGCAGGCTACGGAGGCGAGCGATGCGAGTCGTCAGCGAAACATCGCGATTGGGTCGGCAGAAGTCGGCACGGCATCGCGGCGCCGGAGCTCCGGGGCTTGCCGGCGGCCGCGGAACGCCCTCGTTGTCGTCAGGCCTGTTCCGCGATGCGCAACAACGCGCTCGCCGACGCGTGGGCCGCCGTGCCCTCAAGTTCGGGAAGCCGCGCCAGGAGCGCCGCGAGCGCCCGCCGGTGTTCTGGATCGGCGCCGCCGTGCTCGACCCGATCGGTCAGCGCGAGCAGTTCGAACCACGCGGCTCCCTGCGCCCTGGCCTCCGCGATCGCTCGCAGAACCGCCTCATTGGCAAGGCCAGTGTCGTTCCTGCCTCGGGCGATGCCGGCCTCGATCAGCAGGAGTTGAGGCAGATAGATGCGCTCGTCGAGCGCGGCGGAAACCTGCAGTGCCTGATCGAGCTGCCCGCGCGCCCCATCCAGGTCGCCCGCGAGCAGGAGCGCTTCGGCGGCGTAACCCAGGGTTTCGCTGGCGCCGGAGAGCATGCCGAGCCGTGTGTTCTCTTCGTACGCTTCGCGGATCAGCGCGAAACCTTCGCGAGGCCGGCCCAGCCGTGCCTCCGCCCACCCACGAAACCAGCGGAACGCCGTGCGGCCTTGCGCCAGGGCGTACTCGTCGACGAGGCCCTCGCCTTCCCGTGCGAGTTCGGCTACGCGCCCGGCGTTGCCGAGCCGCAGCTCGAACAGGGCTTCGAACCAGATGCCGATCATCTGCGCGATCGGTTGCGCACCCTCGCGCATGCGCGCATGCGCCTCGCGCAGGCGGCTGCGTCCCGACTCGACCAGGCCCAGGTGCAGCAACTGCACGGCGAGCAAGGCGAGGCTCGTGACGTGCGGATCGGCGAGGAACAGGCCTCCGGGCGCCCCGTCGAGCGTCTCGATCGCGCCCAGGCCGCGCTCGAACCATGCGCGCGCCTCGCCCGGCTTGCCCTGCAGCATGTACACGTCGCCGCGCACGACGCACACGCCGACGCGAAGGATCGCGTCGTCGTGCGCCACCGAGAGTGCCTCGCTGCGGTCAGCCACGGCGAGGGCCTCGGCGTATTCGGCGCGCGTCAGCAACGTGATTCCCAGGCTGTGCAGCAGCATGCCGCGCATGCGATGCAGCGGCTCCTGCGCAAGCAGTGTGTGCGCCCGCCCGAGCGCGACCTTCGCCTCGCTGGAGCTGAAGCCGGACAGATGCGAGGCCGCCACGCCGCTCAACGTGGCGAGCGCGATCTCCAGCTCGGTGCGCGCGCCGCCTTGCGGTACGCGATCGAGCAGCGCAAGTCCGTGCTCGGCGAGTTCGCGGCACTCGGAGGGACTGAAACGCAGCAGAGCCGCTTCCGCGGCCTCGGCACCGTACTGCAGGGCCTTCATCAGCTCGCGACCGCGTTCGAAATGCGCGGCGAGCTCCGCGGCCGGTACGCTGAAGCCGGCAGCGCGCTCGCGTTCGAGCGCCGCCCCCACGCCGCGGTGGAGTTCCGCACTGCGGAATGGCGGCAGGCACTCGTAGAGCACTTGCCGGAACAGCGCATGCCGGAATCCATACGCGGGGTCCAGCGAAGCGTCATGGTCGTCCGGCCGCGGCGCCGCCAGCCACAGGCCTTCGCGCCGCAGCTCGTCGCAGATCCGCCCCGCCTGCGTTACATCCATGCCGATCGCATGGGCTGCCGTCCGGACCCGGAACTCGACGCCGCACACGGCGGCGGCGGACAACAACGCGCGCTGCTCGTCGCCGAGCCTGGCGACATAGCCCTCGATGATGCCGGCCAGGTTTTCCGGCACCGCCATGCGCGCGACCTGCGCGGCCGGCGCCGGGGCTTCGGGGTCGTGCGCCGTTCGCGATGCCAGGTCGTTCACCACCGAGGCCACGAACAGCGGCAGGCCATCGGTGCGCTCCTGCAGCGCGCGCACGAAAGCCTCGTCGACTTTCATCGCCGGCGCGCGTTGACCGACGTATTGGGCTACTTCCGCTCCGGAAAACGGATCGAGGACGATCTCGTCGCACAGCCGGTGCAGGCGCAGTTCGCGCCGCAATGGATTGAGCGGATGCTCGAACGCCACCACTTCGGCGAGCCGGAACGTGGCGAGCCACATCAGCCGGGCGCCGCCGCGCCTGCGCGCGATGTAGTCGATGAGCTGGAGCGTCGAGCGGTCGCTCCAGTGCAGGTCTTCGGTGACCAGAAGCAAGGGCCGCTGCGCGCTGCAGCGATCCAGGAATTCGCCCATTTCGCGCAGTGCGCGGTCGGCGCCCACGCCGGCGAGCTCGCGACGCAACACACCGCGCTCCTCCGCGCTGCACAGCCACGGAAGCTGGAGCAGCCACGTTGGCGCGACGTCGCGCAGCAACTGCGCTGCGGACGCGTCCCGGCGGCAAAGCTCGCCGAGCGCCTCGAGGACCGGCAGATACGGCTCGCCACCGCCGTACTGGTCGACGCACTGGCCGCGGATGCAAAACGCGTCGGGAAGACCCGCGATGAAGTGCTCGATCAGGGTCGTCTTCCCGATCCCCGGCTCGCCCGCGACCCACGCGATGGTGCGACTGCCGCCGCAGGTGAGCGCCCAGTCCGCGTGCAGCCGCGCCAGGGCGTCGCGTCGGCCGATGAAGGATGCCGGTACCGACGCCACGCGCTGCTCTGCCGCTTGCGTTTCGGGCAAGCGTGCGGGAGCCATGGCCGCGACGAACCGGTAGCCTCGTCGCGACACTGTCTCGATGAATCGCGGCTTTCGCGCGTCATCGCCGAGCAGGGTGCGCAGGTCGCTGACCACGGTCTTCAGGACCGATTCGCTGACGAACGCGTGCCCCCAGACCTCGTCCAGCAGCGCGTCCTTCGTCAGCAGTTGGCCTGGGCGGCGCGCCAGTGCGCAGAGCACCGCGAAGGGCGTCGGCGCGAGCGCGACGGACTGGCCTTCGCGCAACAGGGTCGCGTTCGCCTCGTCCAATTCGAAGCGGTCGAAGCGCACCGGCGCGAGTGGTTCACGCACCGGGACAGCGCGGGTCGATGTTCCGTCGCGTTTCGCTGCGGACATGGTTCGAGTGCGCCGTGAGGGGGCTGGAAAGCGGCATGCGCCTGGCAAAAGATCCTGCGCTTTCGGGCATGCAACGGCAAGTTCGCGAGGCAGCGGGAACAGGGCCCGCCGCGGCGGCAACTACGAGCGCGTTCGAGCGAACGCCCCTTTCCGCATCGGCGTGAATACTGCCGGCAGGCGCTGTCGTGCGACCGCATACGACGACGGTAATGCTTCGGGGCTCGCCGTTCTTCACCGCTCGTCGCCCGTCGGCTCATTGCCGCCGGAAGCAAGCTCGCTCGAGATCGACTCGAGCAATTCGGACGACGACTCGAACCTTTGCTGACGGCCCGTGACGATGTTCTCGAGGCGGCCGGCCAGGGCGCCCGGTTTCGCGTCGCTGCGCAACTTCAGCACATAGGTTCGCCGGCTGGGATATCTCGATTCCTGACTCAGACTCATCGCGAGGTCTTGGCTGCTGGATTGTGCGGCAGCGTAAGCCCGGGCCCGCAGGGAGTAGTCAGGAATCGGTCCGGTTTCGGTCTGAGTCTCGGTTCGGGTCGTCTCCCGGCACCCTTTCAACCTTCCGACCGCAGCCACCAGCGTCCCAAGTGATCCGGAAAAATCCCGAACCCCCGCCCCGCCCCCATGCGGGGTATCGCAGTGGTGCGCGCCGATGCCTCCCGATCGCCAAGGCCGTTACCGCGACGCGGCCTTCGCGGCACGCCACTGCGACTGCGCCCAGGCCACGATGTCCGCGGTCGCGAGTGCGCCCGACCGGCGCGCGATTTCGCGCCCGCCGGCCAGCAGCACCATCGTGGGGATGCTGCGGATGGCGAAGCGCGCGCCCAGCGAAGGCTCCGCTTCGGTATCCACCTTGGCCAGCCGCATGTCCGGTTCGAGCTGGGCCGCGGCGGCCGCGAAGTGCGGCGCCATCGTGCGGCACGGACCGCACCACGGCGCCCAGAAATCGACCAGCAGGGGAAGCTCGCTTCGCGACGCATGCGCTTCAAAGTGGCCGTCGTCGAGCGCGACCGGGTGCCCGTCGAACAGCGGCTTGCCGCAGCGTCCGCACGCCGGCGCGTCGCCCAGCCGCGCCCGTGGCACGCGGTTGATCGCATGGCACGCGGGACAGGCGATTTGAAGTGTATCGGTCAAGAACGGTCTCCCTGTGCAGGCTTCCACGCCGAACAGCGCTCGCGCGGATCGGCGCCTCTTCGTGATGGTAAGCCCGTCGGCCATCGCGGCGCCGGCTTGCACGCGCCGGACGGTCGTTACGGCCCGGTCCGTTGCCGGCGCCGTTCACCTTGGAATCGCCACGATCGGTGCGCGCCGGCGCACCGTCCTCGCGCAATGTCTCATTTGAGCGAGCACGCCGCGGAGCGGGCGTCCGCCATGGCTGCGTCGGCCCTCCTGCCGCACGCACTCCCTTCAATCCATCGAGAGGACCCCCCATGAACACCATCCGATTTCGCGCAATGCTTCCCCTCGCAGGCCTTGTTGCCGCGGCGGCGCTGCACGCCGCACCCGCGGACCTCACCGCCGCCGACCGCAGCTTCCTCGCCGACGCCGCCAAGGGCAACCAGATGGAGATCGACCTCGGCAAGCTCGCGCAGCAGCAGGCCAGTTCCAGGGACGTGAAATCCTTCGCCGCGACCATGGTGCGCGACCACACGCGTCTCGGCGCGACGATGAAGGCGAAGTTCGGCGACGCGGTGGACGCCGCGAGCTCGCCGACGCCGCCCGAACTGACCGGCAAGAGCGGCCACGATTTCGACAAGGCCTACATGGACCTGATGGTGTCCGACCACGAAAAGGACATCGCGAAGTTCGAGCAGGCGGCGAGTGGCGCGGACCACGGCGCGTCCGTCCACAAGGCCGCGAAGGACGCCCTGCCAACGCTGCGCCGCCACGGCGCGATGGCGAAGACGGTCGACGGCAAGCTGTAGCAGCGAGCCTTCCGGGCGCCGTCGCGACGCTCAGCGCGCGGCGGCGCGCCGGCCTACCGCGCCACACGGAATCCTCGGGAGTCTGCTCGTGCCAGGCCCTCCAGCTCGCGGCGCGCTGCAGCGCCTGCCCGAAATGCCGATGCGCACGCGGGCATCGTCGCGACGCGGCATGTCAATCCCGCGATCGCGCCGAGAGCACGCGCCGCGTGAGCCGCGCGACCGGCCGCGTGTCGACCTCGAGGGACTCGCGCAGCAGGGCCAGCGCACGCCGGTTGCGCGCCGGCGTCTGCGATGCGATCGCGTCGCGCGGCACGAACACGCTGTAGTCGCGCATGTGCGCGTCCGCGGCCGCGGTGAGCACGCAGCCGTCGCCCGCGAAGCCCGCGATCACCAGCGTCTGCACGCCGAGGTCCTGCAGCAGCAGCGCGAGCGGCGTATCGAAGAACGGCGAGTGCTTCGGCTTGAGCACGAAATAGTCGTCGGGCTCGGGCGCCAGCGCGGCCACGATCGGAGCGCCGGGGCAACCTTCGGCGCCGCATCGCTCGACGAGGCCGCGGAAGTCGGAGCGCCATCGACCCGGGTTGTCGTTCGCGAACACCACCGCGGCACCGAACCCCTTCATGCGGCGCTTGAGCAGCGCGATGCGCGGCGCGACGCGGCGCGCCGCGCGCAACAGACGGTCGCCGCCGGGGAAATCGAAGTCGCTGATCGCATCGACGATCAGCAGGGCGCACGGCAGCGCGGGACGCTCGTCGATCACGGCCGCCTCCCGGAGGCTGCATGCCGGGCCGACCGCGAAGCCGCGTGGATCAGGCGCGGGACGGATTCGCACAGTTCGCCCGCGAGGTAGCCGATCGCCGCGAGCCGGCGCGCCGCGGCCGCGCCCGCCTGCGCATGCACGAAGACGCCCCATGCGGCTGCCTGTTCGGGCGCCGCGCCGCGCGCGAGCAGGCCCGTGATGAGCCCCGACAACACGTCGCCGGATCCGGACGTTCCGAGGCCGGGCCGCGCCGCGCGATGCAACCACGTCGATTGCCCGTCGCTGCCGGCGATCCAGGTGTCCGCGCCCTTCAGCACGACCACCGCGCCCTGCGCGGAGGCGATCGCGCGCGCGCACGCTTCCGGGTGCGCGGCCACTTCCTCGCGCGGGCAACCGAGCATCGTGGCCATCTCGCCCGCATGCGGGCTCAGCACGCGCGGACCACCTGGGTTCGTGCAGTCCCAGCCGGCGAGGCCGCCGGCATCGAGCACCATCGTCGCCGTCGTCGCCCGGGTGAGGTCCTGCACGAGTTCGCGAACCTGAGGCCGGAACGCCATGCCGGGACCGATCAGCAGCGCATCGGCGTGCGCGCACGCCTTGCGCAGGCTGTCGCTCGAACCGTCGATCTCGCCTTCGCGATCGACGTCCAGCGGCAGCACGCGCGCTTCGGGCATCGCGATGCCCAGCCCGACGGCCGCGTCGCGCGCGCTAGCCATCTGCAGCTTGCCAGCGCCGGCGCGCAACGCCGCGGTGCCGGCGAGCAGGATCGCGCCGGGCACTTCGCGCGAGCCGCCGACGACCAGCACGCGCCCGCGTTCGTCCTTGCCCGCGTCGCCATCGGTGGGCGGCAGCGGCCAACGCCGCAGCAGGGCCGCATCGACGCGCACCGGCCGCCGAGGACTCACTTCGGCCCCGCCGGCGCGTCGGGCGCCTGGGTGACGGGCGTCCCCGTCTCGCGCAGGGGTTGCACGACGTTCGCGCTCTCGAGCCGCATGCCGCGGCTCGGGTCGCCGTGGTCGCAGGCATAGGTCGTCACCCCGCAATTGGGCACGTCGCCTTCGCGGTCGATCGCGAGGATCGCGGCTTCGTCGAGGTGCTCGAGCAGGTAGCGGAAGCAGTTGACGATCACCTGGTGCGCGACGACCAGCACGCGCTGGCCCGCGTGGTCGCGCCGCAGCACCTGCAGCAGGCTGCGAAGGCGGAGGATCACGTCGCACCAGCTCTCGCCGCCCGGCGGCCGGAAGTAGAACTTGCCGA
>Ga0070672_100001341_pt1 | contig 15179 bp, 16 predicted proteins | sample KBSM13metaG_FD_66151 | JGI IMG/M metagenome (GOLD analysis project Ga0070672, IMG submission 66151) | Miscanthus rhizosphere microbial communities from Kellogg Biological Station, Michigan, USA - KBS M1-3 metaG | ecosystem: Host-associated > Plants > Roots > Rhizosphere > Soil ... | reverse complement strand
GAGTTCTGGAAGGCCATGAGACGTTTCCAGCGCTTCGTCACGTTCAACGGACGGAGCTTCGACGGCCCCTTCCTCATGCTGCGCAGCGCCGCGCTCGGAGTGACGGTGACGCGCAACCTGGTGGGCTATCGCTACGCCATCCGCCCCCACACGGATCTGCTCGAGGTGATCTCCTTCTTCGGCGCGAGCCGCAAGTGGAACCTGGACTTCGCGTGCAAGGCCTTCGGCGTCCAGAGTCCCAAGGAGCAGGGCATGGACGGCTTCATGGTCGGGCCGTTCTACCGGGCCGGGCGCCTGCGGGAGATCGCGCGGTACTGCCGGCGCGACGTCGAGGCGACGGCCGGGCTTTACGCCAAGGTCGAAAAAACTTTGCTCCCGGCACTCGAAACCCGCTAAAAATAGGGCTTCCGGCGCCGTGCTAGCATGACCAAAAAACAGGTCCAGTCATCCGACTCTGTGAGGGAGCGCGCGATGCCCCGCAAGCCCGCCAATGAACGAGCCTCGGAGCGCATCCCGATCGGCGCTCCCGCGACGCTCAAGTGGGCCGAACAGGAGCTGACCGGCTTCGTCGAGGTCGTGAATGTCGCGGGAATGTACGTCGCGACGGCGCGAGCGCTGACGCCCGAAATCGGGGACTACGTCGAGCTGGTCTTCTCCCTGCCCGGCGACCGGCGCAGCTTCCGCGTCCGCGGCAACGTCGTGTTTCTGGACGATCAGACGCCGACGCCGGGCACTCGCCGCCCGGGCTTCGGCGCCCGCTTCGAGCGGCCGCCCGTCACTCTCCTCGACGCGATCCGGAACTTGAACCGGGGGCACTGACTACGGATTGGTCTAGTTCGGATTCGCCTGCGACTGCGCGAGCGTGGCGTAGGCGAACTCGATCGTGGCGTCCACCTCGGTCATGATCCCCGTCCCGGACGAGGACAGCGTCGCCGGCGTCACGTCGGTCAGGTCCCAGCGGACGAGCACGGTCCCGTTGTTGTCCTTGACGATGATGTAAACCTGCTTGGTCAGCACCGGTCCCGCACCCGTCGCGCTGTTGATCCAGTCCTGCAGACGGTTCAGGCCCTTCTGCGTCACGGTGATCACGAAGCGGCGGTTGTCGGGCGAATACTGCGTGTTCAGCTTGCGGGCGGTCGAGTTGTTCTGCGGGTCGTGGTTGAACTCGACCCGGAACCCGATCACCCCGGCCATCAGCTGGCCGTCCACGAAGAATTGAAAGCTGTTTTCCCGCGGGTCCGGTCCCGTCTGGGCCGGAGCCGCCGTCGCGAGGAGCAGGATACCCAAGACACTCCAAATCCAGGCCATACGCCAACGCACCATTTGGATCCTCCCGAATTCCGGGGAGAGACTAACACTTCCTCCGGCCCGGAAAATGTACGGAGGAGGAGCAGGAATTGCCGCCGGCGCTTGAAATGGCCGGGCGCCTCGTCGTAGAAAGACGCGAGAGTTTCCCTTCACGGCCCGATCGTCGACGTTCGGTCGGGCGCATTCGCTGGGCGAGGAGGTTGAGATGAGCACCAGGGCCAAGTTCGCAGTCGTGTCCATTCTCGTGGCTGGGATCGCGGTGATCGGAGCGGGGGTCGGCAAGGCGGGCACGTCGAAGGCGGGCACGTTCGACGTCACGGTCGACACGATCGAGGGATGCTCTTGTCCGCTGTTCTGCACCTGCTACTTCGGGCCGTCCGCGGACGAGCACATGTGCCAGGCCGACAACGTCTACAAGTTCCGCAGCGGCAGCCACTACGGAGACGTCGATCTCTCCGATCAGATCGTGTGGCTGAACCTGGACCTGGGCGGCGAGTGGCACAAGAAGCCCGGGCCCGGGATGGAGACGGCGTGGGCGGTCGTGACGTTCGACAAGAAGAGCTCCCCGGCGCAACGCGAGGCGATCGGCAAGGTCCTCAACGTCGTGTTCCCCGTCAAGTGGAAGAAGTTCTCCACGCGCGAGGACTCGATCACGTGGCAGGACGACGCCAACGGCTCGCACGCGACCATGGCGAGCGGGATGTCCGAGATCTCGCTCGACAAGAAGTCGACGCTCCGACCCGACAAGAACGAGCCGGTCGTGGTCAAGAACCTGCAGTACTGGTTCTCGAACTCCAACGAGGGGTTCGTGCTCGCGTATTCGGACCACCACTTCAACGGCGCCGACGGCAATCCCAAGTACTCCTGGAGCAAGAAGAACGGCTTCACGATCACGTGGACCGCGAAGGGAGACATCGCCCCGGCGACGCCGGCAAAGGCCTCGTAGCGGTTCGGTCGTGTCGGCGGGCGGTGGTCCGTAGTCGGTAGTCGGTGGTCAGTGGGGGGAAGTCGCGATATCCTTCCCTACCGACCACTGACTACTGACTAACCGACTGCCGTGATGACTCCCGAAGACATCGCTCCCGAGTTCCGCGCGCACGCCAAGGACTATGCGAAGGCGGCGCCGATCGAGGGCGTCCGGACGCTGCGTTTGCGGCGTTTCACGGACGACCGCGGGTTCTTCCTCGAGATCTTCCGCGCGAAGGCGAACCACCCCGAGAGCCAGGAGCTCGCGGATTTCTTCCGCGGAGTCCCCGTGGCGCAGATGAACTTCTCGATCGTGGACGTCGACGGTCACATCAAGGGGCTGCACTACCACCTGGCTCAGGACGACATCTGGTTCGTCCCTCCGCCGTCGAAGGCGAAGTTCGTCCTCTACGACCTCCGCAAGGCGTCGAAGACCTTCGGGCAGACCCAGGTCATCGTGGCCGGAGGTGGCCAGGATGTCCTCGTTCGCATCCCCGCGGGCGTGGCGCACGGGTACCGTCCGCTGACCAACCCCTGCGCGCTCCTCTACTTCGTGACCGAGACCTTCGACCCGGCGAAGCCGGACGAGTTTCGCGTGCCCTGGGACCACCCCGCCGTCAAGAGCCTCTGGGACGTCCCGAACGGGTAGACGGTAGACGGAAGACGGGAGACGCGAGACGGGAGCCAAGGACCTCAGCGGCGCGGCGCCGTGCGGGCCAGGGCCTTCATCGCCTTCTCGTCGAACGTGTAGCGCAGCCACGGCGCGCGCGACCGGGCGCCGAGGCGGTGATAGAACCGGATCGCCTTCACGTTCCAGTCGAGGACGTCCCACTCCATCCGAATCGCCTCGCGGCGGACGCCCTCGCGGGCGAGCGCGGCCATGAGGGCCTCGCCGATCCCGCGTCCTCGCATCGACTGCGAGACGACGAGGTCCTCCAGGCCCAGGAGGTTCCGTCCGCGGAACGACGAGCCCAGCGCGAACCAGTAGAGCGCGATGCCTTCGACGCGGCCGCCGACGGTCGCGACCAGCGCCTCGACCTCGCGGCGGTCGAAGATCATCCGGAGGAGCTTGCGCCCCTCGGCGGCGCTCGGTCCCCGCATCTTCTCCCAGGCCGCGAGCTCGTGCTCGATCTCGAGGATGCGCGGGCCGTCGGAGCGGCGGGCTCGCCGAATGCGGATCCGGAGCGGCGGGAGGGTGCGGGCGGCGCGCATCATGTCGCGTCCACGAGGACGCCCTATTTCGTCGCCGCGACCGTGGCGTAGTCGACCTTCCCGAGCAGCTTCAGCGCGGTCTCGCGGTCGACGTTCGCTCCCTGCGCCAGCACGAGACGCGACGGGAGGACGATGACGGTGACGAGCGTGGTCGGGTTCGGGCCCGTCTTGTCGGTCGCGGCGAAGGCGGTGTGACCCGAGACCTTGACCTCCTTCATCTCCACGCCCGGCGCCTTGTCCGCCTCCGACATCGCCTTGCGCAGGAGCGGCTCGAGGTCCTTCTGCTTGTCTCCGTAGTCCTGGACGACCAGGCGGAACTGGCGCGTCACGTTCTGACTCTCGATCTGTTGAAAGAAGCGTGAGACCTCGGTGAACACGCCCATGTCGTTCTCGTCGGTGTTCGGCAGCGGATCGGAAGGCGCCGCCGCGAAGCCCGGCAGCTCCTTCGGCAGCCCGTCCGCCAGCGACAGGGGCCAGGCCGTCTTCTTCTTCTCCTGAGCCGACGCGCCCAGGGCCACGCACAGGAGGAGTCCCGAGAGGAGAAGGCGCCGCATGTCCGACAATGTAACGCATCTTCTCTCTTGCTAGACTCGATCGACCGAATCTCCCCTCATGGACGAGACCGAGCGGGCGCGCATCCAAGTCTTCCTCAACGACCCGGAGGGCCGCGGCGAGGAACCGGTCGCGGAGGACGCTCCCCTCGAGACGGAGAAGGGGCCCTGGGGGTTTCGCGTCCAGGGGACCGCGCCCGCTCCGGGGACCTACGCGCCGGACTCGCCCGACTTCCTGTACTGGCAGATCTCCTCGTCGCTCGACCGCGGCAAGCAGTTGTGGACCGAGCGCCTGCCCGGCGCCGGCGAATGGATCCCGGGTCCCGTCCTGCCGGCGATCCCCAACGCCGGCACCGACCTCAACGCGTACTACGACCGAAAGGCGCTCAATTTCTTCCAGGAGAAGGACGCGAAGACGGGGCGTCTCGTCGAGTCGGGCGAGAGCACGGACATCGTCTGCCACGAGCAGGGCCATGCGGTCCTGGACTCCCAGCGCCCGGACCTCTGGGACGCGCCGCACTTCGAGGTCGCGGCGTTCCACGAGGCGTTCGGGGACCTCGCCGCGATCTCGGTGGCCCTGGCGCTGCCGCGCCTCGCCACCGAGGTCGATACGGAGACGCGCAGCGATCCCTCGCGGTCGAACCTCGTCTCGCGGCTCGCCGAGGAGCTCGGCGCCGCGGTTCGCGACAAGTACGGCCCCGACGCGGCGCCCGCCGGAGCGCTGCGGGACGCGGTCAACGACTTTCGCTACACCGACCCCAAGTCCCTGCCCGACGACGCGCCTGACCGCGAGCTGTCGGCGGAGCCCCACTCCTTCAGCCGCGTGATGACGGGAACCTGCTGGCAGATGCTCGTGACGATCTTCCGCGAGACGCAGAACCCGAACCGCGCGGAGGCGCTCGCCACCGCGGCGCGGACGCTCTCCTTCCTCCTGGTCGGCGCGGCGCGGACCGCCGCGTCCGGCGCCGACTTCTTCGCCCGGGTCGCGCGGCAGATGGTGCGCGGCGCGCGGGCGGCCGGAATGGAGTACGCGTCGCGCCTCGCCGACGACCTCGTCCAACGGCGGCTCATCGCGAGCCCCGACGTCGGCGACGACCTGCGCTCGGACGAGGAGCCGGGAGTGCACGCTCCCGAGGAGGGCGCGCCGATGTCGCCGGAGCTGGTCCGCGCGATCGACCGCCGTCTCGGGCCCGCGCGCGGCGGCGAGATCGTGACGCTCTCCTCCGCGCGACGCCCGCCCGATCCGCGCGACCCGCCGCGGATTCTCCGCGGCCGCCGCCGGCGCGACCTGATGCTCCACGGCCGGGAGTACGGCCCGGCCGACGGCTGCGCGGTCGAGATCTCGGACGGCTTCGCCCTCTCGTTCTCGCCGCGCGGATTCCTGCTCGCCTCGCGCGTTCATCCCGCGGCGGACCGGGACGAGGAGGACGCGAAGGCGTTCGTCCGGTTCCTGGCGCGGCGCCGGAGGATCGCGGGCGAAGACGAGAGCGGCGCGGACTCGCTGCGCCTCGTCCGCGAGCGCAAGTCGCACAAGGTCGTCCGCGAGAGAGACGGCGTGCGCCGGCTGCGGCGCGTCTGGATCGCGGCGGCCAGGAGAGGAGACTCATGACCCGTCGGACCGCGACCGGTATTCTCGTGCTGCTCGTCCTGACGGCGGCGCGCTGCGCGTCGTCTCCCCCGCCGTCCTCGGCGCCGCCCGCCGAGCCGATCACGCCCGCGGACCTCGTGGCGTCGATCGCCGACGTCGCCACCGGCCAGAACGCGGACGTCGCCGCGGCCGGCCTCGTCCTGAAGCGCATCGAGTTCAGGCTCGCCGTCGGGCGCAAGAGCGAGGGCGGCGGCAAGGTGGAGATCCTGCTGCTCGACGCCGAGGCGTCGCGCTCCGTCGAGACGGCGTTCGTCCAGGAGTTCACGCTCGAGATCCCCGCCGACGGTCGGCGCCGCGCCGCCGAGAGGCCCCTGGTTCCCGGCGTCCGGGAGTTCGTCCTCGACGCGATGCACGCGGCGAGGGACCTCGCGCGAGCGGCCTCCGAGGCGGGGCTGCCGCAGAGGCTCAAGGCCGTCGAGCTGACGGCGAAGCTGACCCGCTCGCGGAAGCTCGGGGGCGGGATCACCGCGACGTTCCCCTCGGTGCTGAAGCCCTCACTGGGCGTGGAGGTCGCCAAGAACGTCGAGGAGGAGAACACCCTTCACCTGATCTTCGAAGCGGCTCCCTGAATCGGTCCCGGTCCGAATTCCGAAATCCAAACAAAAAAAAGCGGCCCCTCGCGGGACCGCTCCTTCTGCCGTTGCGCTCCGGTGCTACTTCTTGACTCCGAGGATGGCGTCCTTCGCCTTCTTCGAAACGCGGAACTTCACGACGCGCTTCGCGGGGATCTTGATCTCTTCGCCGGTGGCCGGGTTCCGGCCCATGCGGGCCTTCCGATTGACGAGCACGAGCTTGCCGACACCCGGGATCGTGAAGCTGTTCTTCGCTTCCTTGTACGCGAGCGCCGTCAGGTCATCGAGGAACTGCGTCGCGACCCGCTTCGTCGTCCCCGTGGACTTCGCGAGGTGATCGGCGATGTTGGATTTCGAAAGCGCCTTGGAGTCCTTTGCCATATGCACTACCCCTTTTCTATCTGGAATCGCCCGGCTGGGCGTATCAAACTGGGGCCGTATTCTAGACCTGCCCGCGCGAGGCCGAGCAAGAAATATTTCGTCCCTGCCGAAGGATTCTCGGGGTCGACGACTCGCGGCGCGCGACCTCGCGCGCGAGGGACCTTCGGATAAGATCGCCGCGCGGATGGATGCCGAGCGCGCCGAACGGACCTCCGGCGTCCGAGTCGGGCGCCGTCTCGGACTCGCCGCCTCGGCCGCCTCGCTCCTGCTCGCCGCGTGTGCAGTGACCACGACGGCGACAGGCTGCCGCGAGGGTTCGCCCTCCGCGATCGCGGGCCGGATCCTCGCTCGGTATCAGAGAGAGACCGGCTCCAAGCCTTTGACCGCGGGCGGGATGATCCGCCTGCGGCTCTTTCGTCCCTCCGGCGAAACCGAGAGTTCCGGGAGCGCGGAGATCCTCTGGGAACCGTTTCGATACAGGGAGTCGACGAGCTCCGCCGGGTGGACTTCCACCCGCGGAATCGAGCAGGGCAAGGCCTACTTCACGGACCCGGATGGGGTCACCCGGGTCGTGTCGGATCCGGTCCTCCGCGAGCTGACCACCCGGTCGTATTTCTGGCGCAGGGCCTGGCTCTTCCGGGACCGGGAGGGCGCTCGCCTCCGCCTGGGCCCCGCCACCGACGACGAGGTGTCGATGAGCCTGCAGCCGTCGGGCGGAAACCCTCTCCTGCTGACCTTCTCGAGCCGCGACGGGCGATTGCGGTCCGTCCGGTCCCCGCGCTTCGATCTCGCGTTCTCCTCGCCGACCCGGTTCGAGGACCGGTCGGATCCGAATCACGTCTTCGCCGGCGAGATCGCGTGGACCGGACTCCCGACCGGGACGATCCCGCACGCGGAGGTGGGCGGCGGCCGCGCCCGCTTCGCTCAGACATCGTCCCGCGTTCCCTTCGATCGCACGGGCGGCGCGGTGGTCGTGCCGGCGCGCATCGGCGGCGAGCCGGCGAGGCTGGCCGTCGACGCCGCCGCCGACGGGTTCGTCCGGATCTCCCCCGGGCTCGGCGAGCGGCTCCGCCTCGCCTGGCGGCCCGACGTCCTGGGGCGCCGCGTCGCGGGCGGAGTGGCGCTCGAGGCGGGGGCGGCCGCCTACCCCGCGTTGTTCGTCGAGGAGGCTTCGCTGCCCGCCGGCGTCGACGCCGTGGCCGGCGGCTGCCTCTTCCGCGAGGCCATCGTCGAGTTCGACCCCGACGCCCGTCAGCTCGGCCTCCACGACCCGGAGCGCTGGGTCATTCCGGAGGCGTTCGTGCGCGTGGTCATCGACGACGACGGCGACCGGCCGGTGGCGATCCTGGATCGCGGTAGCCATTCGCTGAGGGTCGCCGCGGGGAGCGACATCGGAGACGCGGCGCTCGAGCTCGCCCCCGAGAGCGCTCGCCGCGAGGGCATCGATCCGGGTCCCCAGGTGAGCGGAATGTTCTGGGGATCGCTCAAGCTCGAGCCGCTCGGCCTTCGCCTGTCCGACCGCGCGAACGCGTATGCGCCGGACTGGGGCGACGACGGCCGGATGGGGCTCGCGCTGCTGCTGCGGTTTCACGCCTACGTGAACATGCCCCAGCGGTGGGTCTATCTGCGCACGGCGCCCGGCCCGCCTTCGGCGGCCGGGGTCAGTGGGTCCCCGACCCGACTTCCAACGCGCTAGCGAACGAGCTTCAGCCGAACGCTCCGTAGCGGCAGCGGAATCTCGGTCTCGCAGCGCGCGCAGAGCACGTCCGCGTGACCCTCGGTCCAACTCGCCTCGACGCGCAGGTCGGAGCCACACGTCGGGCAACGCAGCAGAATCCAATCGGAAGCCGGCGGGCCGCTCTTGTCCGGGGCGCCCCGGCGGGCCATTCCGCCGCGGCGTTCGGGATCGAAAAGCACGACGTTCTCTTCGTTCACCGGCGTTCCTCCTGTCCGAAATGCCGTTTCGTGGAAACGGCGCCGCCTTCGGGCTCGGCGAGCGACAGCCGCGCCGCTCCCGACGATTTCCCTTTGCGAAAGACGAGCAGCGTGACGCCCAGGACGAAGAGGACCGCGCCCGTCGACAGCAGGCTCGCGAAGACCGCCCGGATCGGGCGAGGCGCCTGCGCCAGGTCCCGTCCGCCCGCTCCCACCACCACGCCTCCCAGGAAGATGCAGAGGACGGCGATGAGCAGCACGCTGCGCGGCCGATCCTCGGCCCGGCGGAGGGACTGCGACGAGACGAGCCTCAGCTGCGGCATCGGGAATCCTCGGGAGACGACCGGCCGGGCGGCCGGGACGCTGCGTTCGGAGCGAGGTCGAAGTCCAATCGGCCTCCGAAGCATCGGGAGTGTGGAGAAAGCTCCCACTCCCCTCTGTCGACGAATCCATTGTAAGCGACGCGCCCGGCCGGGGCAAACGAATTGTGTGCGCGTGCATACGCGCACGTTCGCCGCGCGGCGTCGCCGACTCAGAGCGGAACGTTGCCGCCGCGCATCCGGTCCTGCAGACCGGCGGCGTCGTGCTTCCCGAGTGCGATCGCGCACGTCCCGTCGCAACGCGCGGTGACCCTTCCCTCCGCGTCGCTGATCTCGGCCGAGGCGAAGATCAGGTTCAGGCCCGAGCGGATCAGGCGCGCCTCCGCGACGACGCGGTCGCCGCGCGTCGGGCGCACGAACGACATCGCGAGCGTGACGGTGGCCGAGCGGGTCTCGGGCCGGGAAAGCCAGCCGACGGTCCCGATGACGAGGTCGAAGAGGCCCGCGAGCACCACGCCGTTGACCGCGTCGGTCCCGAGGCCGCCGCGGTGGACGGGCTGCACCGGATCGATCACGGCGCGCACGCGATCGACGCGCGTGAACTCGAGCCGCGCTCCGAAGTGTTTCATCGAGGGAGCCGCGTTCCAGAGCTCCGCGAGCGCGCGGAGCGAGTCCAGGGTCGGGTAGGCGGGCGAGAAGGGCTGTGCGTCCTGCGCCACGGAGGCCGTCTCCCTACTTCAGCCCCTCGACGACGAAGAGGTCCGAGAGCTGTCGGCTGTAGGTGTATGCGTAGGACTTTCCATCAGGCGTCACGACGACGTTCGAGATCCGCTCGATTCCGGCGGGGTCCAGAGGCATGAGGTCCTTCCACAGCTCGCGGCGGCCCGACGCGACGTCGATGGCGTAGACGTGCGCGGGAACGTCGCGCTTCCAGACGTAGAGCGTGCGCCCGTCGGGGGTGAAGCGCAGGGGATACTCGCCGTCCGCGAGTCCCGGGATCGGCGACGGGCTTCCTCCCGCGATCGGAAACATCAGGCCGCGATGATCGGGGCCGACGACGGCCACGAAACGGCCGTCCGGGGATATCGCGTAGCCCGGGAAGGCCGTGTTGATCCCCTCCGTCGTCACGGCGCGGGGCGCGCCTCCGTCGACCGATTGCAGGTAGAGCCGCGTGCCCTGATTCGGGGCGCTCCCGGCGATCAAGAGGCTCTTGTTGTCAGGCAGCCACACCGCCGACTGCGCGGGCGTGATCCCCTGAAACTCGAGACGCCTGGGCTGGCCGGCGCCGGTGGGCAGCAGCATCAGGGCGAGGCTCGGCGAAGACACCGCAGCGAGCGCCCACTGGGTGTCGGGCGACAGCGCGAGCGCGGCTCCGTCCCCGAGCTTGACGACCGGAGTTCCGACCTTCCGGAGATAGACCGTGTAGTTCGTCCCTCCGGCCTCTCCCTCCTCGTCGAAGAGGAGCGTCTTGCCGTCCGTCGAGATGTCGGCGACGAAGGAGTAGTCGAGCCAGGACAGATCGCGCTCGCGGGCGTCGCCCGGCAGAATCCCCAGCGTCGCGACCCGCGATCCGCCGCGCGCGAGCAACACCCGGCCGTTGCGGGCGACGTCCTGGAGGCGGATTCCACCGGGCACCCGCACGATGACGCGTACCGATCCCGAGGACGACACTCCGTAGAGCGACAGGTTGGCGCCGGTGTCCGTAGCGGTGAACCAGACCTCGTCCCCGGACGGCGACCACGCCAGTCCGACGGCCTTGTTCCATCGCTGAGTGAGCACCTTCTTGTTCCCCTGGAGGTCGATCACGGAGACGACCCCCGAGTCGTCTTGGGGGAACGGGTGGTCGAGAAACGCGATGCGCTTGTTGTCCCGCGAGAGCCGGGCGTCACTGATGTAGCCGCTGGTCTCGTAGAGCACCTTGCCGATCGGAAATTCGATGCGTGCCTTTCCGGCAACGTCCCGGACCACGAGGAGATTGGTGGCGTCGGAGGCCCAGTCGGCGTCCTGGATCTTCTCCGCCACGTCGCGAGGCGCCCCGCCGGTGAGCGCCGCCCGCGCGAGCGTACCGGCGCAGACCGACGGGTGCGTGTTGCGGCAGTCGACGTCGATCGCGAGCTCTCCGGAGGAGGAGATCGCCAGAAGATTTGCGCTGGGCAGTTCCAGGGTCAGGGCCTCCGGGCTCGATGGGTGCTTCAAGAAGAGCTTGCGGGGATTCCCGTCCCACGCGGCGCTGTAGACGATGGTCTGACCGTCGGGCGCGAACCGCGCGGCGTGAATCGTTCCGCTGCCGAACGTGATCTGCTGGAAGGAGGGCGGACTGCTGCGCGCGAGCCGCCGCCCCACCAGCGCTCCCGCCGCAAAGGCGACCGCCACGCTCGCGGCGACGAGCAGGGGAAGCCAGCGCTGGCGGGGCCGAGACGCCGCGGCCTCGGTCGCTCCCGAGACCACGCCGGAGACCGAGGCCTCGGAGAGATGCTCGCGGCTGCTGCGCACATCGCGCGCGAGGTCGCGCGTCGAGGCGTACCGCTCCTCCGGGTCCTTCTGCAGGCAACGCTCGATGATCCAGCGGAAGGGCGCGGGAACGTTCGCGCTGACTCGCGCGACCGGCTCCGGCTCCTCCCGGATGATCGCCGTCAGCGTCTCCGCGGTCGTGCCGCGCTGGAACGCGCGCTTGCCGGTCGCCATCTCGTAGAAGATCGAGCCCAGCGCGAACTGGTCCGAGCGGAAATCGAGCGGCTTCCCGCTCGCCTGCTCCGGCGACATGTACCCGACCGTCCCGAGCACCATGCCGGCCTGCGTGGCCTGCGCGGTCGGCACGTTGGAGGTGTCCTGCGGCTGCTCCTTCAGGAGCTTCGCGAGGCCGAAGTCCAGGATCTTCACCGCCCCGTCCTTCGAGACCATGACGTTCTCGGGCTTCAGGTCGCGATGCACGATCCCGGCCGCATGCGCCCTCGCGAGGCCGTCGGCCATCTGGTAGCCGAGATCGAGCATCCGCCGCACCGGCACGGGCCCGGCGAGCAGCACGTCGCGGAGCGTCCTTCCGTCCACGAGCTCCATCGCGATGAAGATGGTCTCGGCGGAGACGCCGATCTCGTGGATCGTGACGATGTTCGGATGGTTGAGCGCCGACGCCGAACGCGCCTCCTGCTCGAAGCGCTTGCGGCGGTCGGCGTCCGCCGCGAACTCCGCGGAGAGCACCTTGACGGCGACCTCGCGACCGAGCCGCGTGTCCCGTGCACGGTAGACCTCGCCCATGCCTCCAGCGCCGATGGGCGCGAGGATCTCGAAGGGGCCGAGGCGTGTGCCGGCGGAGAGCGTCACGAAAGTTGTGCCGACCGGATTCTATCCGGATTCGCCGTAGAATCCGGACACCTCATGCTTCGAACGGTTCGGGTGATCTTCGTCCTGCTCGCTGCGGCCGCAGCGCGGCTCGCCGCCGAGCCGGAGAACGCCGCGGCTCAGGCCGGGCAGACTCTCCTCGCCGTCAGGGCCGGCCGCCTGATCGACCCGAAGGCCGGGACGGTCGTTCCGAACGCCGTGATCGTCGTGGAGAGCGGGAAGGTCAAGGCGGTCGGAGAATCCGCCGCGATCCCCGCGGGCGCGACGGTCATCGACCTTTCGGGTCTGACGGTTCTTCCCGGGCTGATCGACTGCCACACGCACCTCGTGGGCGACTACGTCAACGACTCGGATCCCCTGACCGAGCTGAAGGAGTCCGCGGCGAGCCGCGCCTTCGAATCGATCCCGAACGCGCGCGTGACGCTCGAGGCCGGGTTCACGACCGTGCGCGACGTGGGCACCTACCGGGCGTTCGTGGACGTCGCGATGCGCGACGCGATCGCGAAGGGCTACTTCCCCGGGCCGCGGATGTTCGTCGCCGGCGCGTACCTCACGATCACCGGCGGCGGCGGTGCGATGTCGGGCGACCTCGCCCCGGACATCGGTCTGCCCTGGGACCTCCGCTTCGGCGTCGCCGACGGCGTGGACCAGGTTCGCCAGCGTGTCCGGGACATCGCGCAGCACGGCGTGGACGTGATCAAGGTCCTCGCGACGGGCGCCTTCCTGGCGCACGGCTCCGACCCGCACGCGGTCGAGTACTCGTACGAGGAGATCCGCGCGGCCGTCGAGGAGGCGTCGCACAAGGGACTCAAGGTGGCCGCCCATGCGCATTCCGCCGACGGCATCAAGAACGCCGTCCGAGCGGGCGTGGCCTCGATCGAGCACGGGACGTACATCGACGACGAGGGCATCCGCCTGATGAAGGAGCGCGGCACCTACCTCGTGGCCGACATCTACGACGCCGAATACATCCGCCAGGGCAAGGCGGTCGGCATCCCCTCCGACTTCGCCGCGAAGCAGCCCGAGGCGGACGAGATCCAGCGGCAGAACTTCCAGAAGGCGGTTCGCGCGGGCGTCCGGATCGCCTTCGGCACCGACGCGAGCGTCTACCCGCACGGCCTGAACGCGCGCCAGTTCGCGTGGCAGGTGCGCTACGGGCAGACGCCGATGGAGGCGATCCGGTCCGCGACGGTGTCGGCGTCCGACCTCATCGGCCGCGACAACGGCGCCGGCTCGCTCGAGCCGGGCCGCTGGGCGGACCTGATCGCGGTCAAGGGCGATCCGCTCGCCGACGTCCGGGCGCTCGAGAGCGTCGCCTTCGTCATGAAGGAAGGGAAGGTCTACAAGGACGTCCGCTAGGCACCGCTCCTTCTGGCTGGAGCAGGCCGCCGGCGACGCGCCCGACGCTCCCGCGTGGGAGGGCGACGGCCGCGCCGACGTCGCCATCCTCGGCGGCGGCTACGTCGGCCTGTGGACGGCGATACGTATCCGCGAGCAGGATCCCGCCTGCGACGTCGTCGTCCTGGAGCAGGACATCTGCGGCGGCGGCGCGTCGGGACGCAACGGCGGATTCGTCCTCTCGTGGTGGCCCAAGATCGCCTCGCTCGTGCGCCTCTGCGGCGAGGCCGATGCGCTCGCGGTCGCGCGGGACTCCGAGGCCGCGATCGGCGAGATCGAAGACTTCTGCCGCGATCACGGAATCGACGCGCACTTCCGGCGAGGCGGCTGGCTCTGGACCGCGACGACGCGCGCGCAGCTCGGCGCGTGGGACAGCGTGGTGGCCGCGTGCGCCCGCCTCGGCGTGGAGGCGTTCCGCCCGCTCTCCCCCGCCGAGGTCGCGCGCCGCTCCGGATCGGCCGTGCACCGCGCGGGCGTGTTCGAGGCCTCGGCGGCCACCGTGCAGCCGGCCTTCCTCGCGCGCGGGCTGCGCCGGGTCGCGCGGGAATCCGGCGTCCGGATCTTCGAGCACACGCGCGTCCGCGCCTTCTCGCGCGGACGGCCGGTCCTCGTGCGCACGGACCGCGGGCGCCTGACCGCCGACCGGCTCGTCGTCGCGACGAACGCCTGGGCGGCGGGACTCCGGGAGCTCTCGGGAAGGCTCGTCGCGATCACGAGCGACATGGTGATGACGGCGCCCGCGCCCGAGCGGCTGCGCGCGATCGGCTGGACCGGAGGCGAGTGCATCACCGACTCGCAGATGATGGTCGACTACTACCACGCGACGCGCGAGGGCCGGATCGCGTTCGGCAAGGGCGGCTGGGGCATCGCGCTCGGCGGCCGCATCGGCGCCGGCTTCGACCGCAACCCGAAGCGCGCCTCCGCCGTCGAGGCGGATCTGCGGCGGACGTACCCCGTCCTCGCGGACCTTCCCGTCACGCACGACTGGAGCGGTCCGATCGACCGCACGCCGACGAGCCTCCCGCTGCTCGGCCGGCTCGGCGGACGCCCGCACGTCCTCTACGGCGTCGGCTGGAGCGGCAACGGCGTCGGCCCGAGCGTCCTCGGCGGAAAGATCCTCGCGAGCCTCGCGCTCGGCCGGGACGATCGCTGGAGCCGCTACCCTCTCGTGGACCGCGAGCTCGGAAGATTTCCGAGGGAGCCGATCCGCTTCCTCGGCGCGCACGTCGTTCGCGGAGCCGTCGCGCGCAAGGAGCGCGCGGAGCGCGAAGATCGGGAGCCGTCCTGGATCGACACGCGACTCTCGACGCTCGCTCCGGCCGGTCTCGAGGACAAACGCTGACCACGATTCGGCACAGCTAAAGACTTCCTCAAGAGGACCGCGCTTAAACCTTTCTAAAATCAGGACTTCGCGGCACGAACCTCGCAGGTGATGGTCTGGTCGGATGCGCCGTCACTAGGGGCGGCTCCCCGGCGAAGAAAGCGAGGTGTTCGATGAAGGAGATTCGCGCCAGGAGTCGCTGGATGACTCTGCTCGTTCCGATCTTCG
>Ga0070672_100001337_pt1 | contig 15205 bp, 6 predicted proteins | sample KBSM13metaG_FD_66151 | JGI IMG/M metagenome (GOLD analysis project Ga0070672, IMG submission 66151) | Miscanthus rhizosphere microbial communities from Kellogg Biological Station, Michigan, USA - KBS M1-3 metaG | ecosystem: Host-associated > Plants > Roots > Rhizosphere > Soil ... | reverse complement strand
TGCTGGCCGGGGCCGCGCTCACTCGCCCGGAAAACCAGACCTGGGAACTCTGCAACCGTTGCCGCGGCACCGGCGAGAGCAAGGAGGAAGACGTTCCGAAGCAACCCGCCGTGCCAGCGACAACGCTGGGGGAGTCGCGACCATCGTCGCGTTCCTCCTTCCGCAAGGAATATCTGAAGAGGGCGCTGATGGGAACTGGCGCGGCGGTGGCGCTGGGCGCACTCGCAGGGACTCTGGGGTACGGCCAAGAAGACTGGCAGTTCTGGGTACTGTTCGTTCCGCTCGGCTGCGCTGCGGCGTTCGCCCTTCGGACAGACCGACCCGTAGGCATGCGCGACGTATGGATGTGCGCTGCCGGGATCTTCAGCTCCAGCGTCGTCGCGTTGATGCTGTGGGCGGCGTTCCCTCCCCCAGAGATTCCCCTCACGCAGGAATTTTGCGAGGACGCGATCAAGCGCGGGAGTGAATTCGAGTCAAGAGATCCGAGGGTGCGTGATAGCCAGCGGTTGTGCCGCGGGGTCTTCTATCCGAGCCCCTGGTACGAAGGCTTGGCCGACCGATTGATTGGAAGACCTTGACGGTCAAGGCGACATTCACTCGACGCGCTCGGAAGGGTCACGAACGCCCCGAGAGCTGCCGCTCGCAGGCGGCTGCTCTTGGCCGATCTCCGCTCTATCGAGGGTCAGCTTTAATGCTGCTCAATCCGGAGACCGCTTGTGTCCGCGGAGATCCGCAAGCCCGTCGGCGCTCGTCGACTCTTAGCGGTATTCCTCGGTCGGGTTCGACGAGCGGAAGCCCAAGATCGCTCGCCGGTCAGTCCCCACACCTTCGCCATTCGCTCGCAATACATCTTCTCCAGTCTGGAACGGACATCCGCACGGTGCAGGTGCTCCTGGGTCACAAGGACGTCTCGATGACGATGATTACCCCAACGTCATGACCAAGCCCGGCATCGGCGTCCGAAGTCCGCTGGACGGGTGAAACGCCGTCTAGCTTGGCGCGTCTGTCGAAGCCAAGGTCGTCGCCTGGCTGCGGGAGCACCCGGAAGCGGACCTTCACGGAAGACCGTTTCTGGCCGCATGCTTCTGCTCGCAGCGGTGACCCCTGAATCCCTCGCACCTGCCGCCCACTGGCAGCGACACCGACCAGGTTGATGCGGTTGTTGGACAACGGTTTGACACCCGATGGGCCAACCACCAGACTCGGCTGCGGGAGGAGATCTCGATGACCATCGACCCCGCACGCCGCGCGCTGCTGTCTCGAGCCGCGACGCTGGCCGTTGGGGGCTGGGCCGGTGTCTCCTTCGGCCAGCCAACCGCCCCCGGTACCGCCACGCCCGCTGCCGCGGCCCCCACGGCAGTCGCGAGCGGCTCGCCTTCAGCTTCCGCCGGGGCTCTCGAGTACCTCTCGGCGGGACAGCTCACCGAAGGCTTGCGCCAGAGGCGGTTCTCGTCGCTCGAACTCACCGATCACCTGATTGCACGGATCGAGCGCCGGGACGCCGCGACCAATGCCGTCGTCGTGCGCGACTTCGAGCGTGCGCGAGAGGCCGCCCGGGCCGCCGACGCAGCGCTGGCCCGCGGCGAGCAGCGGCCACTGCTCGGCTTGCCGATGACGGTGAAGGAGTCCTTCAACGTCGCCGGTTTGCCCACCACCTGGGGCATCCCCCAAGCCAAGGACTTCAAGGCCAGCGAGGATGCCTTGATCGTTGCGCGTTCCCGAAGGGCTGGTGCCGTCCTGCTCGGCAAGACCAACGTGCCGATCTTGCTCGACGACTGGCAGAGCTACAACGCAATCTATGGCGTCACGCGCAACCCGTGGGACCTCGAGCGCACGCCTGGAGGCTCGTCGGGCGGGGCGGCGGCCGCGCTGGCCGCAGGCTTCGCACCCCTGGAGCTCGGTTCCGACATCGGCGGCTCGCTGCGCGTGCCGGCGCACTTCACCGGTGTCATGGCGCTCAAGCCGTCGCTGGGGCTGGTGCCCACCCGGGGTCACACACCGCCCGGCGCGCCGCCGCTGCCGCGCAACGACGACCTCGCCGTCGTCGGACCGATGGCGCGCACCGCGGCTGACCTGGCGCTGCTGTTCGATGTCATCGCCGGCCCCGACGAACTGACCACCGGCGTCGGCTACCGGCTCGCGCTGAGGCCGGCCAGGCACGAACAGCTGGCGCGCTATCGCGTGCTGATGATCGAGACCCACCCGTTGGTCCCGACTGCGGCTCCGGTGCGGGCGGCGCTCGAGCGCCTGGCGGGCCGCCTCGCGCGCAGCGGCGTCAAGGTCGAGCGCAGCCATCCGCTGCTGCCCGATCTCGCCGAGGCGGCGCGGCTGTACATGCGGCTCCTGGTGTCGCTCTCGGCCGCCTTCTGGCGGCAGGCGATCTACGAGGACCTCAAGAACGCAGGCGCTGTCTTCCCGGTCGACAACCGCAGCCTGGCCGCGGAGCGTGCGCGCGGCATCGGCCTCAGCCATCGCGACTGGGTGATGGCCGACATCGCACGCAGCCGGTTTCAGCAGCAATGGCGCGCCTTGTTCGCCGAGGTCGACGTCGTCCTGTGCCCGCCGATGCCGGTGACCGCCTTTGCCCACGACCACTCGGCGCCGCCGCATGAGCGGCGACTGGTGATCGAGGGCACGCCCTATCCGTATCCCGACGTCGGCCTGGTCTGGGCCGGGCCGGCGACGAGCGCGGGGCTGCCGGCGGCGGTGGTGCCGATCGACCGCGGCGACAGTTCGTTGCCGATCGGGGTGCAGATCATCGGACCGTATCTCGAGGACCGCACCGTGCTGGCTTTCGCGGCCGGGATCGAGCGTGAGTTCGGCGGCTTCGTGCCGCCGCCGGGCTATGCAGGGTAGCCATCAGCGAGACGCAGGCGGGGCGCCTGAACCGGTCGGTCGGGAGCGACCGCTCCTGGCGGGTAGCCGGTCTTCCCGGACGGCAGCTTCGGAGCACCTCGGTCCTTCAGCGCCACCCTTGGCCGCGCGCTACAAGTTCAAGGCCCAAATGGAATAAGTTGGCGCATTGCGCGACTCGATAGGGCACCCCCCAGGCGTCCGGCCGAAAGTCTGGAGTTGAAGAACGCTTTGCTTGAGCTGATTTCAAAGGCTCTAGCCATGGGGTTGCTCAGCAGCGACGGCGAAACCGACGTCAGTCGCGCGACACTGCAGAAGCTGCTCGACGCGCTCCGAGTACACCGTTTTGGCGAAGACGCCCGGGTGCATCTTGCTCCACTTCGGCGGTCCATCGATCAACTCGACACCGACGTCGCTGCTGCCGCGATGCAAAAGGTGCGCGAGTTGAGCGAGGCCTTGTCCCGGTCGTACGCGCCAGCGACCGAAGGGGGCTCGATGCGCCAGATGCTGTTCGATGAGGCGCTGGCTGATCTAGCGGGCATTTCTCGTGCGTCGCTTCGGCGCTATGCCACCAGGGAGCGCACAACTCCGCAGCCTGTAGCCGAGAGGCTGCACTGGATCGCAACGGTCACCGCGGATCTGGCGGGCTCATACAACGAGTTCGGAATCCGCAGATGGTTTGATCGGCCGCGCCAGCAGCTCAAGGGCGCGAGCCCGCGGCAATTTCTGGAGGGCAGCTGGACACCCAACTCCACAGAGGCGCTGAGGATCAAAGAGCTTTCGACCGCAGTAGTCTGAGCGCCTCCCGTGGGCAGACTGTATAGCTGCTGCTCGCCTTAGAACGGCCACCTTCAGACATTGGCGACGGTCAGCTCTTCGGCATTCGCATGTAGGTGACCGGCGACAGACCGAGAGGCCCGGCCGGCGCTGGCTACGCTCCTTGTCCTAAACGAGCGTTCCGCCGTTCGCCAGATCGAGTCCAGAGCACCGACGGTCAGCGTGTCGTAAGTCCGCCGAGGTCGCCCGCCTGCAGGACGATGCGTCCCTTTTCTATCACGAAGGTATCGACACCCTGGGGGACGAGGATGTGCTCGCTGTCAATCTTGTACGTCATCAGGATCGCGCCACCTTGCACCGTGGTCGACGTGATCGTGAGGCTGTTAAGCGAACCCGCTGCTTGAAAGAATCCGGCGAAGGCCGCCTCGATTTGGTCCGGCCCCTGTGCAACCGAACCGGGAAGCATGAGCAGTGCATCTTTGGCGTAATCGCACGCCATCAGCGCCGCGTTGCCGCTCCGGAATGCTGCGAGATGAGCTTCGAGTACCTGCTCGGGAGAACGATGTTGCAACTGCTTTGGACATGAGTCCGACCCGGACCGCATGCCCTGCGCCGAGGCATCGAAGTACACGACGGAACTCAGGAACACCGCAAAGGCAAGAATGAACATCGGCCGTACGGTTTGGAACAGCGTGCACATTGCCGTCTCCCTTCTCTGTCGACTCGAGCCGAACGAAAATCTACAACTGCAGAGCCGGTTCGGAATTAGGGAAAGAACGGTCAGTGGCAGGCATGCTCAATGCCGGCCGAGCGTCCCGTTCGCTTGACATCGGCACGCAAGCGACCGGGAAGCCGGTGCGCCGGCCCGGTCCTTCGTAACGCGCCAAACCCGCCACTTTGCGGTCGAACGCCGATTTCTTGGCGACAGAATGCCCAGTCAGGCACGGACGCCCGAGGCCATGGTCCGGTACGGGTATGAGCCAGCGCAATGTCTGAGCGCTCGCGCAGGTTCTCCTGTCAATGACGACATCGGCACGAAGTACTAGGCGTGGCTGCAGCACATTGACGATACAGCGGCAGTATTCGTGTGATGGCTAGTCGGTTAGTCGATTGCCAGTTCGACGGCGAGGCTCGCAAGGCAGGACCACGTCGCGGGTAGCGCGCCCACCGTGCGGCCCATCTACTTCGGGGGCCGATACGACAACAGGGATGCGACAGTGACATGTTGCTCGGGAGCGGACATTGGCAGTCGTCTCAATGCGGCCAGTTGCCGGCGCGCCCGGACGGCAGCTTCGGAGGGTTCGGATGGATAACCTGTCGTAGGGCGTGTACCTTCGCAGACGCCATTGTCAGCATCGGCACTCCGGATCAGACTGCCAATTAGCTGCCGGTGTGAATACCGGCAGTCGGCCAGAAGCAGCGCTCAACAAACGTCTGCTCCCGGGCTACTTGGTGAGCTTCACAGCCGTCGAGGACTTGCCGCCGCGACCCCTCGTTCATGACGTGGGTGAAGTTCATCATGCTGAGGTCCGCATGCCCCAACAACTTCTGAGCGGTGCGAACGTCGTACCCCAGCCTAGCCAAGGGACCATCCGATGGCGATCGAGGCCCGTCCACGCACCGCGTGGCAAGCGCAGTGCCTAAGTCTAAGCAGAGAGTTATCGGATTTTCCCGAGTGATCCTCGTATGCAAAAGCGATATGTTTTCGAGTCGCAATCCAACAATCGTCGACGGAGTTCCTGCCATGCAAACCCAGCTTCCTCTAACAATCAGGATTGCGGCGCTGACCCTTGCTGCGATCTCGTCGCTGTCGGCCGCCGCCGACGACGGCCGTTCCGTACAGAGCTATTGCTCCGCCAAGACGAACCAAACCTACGGTTTTCAATGCCAAGGGTTTGCTCAGTTTGCCCCTGGTGCCGGTCTCGAACCCATGACGCAGGTTGGCGTAGTGAGTGGCAGCCCGACGGGGGTGTTCGACGGTTACGGTACCCTGAGCGCGAGCATCGGCTCGATCCGTCAACACGTTCGCGGCCAAGCGATTTTCCAGGACCGGACATGTTTCGGACATATCACGTACAAAGTGTGGATCGCGCTTCCGAACGGCACCAATGGCCCGGAGTTGCCATCCCTGGACATCGACTTCGCCGTAGTGGATGGTGGCGACCAAATCCTCGGCGCACCGAACGCCTTCAATGCGACCGGTGCCGACGTCCCTCGCATTGCCTGCAAGCTCGTGAACATCAAGCGCTGAGCGCATAGGCCTACTGGCGATAGCTAACGTCGAATCCGTCGTGGTGCCGCAGCAGCGCCGGCAAGCCAGTCACCGCCGACGCAGCGCGTCACCTCCTTCCACGTACTGGGCCCGGCAACGATCGTCGGATCGATCTCGCGCATCGGCCCGCTTCCGCCCTCCGCGTACCTGGGGCATCACGAGAGGCGCCCATGTGATCTCGGAGACAGCGCTTCTGGCGCGCTCGTCGACCCTTGATCTACTGTGCAGTCCTCGGATTAACACGTCTAACAGGTGCCTCTCGTGTACACCCAAACCGGCCATGAACATCTCTTCGCGATTTGCGGCGGTGAGAGGGGACTGCCAGTCGCAAGATCAGGGCAATGGCGAGAACGAACGGTATCGGACTACTCAGGCCGACAGCGGTGCCTGGTAGCAGCGCACCGAATAAGCGTCGCCGGGTGGCTGCGAACCGAGCCTTGGCTACAAATCTATTTCGTCGGCGAAGATCAGCCGGTGTTCCTGTCGCGGAATGTCGATGCCAACAAAAGCGACATCGACGTGTGTGGGATCGCCTTCGAGCATTTCCCATTCCTCCACCGTCAAACGCCATCCGCTAGGACCCCGGCCGGGACGAATCAAGGGAATCTCCTCGCCGGCGTCGAGCTCGGCCATCCAGGCAGCTTCATCGCTGCTGTGTCCGCTCCCGCGCAGCGTCAGCCGCATGGCGACTACCGTCTCCCAGCCAAGATCGGTATCGATGAGCGGGTCACGACGCTGCAAACGCGCGACCAGATAGCGATTCTGGTCGACTGCGCTGGCAAGCGCGACAGCGCCACCCAAGCCCTGTCCGGCCTGTGCGCGTACCCCCACTGTTCCGCTGACCACCACGCGTACGTGGCGGTCGTCGGTGCGGCTGACGCTAGTGAGCCGTTCCGGTGGAACTTGCACGAAATCACAGCGTACCGGAGCCGATAGATGGCAGTCCAAGACGCTTTCCGGCTGGTAGCGGCACACGGCCAGGCGCAAGAACGGCCAGAAGTGTTCGCCCGGATCGAGGGCGACGTCGACATACCAGAGTTCGCGCGCCGCGTTGTACTGCGGTTGATACCCGACGACAGTGACGATCGGTTGGCCGGGGGATGTCACTAGCGGCAGCTGCACCGCCCGCGTGACGGGTTGTCCTGGTCGCACGCGGTCGTCGAGCCCTGCGCTGTGCAGCAGATTGTCCAACTGCAGCATCGACATCGCGCGTGGCGCGACGTCCGCGCTCCTCCATACCGGGTCCCCGCCCCACTTGCTGACGAACGGGAAGCCGGACTGATCCTCCGCAGGCGGGCCGAAGTTGTCGTCGCCGCCGCGGGCGAGCAACACACCGAGCAGCTCGCCGTTGCCGCTGGAGAACCAGGGACGTTCCAAGTAGATCCGCACCCCGGCGCGGCGGCTATGGCGGCGCGACATCGGCTGCTCGGGCTCGGCGCCATCCGACCAGCGGAACAGCGGGATCACCGAGTGCACGACCGGTGCGGCCGGACGCGACGACGATGGCACCGAGACCTGCACCAAGGGGCCGATCACACTCTGACCGTCGTCGAGAGGATTGCCGGCGGCGGCGGCGAGCAACTCTGGCCGGAAGTACTCCCGGAAGCGGGTGGATGCGCGGAAGCGATAGTCGACGCGACGGTGGCGGGTGTCGCCGAATTCGTGCCGCGCGTTGTGTGCGCCGACCTTACCGACGGTGGGCAATACGGCTTCGGCGTCGGCGTTGGCAAGCAGCGCCACGTCCTCATAGGGGCGCACATGCGTACGGAACGCAATGGCGCTGGACTGCAGGTCCTGCCATTTCGGCAGCGACAGATCGTCGACGCTATCCGTCCAGGTGGCCTCCGCGGTCAGACCGTCTGTGCTCGGCCCGTGCAGTTCGATCGCGCCAAACAGATGCACGTGGGTCGCGCCCGCGGCGCGAACCGGCATGACGCGGATCGGACGCGGCGCTCGCAGCGGGCGGTCGACGGCGTGCACCAGCGTCACGTCTTCGAAAGGCGACAGTCCCCACAGCCAGCCGTCGGCTGCCGCTTCGGCGACGTCGCGGTTGTCTCGCACGGAAGGCGGCAGACTGCGCCACGCGCCCATCAGGTCAAGTCGGTCCTTAGGCAGGCTGCTGGCGAGGCGGAAGGTCTGGATGTCGCCGGGCGGTAGCGCGAAGGTGACCGTGCGCCCCTTGACATGGCTGTCCAGCTCCGCGCTGCTGGTGAGCACCAGCCGAAACGGTTCGATCTCGGGCCATTCGCCTCGGTAGCCAGCGGTGAATCCTTCGACGCCGAACGGGAACGGCAGCGCGCGATCCCGGCCTGCCTCGCTGAAAACGATTGACAGGCCGAGCGCCATGGGGTCGGGCAGGTACGGCAGGCCGAGTTCGTCGACGTCGTGGACCACGGTCTGGCCTGGGGCTGGCGCTTCGCCGACGCCGAGCGGCAGCGTTTTGAGCACCGTCGTCGGCGTGCCGACGTGGACGATGTCGACGTTGGGCTGCGGGATGCGATTGGGCGGATCGTCGATGTCGGCGCGATCGAGGTCCTGGAACGTGCCGTTCTCGCGCAGCGCCCAGCCGAGCATGCGGGTGTGGCTGGTCTGCGCGGTCGCTCCGATCGCAAGGTCGAACATGCCATGCAGTTCGGCCTGCATCTGGCTGATCTTCGGCGGGGCAAGGTGGCGTTCGCTGGTGGCGACGTATCCGATGTCGGCGATGGCCGCCCCAGCAGCGGCGGCATAGGTGGTGGGTTCGTTGACCGTGAGCGCTAGCGTGTCGGGGTCCTGGATCACGCCGGAGCGAATGACGAGCACGCGGAGAGACTCGCCTTCGGTGTAGCCCTTGCGCGGTACCAGCGCCGGGCTCGGCACCGGGTCCCAGCGCAGGAAGGGGTGCAGCGAGGTGACGGTCTGGCGTGCGCGCCCGATCGCGTCGGCCATTGGCGCGTTTGCGACGATCCCGACGACTGCGGCCTGCGAGCCGATCAACGCAGCCAAGTCCCGCGATCCTCGCAGCGTGACGTCGGCGACGAACGGCTGCTCGCTGTCGGCGACCGCTCCGGCGATCACCGTCGACACCAGCGATCGCCTGCCGAGTTGCGCGTGCAGCGTCGCCGCGTCGCCGCGCCCGGCGCTTGCCGGACGGGCGCTCAGGCGTTGCATGACCAGCGGCCCCAATTCTGGGTGCGCGAGCAGCTTGCCGACGGCGTCAGCGCCCTCGTCGATGCCGGCGGCCGTCGGTACTGCCAGCATGCGTCGACGTTCGAGCGTCGCATGCGTGGCCGCGCGCAAAGCGGTCGTCGACCCTGCTGCGGCATTGGCCGGCGCTGCGGCGTCCGGCCGGCCGGCAGCCAGTATTGCGGCGACCCGCTCCGGCGGCGCCACCGGATCCGGTCCCAGCGGATGCGGGCGCGAGTTGCCGGCCAGATCGACCGCCCACGCGCGGAAGGCATAGCGGCGACCGTAGCGCAGCCGCGGCAGCGTTCCCGGTTCGACCTCGTTGCGAATGCGGATCGGGTGGACCAAGTCGCCGGCGGGCAGGTCCGGTGTGTCCTCAACCACCTCGTTGCCGTTGTCGTGGCGGACGCGCTTGCCGGGACGTGGCGCAGAAAGGCTCCAGCCCTCCCAGCCGAACAGGGCATCGTGCACGTGCACGGGTGCCTCAACGAGGTGGGGAGTTTCATGCGCGGCGGTGCCTTGGGCGAACCCCTCTTCCGGCAGGCCGTCGAATACCTCGCCGAAGCCCTGGACCGTTACGTGGGTCAGCCTTCGGTGCAGCGATGCCCAACGCTTGACCTCGTCATCCCAGACCTCGATGCGAAAGCCGCGCGTCACGTCTTCGGTGTGCAACTCGGGCGTACTGCCGTTGTCGAAATCTGCCTCGAGGTCGTTCTGACGCTCGAGTCGCTGCTGGATGCCCAGCGCCTGTTGCGTGGCGGCGACTGTGAAGCCAGGGGAACGCATCGCCGGCGTGGCAGCGTTGACCGGATCGCCGTTCTGCTCGATATGCAGCAGCCGCGGCAGCGTCCAGAGGAACCGCTCGGTCTTGATCGCGCTGCCGTCGGTGTCGAGAGTCAGGACGCTGAAGCGCCGCTCGTCGCCGAGCCGCAACAAGCCGTCGGACCAATCGCCGCCGATAGGAGTGCTCACCATGTCGTCGCCGGCGCGCTGGCAGCGCACACGCGTACTGCGACCGGCACCCGGCTCACCTTCGATGGAACCGCGTGCCGACAGCCACTGTGCCTGCAGCAGGCGCGCCGGGTCGGCCACGCGGAGGTCGATCACGAGTCCCAGGCGACGCAGCAAGGCGGGATGGTCGCCGGCCATTGCGCAGCGTTCGTGAAATTCCGGTTCCGGCGGTGCGATCGGCGGTACCGTTGCTCCCGGTGTCGGACTGGCCTGGTAGGGCCGTTGCGACTCCGGCCGCTCGTAGTACCGGCGGCAGCGGTGCAGCTCCAGTGCGGCACGTTCAAGCCAATCCTGCTGGTCGGCCACAAAACGTTCGATGTTGGCCAGCGGCTCGCGGCTTTCAATGACGCGATCTAGGTCCGCGGTCATTCTGGATTCGTCGTAGACACGACGGACGGCCCGACCCTCGCCTTCGACGTGGTAGTACTCCCTGTTGGCAATCATCCGCGACAGCTGCTCGCTCAGCGGATGGTCCTGCGGGCGCGGCGGTGTGGTCGGGTCGGCGTAGATGGTCGCCATGTGCAGGTCGCGGGCGAGGTCGTGTACGGTGCGTGCGGCGAAGCTGCGCCAGTGGCGGCTTTGCCAGCGTGGCACCGCGGGCGCCTTGACCGGTGTGGCCGGCGGAAACATGGCCCGCCACAGCGATGCGTCGATCGGGTCGCGCCAGGGTTCGCATTGGATGGTGCCGTTCTGGTCGAACAGCTCGATCGCCAGCCGGGTCCGTGCGGTCTCTGCCCAATCCACAAAGAGCTTAGATTGCTGCAGCGTTCTGTCGACGTCGGGCCGGATCGTCGGCGAGAAGAACAGCGACACGTGGAAGTTGCGCTCCGCAGCTGCCGAATACGGTAGGGCACAGGCGATGAAGTATTCGGTCGCCATTGCGTCATTCCCCGCCGAAGGCAAGGCAGTAGGTCGTCCAAGCCTGAGACGTGCCGCCGCCCGCGTCCATCACCTCCAAGAACGACGGATCGCCCCGCGACCCAGCGAACACCCGCTGGGCGCTGATGTGCACCGATTTCGAAATGCCGATCACCGACACGTTGACGGTGATGCTGGCTTGGCCTATCAGCTTGCCGGTGGGCGGCTGATACAGCAGCTCCATATACAACTCGATGGCGGCTGAAACCAGGCCCAGCACGTCCACTTCGCCGCGCAGGCGGAAATAACCGGCGATCGAACCCTTGTGGCTTTCGAGCCGGATGTAGACGCCGAGCATGGCCGACACCGAGCCCGACGCGACGCCGAAGTTGACTGCGACGCAGGCGCCCGCTTCGAGGCCGATTTCGAGCACCTCCAGGCCATCTGCCGACGCGCGCATGCCGACCCAGCCGCCGCCGCCGAGGAACACCACGGCGATGGTGAACGGACGCTCGCGAGTGCAAAAGTTGAAACCGATGGAGACCGCCTTGCCCAGGAACGGAACCAGCACGTCAGCGCCGAGCGACAGGTTGGTGATGCTGAACGCGCCCAGGGCCAGGTTCGGCAGCGCCAGCGTGAATCCGGCGGTCATGCCCTCGGCGGTGACGGCGAGGTTGGGCGGGTCGGAGAAGCCATCCAGTGGTATCAAGTCCTTGATGCCCTCGACAAACGACAGCACGCCTTTGAACTGGATGTCGTGCAGGACGATATCGACATCCGGTTTGCCGGACGTGCCTGCCTTGAACATGAAGCGGTCGAACGACAGCACCAGGAGCTCCGCGTCGGGGAACAAGTGCAGGGAGAAGTCGTGCATCTCGGCGGTGGCGGTGGCGCTGCTCTTGCCGTCGAAACCAGTCTTCGCCTCGATCGCAAACAGCAGGCTGTCCTCTTTGACCTGCAGTAATGGCGCTTGGGCGTCGGGCCATGACGCCAAGCGCGGTTTCCACTCGAACCGGACCCGCAGCAACGCGCCGGACTCTGCAAGCCCGGTGACGTAGCGGTACATGTCCTCGGCGAGATCGATCGTCTCCAGGACAACGACGCGAAGCCCATTCGCCATCGCGTGGATGACGTTGGCCATGTACGGCGGCAAATGGTCGGCGACGACCTCGAGTTTGGCGACGGTGTCCTTGACCTGAATCTTGAACTGGTCGAACAGCAGCTGCACGTTCGCATCCGACTTGCCGTCGCTCTGCATCCTCGAGAGCAGCGCCGGCAGTTGCGCGGACAGGTCGTCGAAGGGGCCTTTGGCATCGGCGGCCGCATCGACCGCGGCCTGCGCCGCGGCCTGCAGCGCGGCGGTCTGATCCGCTGCGCGCGCAACCATCCGGTCGGCCTCGGCAATGGCCTCGGCCAGCGCCTCGCCGGCGCGGCCGATATCCCCTACAAGGGATTCCACGCGGCCGACCAGCTCGGAGATGATTTTCGGGATCCGGGGCAGGTCGCTGTCGACGGTGACGCTAACCTGGCCGAGGTCGATCAGGCCGAACAGCTTCGGCGACGCATCCTTGAAGTAGGCCTTCGGGTCGAACGACTGCGTTGCCATGCCGGTGGCGTCGCCGACGGTGCCGGCGATACGCGAAATACCGCGGATCGGTACGCTGGGCGTGATGAAGCCGCCGCTCTTGTCGCTGCCGCTGGGCGCGCCGGCGCCAAAGCGAAGCACGGGCAGCGCTACCATGGGGTCGGTCGCGTGTTCGGGCTTCTGTTCGCCCACCACCAGGACCCGCGCCCACAGCTCGCCAGTATTCGCGGCTCCGGCAAACCCGTGCTGCTTGTAGGCGGCGTGATAGGCGATCGGCAAGGGCCCGGTCGGCGAAAGCTGCTGCACGGCTGGGATCAGGACTTCGGCGCTGGTCATGCGTGGCGTCGACGTGCCGAGCTCGGCCGTTCCTTGGAACGCCAACGTCGCCGCTGCGACCACGGTATCGCCGCCCTTCGCGGCTGGCGCGAACGCCACTCGCTGGCCGTAGGTCGCCACCTTCCGCTTGGGGTCGGAGTCGTAGGCCTTGTCGACGACAGCGAAGTTCTGGAAGTGTTCCGCCACCCACAAAAGGGGCATCTGGGGGACGCGGACCGGCTGCCCGGTGTGGTCGAGCCCATCGATGATGAATGGGAACGGTTGCCCGTCGACCTTGGGCCAGAAGAAATCGTCTTGGCTATCGCCCGGGGTCCCACTTGGTTCGTCGATCACGGGCGTGACCAGCGGACGGATCCCGACTTCGATGAACGGCAGGTCGTGTCGATCGGGGTAGGTGCGCCGGCGCTCGCCGATGACGAGGAACTTGCGCTGGTAGAGACCCGCGACCGATGGCGCGGCATCCTTCATCTTGCGCTCGGTAACCTTGACCAGCGCGGCCTGATGGCCCCAAGGGTACAGATACCCGGGGTAGACCACGCGCACGTACTGGTCGCGGCCCAACGGGGCGACGTGGTCCCACGCGAGGATCGACCGGATCGTGGACTCGGAGTAGGGCTTGGTGGTCCACGCGCCGTGCAGATCCAACCACGCGCCCAACCCGGACAGCCACAGCGAATGCGCGGCAACTGGTACCGGATCGATGCTGCCGCGGTCGCCGATCAGCGTTTCGGACGATTGCCGCACCAGCATGTGGCGATCGGCGGGATCGAGCGACATCCGAAACGGATCGGCGTTGCCGTGGACCGGATTAGGCGATTTCGGGTTTTGCCAATCGTCGTCGGCCATCGTGTCGCGGTCTCGGGCCCAGATCGCGCGCACGACGCGGCGGCCGGAATTGCCCTCGTCGCCGCGAGTCGTGCCGTCGGCGGCCTGCCTGGCGTTGCCCAGCCGGGTGTGCCACAGCTCGACGTGAAGCGACGAGTCGGCGGCGACGGCAGGTTCGTTGACATGGACCCACCGCGCCTCGCTGCCCGGCGAAATCACCAGCCGGTAGGGCGCCTCGATGGCGGTTTCGCTCGCTGTCGGCCGATAGCTGAACCGGGGCAATCGTCGCAGCGGACCAGGGATCGCGCCGACGAGTCCGCCACGACCGAGCAAGTGGTGATCCGGAAGCCGGGTGCCGCGCACGGCGATCGCGGCGCGGGTCTGCAGCAGCGGGCGAAGCCTACGCAGTTCGCTGGCCTGGAAAGCGATGCCGGCCAGCGAATCGGGCCGCGGCGCGTCCAGGCGGTGCAGCAAGGTGGCACTGGCCTTCGACACCGCGATCGCATCGCCCGAGACCTTGGCGACCAGTCCGCCGGGCAGGACTACGACCAGCTGCCCCGGATCGACAAATGGCCCTGCGCCAGTGCGCCCGGTGGTCGGTGCGTTGCCTGGCGCGGCGAGCTTGTGCAACGCCAACTCGAGACGGCCCATTGCCGCGAGAAGCCCGGCGCCCGAAAACTCAATGGTCTCCCCTTTGGGAATCGTGAACACAAGACGGCTGGCGCGTGCGGCGCGTGCGGCGACCGGAGGCCTGACGCGCGTGTTTGGATCGTGGCCAGGCGGAATCGGCTCGTCGCCGGGCCGCTGCGAGTGGTCGAGTTCATTCGGCACCGTCAGCTTGCTGCCGACGCGACCCTCGTACAGCGCTTCTTCGCCAATGTGCTGGAACGCATAGCCAACGACGAGTTGCGGGTGCGCGAAGCCTGCGATTGGTCGGAGGTGGGCCGGTTCGGCGCCGCCGATGACCAGTTCGCAGCCGACGACATCGACCGATAGGGCTACCAGATCAGCAGAACGGACCAGGTCGACATGGACGGCAGGTTCGCGCTGCGCGCTTTCTTCATGCGCAGCGAACAGTTCTGGCGCGAGCACACGCAGGCCGTGCGCGAACCTCAGGGGCTCAACTTGCACGACTCGCAGGTTGCCGGATCCAGACGCCATGGCGGCCTGCTCCTCGGTCAGTAGGACGGCTACGCGGGTTGCAGTTGTAACGCAGGCGGCGCCGAACGCGAAGCCCTAAATTCGCCGGCATATCCAACGACAGGGCCGCGCGGACGCAATCTCCGTAAAGGGCTTGAATGCCCCCACAAGGCACCGGTTTGAATCGAGGGACGGTTAGGAGCGGCCTACTTCTGGACGACAGCCTGGAAGTGATCAGTTTCGGAGCTGCCTCTCAACCGATCTCGCTGGCAGGAGCGCGAGACGTCGGCCCTCCGAGCCTCGACGCTGACTGCCCTTCGACCAAACGTGTGGTCCCAACGCTCCAACGCTTACTCGCTGCGGCCCCACCAGTAGCGCGTGCA
>Ga0070672_100001326_pt1 | contig 15251 bp, 16 predicted proteins | sample KBSM13metaG_FD_66151 | JGI IMG/M metagenome (GOLD analysis project Ga0070672, IMG submission 66151) | Miscanthus rhizosphere microbial communities from Kellogg Biological Station, Michigan, USA - KBS M1-3 metaG | ecosystem: Host-associated > Plants > Roots > Rhizosphere > Soil ... | reverse complement strand
TATGCGCGGCGTCTGTCGGGTGAGACGCTGTACGTCGATGGTGGCGTCAACATCATGGCGTGACGTCAGCAGCTTGCGGCGCGGTGACGCGCCAGGCACTGGCGGCCTGGCCGCCCGACGACGTTCTCGGGGCAGCAGTGCCGCAGGCGACTGACCGACGGCTGAGACCGTCGATCCGGGAACCCTTAGGCGGCGCCTCCCAGCCGGTCGCCGAAAGTTTCCTTGAGGCGGTCCCGGATGGTCGTGACCATCGCCTCCGTCTCCGCCGGCCCGAGACTTTCGACGGACTTTCCCTGCATGAAGAAGCCGAGCAGCATCACATCTCTCAGCTTCTTGAAGGACCGCGGATTGCTGGTGCCGCAGACGGATTCGTCGTTGCGAATCACCGCATCGATGACGCCGGGATCGAGCAGCCTGATCTTGCAGATAGCCGCTTGGCGTGCCATCTCCGTCATCACGTCGTCCACTTGGCGACCCCAGTGTCTCGTTCGAATCTTGTCAGCCATCGTGCCTTCACTCCCTTCCCCCAGCATAGCGCGGCGACCGTCGTTCAACAACGGCACAGCGCACTTTCGTTTGGATCTCGGAGCTCGCTCTGTCGGTAACCGGTGGGCTCGCCAGCGGAACTCCCGCATTGCGGCGCTCGGCACGGGGCAGTAAGCTGCGACGAGCCTCCGCCGCGCCTCGGTGCAGGCATTGCCCAGTCGAAGGAGATCGACGATGAGTGGTTACGCGAAGAGCAAGGTGACGCCACCGTCGCAGGGCGCAGTTGCAGCGATCGCCGACGCCGAGACCGCCCCTGTGGAGAAAGCGGAACCTGACGCCGAGATGTCGGCCAAGCAGTACGCCAAGGCGCTCAAGAAACTGCACGTCGAGCTGGTCAAGCTGCAGTTGTGGGTAGCGCACACCGGAGCGAAGATCTGCATCGTCTTCGAGGGCCGCGACGGCGCCGGCAAGGGAGGCACGATCAAGGCCATCACCGAGCGCGTCAGTCCGCGCGTCTTTCGCGTCATCGCGCTTCCGGCCCCGACCGAGCGCGAGAAGTCGCAGATGTACATGCAGCGCTACCTGCAACACCTGCCCGCCGCCGGCGAGGTCGTCATCTTCGACAGAAGTTGGTACAACCGCGCCGGCGTCGAGCCGGTCATGGGTTTTTGCACGCCGCAGCAGACCGAGCGCTTCCTGAAGACCGTTCCGCTGATGGAGAGAGCCATCGTCCAATCGGGAGTCATCCTGCTCAAGTACTGGCTGGAAGTGAGCCCCGAGGAGCAGACGCGCCGCCTGAAATCGCGCTTCGAGGACGGGCGCAAGACCTGGAAGCTCTCGCCGATGGACCTGAAGTCGTACAACCGGTGGTACGACTATTCGCGGGCACGCGACGCCATGTTCCTTGCCACCGACACCAACTTCGCACCCTGGCGAGTCGCTCCCTCGAACAACAAGAAGAAGGTTCGCCTTAACATCATCAGCGACATCCTGAAACGGGTGCCGTACAAGGAATTGCCGCGGGAGAAGTTGAAGCTTCCGCCTCGGCAGAAGCCGGACGGCTACGTCGAACCGGACTACCCCCTCAAATTCATCGCGCAACCCTACTGAACCCGCCACCGTGCCGAATCAAGATTCATCGCCTGCCCTGGCCAGCTTCGACATCACGTTGCGCGACGGGCGTGCCGTGCACTTTCGCGCGGTCCGCCCTGCCGACGAGGCCGAACTCCTGCAGGCGTTCGAGCGCATGAGCCGTGACGCCCGCTACATGCGCTTCATGCGGGTGGTTCACAAGCCCAACCAAGAGCGTTTGCGCGCTGTACTCGCTTCGTTCCCCGAAGCCGGAATCGGGATCGTGGCGACCGTCCCGGCAGCCGACGGTATCGACATTGTCGGCAGCGCGATTGCGGTTGTCCTGGGCGACGGAACGAGCTGCGAGTTCGCCATCACCGTGGCCTCTCCGTTCGGCGGTGTCGGGCTTGCAACCGCACTGATGACCGCGCTCATCGACGAGGCAAAGCGCCGCGGACTGAAGGAGATGGAAGGGTTCGTGCTGTCGAACAACCAGGCGATGCTTCGCCTTGCCAAGCGCCTCGGATTCAAGATCGCGTCCGAACCCGGCGACCCCACCGTTCGCCACTGCCGAATGACGCTGGGAAGCCCATCGGGGTCCTAGTCAATACCTGATCTGACAGACAGGCCGCATAGGCGGCCACTTTGGCTGCTGCCATCGGTGGCAGTTGCGTCCGGTCTCCTTGTGACGCGCAATTCGCCAAGGGCCAGTCAGTCCGGCAGGCTGAAGTGAAACGTCGCAGCCTGCCCTGGCAGGAACGCATTGGCGGTCGGGCCGGGGCCCAGTGCCTTCAAGCATTCAAGCAGGCGCTTTGTAGCGGTTGTAGCCCCAAAGGTACTGCTCAGGTTTCGACAATACGAGTCGTTCCATCGCTTGATTCAATGCCGAGGCCGCGGTCAGCGGATGCAGCGACGTCTCGGACAAAACCTCGCCCAGCGCCGAAACACGGACGATAAAGCCGGCGCCACCGGGCAGCCGTTCGCCCCATGCAAGCAACGGGACGGCGCCGGTTTGCTGGACGAGGCGGGCTGCCAGCGTCATGGTGTAAGCCGGCTTGCGAAAGAAGGGTGCCCATATCCCAAGGCCGGCGGCAGGGACTTGGTCGGGCAGGAGTCCGATAGCCTCCCCCCGTCGAAGGGCTTTGATCATCTGGCGGACTCCGGCCAAGGTCGCCGGCGCGGTTGCCAGGCCGGGGCGATCACGTGAAGTCTCTATCAAGGGGCGCAACCAAGTTTTGCGTGACGGGCGATAGAGGACCGTCAAGGACCCGTACTCAACCCCGAAGCGTTCCCCATACGCTTGTGCCGCGACTTCGAAGCAGCCAAGGTGAGGCGTCAAGAAGACAACACCGCGGCCCTGTGCGAGGGCGTCCTTGATGATGGAATCACCGTCCCACTGGACATGATGAAGGATCGTTGCATCCCGCGGACGAAACCAGATCAGCGGCAGCTCCGCCACCAGGCGCCCTGCTTGGCCTATCGCGGCGAATACCTTGTCTCGCCGAATCCCGGCCTGAACAACGTTCGCGGTGAAATGCCTTCGATACGCCGGCGACGCTGCGTAGGCGAGCCAGCCGAGCAAGTCACCGATCCGGTGGAGAACCCAAAGTGGGCACTTTGAAAGCAACCGAAGGATGAACACCATCACCAATCAGACCACGCGTTCGGTAATCTCTCGAATTCTTGCACGCAAGAAGAGTGGCATTGACTGCAAAGCAAGCCGCTGGATCGAGCTGTCTCCTGTTGCTTTGAAATGAGCTTGTGGCAGCGGCAACGGCCTGCCGGTTGGCCCCGATCACCGAGGTCAACGTCCTGGACCCGTACCTCTACCAGTCGTGAAGCCCGCCACGGCGCAAGCAAGGCACCAAGCAAGCCGTCGAACGCCCGCTGCCCATCAGCCGGCCTTCGGCGGCACCTTGATCTGCGCGCCGGCGCCAACCAGCCAGGCCTCGAAGTTCTGCAACTGCGGGTTCAGCGCCTTCGACTCTGCGGGAGGGCGGGCGGCGCAGAACGCGTCGTTGAACTCGACCTTGAACTGGAACATGTTGGCCAGATCGTCGGCCCCCGGGAAGCCGAGCTTCGCGTAATCGGCCGGCGCCATCGGCACGTAGGTGACCGGCTCGTTGAACGTGCGCGAGAGGGCGCTCGCCATTTCGGCCCCGGTGATGTGCTCGCCGGCGATCCCGACGCTCTGGCCGATCCAGCTCGGCGTGCGGAAGATGCCGGCGGCACAGGCGCCGATGTCGGCGACGGCGATGCCCGGCAGCGGCTTGTCGGCCATGGGTAGCACGAAGATCAGGTTGCCGTCGGGCCCGCGCTGCGGTCCCATGCCGAAGTGGATCAGGTTGTCCCAGTAGAACGACGTATGGAGCAGCGTCACCGGCAATCCGCGATCGGTGAAGAATCGATTCGCCTCGCCCTTGGCATCGAAGTGCGGCACGTTGTAGGTGCCCATCAAGACCGGCATGCGCTTGCCGTCGGCCGGCAGGAAGCGGCGGGTGTCCTCGAGCGTCGACCAGACGACGTGCGCGACGCCCGCGCGCTTGGCCGCCTCGGCCATCGTATCGGCCTGCTTCAGCTCTCGCTCGGGTGAGAAGTGCTCCCAGAAGTTCGTTACGCAGTAGACGCCGTGCGAGTCGGCCATCGCGCGCTGCACGCTGGCCGGATCGTCGAGGTCGGCGACGACCACCTCGGCACCGAGCTGCTTCAATTCTTGCGCGGCGTCGCTGTCGGGCTTGCGGGTCACCGCCCGCACGCGGTAGTCGGCCTTGCTGCGCGCCAGGATATTGCGCGCCAGCCCGCCGCCCTGGGCTCCGGTCGCGCCGAAGATCGTGATGAGGGGAGCGGGCATGAAGTTCTCCGGTTTGAGATTGAAAAAGAAAAGCGAGGCGCCGAGCACAAGCTCGGTCAGTGCTCGCGCTAGCCGGGCGTGCGGGGCCGCTTCATGCGATCGACGCGGCGCCGAGCCGCCTCCGTGACGAATTCGCGCTCGATCGCGTTGGCCTTTTCGAGCAGACGCGTCCCTTCGGTTCGGCAAGCCGCCTGGCGAGTGACCAGATCGGCGCTCGGCATCTCTTTCTGAGCCGCCTGGGCGGCCTTCAACAGGCGGTCGGCTTCGGCATCGCGCACGCCTTGCAGGTAAGCCGTGCCGATGAATGCGAAGCCTTGCTGAACGCGCCTGACCAATTCCGGCTCGACCTCGGTGCGCCCGCTCCTGTATTGGGCGGCCATCGCCTCGGCATCGGCTTCGAGCGCAGCCACACACTCGGCTGAATGCTGGGGCGTCGGCCCCGCGGCGTAGGCAGCCGGCAGGGCAAACGAGCTGAAGGTGGCGAGGAGCAGCGCGGAAACGTAACGCATCGTGATCGGTGAATTGGACAGCCGTTTGGAACGGACCCCTTTCTAACACCGCGGTGCCGCCCGTCCGGCACCTGCGGGAATTCGCACGTTCGCGACAAGGGCGGTGTTACGGCCGGTCACACCCCGGGCGTGAGGGGTCGCCGCTCGGTATGACGATTGCCAAAATCGCCTTCGATCACAGCCAGCTCATAAGCGCTTTTTTTCAACGCACTTTGCCAACAACGTCAATCCCCTGCTCAAATGGTGCACTGCGCAAAAAGGCAAGCGGACCCACGAATGGGCATGACGTTGTCCTACATGGCTAACGAGGCGGCTCTGCCAATCTCTCGCTCAAGCAACCAACCTATTTTCGAGGAGCGTACCGGTGGGCGAAGCTGAACTGAACGGTAAATACCGACGCCTCCGCACCGAGCTCGATGCGGCCTACGCGCGTCCAGAGTGGGACACCGGCCGGATCGACCGGATCGCCGACGAGATCGTCGAAGTCGAGCTGGCTCTGGCATCGATGCAGAGCGGCACCCTTTCCCCTTCGCATCAATTTGGAGATTAGCGACATGCGCGAGACCGAAGCCTTCAACCTGGGCGACGAGTACCAGGCCGTCCCGATCGCCGAAGGATGGGGCGATACCGATTGGCGAGCCGGCGTGCTGCTGAGCGGCGGCGACGCCCGTGGCGACCGACCTGCGAAGAGTCTGTATCCGCAGATCTTCTCGTCAGAGGAGGAAGCGCTCTCGTTCGCGCGCCACGAAGTCGAGGCCCAGGTCTCGCAGCTCGGCGGCCTCTGACGCTGATGGGTTCGGTCGTGCAGTCGCTTGACGACTGCAGCGACTCGTTCTTCTCTTCCAAGCCGGCCGGCTGAACCGCCCGGCTTTCGCTTTGTCCGCGCGGCAGCGCCGATACTCCGACCCTGTCGACGGGTTCACGGAGGTGTCGCGAGTGCAAGTGCGAGTCCGCGACCTGCGGCGCATGAAGGCGATCGCGCTCGGCCTGCTCGCGGTGGCTGCCGTGGTGTATGTGGTCGCTGCGTTGCTGCACGAACGCCACCCGGCGTGGGGCTACGTCGCCGCGTTCTCTGAAGCGGCGATGGTCGGCGCGATCGCCGACTGGTTCGCCGTCGTCGCGTTGTTCCGCCATCCGCTCGGGCTGCCGATCCCGCACACCGCCATCATCCCGAGCAATAAGGACCGGATCGGCGAGAACCTCGCGACCTTCATCTGCGCCAACTTTCTCAGCAACGACCAGGTCCTCGAGAAGCTCGAACGCTTCGATGCCGCCGGGCGCCTTGCGCGCTGGCTCGCTGAGCCCGGGCATGCCGAGCAGGTTGCCACGCACCTCGCCGCCGCGCTGCGCTACGGTCTCGGTGTGCTCGACGACGAGCGCGTGCGCGGGTTCTTCCGCTCGACGGTGGTCGCGCGCCTCGAGCAGGTCGATGTCACTCGGCTGGCCGGCCAGCTGCTCGACGTGCTGACGGCCGACCAGCGGCATCAGCAGCTGCTCGACGGCATGCTGCAACAGCTCGCGCACATGCTCGACGACGAGACGATCAAGGTTGCTATCGCCGAGGTCGTCGCGACCGAAGTGAAGTACCTGCGCTTCGTCGGCCTCGACAACGTCGCCGGGCGCTACGCGACCGAGAAGATCGTGTCAGGCGTCGTCCGACTGGCCGGTGAGATGGGCGCCGATCCGAAGCACCCGCTGCGCGTTCGCTTCGATGAATTCGTCGCGACGTTCATCACGCGCCTGAAAGACGATCCCGAGCTCGCCGTGAAGGGCGAGGCGATCAAGCAGGAGCTGCTCTCGCACCCGGCACTCTCAGGCTACCTGCACGGTCTGTGGAGCGAGATGATCGGCTGGGTGCAGACCGATCTGGCCACCGAAGGCTCGGCGATCCAGAGCCAGGTGGCGCTCGGGACACGATCACTTGGCAAGAAGCTGCTCGCCGATGCAGCGATGCAGAACTGGATCAACGAGCAGATCCGGACTGCGGCGCCGCGCTGGATCGAGCGCTATCGGGAGGACATCCGCCTCTACATCATCGCGCGCGTCGGCGACTGGAATGCCGCCGAGATGACGCACGAGCTCGAGCGCAACATCGGCCGCGACCTGCAGTTCATCCGCATCAACGGTACGCTGGTCGGCGGCCTGGTCGGCCTTGCGATCTACACCGCCACGCAGCTCGCGCGGCTGGGCTGAGGGGAGTGGCTCAGGCCGCCAGGGCGGACTGCGCAGCGACGCACTTGTTGCACTTGCCGAGGCCCGGCAGACGCGGATCCGGCTTGCCGTCGCCAGTCTTGAAGTTGGCTTGGCAGCGCCGGCACACATACATCTTCGAGCTCGACATCATCGGCTTGACGCCAGGCTCGCCGGCGGGTCGCGCAGCGACGTACTCGGCTTGCGTCTGGCGCAGCTTCTGGCTGGTCGTGTCAGGGGCAGGAACGGGAGCAGTGCGTCGGGTGGCCATGGCGGTACCTGAAAGATGCTGATGCGGATGCCGGGGCGGACCGTGGCCCCGGGTGCGGGGTTCGGGTCCGGGGGCATGTATTGTCCCAGATTCGACGCGGCGGCATCGCCGCGGCCCTGAGCGTCCCCACGGCGCCGCGGCCTTTGGAGCGGCCGATTCGCCCCTTAGCCCGATGAGGCGCCCAGCGTGAAGTGCTCGACTACCGGCGGCGACGCGAAGTAGGGCCCGACGATCGCTCGCCATTGCGGGAACAGCGGTCCGCCGCGGAAATCGACGGTGTGGTTCTCGAGCGTCTCCCATTCGATCAGCAGCACGTAGCGCTCGGGCGACTCGATGCCCTTCTGCACCTGGTAGCGGCGAAAGCCCTTCGCCTTCGAAACGACGGTCTCGACGCCGCGCTGGATCGCGGCGTCGAACTCGGCTTGCTTGCCGGGCGGGATGCGGATGTCGGCGATCTCGAGAATCATGGTGCGTGGTCCTCGCCGATCACATCGAGCAGCCGGTCGCCGGATCGGCGAGGGCCTTCACCGCGATGCTGCGGAACTCGTTGTTGTTGCCCTTGACCTCGCGCAGGTACATGTCCTGCACCGGGTTGCCGGCCGGCGAGATCGAGAACTTGCCGCGCGGGCTGTCGACGACGGTCTTGTGCATCGCCGTCGTCAGGGCCTCGCGCTTGGTCAGGTCGCCGTTCACGGCCTTGAGGCCCGCGCCGAGAATCTGCGCGGCGTCGTAGCCCTGCACCGCGTAGACGTCGGCTTGCGCCTTGTAGGCGATCGCGAACGCCTTGCGGAAGTTGTTGTTGCGCGGCGTGTCGAGGTTGTCGGCGTAGTGCAAGGTGGTCAGCATCCCCTGCGCCGCGGCGCCTTGCGCCTCGAGCGTGCCGTCGGTCAGGAAGCCCGGGCCATACAGCGGGATCGTCTTGTTGAGGCCGGCCGCGGCGTAGTCCTTGACGAACTTGACGGCACCGCCGCCGGCGAAGAACGAGTAGACCGCGTCGGGCTTCTGGGCCGCGATCTCGGTCAGGAGTGCCTGGAACTCGACGTTCGGGAACGGCAGATTCAGGTCCTTGATAACCTTGCCGCCGCCTTTCTCGAGGCCCTGCGTGAAGCCCTTGACCGACTCGGCGCCGGCCGCGTAGTTCCAGGTCAGGGTCATCGCGCGTTTGACGCCCTTCTGGCCGGCGACGACGCCCATCGCATAGCCCGGCTGCCAGTTCGAGAACGAGCTGCGCACGATGTTCGGCGCGCACATCGCACCGGTGATCGCATCGGCGCCGGCGTTCGGAATGATCAGAAGCGTCTTCGAGTCCTTCGCGGCCTTCGCCATCGCGAGCGCGACGCCCGAGTGCACGGTGCCGACCAGCACTTCGACCTGGTCGCGCTTGATCAGCTTGTTGACGTTGTCGGTCGCCTTCGACGGCTCCGACTCGTCATCGACCTTGAAGTACTGGATCTCGCGGCCGCCGAGCTTGCCGCCTTGCTCCTGCACGTAGAGCTTGAAGCCGCTCTCGATCATGTTGCCGAGCGACGCGTAGGTGCCGCTGTAGGGCAGCATCAGGCCGACCTTGATCGGACCGGTGGCTTGTGCGTTCGCGCCGAGGGCGACGCATGCGAGCAGCGCCGCGGTGGCCGTTCGAGCGAGCGTATGGGTGGCTGACATCGGGACTCTCCTGTTCAGGTGGATGGGTGTTCGAGGATGAAGCGGCCGGCTTCGCGGATGAGAAGCTCGGGCTGATCGCGGTGCGGTGAGTGTCCGCATTCTGGGATCGCGAGCAAGCGGGTTTTCGGCAGTCGGCGCGCGATGCCGCGGATCTGTTCGAGCGTGCCGTATTCGTCGTCGTCGCCTTGGATCGCGAGCACCGGGCAGGTGATGCGCGCGAGCTCGGCCTCGATGTTCCAGTCGCGGAATGCCGGGTCCAGCCAAGCGTCGTTCCAGCCGCGAAAGGCCGAATCCGGATCGTCGTGGTAGCGCGCGAGACGCTCGCGCAGATCGGTCGTCTCGTACGTCACCCGTGCCTTCTCGATGCTCTCGACCGAGATGTCCTCGACGAAGATGTGCGGTGCAACCGCGACGACCCCGGCGACCGGATGATCGGCAGCATGCAGCAGCGCGATCGAGGCACCGTCGCTGTGGCCGAACAGCCATGGCCGTTCGATGCCGAGCGAGGAGAAGAACGGCGGCAGCACCTCGTCCGCCTGCCGCAGCATGAAGTCGGTGTTCCAGCGTTCGGCGGGCGGCTTCGGCGTCGAACGGCCGTAGCCGTAGCGCGAAAAGACGAGCCCGCGCAGGCCGTGAGCTTCGCAGAAGCGCGCCGGGAAGTCTTTCCACATCGCGACCGAGCCGAGCCCTTCGTGCAGGAACACGACGACCGGAATGCGCGACGCCGGATCGCCGACCCACGCGTATTCGAGGTCGAGCGGGCGATCGCGCCAGGTCAGGCGGACGGTGTGATCGTCGACGCGCGCGCTGCTCACGCCTGTTCGCGCTCGCGCAGCCGAAAACGCTGGATCTTCCCGGTCGCCGTCTTCGGCAACTCGTCGAGGAACTCGATGAAGCGCGGGTACTTGTAAGGCGCGAGGCGGTCCTTGACGAACGCCTGCAGCTCCGCCTCAAGCACCGCATGGCCCGGCTTGCAGACCACGCAGGCCTTCGTCTTCGTCAGCCCGTCGGCGTCGAGCTTGCCGAACACTGCGCACTCGAGCACCGCCGGATGCTGCATCAGGGTCGCCTCGACCTCGAACGGCGACACGTAGATGCCGCTGACCTTCAGCATGTCGTCGCTGCGGCCGGCATACACATAACAGCCGCGCTCGTCGATCGAGTACTTGTCGCCGGTCTTCGTCCACTCGCCCTGGAACGTCGTGCGCGACTTGTCGCGCTGGGCCCAGTACATGACGGCTGCGCTCGGCCCGCTGACGTAAAGATCGCCGATCTCGCCCGGCGCGGCATCGGTGCCGGCCTCGTTGATGAGGCGCAGCGCGTAGCCGGGCACTGCGCGTCCTGTGCTGCCGTAGTTGACGTCGCCGGGCCGGTTCGACAGGAAGATGTGCAGCATCTCGGTCGAGCCGATGCCGTCGACGATGTCGCAGCCGAAGCGCGCTTTGAAGCGCTCGCCGATCTCGCGCGGCAACGCTTCGCCGGCCGAGGAGCAGAGCCGCAACGCGACCTTCGAGCGCTCCGGCAGATCGGGCGCAGCGAGCATCCCGGCGTAGCCGGTCGGTGCGCCGAAGAAGACGGTGACCTGCTGTTCGGTCCAGCGCTTGAAGACGGCCGCGGGCGTCGGCCTTTCGGCCATCAGCACGGTCGTCGCGCCGACGCTGAGCGGGAACGTCAGCGCGTTGCCGAGGCCGTACGCGAAGAACAGTTTCGCCGCCGAGAAGCAGATGTCATCTTCGCGCAGGCCGAGGATCGGCGTGCCGTAAAGCGCCGCGGTCCAGTACAGGTTGGCGTGGGTGTGGACCGTGCCTTTCGGACGCCCGGTCGAACCGGACGAATAGAGCCAGAAGCCGAAGTCGTCGGCCAGCGTGTCGGCCGGTTCGGCGAATGGTTCGGCGTCGAGCAGCGCACTGAACGGCGCCGCGCCGTCGATGGCGGCGCCCGGGCCCGATGCGACAACCGGGAGCGCCGGCACGACGTCGCGTGCGCTCACGACGGCCTTGCCGATCGTCGGCCAGAGCGCGCGCGAAACGATCACCGCGCGAGCCCGGCAGTGCGCGAGCATGTAGGCGTAGTCGTCGGTCGTCAGCAGCGTGTTGACCGCGACCGGCACGATGCCGGCGTACAGCGCGCCGAGAAAGGCGATCGGGAAGTCGATGCTGTCGTGCATCGCCAGCAGCACGCGGTCTTCACAACGCAGCCCAAGGCGCTGCAGCCCGGCGGCGCAGCGCCGCACGCGCTCGTCGAGCTCGCGATAGGTCAGGCGCGTCGTGTCGTCGATGTAGGCGAGCTTGTCGCCGCGTCCGACGTTGACGGCAAGCAGCTGCGCGGCAACATTGAAGCGTTCGGGCAGCGCCTCGAAGGCGGGCGAGCCGGGCGACAGCGTGGCGTTCATGGCGAGTCTCCCATTGGCTTCAGCCGAAAGCCGATGTAATATGTTGCATGTCTGAGCACTATAGCGCAGTCGACGCCCGACTCAAGCTCGGCGCAAACCCGAAGGGCAGATCCTTGGACCTTTCCACCCCGGACCGTTCCGACGCCGACCCGAAGGACCCGTTCCTGGCCGCCCTCGGCGAGCGCACGCGCGCCTTGCGGCTGCGCCGCGGGCTGACGCGCAAGGGCCTCGCGAAGAGCGCCGACGTCTCCGAGCGCCATCTGGCGAACGTCGAGATGGGCGTCGGCAACGCCTCGGTCCAGTTTCTGCGCCAGCTCGCGCAGGCGCTCGACTGCTCGCTCGCCGAGCTGGTCGGCGACGAGACCGCGAGCTCGCCCGAGTGGCTGATGATCCGCGAGATCCTGCATGGCCGGAGCGAGCCCGAGCTGGTGCAGGCGCGGGCCGCCCTGTCGAGCCTGTTCGGCACGCCGGCAAACCCCGCGACGCGGCGCCAGCGGATCGCGCTGATCGGCCTGCGCGGCGCCGGCAAGAGCACCCTCGGCCGCCTCCTAGCCGAGAGCTGGCAGGTGCCGTTCGTCGAGCTGAACCGCAGCATCGAGGCGGTCGCCGGCTGCAGCCTCGGCGAGATCCATTCACTCTACGGCCCGGCCGCCTACCGGCGCTACGAGAAGCGTGCGTTGGAAGAGACGATCCGGCGCTATCCGAAGGCCGTGATCGCGACGCCGGGCGGCATCGTCTCCGACCCCGCGACGTTCAGCCTGCTGCTCGCTCAGTGCTACACCGTGTGGGTGCGGGCGACGCCCGAAGAGCACATGGGCCGGGTCCTCGCGCAGGGCGACACCCGGCCGATGGCCGGTCATGCCGGCAATCGCGAGGCGATGAACGACCTGCGCCGCATCCTCGAGAGCCGGGCTGCGTTCTATGCCAAGGCCGACGAGGTGTTCGAGACCAGCGGCCGCACGATCGAGCAGTCGTTTGCCAGCCTTCAGGCCCAGCTCGAGCCGGTGACGCGGATCGGCGGCGCCGAAAGAATCGCTTGACAACGGCTTGAAATGCATTAAATTGCATGTACACGCCGAGACATGCACAATAGTGCTTTACTGGAGACAACGATGAGCGATGCCACCGCGCCAGTCGACTACCAAACCAGCCCCGACCGCTACAAGCACTGGTCGATGAAGTTCGAGGGCCCTGTCGCGACCTTGACGATGGCGATCGACGAGGACGCGGGTCTGCGCGAGGGCTACAAGCTGAAGCTGAACAGCTACGACCTCGGCGTCGACATCGAACTCAACGATGCGGTCCAGCGCATCCGCTTCGAGCATCCCGAAGTCCGCACTGTGATCCTGACCAGCGGCCGCGACCGCGTGTTCTGCTCCGGCGCGAACATCTTCATGCTCGGCAAGAGCAGCCACGCCTGGAAGGTGAACTTCTGCAAGTTCACCAACGAGACCCGCAACGGCCTCGAGGACTCGAGCCGCGAGAGCGGTCTGAAGTTCCTCGCCGCTGTGAACGGCGCCTGCGCCGGCGGCGGCTACGAGCTCGCCGCGGCCTGCGACGAGATCATCCTGGTCGACGACCGGTCGTCCTCGGTCAGCCTGCCCGAGGTGCCACTGCTCGGCGTGCTGCCCGGCACCGGCGGGCTGACCCGGCTGACCGACAAGCGCCATGTGCGCCACGACCACGCCGACATCTTCTGCACGACCAGCGAAGGCATTCGGGGCCAGAAGGCGAAGGACTGGCGCCTCGTCGACGAGGTCGTCAAGACGCAGGCGTTCGGTCAGCGCGTGCAGGAGCGGGCCCGCGAGCTCGCCGCACAAAGCGACCGGCCGGCCGACGGCAAGGGCGTCGCGCTGACGCCGCTGCAGAAGACGATCAGCGCCGACGCGATCGAGTACCCGCATGTCCGCGTCGCGTTCGACCGCGCCGGCCGCACGGCGACCTTGACCGTGAAAGCACCGGAAGGCACTCAGCCGACCGACGTCGCCGGCATCGAGGCCGCCGGCTCCGATTGGTATCCGCTGCAGATGGCGCGCCAGCTCGACGACGCGATCCTGCATCTGCGCACCAACGAGCTCGACATCGGCGCATGGATCCTGAAGGCCGAGGGCAGCATCGATGCCGTGCTCGCGATGGACGCGACCCTCGACGCGCACAAGGGCCACTGGTTCGTGCGCGAGACGATGGGGCTGCTGCGTCGCACCCTGGCGCGCCTCGACGTTTCTGCACGTTCGATGTTCGCGCTGATCGAGCGCGGCTCGTGCTTCGCGGGCACTTTGCTCGAGATCGCGCTCGCTGCCGACCGCAGCTACATGCTCGCGCTGCCCGACGAGCCCGATGCGGCACCGAAGGTCGCGCTGTCGGCGCTCAATTTCGGCGCCTACCCGATGGTCAGCCACGAGACCCGCCTGCAACGGCGCTTCTACGGCGATGCCGGTGAGATCGATGCCGCGCGCGCAACGATCGGCAAGCCACTCGACGCCGATGCGGCGGTCAAAGTCGGCATCGTCACGATGGCGCCCGACGACATCGATTGGGACGACGAGATCCGGATCGCGCTCGAGGAACGCGCCGCAATGTCGCCCGATGCGCTGACCGGCATGGAGGCGAACCTGCGCTTCGCCGGCGCCGAGACGATGGAGACGCGCATCTTCGGCCGCCTCACCGCGTGGCAGAACTGGATCTTCATCCGCCCGAACGCGGTCGGCGAGGGCGGTGCGTTGAAGGTCTACGGCACCGGCAACAAGCCGCGCTTCGACTGGAACCGCGTCTGACTGTGACGCTGCACGGCGCCTCGCTCAAGTCGAGCGCGGCGTCCTGGCGGCCATCTCGCGGCCATCGAATCACACCGACTCAATCTGGAAACCCCATGAGCATCGACTACAGCCAGAAGATCCCGAACAACGTCAATCTGCAGGAAGACCGCACGTTGCAGCGCGCGCTCGAGCAGTGGCAGCCGAACTTCATCAACTGGTGGGACGACGTCGGACCCGAAGGGTCGACCGACCACCAGGTCTACCTGCGCACCGCGACCAGCGTCGATCCGCAGGGCTGGGCCCACTTCGACTACGTGAAGATGCGCGACTACCGCTGGGGCATCTTCCTGAATCCGGGCGACGCGAACCGCGAGATCCACTTCGGCGACCACAAGGGCGAGAAGGCGTGGCAGGACGTGCCGGGCGAGCACCGCGCGAACCTGCGCCGCATCATCGTCACGCAGGGCGACACCGAGCCGGCGTCCGTCGAGCAGCAGCGCCACCTCGGCCTCAGCGCGCCGTCGCTCTACGACCTGAGGAACCTGTTCCAGGTCAACGTCGAGGAAGGCCGTCACCTCTGGGCGATGGTCTACCTGCTGCAGCGCTTCTTCGGCCGCGACGGCCGCGAGGAGGCCGAGGCGCTGCTCGAGCGCCGCTCGGGTGACGCCGACAACCCGCGCATCCTCGGCGCCTTCAACGAGAAGACCCCCGACTGGCTGTCGTTCTTCATGTTCACGTACTTCACCGACCGCGACGGCAAGTTCCAGCTCGCCGCGCTCGCCGAGAGCGCGTTCGATCCGCTTTCGCGCACGACGAAATTCATGCTGACCGAGGAGGCGCACCACATGTTCGTCGGCGAGAGCGGCGTCTCGCGGGTGCTGCAGCGCACCGCGCAGGTGATGAACGAGCTGAAGACCGACGATCCGAAGAAGATTCGCGAAGCCGGCGCGATCGACCTGCCCACGATCCAGCGCTATCTCAATTTCCACTTCTCGGTGACGGTCGACCTGTTCGGCGCCGACCAGTCGAGCAACGCCGCGACCTTCTACAGCTCGGGCCTGAAGGG